>PPYE01432376.1_pt1 | contig 163295 bp, 134 predicted proteins | sample 1559881 | NCBI WGS metagenome assembly PPYE01 (sample SAMN08240022, study PRJNA423297) | Human gut metagenome, whole genome shotgun sequencing project. | reverse complement strand
GCGCAGGGTTTCTGTTCCGGACAGCTCCTGGGCCATTTGATTGAAGTAATCGGCAATGACCCCAAAGCCGTTGAGATCGATTCCGCCGGAAAAGGGCCGAATCCGAACCGAAAAATCCCCTTTCATCATCTGCTCCGCCGCTTCTGTGATCTTTTTCACCGGACGGTCCACGCTCCATTTCCGGCGCAGCCAGTCAATGACGGTAAGCAGCAGGCTTAAAAACAGGATATTGACAAAAGTAATCCAAGCGGCATACCTGATCTTTTCTTCGGTCAGGAGCAGGCCGGTGGAAGACACCAATTCGTTGAGAAAGAGCAGCATACAGCAGGTAATGAGAAAAGAAATGAGGCAGAAAAAAATAACATACCGCTGCAGGGAAAACAGCATACCTCGAATCCTCTTTTTTCGTTTCTCCTCCCTCATTTCAATACCGCCTTATAGCCCAAACCATGCACCGTCACAATCTCAAAATCCTCACAACAGGAAAACTTATCCCGGAGTTTGGTCATATACACATCCACCGTCCGGGGGCCGGAAGAGGAAGCACTGTCCCAAAACTCATCCATCAGCTGAGAACGAGTAAAGGTCTTTTTGGGATAGGAGAGCAGCTTGTAAATCAAATTAAATTCCCGCACTGTCAAGGGGATTTCTTCGCCGTCCAGGTAGGCGGTGCGCTCATCGGCGTCCAGCACCAGCTTCCCCACCTCCAAGCGGTGGCTGGTGGCGATTTTGGCCCGGCGCAGCAGCGCCTGGACCCGCAGAAGCAGTTCGCCCAGATCCACCGGTTTTACCATGTAGTCGTCGATCCCTGCCTGGAACCCCCGCTGTTTGGCGGAAAAATCATCCCTGGCCGTCATAAACAGAATGGGAATCTCCTGGTTCAACTCCCGGACAGTTTTGGCAAATTCAAATCCGTCTACGCCGGGCATCATGATATCGGAAATGATTAAATCGAAAATGGTGCCGCCGTACATAGCGTCGTAGGCTTCATTGGCGTCCAAACACCCCACTGTTTCGTAGCCGTTTTGATTCAAATAAGAGCATACGGTTTTATTCAGCTGCCGATCATCTTCCACTACCAAAAGTTTGAACATGGTTTTCTCTCCTTTCTGTTTTTTATCATAACACAGAGATGTTAAAGTTTTGTTTTTATTTTTCTATTCCATTCAAAAAGATTGAAGCCTGAACGAAATCTGCGTTCAGGCTCCGGTTTTTATGGATTCCCGTTATTGTTTTTCGCCCCGTCAATCCTCGCCTGTGCCTGCGCGATCCGTTCCCGGGCTTGGGCAAGGGCCTGTTCCCGTTTTTCCTGCTCTTCTGCCTTACGGGCCTTCAAACTGCTTTTGGCTTTGGCTTCTTCCCAATTTGCCTTTGCTTCGGCTTTCACTGCCTGAAAATTGGCCTGATCCACCTGATGCTGCGCCCTTGCGCTTTCCTTCATATCTTCCAATGCGTTTTTGAAAATATTCCCCATTTCAACTACCTCCAATAACTAAAGTTATTTCACCGTTTTTTCCGGGCGTGTACAAATACCGCCGCAACTGCCCCTGCCAATGCGGCAATGCCCGCCGCAAAGGTCATCCATTTTGCCATTTTTTGTTCCTCCTTACTGCAATCCTTTGGTCACCGGAATCAAGCAGAGCAGCGCCACAATGCCGATGATCCCTACGATGATTCCGGGTACCATCATGCCCCAGATCATGGTCATGCACATTCCTACACCCAGGACGATAGCGCCAAATACCCCCAGCAAGGCAGTGCCAATGGCCTTTCCGTTGAACGCAATGGCAGGTTTGCCGTCCATCTTCCGGCGGACGGGAATCATGGCCAGCAGGATGACGGCGCCGATGATGCCGATGACAACCCCTTGGGCCATAGCGCCCCACTGGGGCAGCAGCGCCATGCACATACCCAAGACAAACAGAATGCCGCCCATGGTGCTGAGAATCAGGGTCACAAAATCTTTCTTTTTCATTGTAAACAACCTCCATTTGTTTTTGTTGCCTTAAGTATAGGGGCGTTTTGTTTTTGAATTGATTTAGATTTGTTTGAGAATTATGAAAATCACCTGTTTTGCCGCTTCATCTTTTTCGGCATCAAAATTTTTCTGGAATTTTTGATTTCTCCTGCCGGAAAACCTCCTTATCCCATATTGCAGGAAAGTATTGCAAAAGCGGAGTAAAAGAGTGTATAATACCATTGAAGATACATCCAAAAAGGAGGACAGTTTATGGATTTGAAATATCTGGAGCTGCTGGCAAAAGAGTACCCCACCGCTGAAGCAGTCTCCACCGAAATCATCAATCTCAGCGCCATTCGCAGTTTACCCAAAGGGACAGAATATTTTTTCAGCGATTTACATGGAGAATATGAAGCCTTTCTGCACCTGCTGAAAAGTGCCTCCGGTATGATCCGTTCCAAAATAGACATGATTTTTGGCAAAACCTTAAACACCAGTGCCCGGGAAGAATTGGCCTCCCTGATCTACTATCCGGAACAGCGGATGAAGCTGCTGCGGGCCGATGGAGAACTGGACGACGAGTGGCGCAAGCTCACCATCTACCGCTTGATTCAGGTGTGCGAAGCGGTTTCCGCCAAATACACCCGTTCCAGAGTGCGAAAGCGGATGCCCCAGGAATTTTCCTATGTGCTGGATGAATTGCTTAACGTCACCGAGGACATCAACAAGGATTTCTATTACGAAGAAATCATCCACTCCATTCTGGACACCGGCATTGCCGACAGTTTTATCACGGCGCTGTGCTATTTGATCCAAAGCCTTTCCATTGACCAGCTCCACATCATCGGGGACATCTTTGACCGGGGTCCCAGAGCAGACATTATTCTGGATGAATTGATCCGCTTTGAAAATGTGGACATCCAGTGGGGCAACCACGACATTTCCTGGATGGGTGCCGCTTCCGGCAACCGGGCGTTGATGGCCAATGTGGTGCGGATTGCCACCAGCTACAACAGCTTCGACCAGCTGGAAGACGGGTACGGAATCAACCTGCGAGCGTTGTCGGAATTTGCCGGCCGGGTCTATCAAGAGGATCCCTGCACCTATTTTGCCCCCCACACCCTGGACCGGAACAAATACGACCCGGTAGGGTTGAATTTGGCAGCCAAGATGCACAAAGCCATTGCGGTGATCCAATTTAAGCTGGAAGGCCAGCTGCTGGCCCGTCACCCGGAATACAACCTAACCCGGCACATTGGCTTAAACAATGTGAATTTCCAGGATATGACAGTGGACATCGAAGGAAAAAGCTACCCTATGCGGGACACCTACCTGCCCACCATCGACCCCAAAGACCCCTGCAAACTCACCCAGGAAGAAACGGCTCTGATGGATGTGTTGGCGGCTTCCTTCCAGCACAGCGAGAAGCTGCAAAAGCACATTAAATTCCTGTATTCCCACGGCTCCATGTACCGTACATACAACAATAATTTGATGTACCACGGCTGCATCCCCATGGATGAAAAGGGCAACTTCCGCAGCTACACCTTTACCGAAGGCAGCTACTCCGGCAAGGCCATGCTGGACTACATCAACAAAATTGCATCCCGAGCCTACTACGGCGGCTGCTCCAAAGAGAAGCGGCAATGCGCCATTGATTTTATGTGGTATCTCTGGTGCGGCCAGGATTCCCCCTTATACGGTAAGGATAAAATGACCGCCTTTGAGCACTACTTTATCGAGGACAAATCCACCTACAAAGAAACCTACGATCCCTACTACCGGTTAAACAACCAGGTGGAAATCTGCGATAAGATTCTCCGGGAGTTTGGGCTGGACCCCACCCACGGCCACATCATCAACGGCCATGTGCCAGTGAAGAAAATTGACGGGGACAGCCCCATCAAGGCGGGCGGGAAACTGTTCGTCATCGACGGCGGCATTTCCAAGGCTTATCAGTCCCGCACCGGCATTGCCGGATACACCTTAATCTATGATTCCCACAGCCTGCGGCTGGCGGAACACCGTCCCTTCCATCGAGGCGAGCAGGAAAACACGCCGGACGTCCAGGTGGTGGAGCGGATGCCCCAGCGGGTGAACATTGCGGACACCGACAACGGCAAGGCCATTGCAGAGGAAATCCAGGACCTCCGGGAACTGCTGAAAGCCTACCGAGGAGGCATGATTCAGGAAGGTGTGGGCCGCCCTTACCGGTATCGTTAAATTCAGACAAAACAGAGAAGGAACCGTTTCAAAACGGTTCCTTCTTTCTATTTCTGTAAATTACCAGTTACGCAGCCCGTTCCGGCATAGCAGACGGCTGTTTCTTCGGCTGGGCTTTGGCTTCCTTCAACCGCAAAGTGCGCACCGCATTGAGGATCGCCAGCAGGCAAACCCCCACATCGGCAAAGACGGCCAGCCACATATTGACCAATCCGAAAACGCTGAGAATCAGCACCAATACCTTCACAGCCAAGGCAAAGACAATGTTTTCCTTTACAATAGTCATGGTGCGCCGGGCATGGGCAATGGCGTTGACTACCTGGGAAGGTTCGTCGGTCATAATCACCACGTCCGCCGCTTCCATGGCAGCGCCGCTGCCCACGCCGCCCATGGCAATGCCCACATCGGCACGGGCCAATACCGGGGCGTCGTTGATGCCGTCCCCCACAAAAGCCACTGCACCCTTGTTCCCCTCCATCAGGGCTTCTAAGTGGGTCAGCTTATCCTGGGGAAGCAGCTGGCAGTAGGCTTGGTCCATTCCCAGCTGGGCCGCCACCCGTTTTCCCACGCTTTCCCGGTCGCCGGTAAGCATCACCGTTCGGTCAATGCCCAAGGCGTGGAATCGGCCGATGGCGTCAGCGGAATCCGGCTTCAGCTGGTCTTCCAACACCACGGCGCCCAAATAACTTCCGTTTACCGCCACCAGCACACTGGTTTCCTGGGGAAGCTGAGCGGGCAGCGCCACTTGATGCTCTTCCAGCAATTTCATGTTGCCGCAAAGGACCTGTTCCCCGGTGGAAAGGGTCACTTCCACGCCCCGTCCGGGATGCTCCTGCACCTGGGCGGCAGGAGTGGGAACCCCGGAATAGGCCGCCGCCACCGACTGTGCCATGGGATGGTTGGAGCAGGCTTCCGCCGAAGCCGCATACGCCAGCAGGGTGTCCGAATCCGTTCCAGGCTGAGGCAAAAGCCGGCTGACGGAAAACTCCCCTTTGGTGAGGGTACCGGTCTTATCCATCACTACGGTATCCACTTTGGCCAGGGCTTCCAAATAGTTGCTTCCCTTGACAAGAATGCCTTTTCGGGATGCCCCGCCGATCCCGCCGAAAAAGCTCAGCGGCACCGAAATCACCAGGGCGCAAGGGCAGCTTACCACCAAAAAGACCAGGGCGCGGTACACCCAATCCTGCCACTGGGCCGGGAACAGGAGAGAAGGAATCAGCCCCAGCAGCACCGCCAAAATCACCACAATGGGGGTGTAATACTTGGCAAACCGGCTGATAAATTCCTGGCTTTTCGCCTTTCGGCTGGAAGCGTGTTCCACCATCTCCAGGATTTTGCTCACGGTGGAGTCGGCATAGACGCTTTCCACCTTCAAAATCAGCTGGCCGTCCCCGTTGATGCTGCCGCTGAGCACTTTACTTCCCGGCTCCACTTCCACCGGCATGGATTCACCGGTGAGGGCTTTGGTGTCCAGCTGGGAAATCCCGCTTTCCACCACGCCGTCCAACGGCACCTTATCCCCGGGACGGATGCGGATGCGCTGCCCCACCTGTACTTGGGCAGGCGGCACCGTGATGACACCCTGGTCCGTAATCAGCTGGGCAGATTCCGGCCGGATATCCATGAGGTCGGCAATGGATTTCCGAGACTTTTCCACCGCCAAATCCTGGCAGAACTCCCCGATTTGATAGAGCACCATGACCAGTACACCCTCCATATGCTCCCCGATGGCAAATGCCCCCAGGGATGCAATGGACATCAACAGATTTTCATCAAAAACCTGGCCGTGACGGATGTTTTTCACACTCTGCCACAAAATATCATAGCCGCTGAGCAGGTAAGCTGCAGCCATCACCACCAAGCTCACCCAACCGGGTACCTGGGTGAAGACATTTTCCAGCAAAATCCCAACGGCAGTCAAAACCACTGCTGTACCAATCCGGAAGAAAAAGGGCTTTTTCGAGCTTTTCTTTTCTGCTTCGGAGGAAGCGGCACAGGAAGCGGAACTGTTTTGGGAGAGCGAGTCCAAAATCTGCATCTCCGGCTCCACCGCTTTAGCACAGCGCCGGGCAGCTTCCAACGCCTGTGCGTGAGAGCACCCTTCCGCCGGTGTGAGATATAGTTTCTCCGCCGCAAAATCCAGGTTCACCTGGCCGGTTTCCGAAAGTTTTTCCATGGCCCGCTCTACTTTGGCGGCGCAGTTGGGGCAATCCAATCCCTGCACCGGGTAACACTTGGCTTCCATAGTTCTCCCTCCTACTCCTGTACATGCTCCAGACCTTGGTTGAAGATGGTGACAATGTGGTCGTCCGCTAGGGAATAATACACCGTTTTCCCGTCCCGGCGGTACTTCACCAGGCCGGCCTGCTTGAGCACCCGCAGCTGATGGGAAATGGCGGACTGGGTCATCCCCAGCAGATCCGCAATGTCGCACACACACATTTCACTTTCAAACAGCACATACAAAATTTTAATCCGTGTGCTGTCTCCAAACACTTTAAACAGCTCCGCCACATCATACAACACCTCATCCTGAGGAATCCGAGGCTTTACCGCATCCACAATCTGCCGGTGGACGCAGAGCTGGTCGCATTGCTCACACTGAGCAGGCTCACTGCAAGGCTTCATAGAACCGCTTCCTTTCGCTTTTTATTTTATCATATGAGCATTTGTTCATATATTCTAGCTAGAATATAGCACTCTTTTAGCCGGTTGTCAAGAGCCTAAGTGCACTTTTTTGAAAAAAGCATGAAATTCCCCCGGACTGCTTATATATGAAACCAGCGGGGAGGGATTTCAGTGAAGCGGCAGTCGATTGTCAGCGGCGCCATGGTGCTGGGCGTTGGAATGCTTTTGGTCAAACTTCTGGGGCTGCTGTGCAAGATTCCCCTGTCCCGCATCCTGGGTACAGCGGGGATGGGGTACTTCTCCGCTTCCTACACTCTGTTTACCGCGGTTTACGGCCTGACCGTCACCGGGCTCACCGGCGCTGCCAGCCAATGCACCGCCTCCCTCATGGCCCAAGGGCGGTACGGTGACTGCAAAAAGCTGCTGTCCGGTTCCATGAAATGGTACTCTTTGGCGGGACTGGCCGGGTGCCTGCTGCTGCTTGGTTTGGCCCCTGTATTCTGCACCTTAATTCACAGTCCCAAAAGCCAGCCCGGCCTTTGGATGATTGCCCCGGCCGTGTTGTTTTCCTGCCTGGCAGCCGCCTTGCGGGGACACTTTGAAGGCACCCGGAACATGACCCCCACCTCCCTGTCCCAGGTGGCGGAGGCGGGGGTAAAGCTGATTTGCTCAGTGGGTTTGTCCATGGTTGTATTGTGGTGGGGAAAACGGGAATATGCCCGCACCGGCCAAATTCTTGGTCAAACTGCGGCAAGCTGGGAAGAAGCTCAGGCCATCCTTCTCCCCTGGGCCAGTGCCGCCGCCCTGCTGGGCATCACCCTGAGCACTCTGGCCGGGACTTTGGTGCTGGCCCTGCTGTTAAAGCACCAGCCGCCGGTGACCTCCTTTCTGGCCCAACAAGCGCCTCCCACCTTAAGTTCCAGGCAGCAGATTGGCCGGCTGTGGAAGCTGGCCCTTCCCATTACCTTCAGCAGCGTCATCACCAGCGTGACCTCCCTCATTGATCTATTCACCATCCCTTCCGGGGTGCGCCGGGCAGCGGCGGCAGCGCCCCAGCTGTACCTGTCTTTGATGCAAACCCTGGAACCGGGCCAGCAGCTCTCCGAGCTCTTGTACGGCGCTTACACCATGGCCTTGGCGGTGTTCCATCTGGTTCCCTCCTTTACCAGCCTGTTGGGGAAAACAGCCCTGCCCGCCCTCACCGAAAGCCGAATGGGACAGAACCCAAACTCGGTGGGACGGCAGCTGAAACTGGTGGTGGGATTTTCCGCCCTGCTCTGCCTTCCCGCAGGGCTTGCCATGGGGTTTGCGTCCCCGCTGATTACCCACATCCTTTACGGTGCCCAGGACGGCTGGCAGGTGATCGCCCAAACTATGGCCCTGCTGGCGCCGGGGGCGGTGTGCTGCGGGCTGGCAGTGCCGTTGTACAGCGTGCTCCAGGGGTTGGGACGGGCAGATCTGCCGGTATGGTTTCTGCTGGTAGGCAGCGGGGTGAAGCTGGCGGGAAACCTGGTGCTGATTCCCCTGCCCCAGCTGGGACTGGCGGGAGCTGCCATTGCTACCGATTTGTGTTACGCCCTGGTGCTGGGGTGCTGCTTTTGGGCGGTTTGGCGAGAAAAGCGGAAATTGGAGACAAAGAAATCCCCCACCCGGTGAAGGATGGGGGAAAAGATCAACTTTACTTTTGTTTTTTCTTATGTTTCCAAACCAGTACGCCGGTAACCCCAATAGCAACAACCGCTGCACCAGCTGCGCACCAAAGAAATATGTTCCAATCTCCATTCTGCCGCTGAACGATACCGGGAGAGGGCTGCGGTCCCGTCCAAAGCTCAGCCTGCGCCGGATCTATTTGGGGAATAAAAGATTCAGAATGTGTCGCTACCTGTTGGAAATCAAAAACACCGTCCTCAGGCTGTGTGTTCGGAAGGACAATTTGGGAAATAAATTCGCTATTGCCCGTAATTTGACTTGCAGTAACCGTTGTCATAATGTCTACGGTATCGGAACAAAGCAAGCACACGATATCTCCGCAGCCATTGCTTACTAAAAACGCTAGCTGGTGTTCCCCGGAGGATGCGTTGAATCCCGCTTGCACGGCGGATTGATAGCCGTTCCGTTCTGCTTCCGAAATCAATCCTACCGAAGAAATCCCCCAATAACCAGTATCTTTTGACGGACTCACTGTATTCCAATTCAATGTTACAATCAAAAAATTATCCCCTGCCGGAATATAGCATTCCCAAGAAGAATATCCGCTTTCCAAAGTTTCGAGTAAATCTTCAGTGTTTTTTATATCGTAAATATTTTCATTTGTATAGTAAATTTTATAGTATTCCGCATTTTCTACATCCGTTAAGGTGAGTGGCTCCGACAAATACTCCAGGAATAGCTGATTAATTTGTTGTTGAAGATTCTGCTGTTGGCAAATCACATCCTGATAATCAGGATTTTCTGGTTGAAGAGTAATATACTTCAAAATCGAAGTTTCGACTTCACTTTCTAAATATCCCCGTGCCGGAATCTCCAGAGTAACTGTCTCTTGCGCTGAAACCGGAATCAGTAAGAAATTCCCTATTAAAGTGACTGCAAGCAAAGAAATAATATATTTTAATTTTTTCATAATGTCACCTCTAATTATAAACAAATGAATCAGTGTATTTTATATAATATCCATTATAAGTATATCCTGATTGCAAATTGCTCAAATAAAACTCCATCCGACCATTTGGAAATTGAGTGTTTGTTGCTGGATCAATCAGTTTCACAAAGTCCGGATTTCGACTTGCATGAATGACCATAAGATGTTTGGATAAACCATATCGAAACCCGCCGACAATAGGTTTGTTTTGCATTAAATGATTTGTTATTTGAGCAAACGACAATACTCCTGTCTTGCTTGCTGATCTACCGTTTGCTGCATACGACATTGCAGATAGCATTTGCGAATCGTTTGCAGAATAATTTCCAGTGTCACCAAAAACATATTCCACAATGTAGTTTTGATATTTTCTGCTTCCGCTGACACAAGTGCCGGCCATTTCTGCGCAAGCAGCCCAACACCAATTAGACTTCATTTGAGTGACGCGACTAATACTCAGTTCAATTATGCTGCTATTTGATCTAAGAACAATACTATCATTATGATTTATATCTTCAAAAACAACTTCTTCTGCGCTGACTGAAAAACAAGTAAAAAATAATGTCACAATTAAAATACCGGTTAAAACCGCCCTGATTTTTTTAATATACTTCATTTTATCAACTCCTTTTCTAATTTTCAGGAATAAAGAACTACTGCTTCATTGGAATCACCTGGCCTTTCCAGTGTCATTATTCATTTTATTTACTTACAGTTTACTAAAAATATTTTATTCTGTCTATTGATTCAATTCACAAATGTTTCGCCTTTGTTTTGTTGATTTTTACCATCAAATCGTCGTTATTGTATTTTGATTTTTCTGCTGTAATTTTCGTGTTTTTATAGTTTTCTTTTCTGCTAAACGCTTCATCGGAAACGGTTTGCCGGGAAAAGCGGAAATTGGAGACAAAGAAATTCCGCACCTGGTGAAGGATGGGGGAAACCTATATTACCTCCGATTTTTCCAACCACGTCAAACCCCAGCAGCAAGCAAAACAGTATCGAAACACCAATCTGTATTATTCGTTTCATTGTTCCCATCCTTTCCGTTTCCTTTACCCTACTGGTGGGAAAGGATCAGGAACAGGTTACATAGCGGGCAAACAAAATTATGAAAAAGCAAAAAACAGGAGCAGCTTTTTGGGCTACTCCATCTATCCTTTAAAGTTGATTTACAATCCGCTGAGCCAAGTACATCACATCGCCTACGTCCAACTCTTGATTTTCATTGTAATCCATCTGCTTTTGATAAGGCTGTTGGTTCACAATCATCTGGGCCAGCGTCATCACATCCAGCACGTCCTCCTGCTGGTCCTGATTCAAATCATATAAAAAGTGGAAGGGGGCGACGGTAATTTCAGCCCGGGCTGTAAAACTGCCGTTTGCGGCACTGGCGGTAATCACCGCAGTGCCGTTGGCATGGAGGGTTACCACCCCGTTCTGGGACACGGTAGCCACCGTTTCATCGGAAGAGCTCCAATCCACACGAGCGTTGTCTACACCATAAGGGGTAATGGTTGCATTCAGCTTCACCACATCCCCTGGATTCCCTGTATACTGGGTGCGGTCCAAGGCAATGTCCGTGACCTCCCCTGCCTCGGAAACATAAAGGCGGGCAATGACCGCACGATAAGTGTAATCGGTGGTCTGGCCGGTGGTTTCATCCACCACGTTGGAAATGGTGACCTGATACACATTTCCGGCAGAAACGGACAGGTTATCGTCATCCCAGCTTAAAAAGTTTTCCGATACAGAACGGTGAAGGTTCCCCGCCTGGGTGCTGAACTGCCACTCATCGCCGGTGTTCAGGCAGGTGACGGAAACATCAGTGTCTGTGGTAACGGAATAGCGGTACAGCTTGGCCGTCCATTGAAATTGATCCACATAAATGGCTTCTACCGGAGTAATGCCGTCGGAAGGCCAGCAGACGGCGCCCACGGTATTTTCTTGATAGCCGGAAAATTTCTGTACGCCCTGAGGGAACAAGCCGCTTCCGGTGGAGCCTAAGCCCACTGCGGTATAGGTGGGGTCCAGCAGATTGTAGCGATGCCCGCAGTTGATGGGGTCACCGCTGGTGTCGTCCAAAGCGTGGGTAATGCTGGTTAACACATCGCCGTTGTAGAGGTTCTCCCCTCTTCCGGTTTGGCAAAGGGAATAAAACTCATCGCTGATCCCATCCACCTTGGGCGGGTAGTGAGGGGTGGGATTGCTGATTCCGTTGGCGGAAAGGTACATGGTATAAGTTGCCTTGGCCTGCGCTCCGTCGCAGAGGGTCTGGTCCAGGACAAGGGGATCGATCCCTGCACCGTATCGGATCAGGTTCAGGTATTCCACAGAGCTCTGCAGCACGTTGGAATCTACCACTCCTGCCGTAATGGGAAGAGAGGTGTAGGAGGGTTCCGTCTGATAATAAGAGGAAGCCAAATTCCACTCATCCACGCTGCGCTGGTACATTTCCTTCATTTCCGCAATGGTCTGCTCTTCCTCTTCGGTAAGGGGGACCACTCGATCCTGATACAGATCCGGATTTGCGGTCCCATTGAAATAACGGTATCTATTTTCAGAGGCATAGAAAATAAACTGGGCCTTGTCGATGTCACTGGGGATGCTGCGGTTTAATGCGGACTGGGCGAAATATAAGGGGTTTATGTAGGAATACTCCGCAAAGTTGTAACCGCCGGTGGCAAACAGGTTGACATACCCGGTCTTTCCCACTGCGGAACTGTATTGGTACACATTGCTGCCGTTTTCTGCCAGCTGCAACGACCGCTCATAAGTCTCCTGGTCAAAGGAAACAGGGGTGTCATATCCGTACAAAGCGGAAACTGCATTGAACATCTCCACTGAATGGCGGCACAAAGCTGTATCATAACGGTTCATGTCTGCTGCAATGGCTTGGTGGTACGCCGTGGGTCCCAGAGAAGCACTGCGGGTATAGCCCACAAAACCATAAACTACATCATCGCCGTCCACGGCCACCCGGTAGCTTCTCACATAGTTGTCCCGATAAGTTTCGCCGGAATCTACCACTGCCGTCTGAAAATTATCCCCCACACTGCCGTAAGCGGCAATGCTGCCGTGGGAATTGGTTTCCAGATAAAGGTAGTCCTGATACCCGCTCCCGTAAAAAGTATAGGCACTGCCGCCGAAGGGGGAATCGGTGACCAACTTGGGCTGGCCGAACAAGGCTGTGACCTGGGAAATCCCATCGGTTCTTTCCACTGTTTTTCCGTTTACCGTAATCAGTGCGTCCGCGGGAAACGAGTCTGCCGCTGTCACTGCACCGGGACCCGCCGCGGTCAGCCCGGCCACCGTCATCAAAACAGCCAGCAGCAGGGCAAAAAAGCGCTTTTGATATGTCCGATGTTTTTTCATCGCATTCCTCTCCACTTCCAGTAAAATAAAAACTCAAAACCTGTCTTTGTCAGTATAACCCATTTTCCTGCTTTGTGCAACACAAAAAGAGCCGGCACAACTGTACCAGCTCTTTTTGCAAAAACTATAGTTTATGAACGGTCACTGAGAGCGTCTTCCAACGCTGCGGCCATAGTACCCTGGGGCTGGGTAGGAACTACATGCACATTGCGGTAGCAGTTCATGCCGGTACCGGCAGGAATCAGCTTGCCGATGATGACGTTTTCCTTCAAGCCCACCAGGGGGTCCACCTTGCCCTTGATGGCGGCTTCGGTGAGCACACGGGTGGTTTCCTGGAAGGAGGCAGCGGAGAGGAAGCTCTCGGTGGCCAAGCTGGCCTTGGTGATGCCCAGCAGCACCGGTTCCACCTTGGCGGGACGGAGCCCCTCTTCCCCGGCGGCAATCCGGGCAGCAATCTTCCGGTTGGCTTCCCGCACGTCGGCGCGGTCCACCATGGTGCCGGGAAGGAGATCGGTGTCTCCGGCGTCCTCCACCCGGACGTTCTTCATCATCTGACGGACAATGACTTCGATGTGCTTGTCGTTGGTGTCAACGCCCTGGAGACGGTACACCTTCTGCACTTCGGTGATCAGGTAGTTGCGCACCGCCTGCTCACCCAAAATTGCCAGTACATCCTTGGGGTTGATGGAGCCTTCAGTGAGGGGCTGGCCCTTTTCCACATAATCCCCTTCGGAGACCTTCAAGCGGTAGTTGAAGGGAATCATGTAGGAGCGCTCGTCCTCGCTGTTGGTCACCACTACCGTACGGCTGCGCTTGATTTCCTCAAAGCGCACTTTGCCTTCGATTTCGGAAATGATGGCGGCGCCTTTGGGACGGCGGGCCTCAAACAGTTCCTCAACACGGGGCAGACCTTGGGTGATGTCTTCTGCGTTTGCGATACCGCCGGTGTGGAAGGTACGCATGGTCAGCTGGGTACCAGGTTCGCCGATGGACTGGGCGGCGATGATGCCCACCGCTTCGCCCACCGCCACCGGTTTGCCGTTGGCCAGGTTGGCGCCGTAGCACTTGGCGCAGACGCCGTGCTTGCTTTCGCAGGAGAGGATGGAGCGGATCTTCACAGTGGTAATGCCCGCCGCTTCGATCTTAGCTACGTCCTTCTCGTCGATGAGCTTATCCTTGCTCACCATCACTTCACCGGTAACCGGATCCAGCAGGTCGTCGCAGAGGTAACGGCCTACGATACGGTCTTCCAAGGGCTCGATCATTTCCTTGCCCTGGGTAATGGCGGAAATTTCGATGCCGTCGTGGGTGCCGCAGTCGTGCTCCCGCACCACCACTTCCTGAGATACGTCTACCAGACGGCGGGTCAGGTAACCGGAGTCTGCGGTACGCAGTGCAGTATCCGCCAAGCCCTTCCGGGCGCCTCTGGAAGAAATGAAGTATTCCAGAATGTTCAGGCCCTGACGGTAGTTGGCACGGATGGGGATTTCAATGGTTTGACCGGCGGTGTTGGCAATCAAGCCACGCATACCGGCCAGCTGACGAATCTGGGCAATGGAGCCACGAGCGCCGGAGTCTGCCATCATAAAGATGGGGTTGTCGGGAGTCAGGCCGGCTTGCAGCTCTTCGGTAACCTTATCGGTGCACTCATTCCAGGTTTCCAGCACCTTGCCGTATCTCTGGTCGTCGGAGAGGAAGCCGTCTTCGTACTCTTCCTGAATTTGGAGCACCTTGTCCTCCGCCTGACGAATCAGCTCTACCTTCTGGGGCGGCACGGTGGCATCGCAGACCGCCACGGTAATGGCGCTGCGGGTGGAATACTTATAGCCCAACGCCTTAATGTTGTCCAGCACTTCGCTGGTCATGGCGGTGCCGTGTACCCGGATGCAGCGGTCCACAATCTGGCCGATCTGCTTTTTCTTCACCAGGAAGTCGATTTCCAGGTTGAATTCGTTTTCGCTCTTGGTGCGATCCACAAAGCCCAAATCCTGAGGAATGGGCTCGTTGAAGATCATCCGGCCCACAGTGGTGTCGATGATCTTGCTGATGCTGTGGTCCCCTACCTTTTTGGTAATCCGGACCTTGATCTTGGCGTGGAGATCCACCACGCCGGCCTGATAGGCCATCAAGGCTTCGTTGTAATCCCGGAACACCTTGCCTTCGCCCTTAGCGCCGTCCTGGATCATGGTCAGGTAATAAGCGCCCAGGATCATATCCTGGCTGGGCACTGCCACCGGCTTGCCGTCACTGGGCTTGAGCAGGTTGTTGGCAGCCAGCATCAAGAAGCGGGCTTCCGCCTGGGCTTCTGCGGACAAGGGAAGGTGAATTGCCATCTGGTCGCCGTCAAAGTCGGCGTTGTAAGCGGTACACACCAGGGGGTGCAGCTTCAGGGCCTTGCCTTCCACCAGCACCGGCTCGAAAGCCTGGATGCCCAGACGGTGGAGGGTGGGCGCACGGTTGAGCAGCACCGGGTGGTTCTTGATCACCACTTCCAGCGCATCCCAGATAGCGGGATCGCCGTGCTCCACCATCTTTCTTGCGCCCTTGATGTTGTTGGCCTTCTGGGTTTCCACCAGGCGCTTCATCACAAAGGGCTTAAACAGCTCGATGGCCATTTCTTTGGGCACGCCGCACTGATACATCTTCAGTTCCGGGCCCACCACGATAACGCTACGGCCGGAATAGTCCACCCGCTTACCCAGCAGGTTCTGACGGAACCGGCCCTGCTTACCTTTGAGCATATCGGACAGGCTCTTCAGCGCACGGTTGTTGGGACCGGTCACCGGACGTCCCCGGCGGCCGTTGTCAATCAAAGCGTCCACCGCTTCTTGCAGCATCCGCTTTTCGTTGCGGACGATGATATCGGGAGCGTTCAGCTCCAACAGGCGCTTCAAGCGGTTGTTCCGGTTGATCACCCGGCGGTACAGGTCGTTCAAATCGGAGGTGGCAAACCGACCGCCGTCCAGCTGCACCATGGGCCGCAGTTCCGGAGGGATTACCGGCACCACGTCCAGCACCATCCATTCCGGACGGTTGCCGGAAAGCCGGAAGCTCTCCACCACTTCCAGACGCTTGAGCAGACGCACCCGCTTCTGGCCGGAAGCCTTTTCCAGCTGTTCTTTCAGGTCGATGCTCAGTTCGTCCAAATCCATCTCTTTGAGCAGCTTCTGGATGGCCTCGGCGCCCATACCGGCTTCAAAGCCGTCGCTGCCGTAGCGCTCCACCATTTCGGCGTGCTCATTTTCGGTAAGAAGCTGGCACTTTTCCAGGCCGCTGTCCTTGGGGTCGGTGACAATGTACTTGGCAAAGTACAGCACCTCTTCCAAACGGCGGGGAGGCAGGTCCAGAATCTGACCCATCCGGGAGGGAACTCCCTTGAAGTACCAGATGTGGGACACCGGGGCCGCCAGTTCAATGTGGCCCATCCGTTCCCGGCGGACCTTGGCGCGGGTCACTTCCACGCCGCACTTATCACAAATCTGGCCTTTGTAACGCTGGCGCTTATACTTCCCGCAGTGGCACTCCCAGTCCTTGGTAGGTCCGAAGATGCACTCGCAGAACAAACCGCCCTTCTCCGGCTTCAGAGTCCGGTAGTTGATGGTTTCCGGCTTAGTTACTTCGCCGTAGGACCATTCCCGAATCTGTTCCGGAGACGCCAGACCGATTTTGATTGAATCAAAAGAATTATATTCCATGTTCAGACTCCTCTACTATCCAATCGAATGGGTGTGCTGTTAAAATTCTTCTTCCTCCATGGTGGAATCTACCAAATCACTGAGATCCGGCTGGTCGTCCACATAGTCCTCGCTGTCCAGATCTTCAAACAGGTCGCTGAGATCATCGGTCTGGCCCAGCTCTTCTGCCTTCTCGTCGGAGTTTTCCATGGTGTACCCATCCATTTCTCCGGTCTCCACATTCTTTTCGTCAAAATGTACCGGCATATTGGGCAGGTAATCGTCGTCGTCAAAGTTCTGCTTCAAATCAATTTCATTGCCGTCCACGTCCATCACCCGGACATCCAGCGCCAAGCTCTGCAGTTCCTTAATCAGAACCTTGAAGGATTCCGGCACACCGGGGGTGGGGACGTTTTCGCCCTTGACAATGGCCTCGAAGGTCTTGACACGGCCCTCCACGTCGTCGCTCTTCACCGTCAGGATTTCCTGAAGGGTGTAAGCGGCGCCGTAGGCTTCCAGAGCCCACACTTCCATCTCGCCGAACCGCTGGCCGCCGAACTGGGCTTTACCACCTAAGGGCTGCTGGGTCACCAGAGAGTAGGGGCCGGTGGACCGGGCGTGAATCTTATCGTCTACCAGGTGGTGGAGCTTCAGGTAATACATGACGCCCACGGTAACCGGGTTGTCGAATTGTTCGCCGGTACGTCCGTCGTAGAGGATGGTCTTGCCGGACTCGTCCAGTCCCGCTTCCTTCAGCAGGTCCCGGATGCCGCTTTCCTTGACGCCGTCAAAGACGGGAGTCATCACCTTGATGCCCAGTTCCCGGGCAGCGCGGCCCAGATGCACTTCCAACACCTGTCCGATGTTCATACGGCTGGGCACGCCCAAGGGGTTGAGCACAATGTCCAGCGGAGTGCCGTCGGGCAGGAAGGGCATATCTTCCTGGGGAAGAATCCGGGACACAACGCCCTTGTTTCCGTGACGGCCGGCCATCTTGTCACCCACGCTGATTTTCCGCTTTTGGGCAATGTAGCAGCGGACTTCGCAGTTTACTCCGGGTTTTAATTCGGGAGCATTATCCCGATGGTATACTTTCACGTCTACCACCGTACCGTAAGCGCCGTGAGGAACTTTCAAAGAGGTATCACGCACTTCTCTGGCCTTTTCGCCAAAGATAGCCCGGAGCACCCGCTCTTCGGCGGACAGCTCGGTTTCTCCCTTGGGGGTCACCTTGCCTACCAGGATGTCCCCGGCGCGGACTTCGGCGCCCACCCGGATGATACCGTTTTCATCCAAGTCCTTGAGCATATCTTCGCCCACGTTGGGGATGTCCCGGGTGATTTCTTCCGGCCCCAGCTTGGTGTCTCTGGCTTCGGTGGAATATTCTTCGATGTGGATAGAAGTATACACGTCGTCCCGCACCAGACGTTCGTTGAGCAGTACGGCGTCCTCGTAGTTGTAACCTTCCCAGGTCATAAAGCCGACCAGCGCATTCTTACCCAGGGAGATTTCGCCCTGACTGGTAGCAGGGCCGTCGGCAATGACCTGGCCCTTATGCACCCGGTCGCCCTTGCTGACAATGGGGCGCTGGTTGGTACAGGTGCCGGCGTTGGAGCGCAGGAACTTGATAATGGGATAGTTGTAGATCTCCCCATCGTCGCCCCGGACGTCAATATGGGTGGCGTCTACTCCGGTGACAACGCCGTCGGCTTTACAGATCACCACGGCGCCGGAGTCCACAGCGGCTTTGTATTCCATACCGGTAGCCACAATGGGGGCTTCGGTTTTCAGCAGCGGCACAGCCTGACGCTGCATGTTTGCACCCATCAAAGCACGGTTGGTATCATCGTTTTCCAGGAAGGGAATCATGGCGGTGGCGATGGAAACCATCATCCGGGGGCAGACGTCCATATAGTCTACCATCTCGTTCTTCACTTCCAAAATCTGGTCCCGGTAACGGGCAGTGACACGGGGCTTGATGAAGCGGCCTTCCTCATCCAGAGGTTCGTTGGCCTGAGCTACGATGAACTCGTCCTCCACGTCGGCGGTCATGTACACCACTTCGTCCAGCACCCGGCCGGTTTCCTTGTCCACCTTCCGGTAAGGGGCCTCGATGAAGCCGTACTCATTGATCCGGGCAAAGCTGGCCAGATAGGAAATCAAACCGATGTTGGGACCTTCGGGGGTCTCAATGGGGCACATCCGGCCGTAGTGGGAATAGTGTACGTCACGAACCTCAAATCCGGCCCGGTCACGGGACAAACCGCCAGGGCCCAAAGCAGACAGACGGCGCTTGTGGGTCAACTCTGCCAGCGGGTTGTTCTGGTCCATGAACTGGCTCAAGGGAGAGGAACCGAAAAATTCCTTGATGGCAGCCACCACCGGGCGAATGTTGATCAGCGCCTGGGGGGTGATCTGTTCCATGTCGTTGGCCTGGGTAGACATCCGCTCCCGGATCACACGTTCCATCCGGGAAAGGCCGATGTGGAACTGGTTTTGCAGCAGTTCGCCCACGCAGCGAATCCGGCGGTTGCCCAAGTGGTCGATGTCGTCCACGGTGCCCACGCCGTAGGCCAGGGTATTCAGGTAGTTGACGGTGGCGAAAATGTCATCCTTGATGATGTGCTTGGGAATCAAACGGCCCAGATTCTTCCGGACGGCTTCTTCGATCTCTTCCTGGGAATCGTTCTGATCCAGAATCTCCTTCAAAACGGAAAAGCGAACCTTTTCCTTGATGCCCAAGGCTTCTTTGTCCACCGGGACAAAGTCGGTGATTTCCACCATGCCGTTGGAGATCAGCTTGATCTTGACGGTTTCGCCGCCTTCTTCCACATTGATCCAAACGGCGCTGACGCCGGTCTTTTCAATTTCCTGGGCCCGCTGACGGCTGATCTTTTCCCCGGCTTCCGCCAGCAGTTCGCCGGTGAGGGGGTCGATGACGTTTTCCGCCACAACCTGTCCCGCCAGACGGGGAGAAAGAGCCAGCTTCTTATTATACTTATAGCGGCCCACCTTGCTCAACTCATACCGACGCTCGTCAAACAGCAGGGGCACCAGGTGCTTCACCGCACTTTCGATGGTGGGCGGTTCGCCGGGACGGAGCTTTTTATACACTTCCAGCAGAGCTTCATCCCCGTGCTTGGTGACATCCTTATTAAAGATGGTGGCAGCCAGCTGACGGTCTTCCCCGAAGATCTCATAGATCTCCTGGTCGCTGCCCTGGGCAGAGGGAATCAGGCCCACATTGAAGTCGGCGCTGACCTGATCCGGGTCCATATCGTCCCGTACCACCAGCAAAGCCCGCAGGAAGGTGGTGATGGGAATCTTCCGGTTTTTATCAATCCGCACATAGAAATAGTCGTTGGAGTCGGTTTCGTACTCCAGCCAGGCACCCCGGTTGGGAATGACGGTGGTGGTAAACAGCTTTTTACCGGTCCGGTCGAAGGTGTTGGCGTAGTAAACCCCGGGAGAACGAACCAGCTGGGATACGATCACCCGTTCGGCGCCATTGATGACAAAGGTGCCGGCGTCGGTCATAATGGGGAAATCCCCCATGAAAATTTCGCTTTCCTTAATTTCTCCGGTCTCTTTGTTTTCCAACCGTGCCGTGACCCGCAAGGGGGCTGCAAAGGTGGCGTCCCGCTCTTTGCACTCAATCACGTTGTACTTGTACTCGCCCCGATTGAGCCGGTAACTGGGGAAGCTCAGCGCCAGGGTACCGTTGTAATCGGTAATCTCCCCCACGTCTTCAAATACTTCCTTCAGCCCCTGGTCCAAAAACCACTGATAGGAATCCGTCTGGATTTCAATCAGGTTGGGCATCTCCAGAACCTCTTTGATGGTGGAGTAGCAGTACCGTTCGGTGGTTCCCTGTTTGACAATCTTGGCGTTTGGCATAGACTTCGATCACTCCATTTCAGTCTCTCTGACAGAGAAAAGCTGCCGTTTTCCTCTGTGCGGTTGGCCGGGCGCAGCGGCTGATTTCCGATTTGCAGAAAAAAATTTCGTACGGATGTACAAAAGAAAGTTCTGATTTTTCGAAAAGTTTGTCAGCTTTGTGCGCCGTTTTTTCTCGAAATCAAATCCGAAAATTTGATTCAGGGTCATAATATTCCATTATGATGCAATATAGCATTATACCTCAAAACACCGGCTTTGGCAACTGGCGGAGTGCACAAACTTTTATTGTAAATTTTATGTAAAACGCAGAAATTGCGCTTCTATATTTCTACAAAAGCGCAATATAACTTAATTTTCTTTGCTTATTTTGCCTTATTTTCTCCAAACATCACCGCAGGCTTCCGTTCCGGCGGCTTGGGATGTTCCTCTGCATACCCCATGGACAGGGCGGCCACCAGCTCATATCCCGGCAGCACCCCGTGGTCCTGCTTGAAGGAAGGGGTATTGCAAAAGTCCTGGGCAAAGCCGATCCAACAGCAGCCGATTCCCTGCTCCGCCCCGGCGGCCATGACCTGGGACGCCGCCAAAGTCCCATCGTAGACGTACCAGTGAGACTGGGTGTTGCCGTAAATCAGCAGCACCGTACTGGCCCGGTTGAACACATGGAACTTGGGGTTGGTGTACCATTTTTCGTAGCGGGCCAGCCAGGGATATTGCTCTAAATTCTCCTTCAGCCACTCCTTGATGGTTTCGCTGAGAGCGTCGATTTCTTCCTTGTCGTCCAGCACCAAAAAGCCCCAGGGCTGTTCCCCGGAACCGGTTGGAGCTAAGGTGGCAATGCGGATCAGCTCCTCCATGACCTCCGTGGGGATGGGGCGGTCTTGGTAGCGGCGGATGCTGCGGCGGGTAGTTAAATAGTCCATCAATTCCATAAACAGTACCTCCTGGATTTAAGTGGGAATGGAAGTGTCCGGATGTTCTCCGCTCCATCCCGTCATCGGCATGACCTGGATTTGCTCCAGCTCTTCTTGGGACAGAACCAAGTCCTCCCGGCAGAGGTTTTCTTCCAGCCGTTCTTTGGCGGAAGCCTTGGGCAATACCATCATTCCTTGTTGCAGCAGGTAGGCCAGGCAGATCCGGGCGGTGCTGACCTTATGGGTCTGGGCAATATCTTTCAGCAGCGGGTCTTGCAGCACCCTGGCCCGTCCCAGCGGGCTCCAGGCCTGAACCAGAATCCCGTTTTCCTTGCAGTAGTCCACCGCCGACTGCTGTAAATAGCCGGGATGGCATTCCAGCTGGTCTATCACCGGGGCAACCCCGGTTTCTTCCAGCACCTTCAGATGATGGGGCAGAAAATTGCTCACCCCAATGGAACGTACCAGTCCCTGCTTTTGCAAATCAATCAGCGCCTTCCAGCTTCCCAGCAGCGGGGTCTGCCAATCTTCGGGGCCGTCGGGAGTCCGGGGCCAGTGAATCAAAAACACATCCAGATAACCGCAGCCCAATCGTTTCAGGGAAGCCAGAAAGGAAGCGGTGGTGTTTTCGTAGCCCAGCTGAGTGTGCCACACCTTGGAAGCGATTTGGTACTCTTCCCGCTTCAAACCGCTGTCCCGAAGAGTTTTCCCCACCAGTTCTTCATTGAAGTAGTAGGCGGCGGTATCGAAGTAGCGGTAACCCGCCTCTACTGCCAGGGGAAGGGCCTGGGCTGTTTCTCCGGCCAAATAGGTGCCAAATCCCACGGCGGGGACGGAGCTGCCGTCGGATAACATATAGTATTTCATGGGATTCTCCTCCCGGTTTGGTTTCAATTTCATTCCTCTGCATACCATGGAAACCCGGTTTGGTTTCCGCCGGTTTTCGCCGTCAGGCACGAAACGTCAGGATTCTGACGTTTCTCATCCAATCCTTTGCGGCCCCGGCAAGGCCGCAATTTTGCCTTGCAAAATCGGCTTGGATGTGGGCGTACCAGCCGACTTCAAACTGGCCTTGCCAACCATTATACCATATTATCCTGCCAATTTCCATGAATTTTTTCGCAAAACCCTATGATTTTCAGCACTCCTTCCTATTCTCTCCGGCTGCTTTGACAAAGGTACAGCCGGTAGTCTATAATGTTTGGCAGAAAGGATGATTTACCGTGAAACCCTATGTGATTTGCATTGACCGGGAATATGGTTCCGGCGGCCGGATGGTTGGCCAGAAAGTGGCCCAGTCCTTGGAAATCCCCTTCTACGACAACCAGCTGATGGACTTAATCGCCAAGGAAAGCGGGCTGGCCCATGAAACCGTGCAGGATTTGGCCGAACGCGCTCCGGGGAGCTTTCTCTACAACATCTACACCACCGCCGCCCAGTTCTCTTTGGCGGACCAGGTGTTTTTAACCAAGAGTAAAATTATCCGGGACCTGGCCCAAAACCAGTGCTGCGTCATTGTCAGCGCCGCCAGCGACTATATCCTCCGGGAGCATCCCAGAACGCTAAAGGTCTTTTTGTGGGCGCCGGTGGAAAGCCGGATCCAGCGGATCCGGGAGGTCTATCACGAAACCGGGGACAGCGCCTCCGCCCTGCGCAAGCAGGATAAAAAGCGCTCCACCTATTACCAATACAACGCCGTCAGCCAGTGGGGTGACCGGAAAAACTACGACCTGGTGCTGAACACCGACCTGGGATTGGAACTGACCGCACAGCTGATCCGTCAGGCTGCCGAATTGAAATTCCAATCCGCTCTAAAGCAGCAGTGACGGAACCGATTGGCACAGCAAGGAGGAATGCGAAATGGCAGCGGTATCCAAACCGCCCCTGCGGTGGAAAAACTTCAAAGGCCATCTTCACACCATCCGCAACCACAAGCGGCTGGTGCGTTCCCTCTGTTTCCGGGCAGGAATGTACAAACAGGGACTGCTCCACGATTTGAGCAAATATTCCCCGGTGGAATTTTTGGCTGGGGTGCGGTACTACCAAAACGGCACCCGTTCCCCCAATGCCGCCCAGCGGGAACAGCTGGGCTACTCTTTGGCCTGGCTCCACCACAAAGGGCGGAACAAGCATCACCTGGAATACTGGATCGACTACGACATGCAGCATCTCCAGCCTATGGCGGGATGCGAAATGCCGCTGCGGTATGTGGCGGAAATGACCTTTGACCGGATGGCCGCCTGCAAAAACTATCACGGCGATGCCTACACCGACGCCGACGCCTGGGAATACTACGACCGTTCCCGCAGCCATTACCTTCTCCATCCCAACACCCGGGCCCTGCTGGAAGAGTTTTTATTGCTGCTGAAAGGCCAGGGGGAGGAAGCGGTGATCCAGGAAATCCGGAAACGACTCCGGGAAGAAAAATAAAATTCCGCCAAATAAAGTTTTTTGAAAAACCGTCCCTGCCGGAAACTTGCCGGCAGGGAATTTTTCTGCGCCATCCCCGCCGCCGATTCGATGGTGATTTCCCCGCCGGTGGGTTCCAAACCGTTACCATTATGACATCTTCCAATTTCTTCCTGTAAAGATTGTATAATAATCCTAATATCGAATTGTTTACCATTCCGAATTTGTATAAATTGCGTGAAATTTCCCTTCGAATATGGTATACTAGTAAAGACAAGGAAACCGTTGCGCAAATCAGGACAATCTGCGCTGATACAGAAAACTTCAACGGAAAGGATGCTGAAGAATGAGTATGGTAACCATTCAAGGGAAAGGCGTGTTTGGAGGCGTTGCCATCGGCCGCATTTCTTTTTACTCTCGGGAAAAACTGGTGGTCAAGCGCCGCCACATTGAGGACCCTCAAGCGGAATTGGAACGGCTGGAACAGGCGAAAACCATCACCTTGCAGGAATTGCAGAGCCTTTACGAAAAGGCCCGGAAGGAAGTGGGGGAAGCCAGCGCCGCCGTGTTTGAGATTCACCAGATGATGGTGGAGGACGAGGATTACAACGAGTCCATCGCCAACATCATCAACTCCCAAAAACTCAATGCAGAATACGCCGTGGCCACCACCGCCGATCATTTTGCCCAGATGTTCTCCTCCATGGATGACGACTATATGCGGGGGCGGGCTGCCGACGTCCACGATGTGTCTGACCGGCTGCTGAAAAACCTGATGAACAAATCCGGCGGCATCACTTCCAGCGACGAAAAGGTCATCCTCTGCGCCGACGACCTGGCGCCCAGTGAGACCGTGCAGCTGGACAAGGACAGTGTCATGGCCTTTGCCACCTGCTACGGCTCCACCAACTCCCACACCGCCATCCTGGCCCGGACCATGAACATCCCAGCCATTATCGGTCTGGGAGAATCCCTGACGGCGGAATACGACGGCAAGATGGGCATTGTGGACGGCTTTACCGGCACCCTGTACATTGAGCCGGATGATGTCACCTTAGCCAAAATGCAGAAAAAGCAGGCGGAAGACCTGCGGAAGAAAAAACTGCTCCAGGAGCTGAAGGGGAAGGACAACATCTCCAAAGACGGTCAGCACGTCAACGTGTTCGCCAACATCGGCAGCCCCCAGGACATGGGTGCCGTGCTGATGAACGACGCCGGGGGCGTGGGGCTGTTCCGCAGCGAATTCCTGTACCTGGAAAGCGAAGATTATCCCACCGAAGAAGCGCAGTTTGCCGCTTACCGCACCGTGCTGGAAAGCATGGGCGGCAAGAAGGTGGTCATCCGCACCCTGGACATCGGCGCCGACAAGCAGATCGACTACTTCAAGCTGGACAAGGAAGAAAACCCCGCCTTGGGCTACCGGGCCATCCGGATCTGTCTCACCCGGCCGGAAATCTTCAAGACCCAGCTGCGGGCTTTGATGCGGGCGTCGGTGTACGGCAACCTGTCCATTATGTTCCCCATGATTATTTCGGTCGGCGAAGTCCGGCAGATTAAAAAGATGCTGGACACCGTGAAAGCGGAACTCAACGCCGAAGGAATCCCCTACAAAGACGATGTAGAAATCGGCATTATGATCGAAACCCCTGCCAGCGTGATTATCAGCGATGAACTGGCCAAGGAAGTGGACTTCTTCAGCGTAGGTACCAACGACCTGACCCAATACACCTTGGCCTGCGACAGGCAGAACCCCAAACTGGAGCCCTTCTGCGACACTCACCACCCCGCCATCCTGCGAATGATCAAAATGGCGGCGGACAACGCCCACAAAAACGGCTGCTGGATCGGCATCTGCGGCGAATTGGGCGCCGACACCAGCTTAACCGAAGTGTTCCTGGCCATGGGCATCGACGAACTCAGCGTCTCTCCCGGTATGGTGTTGCCGGTGCGGGACCAGATCATCAACAGCTCCGTGAAAGACCGGGAGGAAGAAGTCCTCAAAGCTGCCGGCGTACTGTAATACCATCCAGATTGGGAGGAAGTCCAAAGGGCTTCCTCCTTTTTCGCCTTTTGCTTGCATTTTTCTCCCTTTTCCGGTATGCTGAAAGAAAAAGAAAAGGAGTGTCCCTATGATCGACGAAATGCTTGCTTACAACAAAACCTTTGTCCAAAACCAGGAATACCGGAAATTTACTACCAGCAAATATCCCAACAAAAAAATCGCCATCCTCACCTGCATGGACACCCGGCTGGTGGAGCTGCTCCCCGCCGCTTTGGGCATCCGTAACGGGGACGTGAAAATGATTAAAAATGCCGGCGGCATGATTACCGGTCCCTTCGACAGCACGGTACGCAGCCTGCTGGTGAGCATTGTGGAGCTGGGAGTGGAGGAAGTGATGGTCATCGGCCACACCGACTGCGGCGTTTCCGGCATGAATGCAGAAAAGATCATCCAGCACCTGATTCAGCGGGGCGTCTCTCAGGACCACATCGACATGATGCGCTATTGCGGCATTGATTTTGAAAGCTGGCTGAAAGGCTTTGATTCGGTGGAATGCTCGGTGAAGGAATCGGTGGACCTGCTCCGCCATCATCCCCTGATGCCCCCGGACGTGGTGATCCGCGGCTACATCATCAACACCGAAACCGGGGAACTGATACCCCAGGAAAATTAAAATTTTGGTATCTTTCTTTGGGCCTGTTGCAAAATAAGCCTGTCGAGAAAAGAATGCACAAAATCCGGAACCATATTGCGTGTTTCTCGCTCAGGATGGCCCCGGATTTTTTCTTTTTCTGAATTTCTTTCTGCAAACTGCTGTTATCTTTTTTATTTTGCAACTGCCCCGACTTTCTTCCCACCCGGTTTCTCCCACTTCCTTCCAAGTATATCCCTCTGGTTTTCTCAAATACTACAGCAAAATAAACCCGGAAAAGGAGCGAACTGGTACTATGAAGGCAACGGGAATTGTCCGCCGAATTGATGATTTGGGGCGGGTGGTCATCCCCAAAGAAATCCGCCGCACCCTGCGCATTCGGGAGGGCGACGCATTGGAAATCTACACCTCTGCTTCCGGCGAGGTGATCTTCAAAAAGTATTCCCCGGTGGGAGAACTGGGGGAATTTGCCGGGGTGTACGCCGATGTGCTGAGTAAAGCCAGCGGACGCCCGGTGATGGTCTGCGACAAGGACCATGTGGTGGCGGTAGCGGGGCTTCCCAAACGGGAACTGATGGACCGCCGGGTGAGCCACGGCATGGACATGCTGCTAGCTCGCCGGGGCATTTTACAAGGGGATGAAGAGCAGGAGTTCCACCCGGTAGAAGGGGTGGAACAGGTGGCCAGCGCCTGCTATCCTATTATCTCCTCTTCGGACTGCTGCGGCGCCATTATGTATCTCTCCGATCATGGGAAAAATCCGGTGAACCTCTCCCAAACCAAATTATTGGAAACAGCGGCGGGCTTTTTGGGCCGGGTGATGGAGTCCTGAGCCGGTTCCAGCGCCGGGGGATTATCGTATTTTGCAGTTTGGTACTGGTATTTACCCTATTGTACCTGCGGATTGCCTGGCTGGCCGCCACCCCCTTTTACGCTGAAACCGCCCAAAGCCAAAGCCGTTACACCCTGGCGCTGACCCAAGGGCGGGGCACCATTTACGACTGCAACGGCAACCGATTGGTGAACGCAGAAAGCGGCTATCTGGCCGCCGTCATGCCCAGCCAGGAAAACTTTGCCGCCGTGGCCTCCCATGCGGTAAAGCTGTCCCGGCAGGAGCTGGAACAGCTTTGGGAGCAGGGAAAGCCCTGTGTGGTCCAGGTAGACGGGGAATTTGACAGCCCCAACACCTGGATTTACCAGGTCCCCATCCGGTACGGGGAAGACCAGCTGGCCCAGCATGTGGTGGGCTACACCGATTCTTCCGGGCAGGGCGCCGCCGGTGTGGAGCGGGGGTACGAATCTCTGTTGGCTTCGGAAGACGGCGGCTTTTCCCTCACCTTTACCGTAGACGCCTTTGGCCGCGGGGTTTCCATGGAGGAAGCCACCGGCAAGCTGGACAATTCCGCCGGCGTGGTTCTGACCTTGGACCGGGAAATCCAGCAAATTTGCGAAACGACGGGGGAACAATATCTGGAGCAGGGGGCTGTAGTGGTGATGGAAGCGGCCACCGGCAAGCTGCGGGGGGTGGCCTCCTTCCCCAGCTACTCCACCGACCAGTTGGCGGAGGCTGTGGCCGATGAAGAGAACACGCCCCTGATGAACCGGGCGTTTCAGGCCTATGCCGTGGGCAGCGTCTTTAAAATCGTCACGGCGGCGGCAGCTTTGGAACAAGGGATTTCCCCAGATTTCACCCACAACTGCACCGGCTCCATTACCGTGGACGGCACCACCTTCCGCTGCCACCACCTGGCGGGCCACGGGCTGCTGGACCTGAAAGGTGCCCTGATGGAAAGCTGCAACCCATACTTTATCGCCCTGAGCCAGCAGCTAGACCCCACCCGCTTTTGGCAGATTGCCTGCGGGCTGGGATTTGGATGCAGTGCGGAATTGGGAGACAATCTCATCACCGCTTCCGGTGCGCTGCCTGACCCGGAGGAACTGAAAAATTCCGGGGCCATGTCCAACTTCAGCTTTGGCCAAGGGGCGCTAACGGCCACGCCGGTGCAGCTGGCGGTGATGGTAAGCTGCGTGGTCAACGGCGGATGGGCTCCCTCTCCCAGTTTAGTGGAAGGCACCACCCAAAACGGCACCGATTTAGACACCCAGCGAATCTCTCCCCAACTCACCCAGGTGATGAGCCAGGAGACCGCCTCCATCCTCAAAGAAGACCTCCTGGCCTGCGTCATGGAGCAGCCGGGCCAAAATGCCACCGCCCCCAACGGCGAATATGTGGCGGGGGGAAAAACCGGCACCGCCCAAACCGGGCAGATGAACGAAAACGGGGAGGAGTACAACAACGGCTGGTTTGCCGGATTCTTCAACGCCGGCGGCACCGATTATGTTGTGGTGGTTCTGAGCCAGCAGGCGGAAAGCGGCAACGCCGATGCAGCTCCGGTGTTCCGCCAAATCGCCCTGGAAATGACCGCCAAATACCAAACCCAGGCTTAATTGTGAACAACTTTTGAACCTGTTTGTGTTTTTGTTAACATTGTTCTTCCTTTGTAAACTTTAGCACTCTCCCATTGACAGTGCTAGTTTTCGGGACTATACTAAAGTCAGAACCTCAGGAAAGGGGCAAAGCCCCGAAGACCAGGTTCCTAAAACAGACTGCCGGCAAGGTAAGATAGAGAATATGAAATGGAGGAATGACCTATGTTACCGAGCATTTTTGGAGAAGATTTGTTTGACGACTTTATGGATTTTCCCTTCCGCACCACCCGGGGCTATCAAAACACCCACGGTTTGATGCAGACCGATATCCGGGAGACCAAGGACGGCTACGAGCTGGATGTGGACCTGCCCGGCTTTGACAAGAAGGACATCAGCCTGGAGCTGAAGGACGGTTATTTAACCATCCGTGCCAACCGGAACGAAGAAAAGGAAGACAAACGGCACCACTACCTGCGCAAGGAGCGGTTCACCGGCAGCTGCAGCCGGAGCTTCTATGTGGGCGAAAACGTAAAGGAAACAGATGTCCACGCTAAGTTTGACAACGGCATCCTGAAGTTGAGCTTCCCCAAAGAAGAGCCCAAAAGGCTCAGCGGCGGCAGCAACATCGCCATTGAGTAATTCTCAATAAACTACAACCGGAGCTTTCCCACCAAAAGGAAGGCTCCGGCCTTTCTTTTGTCTTCCCTGTCCTTTCCAAGACTAACCGATCTGTTTTCGGCCACACTACTTCTGGAAGGGAGAGATTGCATTGAACCAGCGTTTTACGGCCCAGTTTACCAGAACGCGGCAAGCCCAGGAAGCAGCTGACCTGGTGAAAGCTCATTTTCAAAACAGCCGGGTGCGGCTTTGGCAATCCCACACCGCTTCAGCCCCACACTACGCCATGCCTATTCAGGAAACTTTAGGCGGCGGCATCAGCAACGGCACCCTCTACAGTCCCGGCAGCTTTCTTCCTCCGGAAAGCCACCCCATCAATCTTACGGCAGAACTTTCTCCTCACCGGAAGCAGGAATGGCAGGATATGATGTTGCGGCTGGGCGGCAAATTGATGTAAATGGAACAGTAAAAATCCCCCTGGAATCAAAGCCCAGGGGGAATGATTTTTGTTCCGTTTCCAAGGATTACAGCACGCAGTACTGCTCCATGTACTCCTTCATCCGCTCTACCAGTTCTTCATAGCCGCCCTTTTGAATCAGGTAATCCCGGATGTCCTCCACCGTCACCAAAGCGTGAACCTTGATGCCAAACTCTTCCTCTACTTCGGTAATGGCGGTTTTTCCGGGGGTCTGGCCCACTTCGCAGCGGTTCACCGAAATGAACATATCCTCCACCGTAACCTTGGCGGCAGCTTGCAGCACCGGAAGGGTTTCCCGCACGGCAGTGCCGGCAGTAATCACATCTTCAATGATGATGATCTTATCTCCATCCAGCGGCTTGTAACCGATGAGGCTGCCCCCTTCGCCGTGGTCCTTGGCTTCCTTGCGGTTGAAGAAATAGGGTTTATCCATGCCGTAAAGGGTGTACAGCTGTGCGGCGCAGCTGGTTGCCAGAGGGATTCCCTTATAAGCGGGACCGAACATGGCGGTGAAATTGTCCCCTACCGTTTCCTGCACCAATGCGGCGTAATACTTGCCCAAGGTAGCAATCTGGGCGCCGGTTTTATAGTTGCCGGTATTGATAAAGTAAGGGGTGCGCCGGCCGCTTTTGGTAATAAAATCGCCAAACCGCAGCACCTCAGCGCTCATCATAAATTCAATAAATTCAATCTTCTTGGGAGTCAACATCACTCTCGTCCTTTCTGTTTTTCTAATTGTTAGGAATTGGACAGCATTTTCCCCATAGCCGTTTCCAAAATCACGCTGTCCTCCATCTTGGAAGATTTCAGCAGTTTGTCTGCCTCCGCCAAAGCCAGCACACAATTTTGAATCCGCTTTAAGGGGTACCGCCCCGCCTGCCGGACCATCCGTTCCAACCGCCAGCTGCTGCGGTAACCAAAATCCTGGGCCAGCTGGGACACACTGCGGCCGCTATCCAACGCCAGCCGCAGCCGGTACAAATCCAGAAAACTGGCGCTGACAGCACCCAGAATCATCACCGGTTTTTGCTGCAAGGCAAACAGCTCTTCCAGCATGGTAAAGGCGTCTTTTGCCCTCCCTTCCACCAACGCCGCCGCTAAATCAAAGGCGCTGCGCTCGATGGTCTTGCTGCAAAGCCGTTCTACATCTTCCCTGGTGATCTCCCGGCCATGGGCATAGGCCAGCAGCTTGTCGGCCTCCGCCGTCAACAAGCTGTACTCCACCCCGCAGCGATCTACCAAAAATGCAGCGGTGCTTGAGGGAAGGTTGCCCCCCCGTTTCGCACAGTAGGCGCAGAGAGCTTTATTCAGCTCAGAGGGGGTCTTATGGGCAAATTCGCATACCACCCCCACCTTCTTGATTTCCTCCAAATAAGGCTTCCATTTTGCTTTGGTGAGATCCAGCTCGGGGTCAGAATAAGCCAGCAGCAACACCGTAAAGGGGCTGGGGGCTTTCAGCAGCTGTTTCATGCCCTCGCCGTCGGCTTTCCCCAATTTGTCCAACGCAAAGTCGCTAACCACAATGCACCGGCGTTCTCCCAGAAAAGGCACGGTACGGCAGAGGGCAATCAGCCGGTCCACGGCCAGCTTATCCCCTTCCAACCGGGTCAGCAGCATAGGCTGGCTTTCCTTCGGCACCGCTGCCTCCATCAACCGCTGGGCCATGGCTTGCAGTAGCCCCTGCTCCGGGCCGTAAAGGAGATAAACCGGGAGCAGTTCCCCTTTTTTCAGCCTGGAATTTAACTGTGCCGAGGTCACATTTGCTGCACTGGTTTTTTTCGCCATAGCCCTCCTCCCTTCCCGGATGTTCTATTACTGCTGGGTTGTGCCTACGCACTCATAGCTGGCCAGCACCGTGCCGTCATCAGTTTCATAGGTAGCGGATACGGTAATGGCCTGTCCCAAAGCCTGGGTCATTTGGTCGGCTGCCTCTTGCCAATTCAGACGGTTATTTTCTGCGGCATGTTCCAACAGTTCCTGTTCCGGGTGGATGCCGGCAGGATAGGAGTAGCAGATTTCCAGTTTATTGTCCGACACTGTCAGGGTCACATCATCGCCCTCATTGATCCCCAACAGCTGGCGCAAAGATTCCTGATTGGCTTCTACATATTCCGTGAGGGTCTGAGGGGTGGAAGCAGTTGCTTCCTGAGTCTGAGTTTGTTGGCCGCATCCTATGAAAAGCAGGCAGACGCCAAACAGCAGTGCCATGATAGCAGAAAGTTTTCGTTTCATTGCCGGTCTCCTTCGATTCGGTTCTACCCATATTGTACGACAAAACCTGGAAACTGTCAAAGAAAATCGGCTGAAACCCGCTGTCAATTTTGCATCCGGACAAAGAAAGAGGCAGGCGAAAAAGCCTGCCTCCAAAAGTTGTATATTTGCTTTGGCGAAATGAAGGATTAGTCTTCCGCTGCCAGCTTCACCAGGTGCTCGTACTTGGCTTTGGCATTGGCTTCCGCCTGTGCGAACAGCTTCTGCGCACGTTCGGGGTTGGTGCGGGCCAACACGTTGTACCGTACTTCGCCCATCAGGAAGTCCTGATAGTTCATAGTGGGAGCCTTGGAATCCAGCTGGAAGGGGTTCTTGCCTTCCGCAGCACGACGAGGATCGTAGCGGAACAGGTGCCAGTAACCGGTATCCACAGCCTTCTTCTCTTCGTCCTGAGCCTTGCTCATGCCGACCTTGATGCCGTGGTTAATGCAGGGTGCGTAGGCAATAATCAGAGAAGGACCATTGTAGCTTTCTGCTTCCACCATGGCCTTGATGCACTGGTTGCGGTCAGCACCCTGAGCGATCTGAGCCACATAGATGTAGCCGTAGCTCATAGCAATGGCAGCCAGGTCTTTCTTCTTGGTTTCCTTACCAGCCGCTGCAAACTGAGCGATGGCGCCTTCAGGAGTAGACTTGGAGGACTGTCCGCCGGTGTTGGAGTACACTTCGGTATCGAACACCATGACGTTGACATCTTCATTGGAGGCCAGCACATGGTCCAAACCGCCGAAGCCGATATCGTAAGCCCAGCCGTCGCCGCCGAAGATCCAGCAGGACTTCTTGGACAGGAATTCCTTCTCTTCCAGGATTTCCTTGGCAAAGTCGCAGCCGCAGTTTTCCAGAGCGGTGACCAAGTTGTCGGTAGCAACACGGTTGGCGTTGCCGTCGTCCTTGGTGGCCAGGTAGGTTTCGATAGCTTCCTTCACTTCTGCATTTTCGATCTCAGGCAGCTTGGCAGTCAGCTTGTTGATCAGCTTGTTGCGCAGAGTCTTCTGAGCGGTGTACATACCGTAACCATATTCTGCGTTGTCCTCGAACAGGGAGTTTGCCCAGGCAGGACCGAAGCCGCGGTGGTCGGTGGTGTAAGGAGTGGAGGGAGAGCTGCCGCCCCAGATGGAGGAGCAGCCGGTGGCGTTGGCAATGTACATCCGATCGCCGCAGATCTGAGTAGCCAGCTTAGCGTAAGGAGTTTCGCCACAGCCTGCGCAGGCGCCGGAGAATTCCAGATAGGGTTTGCGGAACTGGCTGCCCTTGACGGTGGTGGGCTTGAACTTCTCAGCCACTTCCTTCTTTTCAGGCAGGTTCACGCCGTAATCGAAGAAGGCCTGCTTGTCGTACTGGGTTTCCAGAGGCTTCATTTCCAGAGCCTTGGCGCCCTTCTTGCCGGGGCAGACATTGGCGCAGCTGCCGCAGCCGGTGCAGTCCATCACGGACACGCTCATGCCGAAGTACAGCCCGTTGATGCCGGTGAGACCCAGCACCTTGGTGCCTTCCGGTACGTTGTTCTTTTCTTCCTCGGTCATGACCACAGGACGGATACAGCCGTGGGGGCAGACGTAAGAGCAGAAGTTGCACTGGATGCAGTTTTCGTTGTTCCAAACGGGAACGTCGATGGCAATGCCGCGCTTTTCAAAAGCAGAGCTTCCCAGCGGCACCTGGCCGTCGGCACGGTTGGCAAAGGCAGAAACAGGCAGCTTGTTGCCGGCCTGAGCGTTGACGGGGATCAGCACTTCGTTGACGTAATCGCTGAGGTACTTGTTGTCGCACTCTACCTTCACGTTCAAATCTTCATCGGCGCAGTCCTTCCAGGATTCGGGAACGTCAACCTTCACCACTTCCTGCGCACCGCGTTCGATGGCGTTGTGGTTCATCTTGACGATTTCTTCACCCTTCTTGGAGTAAGAAGCGGTAGCAGCGTCCTTCATGTACTGGATGGCGTCTTCCGCAGGAATGATGTTGGCCAGTTTGAAGAAGGCGCTCTGGAGCACGGTGTTGATCCGGCGGCCCAGACCGATTTCACGGCCCAGTTTCACACCGTCGATGGTGTAGAACTGGATGTTGTTCTGGGCGATGTAGCGCTTCATCTGACCGGGCAGTTCCTTATCCAGCTCTTCGCCGGTCCACTCGCAGTTGAGCAGGAAGGTGCCGCCGGGCTTGACGTCGCTGACCATGTCGTACTTGCGCACATAAGAGGGGTTGTGGCAGGCCACGAAGTCCGCTTTGTCGATGAGGTAGGTAGAAGTGATGGGAGCGTGGCCGAACCGCAGGTGGGAAATGGTCACACCGCCGCTCTTCTTGGAGTCATAGTCAAAGTAAGCCTGCACGTTCATATCGGTGTGGTCGCCGATGATCTTAACAGAGTTCTTGTTGGCGCCCACGGTGCCGTCTGCGCCCAGGCCCCAGAACTTGCAGCTCTTAATGCCGGCAGGAGTGGTGTCCGGATTTTCGCCGATGGGCAGGGACAGGTAGGTCACATCGTCGTTGATGCCGATGGTGAAGCGCTTCTTGTCCTCATTGCGGTACACAGCGATGATCTGAGCGGGGGTGGTGTCCTTGCTGCCCAGACCGTAGCGGCCGCCGAAGATGGTGACGTTGTTGAACTTGGTGCCGTTGAGAGCAGCCACCACATCTAGGTACAGGGGCTCGCCGATGGCGCCGGGCTCCTTGGTGCGGTCCAGAACGCTGATCTTCTTCACGGTATCCGGCAGACATTCCACCAGCTTTTCGCCTACGAAGGGACGGTACAGACGAACCTTCACCATACCAACCTTTTCGCCGTTGGCGTTGAGGTAGTCAATGGCTTCGCCGATGGTGTCGCAGACGCTGCCCATAGCCACGATGACGTGCTCTGCATCGGGAGCGCCCACATAGTTGAACAGGCCGTAGTTGGTACCCAGCTTTTCATTGACCTGGTTCATGTAATCTTCTACCACGCCGGGCAGTTCATTGTAGTATTTGTTGCTGGCTTCTCTGGCCTGGAAGAACACGTCGGGGTTCTGCGCAGTACCTCTCTGTGCCGGGTGTTCCGGGTTCAGGGAGCGGTGACGGAATTCGTTGACCGCATCGTAGTCCAGCATATCCGCCAGATCTTCGTTGTCCCACACAGCTACTTTCTGGTATTCGTGGCTGGTGCGGAAGCCGTCGAAGAAGTGCAGGAAGGGAACCCGGCCCTTAATGGCGGACAGGTGAGCCACAGCGCCCAGGTCCATGATTTCCTGTGCGTTGGTGGAAGCCAGCATGGCAAAACCGGTCTGACGGCAGGCATATACGTCCTGGTGGTCGCCGAAGATGCTCAGCGCATGGCTGGCCAGCGCACGGGCAGAAACATCGATGACGGCGGGGAGCAGCTCGCCGGCAATCTTATACATATTGGGGATCATCAAAAGCAGGCCCTGGGAAGCGGTGTAGGTAGTGGTCAACGCACCGGCAGTCAGAGAACCGTGAACCGCACCGGCGGCGCCGCCCTCCGATTCCATTTCCGTTACCTTGACCGTTTCGCCGAACAGGTTTTTCTTGCCCTGGGCCGCCCACTTATCGGTCACGTCTGCCATGGGGGAAGAGGGGGTGATGGGGTAAATTGCCGCAACGTCGGTAAAGGCATAGCTGACATACGCCGCAGCCGTATTACCATCCATCGTTTTCATTTTTCTTTTGATAGCCATTGGATGTGTCCTCCTTATGAATTTAAGTGCCGCTTCCCTTTTTCCTGGCGGGCAATCCCGCCTTGGTCAAGCCGATGATCGGCCAGCCGGTTTCTGGCACTTTGATACGGTTACATTTTATCACGGATTCTGTCCGTTGTAAAGTAAAAACCGGGGAAAGAAGTGAAAAACTTTCTTTCTTTTTTTCTTGTGGGATTGTCGCTGTCTTACGAGGATTTTCCCTCGAAAAGGCCGAAAAAATTGCCCCGCTTCCAAGAGCGAGGCAAAAATTTCAAGTTGCTTTGCGCCTGACCGGACGGGTTTCCAGCCGGCTGATGATTTTGGCGCCGAACAGAATCGCCGCCCAAATCACGGTGTACACCAGCGCCATCACCAGATGGTACCAGGAATAGTGCTGGGTGTGGCTGCCCAAAAGCCCGGCAAATCCCTGCTGGGAGGTCAAATATCCGTCCGCCAAATCCGCAGTGGAATCCGCCGCCACCAGGTGAATGCCGTCTTCCGTTTGGGTCATTTGGATTTGCTCATTGGCAGTGAACATCTGGAAAAGTTCATCCCCCTCGATGGTGTAGAGCAGCTGATCCCCTTGATAAAAACGGATGGCGGAAATGGTAATATCGTAAGCTCCCCCACAGTTATCCAGCCGAATTTGGTCAGGGCGGACGTTGTTCAGGTTCACTCCCAGGACAATGTCCGCAAACCCGCCGTCGTTGGCAATCACAGCGGTATCGGTGTAACACTGGGGCGTGATTCCCCCACCCACTAGAAAGCCGTCTCCTCCGGCAAAACCAAACTGCCCATCCGACTCATACCGAAGGGTCATTTGGTCGGCCACCAAAGGGGTGTCGCTTTCATACTGAATCTGGATCCGATTCACCTCATAGGGCATCTGGAACACCGCCAACAGGACCAACATTGCAATCCAGATCACCGTCGCCACAATATGCAGCAATTTTTTCTTCTTCATTCCGTCGCCTCCTGCAACCTGTATCCTCAAGTATCCAGCTTCAGCACCGCCATAAAGGCTTCCTGGGGCACCTCCACCGTGCCCAGCTGGCGCATCCGCTTCTTGCCTTCTTTCTGCTTTTCCAGCAGTTTCTTCTTCCGGGTGATGTCGCCGCCGTAGCACTTGGCCAGCACGTCTTTGCGCATGGCCTTCACCGTCTCACGGGCGATGATCTTGCCGCCGATGGCCGCCTGAATGGGCACCTCGAAGAGCTGGCGGGGAATGTTTTCCTTCAGCTTTTCCGCAATCCGCCGGGCACGGGGATAGGCTTTGTCCTTGTGGACAATAAAGCTCAGGGCGTCCACAATCTCCCCGTTTAACAGGATGTCCAGCTTCACCAGCTGGGAATCCCGGTAGCCGGAAAGCTCATAGTCAAAGGAAGCGTAGCCCTTGGTGCGGCTTTTCAAAGCGTCGAAAAAGTCGTAAACGATCTCGTTTAAGGGAAGCTGGTAGTGCATCTCCACCCGGGTCTCGTCCAGATACTCCATGGTTTCAAACACCCCCCGGCGATCCTGGCACAGCTCCATTATGCTGCCCACATAGTCCACCGGCGTGAAGATGTCCGCCTTCACAAAAGGCTCCCTGGACTGGGCGATGGTGCCGGGATCGGGATAGTTTGCGGGGTTGTCCACCTTCAAGGTTTCCCCGGCGGTGGTGACGATCTCATACACCACGCTGGGCGCCGTAACAATCAAATCCAGATTGAACTCCCGTTCCAGCCGCTCCTGGATAATCTCCATGTGAAGCAGCCCCAAAAAACCGCAGCGGAAGCCAAAGCCCAGAGCCTTACTGGTTTCCGGCTCAAAGCTCAAAGCGGCGTCGTTGAGCTTCAGCTTTTCCAAAGAATCCCGCAGATCCGGATACTTGGCCCCGTCCGCGGGATAGATGCCGCTGAACACCATGGGCTGGGCTTTCCGATAGCCGGGCAGCGGCGACAACGCCGGATAATTGTCCAACGTAACCGTATCGCCCACGGTGGTATCGGAGATGTTCTTAATGGAAGCGGCAATGTAGCCTACCTCCCCGGCCACAAGCTCCTGGGCGGGAATGGGGGTTTTGGCGCCCATATAGCCCAGTTCCACCACCGTAAAGCAGGCCCCGGAGGCCATCATGCGGATGGTGTCCCCCACCTTCACCTTGCCTTGCTTGATGCGGATGTAGACGATAACTCCCTTGTAGGAATCGTAATAGGAGTCAAAGATCAAGGCTTGCAGCGGCGCTTGGTCGTCCCCGGCCGGAGCGGGAATATCCCGGATAATGCGCTCCATGACCTCCCGGACGTTTTCCCCGGTTTTGGCGCTGATCCGGGGCGCATCCAACGCCGGGATTCCGATGACGTCCTCGATTTCCTGGCCCACCCGTTCCGGGTCGGCGCCGGGCAGGTCAATCTTATTCAGCACCGGCACCACTTCCAGGTCGTTGTCAATGGCCAGATAGGTGTTGGCCAGGGTCTGGGCTTCGATGCCCTGGGAGGCGTCCACCACCAGCACCGCTCCCTCGCAAGCTGCCAAAGAGCGGGACACCTCATAATGAAAGTCCACATGGCCAGGGGTGTCGATGAGATTAAATTCATACACCTTCCCGTCCAGGGCTTCGTAGTCCAGTTTCACGGCACGGGCTTTGATGGTAATGCCCCGTTCCCGTTCGATGTCCATGTCATCCAACAGCTGGGCCTCCATCTCACGCTGGGCTACGCTGCCGGACAGCTCCAGCATCCGGTCCGCCAAGGTGGACTTGCCGTGATCGATGTGGGCAATAATGGAAAAATTGCGGATCAAAGATTTATCTTTGGACAAACTCTCTCCTCCAATAACTACAATCAAAAGGTTTGAACACTGCCATTATAACAAATCCACCGGCGAAAAAAAAGGGGGTAATGGTGGCAAACCGACGAAAATGCCACCGATTTTTTCCCTCCTTCCCGGCAAAAAACCGGAAAACGTATTTTTTGAAAAAAAAGTGTTGACAATACCCTGTTGTCAGTGGTATAGTAGGCAAGTACGAAAAATAACGGAGCAGGAACCTTCTATTAGAATCAGTTTAGTCTGCTCCGATTATTATAGATGATCCACTAGCTCAGTTGGCAGAGCATTTGACTTTTAATCAAAGGGTCTGGGGTTCGAATCCCCAGTGGATCACCAAAGAAACCGGCAAGGTCCAAAACGGACGCTGCCGGTTCTTTTTTGTTTTCTTCCATTTTCTTTCTAAAAGTACTTGACAAAACTCAAAAAGCACCATACCATTTAGCAAAAGAACATTTGTTCTAATAAAGCGATTTTGGAGGTAACTATGACGGAGGAAAACTACAATTACAGGACAAGCCCACTCTTTTTAAGAAATCAATTCAAAGGTTCCGGCAAATTTAACATACCTATCATTCCTAAAAGCGATTTTTCAGAGGAAGATTTTGAGAACTTACTTTTGATTGGTTTTGACCGGGCAAAAAATGATCGTAAAAATCTCAATCGAATGGTTCATTTCTTTCTATATGATTACAAATTCGAAAAAATTTGGCAGCAGCCCGATGATTACATAGATAAACTGAAAGATTATAAAGGCGTGCTATCCCCGGATTTTAGTATGTATCTGGAAATGAACCGAACATTGCAACTCTACAACACCTTTCGCAATCGCTGGTGCGGGGCATATCTAGCAAACAAAGGGATCAAGGTCATTCCTACCATAAATTGGGGCAACGAAGATACTTTTGATTTTTGCTTTGAGGGAGTTCCCAAAGGAAGTATTGTTGCAGTTTCCACCTACATGGTACAGGAACACAACAATCATTCCGATCAAAAGGATTTCTTCCTGAAAGGCTATGCCGAAATGCTTCAGCGAATCCAGCCTGCTAAAATCATCTGTTACAGCCAACCCTTTCCGGAAATGGAGGGCAACATAATTCCGGTCGATTATGAGTTGAGCAGCTGGAAATATCAAAACAAAGGTCAGGAAATCTTGCATACAAAGCCCTCCGGTGGTATCATGATAACAAAGACCATCCTGCAGCCGGATGGACTATTTGAACTTGCATGGAAGGGTTCCGGCAGCGCCTACGGTGGTCCATGGAAGCCGAAAAAGCCTGAGGATGAAAAATTCTTAGGACAACCAAATTCCATCCAGACCTTTTATGAAAATTACCGTATCGATGTAAAATACGGCGCAGATGGACGCGCCGTTATGATGAGACATTACACAAATAATCCTAATCCAAAATATCACACTAACCCCCACGATCATGTCATTTTATGGGATGCAAACCGAGGAAACCCACTGCCACAGGGACCTATCAATTACCCCAACGGCGCTCCGGAGTTCAAGCAGTATGCAGAGGAGGAATACAGTATGGATCAAACACTGACAACCTCAAAAGAAGATTCCTTTGAACAAAATTGTTTTAAAACGATTAGTGAATTCAAATGGTGTGTCAACGATGGCGGTGAAGTAGTTTTTGAATGGAAAGGCAATCAGTATGGAATAGGCCATCCAAATAACAAAATTTTAATCAGCGCAAACTGCTATGAAAAAAACGGGAAATTTTACAATGCCAATACCAATCAAGAATACACCCCAGAAGACGAATTGTGGGGCGACACGGCGGACGACATTCTGGAATTCAACGTCTCCGGCGACCGGCTCCGGGACGTCATTACCCAGGTCACCGTCCTGGATCGCACGATCTAAAGTGCTTGTTTTCTGCAAAAAGCTATCCCCGCATCTAAACCTTACCTGTTTCTGCATCAACGGAAAAGCCTGTGCACGGTCATGGGCTTTTCTTTTTCTTTCATTGCGCCGCAAAACAATCTATGCTACAATAGATGCATCACCAAAACAACAAGGAGGGAAGGGAATGGATCTTTTAGACGCCCGGCTTCGCCGGTGCGCCGACTTTGTGCGTCCCGGCACAGCGCTCTGCGACGTGGGATGCGACCACGGCTACCTTCCCTGCCAGCTGGCTTTGGAGGGAAAAATCCGCTCCGGCTTGGCCTGCGACGTAAACCCCTCCCCTCTGGACTCCGCCAAACGGACCATCGCCCGCACCGGCACCGGTGGGGTGGTCTCCACCCGGCTCAGCGACGGGCTGATGCAGGTGAGACCGGAAGAAGCACAGGACATCGTCATCGCCGGCATGGGGGGCGAGCTGATCCTCTCCATCCTGCTGGCGGTTCCCTGGACCAAGGAGCCGGGACGGCGGCTGATTCTACAGCCCATGACCAAAGCCGACCTTTTGCGCCGGGGACTTTGCCGGGAAGGATTCCGGATTTTAAAGGAATCCGCCGTGCCGGACGGCAGCCGGTGTTACGCCGTGCTGCTGGCGGAATACGACGGAGTGGTGCGGGACTGCTCTCCCCTCTACGCCGCCGTAGGCGAAATGAAGGACGACGTTTATTTGGCCATGCAGCAGCAGCGCTGCCAGCGCAAAGCCCAAGGGTTGCGCCAAGGCGGCGACCCCCAGGCCCAAGCCGTGCAGCAGCTGGCAGAAGAAATCAAACAGCGGCGCAGCGCCGTGCAAAGCGAGGAAAACCATGATTGCAAAACAGATCTATGACGCCATTCAGCAGATTGCGCCCTTCGACTCCGCCGAAAGCTGGGACAACCCCGGCCTATTGGTAGGCAGCCCCCAGGCCCAGGCAGACCCCCTGGGGCTGGCATTGGACATCACCCCTGAGGTTTTAGCCCTGGCCAAGGAAAAGGGCATTCAAACCATCCTCACCCACCATCCGGTAATCTTCCATCCCCTAAAACAGGTGCGGCAGGACAGCCCGGTGTTCCAGCTGGTGCAAAGCGGCATTACCGTCATCAGCGCCCACACCAACCTGGACCGTTCCCCAAAACTGGGCACCAACCGGGTGCTGGCGGAGCGATTGGGCCTTTGGACTGGCAGCCTTGCCCCGGAATTGGAGGAAATGGGAGTCCTGGGAGAACTGCCCCCCTGCCCTGTTTCCGCTTTGGCGCAGAAGGCGAAAGACGCTCTTGGCTGCGCTTCGGTGAATTTCTACGATGCCGGCATTCCCTGCCGGCGAATCGCTGTAGTGGCCGGCAGCGGCGGCAGCTTATTAGAGGAAGCGGCAGCGGCAGGGGCAGACACCCTGATCACCGGGGACGTCAAGCAGGATGTTTTCGTTTCCGCCCAATGGCTGGGGATGAACCTGCTGGAAGTCAGCCACTTCGATTTGGAAAACCCGGTGTTTTCCAAGCTGGGGCCGTGGCTGGAAGACACTTTGGGCATCCGCACCTGCCTGCTCAGCCCCAAAAATCCGGTGCAATGGATTTAATCTCACACAATTAGGAGTAACCTACCTATGGCATTCGACGGCATTTATCTCTATGCATTGGCCCGGCAGATCAGTCAGGAAGCATTGAACAGCCGGGTGGAAAAAATTCATCAGCCTTCCAAGGAAGAAATTGTCATCTGGCTGCGCAGCCCTGCCGGGCGGTGCCGGCTGCTTTGCTGCGCCAACCCCAGCGCTCCCCGGATCCAGCTCACCGGCCTCAATCCGGAAAACCCCAAAATCCCGCCCCAGTTCTGCACTCTGCTGCGCAAACACCTTTCCACCGGCAAGCTGGCGGGGGTGCGGCAGGAAGGGCTGGACCGGGTCCTGCACCTGGACTTTGAAGCCATCAACGAGCTGGGGGACGTGGTCACCCTCACCCTTACCATGGAAATTATGGGACGGCACTCCAACCTGATTTTAGTCAACCAGGAGGGCAAAGTGCTGGACGCCATCCGCCGGGTGGGAGAAGAACAGAGCAGCGTGCGGCTGCTGCTCCCCGGAGTCACCTACCGTCCTGCCCCGGCCCAGCACAAATTAAACCCCTTTGATGCTACTCCGGAGCAGGCAAAAGCCGCCTTTGCTGCCTTGCCGGACATGGCCTTTGCCAAAGCCATTTTGCAGGTGTACCAGGGCATTTCCCCCCTGCTCAGCCGGGAACTGGCGGAATACGCCTGCAACGGGGCAGAGCTGACCAAAAACCAGGTGTCGGATTACCGCTACCAACGCCTGTTTGACCGGCTGGCGGAATTAAAGCAGCAGATTGACTCCAACTGCGCCGCCTACACCATGGTATTGGAAAACGGCCGTCCCCGGGAATTTTCGGTGTGCCCCTTGGAACAGTACCGGGGCGCTTTGGAAAGCCGGGAATTTGCCGACCCCAGCAGCCTGCTGGACGGCTTTTACTCCCAACGGGACTTACAGCTTCGCATGGCCCAGAAGGGGCAGGACCTGCTCCGGGTGCTTACCAGCGCCTCTCAGCGGGCCCAGCGGAAACTGGACCACCGGCAGCAGGAACTTCAGCGCTCCCTGGACCGGCAGCGCTATCAGCAGCTGGGGGATCTCATCCAAGCCAACCTGTACCAGATCCAAAAAGGGGACACCCAAGCCACCGTCACCGACTACTTTGACCCAGAGCAAAAGCCGGTAACCATTTCCTTAAACCCCGCCCTTTCCCCGGCACAGAACGCCCAGAAGTATTACAAGGAATACCGCAAGGCCAAAACCGCCCGGGAACTGCTGGGGGATCTCATCCAGCAGAACCAGGAGGAAATTGTCTATCTGGACAGTATCTTCGATGAACTGGCCCGTGCCACCCGGGAAAGCGATCTCAACGCTATCCGGGAGGAGCTGGAGCAGCAGGGGTATTTGCGGAAGACTCGGCGGAAACTGAAGCCGGACAAACCTCTGCCCCCCATGGAATTTGTCACGGAAGACGGCTTTACCGTATTCTGCGGCCGGAACAACCGGCAAAACGACCAGCTGACCCTGAAAACCGCCCGGAACTACGACCTTTGGTTCCACACCAAAGACATTCCCGGCAGCCATGTGATTTTGCAGTCCCAGGGGGAAGACCGGCCCATCCCGGAACGCTCCATCCTCCAAGCCGCCACCATTGCCGCCACCCATTCCCGGGGACAGGACTCCAACCAGGTGCCGGTAGATTACACCCTGATTAAGTATGTGAAAAAGCCCAACGGCGCCCGGCCCGGCATGGTGATCTTCACCCACAACAAAACCCTCTATGTGGCCCCGAACCCTGCTCTCTGCGAGAAACTGGCCAAGGATTCCTGAGAGAAACTCCGCCGCCCCTGACCCATGTTCGGATCAGGGGCGGTTTTCCGTTTGGGGCAACGGAAAGCGGCGGCTTCCCAACGAAACCGCCGCCTTTGAAAAAAGCAGGAAGAAACTCAATTGTGTTTGGAGGTACTGTGACAGCCGCAGCCTGCGCTGCATCCGGCGCAGTTTCCACCGCAGCCGGAGGAGACACTGCCCTTTCCCTGTTTTCCGGAGCAGGCGCTGCATCCCACACAGCCGCCCCGGCGGGTGGTTCTCACCATGTACCACACAGCAAGACCCAGCAGCGCCGCTAAAATCACCGAAATGACAATGGTTGCAATCACAGCAATCGCCTCCTTGAAAAGAATGAGATGAGATTATGCACGCTCCGCAGCGCGGGACAAGCTGTGCCGCTTGGCCGGACGGAACAACAGGTACAGCACACCAATCAGCAGCAGGAAGGCAACAACCGTCCAAACGCTGAACCCAACTGCGCCTACAAACAGACCGATGATCTGATAAATCATCAAACTCAACACATACGCCAGCACCACCTGATAGCACAGGGCAAAGGCAAACCACTTGCCGTTGTTCATTTCCCGGCGGATGGTGCCCACAGCGGCAAAGCAGGGGATGCAGTACAGGTTAAAGGTGAGGAAGGAGAAGGCCGCCACACCGCTGGACAGCATGGTGGTAAAGGCCATCAACAGGCTGGGGTCGTCTTCTGCAGCGTCTGCGCCCACATTCAGCAGCACGCCCAGGGTGCTGACCACGTTTTCCTTGGCGATCAGGCCGCTGATGGTGCCTGCCACCGCTTCCCAGGTGCCGAAGCCCAAGGGGATGAAGATGGGGGCGATGAAATTGCCGATGGCGGCCAGCATAGAATCGTTGATGTCCACCATACCGAAACCGGAATCGGTAAACCCAAAGCTGGACAGGAACCAGATTAGGGCGCTGGACACAAAGATAATGGTACCGGCTTTGATGATAAAGCTCTTGACCCGTTCCCACATGTGGAGCAGCACGCCCTTCACCGCAGGGACGTGGTACTGGGGCAGCTCCATAACGAAGGGAGCCGGGTCACCGGCGAAGGCCTTGGTTTTCTTCAAGATGATGCCGGAGATAATCACCAGAGCAATGCCGATGAAGTACATAATGGGGGTCATCCACCAGGCGTCCGGGAAAAAGGCCCCGGCAATCAAGGCGATCACCGGCAGCTTGGCGCTGCAAGGAATGAAGGTGGTGGTCATGACCGTCATACGACGGTCTTTTTCGTTTTCAATGGTCTTGCTGGCCATCACCCCGGGCACGCCGCAACCGGATGCAATCAGCATGGGGATAAAGCTCTTGCCGGACAGGCCGAACCGCCGGAAGATTTTATCCATAATGAAGGCCACACGAGCCATATAACCGCAGTCCTCCAAAATGGAGAGCAGCAAGAACAGGATAATCATCTGAGGCACAAAGCCCAGCACGGCGCCCACACCGGCCACAATGCCGTCCAGGATCAGGCTTTGCAGCCAATCGGCAGCGCCCACGGCATTCAGCCCGTCCTCAATCAGCACCGGGATACCGGGAACCCACAAACCGTAATCATCCACCACAGGCTCTTCCAAGGACATCAAAGCCTGTGCCTGGGCGCTTTCGGTGTCCACATCCAGACTGGCCAACGCCGCACCCAGGGGGTCTTCTGCCTCTGCGGATTCTTCCAAAGCGGCGTCCAAATCTTCAGAGAAGGTTTCGGCGTCCACATCCATGGAAACCGCCAGTTCTTCCACCGCAGCGGCGTACTCTTCGTCGTAGGTTTCCACCGCTTCGTTGTAAGCGTCCTGGCCGAAGCCCAAGAACCATCCGTCCCCGAACACGCCGTCGTTGGCCCAGTCGGTGGCAATGGTGCCGATCCAACTGACGGAAATGTAGTAGACAATGAACATAATGGCGGCAAAGATGGGCAGCGCTGCCCAGCGGTTGGTCACCACCCGGTCGATCTTATCGGAAGTGCTCATGGCCGCCGCTTTCTTCACCATACAGCCGCCCACCATATCGGCGATGAGGGTGTAGCGCTGGTCGGTGATGATGCTTTCGGTGTCGTCATCCATCTTTTCTTCCAGATCGGCGGAGACCTTTTCCACCGTTTCGGTGGGTTTGATTTGCTCCACCACCTGCTCATCCCGCTCCAGCAGCTTCACCGCCACCCAGCGGTTTTCCGCTTCCGGGCAGGAGGCCTGGACAGCGGAAATGGCCTCTTCCACCGGCTGGGCGAAGTGGTAGGGCAGCGGCTGTTCCTTGCCCGCCACCGAAATGGCCAGCTTGGCCGCTTCCAGGCTGTTGGTGCCCTTCAAGGCGCTGATTTTGATGACCGGGCAGCCAAGCTGCTTTTCCAGCTTTTTGGCGTCGATTTGAATGCCGTTTTTCTCCAGCAGGTCGCTCATATTCAGGGCAACCACCAAGGGAATCCCCAATTCCAACAGCTGGGTGGTGAGGTAGAGGTTCCGTTCCAGGTTGGTGGCGTCCACCAGATTCAGTATAACATCCGGATGCTCTTCCAGCAAGAACTTTCGGCTGATGACCTCTTCCAAAGTGTAGGGAGACAGGGAATAAATGCCGGGCAGGTCGGTGATAATCACATCTTTGTGCTTTTTCAACCGGCCTTCCTTCTTTTCCACCGTCACGCCGGGCCAGTTGCCCACATATTGGCTGGAACCGGTCAAATCGTTGAACAGGGTAGTTTTCCCACAGTTCGGGTTGCCGGCTAAGGCAATGTTAATGCTCATAAACTTCTCCTTTCCGATTTACCGTAGCAGAGGAATTTCTCAAACTTCCTCCACCAGGACATTTTCTGCTTCGCTTTTGCGCAGACTCAGCTCGTATCCCCGGAGGGTAACCTCCAGCGGATCCCCCAAAGGCGCCACCTTGCGCAGATAGATCTCCACCCCTTTGGTGATCCCCATATCCATCAAGCGCCGCTTGATGGCGCCGGTGCCGGCGAGCTTTTGCACCTTTACGGTGTCCCCAATCTTGGCATCCCGCAGTGTTTTCATGACTTGATCTCCTTTCCTAACGTTCCAGCTACCTTTCCCCAACCGCTCACGGAGCAGGCTGCTCCTTGCCGCAGCAGAGAATCTTGGCCGCCATGGACTGACTGATGGCCACCCGGGATTCCTTCACCCGGACGATGACATTTCCCCCCATGCGGTTCACCACGCTCACTTCGCTGCCCTTGGTAAAACCTAAGGTTTCCAAAAAGCGCTTGGTGTCCTCCTTCCCTTTGACCGTCATCACCTGCATCTCGGTGCCGGCGTCTGCCATGGCCAAAGGGATGACTCCCCCAATGGGCGCCGGGTTTGCCCGGCCGGTTATGGATTGTTCTGCCCACATGATGTTTCAACTCCCTTTCGGAACGCAACTTGCAATTAGTGAAAGCTAACTTCTGACTAAATTTCATTTTACTCAAGTTAGTCTTGACTGTCAATATTAGCTTAAAAGAATTGTAGTAGTTTATACAAACTAAGTTTCTGCAAGCTAATTCTTTGGTAGAATTGCCAAAGGGATCCAGCTGTTGCTTTTCGAGAAAATATTGCCTGTTTGTAAATTATCCGTATTGATTTTATTCTTTCCCTTGATTTTCCGGGGAGAGTGGACTATACTCGTTTTAGCACTCTGTAGAATTGAGTGCTAAATCTCTGAAATCAGGAAGGGATAGACTGTATGGCAACCAAAGAGTTTAAGGCAGAATCCAAAAAACTGCTGGATATGATGATCAATTCCATCTATACCCATAAGGAAATCTTCCTGCGGGAGTTAATTTCCAACGCCAGCGACGCCCTGGACAAGCGGCATTTCGTCCAGCTCACCGACCACTCCGGCCAATCCGAAGAGCTGTTCATCCATTTGGCCTACGACAAAGACGCCCGAACCATCACCATTGAGGACAACGGCATCGGCATGACCCCGGAAGAACTGGAAAACAACCTGGGCACCATCGCCAAAAGCGGTTCCCTGGACTTCAAACAGCAAAACGGCGGCCAGGAGGACATGGACATCATCGGCCAGTTTGGCGTTGGGTTCTACTCTGCCTTTATGGTAGCGGATAAAGTGACGGTGAACACCAAGTCCCTCACCACCGGGGAAAGCAGCCGGTGGGAGAGCAGCGGTGCGGAAGGCTACGACATCTCCCAGGGTGACCGTCAGGTCCCCGGCAGCGAAGTGATCCTTCATATTAAAGAAAGCGACGAAAATAACAACTACGACGAGTTTTTGGATCAGTACCGGCTGCAAAGTTTAGTAAAGAAATACTCCGACTACATCCGCTACCCCATTCGGATGGAGGTCTCCACCTCCAAACGGAAGGCGGACGCCAAAGAGGACGATTACAGCGAAGAGGCCTACGAAACCGTCACCGAAACCCAGACCCTCAACAGCATGACCCCCATCTGGAAAAAGTCCAAGAGCGAGACCACCCAGGAGGAGCTGAATGCTTTCTATAAGGAACACTTCTACGACATGAACGACCCGGTGCGGGTGATCCAAACCAAAACCGAAGGCAGCGCCACCTACAGCGCTCTGCTGTTTGTTCCGGAAAAGCCCCCCTACAACTACTACACCAAGGACTACGAAAAGGGCTTGCAGCTTTATGCCAGCGGCGTGCTGATTATGGACAAGTGCCCAGACCTGCTGCCGGACTACTTCAACTTTGTCCGGGGCCTGGTGGACAGCGAGGATTTGTCCTTGAACATCTCCCGTGAAATGCTCCAGCACGACCACCAGTTGAAGCTCATCGCCAAGAGCCTGGAAAAGAAGATTAAGAGCGAGTTGTTGAAGCTGATGACCGAAAACCGGGAAGCCTACGAAAAGTTCTTCCAGAGCTTCGGGGTGCAGCTGAAGTACGGCGTCTACGCCGACTACGGCATGCACAAGGACGTGCTCCAGGATTTGCTGCTGTTCTACTCCTCCAGCCAGCAGAAGCCGGTGACCTTGAAGGAATATGTGTCCCGGATGAAGGAGGACCAGAAGGAAATCTACTACTGCTCCGGCGAAAGCATTGCCCGGATTGATTCCCTGCCCCAGACCGAACTGGTGAAGGACAAGGGCTATGAAATCCTCTACCTCACCGACGACGTGGATGAATTTGCCTTGCAGATGCTCATGGAATACGACGGCAAGAAGTTTGCCTCCATCAGCGCCGACAACGCCGATTTCTCCACCCAGGAAGAAAAGGACCAGGCCAAGCAGGCCCAGGAATCCAACCAGTCCCTGCTGGACGCCATGAAGAACGCCTTGGGCGATAAGGTGAAGGAAGTGAAGGTCACCACCCGGTTGAAGAGCCACCCGGTCTGCCTGTCCGCAGCGGGAAGCCTGTCCCTGGAAATGGAAAAGGTGCTCAACCAGATGCCCGGCCAGCAGCCGGTGAAGGCAGAACGGGTGCTGGAGATCAATGCCAACCACCTCTTGTTTGCCAAACTCTCCGGGTTGAAGGACTCCGACCCCGACAAGCTGAAGGATTACACCGAGATCCTGTATCAACAGGCTTTGCTGCTGGAAGGCCTGCCCATGGACGACCCGGCGGAGTACGTCCAAAAGGTTTGCAAGATTCTGGAAGAAGAACCGTAAGGACGGTTCTCGCTTCAAGCGGCCCGTCATCTGTCAGTTTGTGAATGCAGCCCGATCCCGGCCCCGGGGTCGGGTTTTGCTTTTCTCCTATAAAGCAAATGACCTTTACTTGTAAAACAGCTTGATTTCTGGTATACTAAAAAGAACAAATTTCCCTGCCGAAAGGAGTGTATTCCCCTATGAAACTCCAGGAATCCGGTGAAAATTATCTGGAAACCATCCTCATCCTCCATCAGCGGACGGGCTTTGTCCGGTCGGTGGACATCGCCAACGAAATGGGCTTCAGCAAACCCAGCATCAGCCACGCCATGGGCCTGCTGAAAGACGGCGGTTATATCACCATGGACCCCCGCACCAACCAGATCCTCCTCACCCCTGCCGGCGAAGAAGTAGCCAAACGCATTTACGAGCGCCACTGCGTGCTGCGGGAAATGTTGATGGCTTTGGGCGTCAGTGAAGAAGTGGCTTCCGCCGACGCCTGCAAGATCGAGCACGATCTGTCCGAAGAAACGTTCGCCTGTCTCAAACGCCATGTGCAGGCCATGAAAAAGCCTGCGGAAAAAGGGGAGTAACCCTTTTTCCAACCATCAGTTTGAATCATCCAGTCCCCGCCGGCGGTGGGGGCTGCTTTCGTCCCGGAGGAATTTTCATGACACTGCCGCCCTACCTTCTTCCGCTCTTTTACCGCTACTGGCAAGCCGGATATGGCTGCTACGCCGTAGGAGGCTGCGTGCGGGACAGCCTGATGGGCCGTTCTCCTCAAGACTACGACCTCTGCACCGACGCCACACCGGAAGAAACTTTGTCCCTCTTTTCGAATTGCCGCTGCATTCCCACCGGACTGCGCCACGGCACCGTGACAGTTTTGGCAGAGGGACACCCGGTGGAGATCACTACCTTCCGCACCGAAGGCAGCTACAGCGACGGGCGGCGGCCGGATTGGGTGGCCTTCACCCCTTCCTTGGAGGAGGATCTTTCCCGGCGGGACTTCACCGTCAACGCCATGGCCTATTCTCCAACCGAAGGGCTCATCGACCCCTTAGGAGGGCAGGCCGACCTGCAACAGGGGATGCTCCGCTGTGTGGGCGACCCGGCAAAGCGGTTCTCGGAAGACGCTTTGCGGATTCTGCGCTGCCTGCGGTTTGCTTCGGTGCTGGGCTTTTCCATCCATCCGGACACCGCCCGAGCCCTGAAAGAGACGGCCTCCCGCTTAAAATTGGTCAGCGGGGAACGGATCGGGGCGGAGCTGAAAAAACTCCTTTGCGGCAAGCAGGTCCGAGAGGTGCTGCTAAACTGGCCGGAGGTGCTTGGGGTGGTGCTGCCGGAAATCCTGCCCATGGTGGGCTGTCCCCAGCGCAACCCATACCACAAATATGATGTTTGGGGACACACTGCCGCCGCCGTGGAAGCCATCCCCCCCAAACCGGAACTGCGGCTCACCATGCTGTTTCACGACGCCGGAAAACCTGCCTGCGCCTTTACCGACGAAGAAGGGATCGACCACTTTTACGGTCACGGCAAGGTCAGCGCCCAGCTGGCCCAAGCCGCCCTGACCCGGCTGAAATGGGACCGGGCCACCCTGGAAACGGTGGTGGATCTCTGCCTGCTCCACGACCGGGTGCTGGTTCCCACCCTGCCTGCGGTAAAGCGGCTGCTGCATAAAATCGGGCCGGAGCGGCTGGAACAGCTGATTCTGGTAAAGGAAGCGGACACCCTGGCCCAGTCTGCCCTGGCCCTTCCCCGAATGGAGCAGCACCAACAGATTCGCCGTCTGGCAGAGCAGATCCTGGAGGAGCAAAGCTGCTTTTCCCGGAAAGATTTGGCGGTCAACGGAAAGGATCTGCTGGCGGAAGGGGTTCCCGCTGGACCCGCCGTGGGCCAGAGGCTGGAAGCCCTGCTCAACGCCGTCATGGACGGCAAAATTCCCAATGAACGCACTGCGTTACTGAAATATCTCAGGGAGGAAAGGTCATGGACTTGACAGATTTGTACCGTCACTGTACCCTCTGTCCCAGGCAATGCGGCGTGGACCGCACCGCCGGGCAGCGGGGGTTCTGCGGCCAGCCCGCCCATATCCGAGCAGCCAGAGCTTCCCTCCACCAGTGGGAAGAACCCTGTCTGGCAGGGGAACAAGGCGCCGGCACCATTTTCTTCACTGGCTGCACCATGAACTGCTTGTTCTGCCAGAACCAGGAATTGAAAAAACCGGGGGCGGGCTGGCCGGTAAGTCCACAGCGGTTTGCCCAAATCTGTCTGGAGCTGGAACAGAAAGGGGCTGCCTGCCTGGATTTGGTCACCCCCACTATGTTCCTTCCCTCCCTGATTCCCGCCATCCAGCTGGCCAGAGAACAGGGCTGTACCCTGCCGGTGGTGTACAACACTTCCGGCTACGAACAGCCAAAGCTGCTGCGGCTGTTAGAAGGCACCGTAGACATTTGGCTGCCGGATTTCAAATATCTCTCCCCAAATTCCGCCAAAATGTACTCCAAAACGGAAAATTATGTCGAAAATATACTATATGTATTAAACGAAATGGTGCGGCAGCAGCCAAAACCGGTGTTCGATGCCCAAGGCCGCATGAAAAAGGGAGTGCTGATCCGCCACCTCATGCTGCCGAGAATGGAACGGGAAACCCGTCAGATCCTCCGCACCATCCAAAAGCGGTACGGCAATCAGGTGTGGTTCAGCCTGATGAGCCAGTACACCCCCACCCCGGCGGTGGCAGACCATCCGGTGCTTTGCCGTCCGGTGGAGCCAGCTGTTTACCAAAGCACAGTCCGGTACGCCCTATCCATCGGATTGGAACAGGGGTTTGTCCAGGAAGAAGGGGCGGTCAGTGAAAGCTTTATTCCGGATTTTTCCACCGGGGAAGGGATTCTCCACTCCATCTCCCTGCCTGACTCCCACTGTTTTTCATTTCAGCAAGAATAGACTCAATTTTACTTTATAAAACAAACTCTCTTGAAATATTGACTAAAATTCAAAATTAATTCATCTATTTTTTCTGCGTAAAAAAAGGTGGAAACATTTGCAAAATGCTGTCATTTGGATGAAACTTGTGCTATACTGAAGCTCAGGAAATGTTCTGAGAAAGGATGTGACCGGATCCTGGGGGTCCCAGATCCAAATCTATGAAAATGTCATTCGCACGGCGCTTTCAAAACAAAAAGTTTTTAATCCTGTTCTGCGTCATTGCCGTGGTAGTAGTGGCTGCCATCGTGGTGACCAGCATTCTTCTGGTTAACCGACACCAAGAACAGCAGCAGGAGGAACACATTCAAGAAGTGAATAAAGTCCTGGAAAATACCAACACCTTCTATGACGGCATCACCGTCCAGGGGGTGGATATCAGCGGCATGACCATGGAAGAAGCCACGGCGGCAGTGACTGCGGTGGAAGCCACTTCCCGTCCCACCATTCAGCTGACTATGACCTACAACGGACAAAACTATGTCTACGACACCGACCGGTTCGGCTTTACCTACGACACCACCCAGATTCTGGAACAGGCCTTTGCCATCGGCCGCACCGGTTCTTCCGAGGAATGCTACAATCAGGTGGAAGATTTAAAAGTAAACCCGGTAAGCTATTCCATCACCGCCACCCTGACCGATGAAAGCGTGCAGGCTGTGGTGGACGACGTAGCCGCTCAAATCAACGTCCCCATGGTCAACGCCAGAGCTGTTGGGGTGGACTTTTCCAAATCCGGCGCCGACCGGTTCCAGTTTGCGGAGGGCACCAGCGGCCTGGCGGTGGATACCGCCGACCTGAAGGCTAAAGCTGACGCCGCCCTGGCCCAGGAAGATAAAACCGCTACGTTGCAGGTGGTTGCCAACGAAGTTGCCCCCACTTTGACGGTGGCGGATATGCAGCCCTATGTCCAGGAAATCTGCTCCTTCTCTACCCGCTCCACCAACACCGCTGCGGGAAACACCAATATGGCCTTGGCCCTGAGCTTTTGCAACGGCACCATCGTCAACCCCGGCGAAACCTTTTCCTTCTGCCAGACTACCGGTAACTCCACCAACGGCTCCCTGGGCTATGTGAAGGCCGGCGTCATCCTCAACGGGAAGAGCGACACCGACTATGGCGGCGGCATCTGCCAGGCCTCCACTACCCTGTACGGGGCTGTGCTGCGGGCCGATTTGACCATTGTGGAACGGCACAACCACTCCTGGCCCTCCAGCTATGTACCCATCGGCCAGGACGCTGCCGTCAGCTATCCCGGCACCGACTTCCAGTTCCGCAACGACACCAATGTCCCGGTCTTTATCCAGGCCGGCATGAGCGGACGGACCTTGACCGTGACCTTGTACGGCTACAAGTCCACGGAGTACGACTACATCACCATCAGCAGCCATAAAACCGGCACCATGCCCACCAGCCTGGGTACTGGATGCACGGCTGCCGGCGAAAAGCAGTACATCAAGGACGGCCAGGTGATCCGCACCGAAGCCATTCCCAATTCTTCTTACCGGAAAGACGGCAACGGAGGCAGCAACGTGGACGCAGTGGACACCGATTCCGAAAACACTGCATCCTCAACAGAGTCCACCACTTCTTCCACTACGTCCACATCGGAACCCGCTTCCTCCACTCCCACGCCTTCGGAGAGCACACCGGAATCCACTCCTTCTACCCCCACAGAGCCTTCCACTCCTTCGGAATCAACACCCTCCACCCCTTCGCATACTCCATCGGAACCAACCTCACAGCCGGAAACTTCAGAACCAACCACTTCTGAATCGGAATCTTCCGGCACAACTTCTCCGTAAAAGTATTTCATCCGCTTCCTTTTCGGAAGCGGATTTTTTATAATCAGAAATACGGCTTTGGTGAAATCATCTAAGTTGTATGCACCGATTTCCGGGGGAAAAAGAGGGTTTTGTACGAAAAAGTTCCGATTCAAGTAAAATATGTCACAGGCTTTTAGCCAAATAATGAAAATTCCGGGTTGATTTTTGGCCAATGTACATAAATATACCAAAGAGGCAAAAAATTATATGGTAATTATCCACAGGATGGTGTATAATGAAACTGCGAATAACTGTGCCTCCTTTTTGGTCCCCCAAGAGGAGCTCACAAATAGAATCTAGAGCGAAAGAGGTGTAAGACGCATCTATGGTCACTTCAAAAGATGCAGCAGGAAAGACGGTGCCAAAACCGGCCAAGGAAGCGCCCAAATATGAAGATTTCCCTTTATACATTTTCCACCGTGGAGAAAACTATCGAGCCTATGATTTCTTCGGCTCTCATCCCTGGACACAAAATGGGCAAGAAGGTTATATCTTTCGTGTCTGGGCTCCCCACGCCCAAAGCATTCGGGTGGTAGGCGATTTCAATAACTGGGACTACAACTCTGCGCCGGAAATGCGCCGGCTCAGCGACGGAAGCTGTTGGGAATGCTTTATCCCCAATGTTGCCGTGTACGATGCCTATAAATATTACATCAAGCGTCCTGACGGAAACATCAACTACAAAAGCGACCCCTACGGCTACCACATGGAAACCCGTCCCGGCACCGCCACCAAAATCTATGACATCGGCGGATTCCAGTGGACCGACGACGCTTACCTGGAACGGAAAAAGGCAGAGCATACCCTGGAATCTCCCATGAACATCTATGAGTTGCACATGGGAAGCTGGCGCAAATACGACAACGGGGAATATTTAAGCTACTCTCGTGTGGCAGAACAGCTCATCCCCTATGTGAAGGAAATGGGATACACCCACATCGAATTGATGCCCATTACGGAATACCCCTATGAACCTTCCTGGGGCTATCAGGTTACCGGTTACTTTGCCCCCACTTCCCGGTACGGCACTCCCCACGCTTTTATGGACTTTGTCAACCAGTGCCACAAAGCCGGCATCGGGGTCATCCTGGACTGGGTTCCCGCCCATTTTCCCAAGGACGCCAACGGGCTTTATGAATTTGACGGCGGGTTCTGCTACGAGTATTCCGACCCCCTGAAAAACGAGCATCCCGACTGGGGCACCCGGATTTTTGATTTCGGTCGCAACGAAGTGCTGAGCTTCTTGATGAGCAGCGCTACCTTCTGGCTGGAACAGTACCATGTGGACGGACTGCGGGTAGACGCCGTTGCCAGTATGCTGTACTTGGATTACGGCAAACAGGGAGGCGAATGGCGGCCTAACAAAGACGGCGGCAACATCAATTTGGAAGCAGTGGAGTTTTTCCGCAAGCTGGCCAATGCCGTTCATGAAGCAAACCCCACAGCCCTCCTCATTGCCGAAGAATCCACCGCCTTCCCCAATGTCACCAAACCCGGTTACGACGGCGGGCTTGGCTTCCACTACAAGTGGAACATGGGCTGGATGAACGATATGCTGGTGTATATGTCCACCGACCCCTTCTTCCGCAAAGGCGTACACAACAACCTGACCTTCTCCTTCACCTACGCCTTCAGCGAAAACTACATCCTTCCCCTGAGCCACGACGAGATTGTTTACGGCAAGTGCTCCATGATCGGGAAGATGCCCGGGGATTACGACCAGCGGTTTGACAACCTGCGTACCTTCTACGCCTATATCATGGCCCATCCCGGCAAGAAACTGCTGTTTATGGGCAGTGAATTTGCCCAGCAAAACGAATGGAACTACGCCGAACAGCTGGACTGGAAGCTGCTGGAATTTGAAAAGCATCGCCAGATGCTGGAGTATGTGAAGGAACTCAATCACTTCTATCTCCAGAACTCCCCGTTGTGGGAAAACGACACCAGTTGGGAAGGGTTCCAGTGGATCAGCCACGATGACTATGAACAAAACGTCATTTCCTTCCGCCGGATAGACAAGAAGGGCAAAGAGCTGATTATCGTCTGCAACTTTGCACCGGTGCTGCGGGAAAATTACTGCATCGGCGCACCTTATCGGGGTACCTACACCCCTGTATTTTGCAGCGACGCCAAGAAATACGGCGGAAACGGCGTGGAGCTCAAGCCGGTCAAGAGCGACAACAAGACTCCCATGCACGGCTATGAGCAGAGCATCAGCCTAACGCTCCCGCCGCTGTCCACCACCTTCTACACGGTGCGCAAATCCCCCGCCGGGAAAGCACCCGCCACCAAAACGGTAACCCGCCGCAGCCGCACCGCTGCCGTGACAAACGCAGCCAAATCAGCGGTGAAAAAGACAGCCAGCGCAGCCGTGCGCAAGGCCACAAAAGCAGCCCCGAAACCGACGAAAACCAAGTCGGAGAAGGAATAAATCATGGGAAATCATGCAGCTTGCTGCAAGGAGGTAAAATAATGTTAGAGAGACACAAGAATTGCATCGCAATGCTTCTGGCCGGGGGCCAGGGCAGCCGACTGAAGGTGCTGACGGCAGACATTGCCAAGCCGGCAGTTCCCTTCGGCGGAAAATACCGGATCATCGACTTCCCCCTGTCCAACTGCATCAACTCCGGTATCGACACCGTTGGCATCTTGACCCAATATCAACCCCTGGTCCTCAACGATTACATCGGCAACGGCCAGCCCTGGGGTCTCAACCGCAACTACGGCGGCGCCCACGTTCTGCCCCCCTATGAAAAGAAGGGCAAAACTGAATGGTACAAGGGAACTGCCAATGCCATTTACCAGAACATCAAGTTCATTGACATGTACAACCCCACCTATGTGCTGATCCTCTCCGGCGACCACATCTACAAGATGGACTACAACGCCATGCTGGAGTACCACAAGGAAAAGAATGCGGACTGCACCATTGCCGTCATCAATGTTTCCCTGGAAGAAGCCAGCCGATTCGGCATTATGAACACCAACCCGGACAACTCCATCTACGAGTTTGAAGAAAAGCCGGCCCATCCCAAGAGCACCAACGCTTCCATGGGCATTTACATCTTCAACTGGAAGGTGCTGCGGAAATACCTCATCGCCGACGAAGAAGACCCCAATTCCTCCAACGACTTCGGGAAAAACATTCTGCCTGCCATGCTGGCGGACAACCAGAGAATGTTTGCTTACCCCTTCTCCGGCTACTGGAAAGACGTAGGAACCATCGAGAGCCTGTGGCAGGCCAACATGGACCTGTTGGACGACTCCATCCCCTTCGATCTGAAGGACCCCGACTTTAAGATTTACGCCAGAAACTACGCCAAACCCCCCTGCTATGTTTCCAAAGACGCCAACGTCGTGCACTCCCTGATGGCGGAAGGCTGCACCCTGCGGGGCAGCGTGGAGCACTCCATCATTTCCACCGGCTGCGTCATCGGCGAAGGCGCGGTGGTGGACCACTCCGTAATTATGCCCAACACCGTGGTGGAAGCTGGCGCAGTGGTTGAATACGCCATCATCGGCGAAGGCGCTACCATCGGCAAGAACGCTAAAGTAGGCGGGTCCCCCAACAAAGACATCAACGCATTTGGCGTCACCGTTATCGGCGCCGGCAAGAAGATCGAAGAAAATCAGGTTGTCAATCCCAAGGAGATTATTTAATTGACATCCGGGTCTTGAAATCTGAAATTATGGCCGGTGCAACCGGCAGAATGGGTGATAAAAACATGAATATGATCGGTTTAATCTTTTCCAATATCCATGACGCCAAAATGGGTGAACTGACCAAGCAGCGCACCCTGGCCAGCGTTCCCTTTGGGGGACGGTACCGTCTGGTGGACTTTGTGTTGTCCAATATGGTGAACTCCGACATCACCACCATCGGCGTCATTACCAAGCAAAATTATCAGTCCCTGATGGACCACCTGGGCTCCTGCGAGGAGTGGGACCTCAACCGCAAAGACGGCGGCTTGTTCATCCTGCCCCCCTTCGGAGAAGGCCAGACCAGCGTTTACCGCGGCAAGCTGGAAGCTCTTTACGGCGCCGAAAAGTTTTTGGCCCGGGCCAAAGGCGAATATGTGCTGCTCAGCGACTGCAATGTGATCTGCAACATTGATTACCGCCTGGCGCTGAAATCCCACATTGAAAGCGGCGCCGATGTCACCGTGATCTGCAACCGGGAAGACCCCGCCGTGGACGGAGAAACCAAGGATCTGGTGCTGCAGGCAGACGATGACGGAAAGGTCACCGAAGTGCTGATGCACACCGGCTACACCAAGGACAACCTCATCGGCATGGGCATGTACATCCTCAAGAAAGACCTGTTGGTGGAGCGGATCTCCAAGGCAGCCGCCCAGGGTATGTACGACTTCGAGCGGGACTTCCTGCAGCTGGAGTTCAACCAGGGCATCTTGAGCATGAACACCTACGAGCACAAGTTCAGCGTGCTGCGCAATGTGGATGTTCCCAGCTACTTCGCCAATAACCTGAAGCTGATGGACGACACCGTCCGCCAGGACATCTTTGCGGAAAACAGCCCCGTTTACACCAAGGTCCGGGACGAAGCCCCCACCTTCTACATGGAAGGCTGCCAGGTGGACAACTGCCTGATTGCTGACGGCTGCCGGATCGAAGGCTCCATGGCCAATACCCTGTTGTTCCGGGATGTCAGCGTAGCCAAGGGCGCACAGATCAAAAACTGCATCATCATGCAGGGCTCCGACATTGGCGCAGATTGCTATCTGGAAAACGCCATTATTGATAAGGATGTCACCATCACCGCCGGAAAGACCCTGGTGGGAGCACCCAATTCCCCCATCATTATCCAAAAGGGCGGCACTGTTTGATTGAATGAACCGCGAACAAAGCCAGTGCCTTTTGTGCTGGCTTTGTTTTAATTCATCCCTGCCTGCCCGAAAAGGTAAATCTTTGTAACCATAAGAAAGGACAGCAATATGAAAGTACTGTTTGCCGCCAGCGAAGCGGCCCCCTATGTCAAAACCGGCGGCCTGGGAGACGTGGCCTATGCCCTGCCCAATGAACTTGCCAACAACCCTGATGTGGAAGTGGCCGTCATTCTTCCCTACTACAAAAAAATCAAATTCAATCCCCAGTATAACATTGAATTCGTCACCAGCTTCGGCGTGCCGCTGAGCTGGCGGGTGCTGCACTGTGGTATCTTCAAAGCCACCACTTCCAAGCCCAACTTCAATTATTACTTTGTAGACAACGAATATTACTTCAACCGGAACAACGTCTACGGGGATTACGATGACGGCGAACGGTTTGCCTACTTCTCCAGAGCCATTCTGGAAGCCATTTCCCACATCAATTTCTATCCCGATGTGATTCACTGCAACGACTGGCAGACCGCCTTGGTGCCCGCTTTCCTGAAGTGCTTCTACAACCACATTCCGGAATACCAGCGCATCAAAACCCTGTTCACCATCCACAACATCGAATACCAGGGCAAGGTGCCCCACGCCTTCTTCCGGGAAGTGCTGGGCCTGCCGGAAGACTGGCACGGCACCATGACCTACGATACCTGCCTGAACTTCATGAAGAGCGCCATTGTGCTGGCAGACAAGGTGAGCACGGTATCCAAGACCTACTCCTTTGAAATCCGCAACGCCTACTTTGCCCACGGCCTGGAAAACATCATCCAGCAGTACAGCTACAAGCTGGCCGGCATTGTCAACGGCATCGACACCGACCTGTACAACGCCCAAACCGACAAGAATATCTACAAGAACTTTGGCCCCGGCGATCTGGACACCAAGGCGGAAAACAAGATGTTCTTGCAGCACAAGCTGGGCCTGCCGGTAGACCGGAACATTCCCATGATTGCCATGGTAACCCGTCTGGCCAGCCACAAGGGCCTGGACCTGGTGGAATATGTAGCCGGGGAAATGATGCAGCTGCCCATTCAGTTTGTGGTCATTGGCACCGGCGAAGAGCGGTTTGAAAACCTGTTCCACCGTCTGGCCTGGGAGAACCCCGGCAAGATGAGCGCCAACATTATGTTTGACCCGGTGCTGGCCCAGCAGCTCTATGCATCTGCGGACCTGTTCCTGATGCCTTCCAAGAGCGAGCCCTGCGGTTTAAGCCAGCTGATTGCCATGCGGTACGGTACCCTGCCCGTTGTCCGGGAAACCGGCGGCCTGTTCGATACCGTACAGCCCATCGACGTGGAGACCGGTGAAGGCAGAGGATTCACCTTCAAGACCTACAATGCCCACGATATGCTCAACTCCATCAAGACGGCCATCTGGTTCTACAACGAACGCAAAGATCAGCTCCGTACTGTGGTTACCCATGACATGGAACTGGACCTGAGCTGGAAGGAACCTGCCCGTCAGTATCTGGACCTCTATTATCATCTGTAATCTCTCAACATATTTTTCTCCTTCCTACAAAAGCAGCCCCGATGAAGTACTACTGGTACCATCGGGGCTGCCTGTTTTTTATTTAGTTTTCCGCCTTGCCGATGGCGGAGACTTTTACTTTCCGGCTATGCTGCCGGAACTGCTTGATCAGCTGTCCATGGCAGGTAAAGAACAAGACCTGCCGCTGACGGCTGTAATCCGCCAAAAACTCCACTGCCAACCGAGTGCGCCGGTCATCGTACTGGATCAACACGTCGTCCAGCAGCACCGGCAGATTCTTTTCATCCAACAGCTCGCTGATAGCCAGCCGCAGGGCCAAATAGCTCTGGTCCACAGTGCCGCTGCTCAAACTCTGCCACGGGCGGGACATGACGCTTTGGTTTTCCTGCACCGAAAGCTCCAGGTTTTTGCTAATCAATACCCGGTCATATTTCCCGCCGGTGAGCCGTTTTAACAGCTCTCCGGTCTTTTGATTCAGCAGGGGACCGAAGCTCTGGCGCATCTCCCCTTCGGCCTGGGACAGCACCGAACGGGCCAGTTCCAAACTGTTCAGCCGGTTTTCCAATTCCCGAATCTGTCCTTGAATCTGGGAAAGACGGTTGTCCAACTGGGCCGGGCTTTCCAGCTTGGATAGCTGCACACATTCCTGCTGCAACAATGCAGCAGATTCTCGACACTGCTGCGCTTCTTCTCCGGCCTGCTGAGCCCGGCGGCGCAGCCGTTCCAGCTCTTCTTCACTCAGAGACGCCGGTTCCTTTTCCGTAGACAAAAGCTGAATCTGCTGGCTGAGTTGTGCTTTTTGCTCCACCATGCCCGCTACTGTCATACCTGCGTAATCGCTTTGGTCCAGTCCTTGCAAACTTTGAAGTTTGGTCTGCACCTCACTGGCGGCCTCCAGGATGCCCTCTAACCGCTCCATCTGCCGGTCCGCTTGTTCCAGGGTCTCCACCTCATGGAAACGTCCTGCCAGCCACAGAATCTGCTGTTGCAGCTCATTGACCTGCTCCCGTGCTTCCTCCATACCGGAAACCAACGCTTCGTAAGTTTCTTCCCTGGTAGATTGGGCCGCACGGCTGGCTTCTGCCTGGATCACCGCCGCCTGCATTTCATCCAAACTGGTGCAGCCGAAACGGCTGAGGGTCCAGTCTGCCTGCCGTTGCAACCGCTGCATCTCCTGCTCCAGTTCCTGATGTCTTCGTTCCAACTGAGGCAGGGTGGACTGAGTGCGGTTTGGGATCTGTTCCAACAGCACGGCATACTGCTGCCGACGCTGCTCTAAATCCGCCAGGTGGCGCTGCAAAAATTCCAGTTCCAATTCCTGAGTGTGCAGCCGGTTGTGAAGGGATTCTCCCTGCTGCTGCAAGGATTCCGTTTCCTTCTGCCAATGCTCTACATTGGCTTGCACTTCACGGATCCCGGTCTCCAACGTCTCATACACCGTTTTGGCTTTGGCCTGCTGCTGCCGGGCAATTTCCTGATCCACCCGAATTTCGCTGAGCACATCGTCATACTGGTGATAAGCATCGTCCATCTGCTGTTCATCCACCATGGTGGTGGCAGTGGAGCGCACACGCTCCCGCTCAAAACTCAGCACCAGCAGCAAAACCGCCACCGCCAATCCGGAAAACACATAGGGGGTCACCAAAAGTCCCAGCACCACCGACACCGCTGCCACCACCAAAGCGCTGATGAACATCGCCTTATTCAGCCGCCGGCGCACCCGAAATTCCTGTTTGACCTTTTTTTCTTCTGAAGCCAGATTCAGGTTTTGCTGTGCGCTCAGCAGTTTTTGTTCACTGAGTTTGGCGATGGAAGCGGTGTTGTGCAGCGCCACTTGATAGTCGGAGTGAGCCAGCTTCAAGTTTTCCTGCTTTTCTTCCAACTCCTTTTGGGCGGCCTCCCATTTTTCCGTCATCTCTTCCAGCGTCTGCTGATTTTTGGTAATGGCCTGCCGCAGCTTGGAGGAATCTTCCATCTGCTGCTGCTGTTGCGCCAGGATATTTTGGCGTTGGCCGGCAATTTTCTGGATTTCATTCTCCAGTCGCTGCTGCTCCAAAGCCGCCTTCTGCTCCAGTTCCAACTGGTCCAGCCGACTGGAAATCAGAGTCCGCTGATCCAGCAATCCGGTGAGCCGCTCCAAATCCTGCCGAGAGGCCTGTCGGGGTTGTAAGGAAGTTTGCTCTGGCGCCAACGATTCCAAATCCTTTTCCCGCTGCCGCACCAAAGTTTCGCCGGTGGAAAGCCGCTGTTTCAGCTGCCGGTATTCCTCTAAATAATCTTCTTCCACCACCACATGGTCTCCGGTAAGCTGCTGCTGGTAGCTGCGGAGCTGGGCGTTTAATTGATCCAGCGCCTCCTGCCGCTCTATGGCCGAGCGCAGCCGGGACAGCTGGCTCAGTTTCTGCTGTACCGTCACCCGATCTTCCAATTTTTTCTTTTCCTGGGTGCGCTTTCGGTATTCTTCTCGCTGTTGCTCCAACTGCTGCTGATAAAGGACCAGCTGTTTTTCCCGCTCCAGCGCCTGGCGGTGCTGCTCAAAAAGGTCCTGGCGGGTTTCATAGAGCTTATCAAGCAACCCGGTTTTTTTCCGCTTGGACACCAACTGCTCAATGGCAGCATTTAAGCGGGTATCCACCTGTTTGGCGGAAACGGTTTCATCTCCGGCACTGACTAAATTAGTCAATTTCGCCGTAATCTCATCCTGCGCATCTACCCCGGGGATGGCGCCGGTTTGGCCGATAAATACCGTCCGCTCAAAGGTCTCGCTGCTCATGCCAAAGAACCGGGTGCCAGGTGCTTCTCCGCCGGACAAGGTTTCAGATCCCCCGGTATCCCCCCGATAAAGGAGAATCCGGTCGGTACTGTTGGATTTTCCAAACTGCCGTTCCAGGCGGTAATGAATGCCGCCCTGCTCAAATTCCACGGCCCCGCCCATGGGGGAGCCGTCCCAGGGCTGATACCGGCGGCGCATATTCCGGCTCACATCGCCGGTTCTGCTTTTATCGCCGTAAAACATCATTTTCAAAAACGCCATCAAAGTGGTTTTCCCTTCTTCGTTGGCGCCGTAAATCAAATTCAGACCGCTTTCCGGTTCCAGCGTCACGCCGGACAGCTTGCCGAAGTGTTCAATGCTGATTTTTTGAATCCTCACAGCATCACCTCCCCTTCAAAGGCAGCCAGCCCCAACCGCAGTGCCTGCCGGTACTGCTGCTGTTCTTCCCCTTGGGCAGAACCAATCCGCTCCAGCATTTGGCGCACAAAAAGGCCTTTTAAAGAGTCCTCTTCTGCAATTAACACCTTGTCTGCATCCGGCATGGTCTGGTCTTCCACCTGCACCCAGTGAAGGGTCTCTTCCAAACGAGTCTGCACCCGTTTGGCCAAATCCGGACTGCCGGACCATTCTCCGGTGAGAGCCAGCCGGTAAAAGTGTTTGGAATACTCCTTGCCGTACTGCTGTTCCAGCTGCAGCAGTACCCGATGGGTCACCTGATGGGGCTGATCCAATCCGGTAACCGGTATGGTGTGCCGCAGATACATTCTTCGGCACAAGGGTACAAATTCCAGCCGGGTGCCGTACTCCGACACTTCCGCCAAAAAAGCCCCTAGCTCGCCCGGTTCCCCGAAACCAAACCCTTCCGGCGCACCGCAATAGCAGTAGGCGGTGATGCCGGCTTTATGCAGCTGACTGCGCTGGTGGATGTGACCCAGCGCCAGATAGTGAAGCCCGCTTTGGGCAATCTGCCAGGGAGGAATGGGGTCGTAGTTGCTTTGGCCTCGGTCACTCACCAATTCCCCATGCAGCACGCCGATATGCAACCGTCCATCCGCTTCCAGGTTCACCCCTTCCAGCAGGGAGGTGGTCTGATAACTGCCCTGAAAAGCTGCGCCCCAAAGGGTAACCGGCAGGTTTTCCAGCTCCACCGCTTCCCCGGTCAGAATCTTTACCCGCCTTCCCCAGTCACAGTCCAGGTAAGGGGAGCCGCTGCAAAGATAATCGTGGTTGCCCGGCGCAATGGCTACCGTCAGATTCTCCGGTAATTTTTCCAGCCTGGAGCGCACAAACTCCACCAAATCCTTTTCCGGCACCGGCTGGTCAAACAAATCCCCGGCAATGAGAAACAGGTCTGCTTTGCGCTGTTCTGCCAATAGGATGAGATCTTCAAAGGTCATCAACAATTCTTCGCTGCGCCCCTGAGGCAAAGAACGCCCCAGGTGCAGGTCCGAACAATGCAATACCGTGACCGGCCGCATGTTGTCTCCTCCGTTTCTTTCCATAAAAAATGCCTGCTGCCCGCAGATGCACAGGCAGCAAGCCTCTTCCTTTGCTTTGGAACAATGTGCTTCTGTCCTGCAAAAACCCCGTTGTCCCCTATTATTTGTTCCGGAACATCTTCAAAATATCATCAAAGTCGCTGTCTTCGGGAGCGGCGTCCGGATTGTCTCGACGCTGCGGCTTGGAGGCAGCCTTTTCCCCTGCCTTTCCGGCAGGTGCTGCTTCTTCCGGTGCTTCTTCCTCTTCGTCCTGGTGATCGAATCCGGTGGCAATGACGGTGATCTTCATCTCATCGTTCATCTCAGGATCAAACACCAAGCCCCAGTATACCTCGGCTTCGGGATGGGCCGCTTCGGTAATGGTGGTGCTGGCCAATTCCGCTTCTTCGAAGGTAATGTCCTCGGCCGCAGTGATATTGACGATAACACCTCTGGCCCCTGCAATGGTAGTCTCCAACAGGGGAGAAGAAACGGCGTTCCGGGCGGCGTCGATAGCCTTGTCTTTGCCGGTGCCGGAACCGATGCCCATGTGTGCATACCCGGCGTCCTTCATCACTGCAGACACGTCCTCGAAGTCCAGGTTCACGAAACCGGTCTGTTCCACCAAATCGGAGATGGACTGCACGCCTTGACGCAAAATATCATCCGCTGCCGCAAAGCATTCCTTTACGGTTTTGCAGCGGTCGGTAATCAGCTTCAGCCGTTCATTGGGGATGACCACCAGGGAGTCCACATGGTTGGCCAGTTCCTGCAACCCTGCTTCCGCATTGTGCATCCGGCGGGCGCCTTCAAACTTGAAGGGCTTGGTCACCACCGCCACGGTGAGGATGCCCATGTCTTTGGCCACTTCCGCCACAATGGGAGCCGCACCGGTACCGGTGCCGCCGCCCATACCGGCGGTAATGAAGATCATATCGGTGCCTTTGAGCATGGATTCGATCTCATCCCGGTTTTCCTCGGCGGCTTCGGCGCCCACCTGGGGATGTCCGCCGGCTCCCCGGCCCTTGGTGAGCTTTTCGCCGATCTGGATCTTGTAGGTGGCTTTGGACGCCCGCAGGACCTGCTTATCGGTATTGACGGCAATAAACTCAATGTTTTTCATTCCATTGTCGATCATCCGGTTGACTGCATTTCCGCCGCCGCCACCTACGCCGATGACCTTGATATTTACCACATCTTTTTCTTCGGTATCATAAGTAAAGCCCAATTTCTGTTCCTCCACTTCCATGCCATTCTTCCAAAATCTATCTATGTATTTAAGATGTTTTCCCCAGATGGAAAAAACTGCTAAGTTGTGCTTTGCATACGCTTCTACAGCTTATCATTATACATCATATGGCGAAAAAAATCCAGCCTTTTTGTAAAAATTTTCGCAGAAACAGAGCGGTTATCCGGAACCGGTATCCTCCGGGGACGCAGTGCCGTCTCCAGAATCCGCCGCTTGGCTCTCCGGTGCTTGGGAATCCGAAGAGGTATCCGTCGAAATTTGACTTTCCTGGTCGGAAGCGGATGCTGTTCCCTCTTCCGGTGCAGAGGAAGCCGTGTCCTCCGGGGCAGAACCTGTTTCCGGTTGTGCTGTCGATGGATCAGCTGGCTGCTGGGTTTGCTGCTGCGCCGCTTGCTCTGCGGTAATGGTGCCGCCCTGGCTGCGCACTGCCGCCAACTGGTTCAGCGTTTCGCTTTGCTCTGCCAAGGGCATGGGACGGAATGTAACCCTTCCCTCCACCGAAGCATCCAACACTCCCGCTTCGCTGCTGCCCACACGGGTAAATAAAACCTCGCTGACCAAACTGAATTTATAATCCAGATCCAGCACATTGCCCAGCCGAATAGTCACTCGATCCTGGTAATTCAGCGACACTTCCACCCCATCCATGGCCGCGCCCCGGATGCCGTCAATTCCGGCGGCAGCTGCTGCATCCAGCGCAGAAGTCAGGGAGTTGAAGCTGTCCTGTTCCAAGAAATCCCCGATGTTCAAGCCTGTGACGTCTGGCCCGGATAAGAGCACCAAATCAGGATAGCTGTCCAGCCGCTGGGTGATGTCAATAATCCGCCCGGCGCTGCTGAGGATATAAATTTGGTCTCCTCCCAAAATGCCGTATTTTGCCTCGGCCTCCTGGCAGATAAACACCAGGGTATTGGGGAGACTGCGCCGGACCTGAATGCTGTCCAAGGTGGTGCAGCCCTCCACCGCCTGTTCTTCGATCTGGTCCAAATTGATGCGAAACAGGTTGTCTCCAATCTGCACTCCGCCGTACTGCGCAATCTGTTCTGCGGTGTACCGCTGGGTGCCTTCCACTGTGATAGTCTCAATCTGGAAAAACACGGTGGTGGAAAGAATGGCGCCTGCCGCTACAATGACAATCAGCGCCAAGATGTAATACAGAGCCCGGTTGCGCTTCCGGCGGCGTTTCCGACGCACCCGATTGATCCGTTTGCGCCGGTCCTGGGCCTGCTGTTTCTTTTGCAGCTCCTGCTGCTTTTTCTGTTCCTTGGCCAGCTGTTTGGAGCGCTTTTTGTTTTCCTTCTGCTTCTTTTTGCTCTGCTCCCGCCGGGCCTGGGACACCTGCTGCACCGAGTCCACATGGACTCGGGTGGGGTCCTGCCTGGGGGGCTGCGCCGGAGGTTCTACCCGTGTCCGCACCGGACGGGGTGCGGTGAGCTGGGAACTGGTACGGCGCACCGGCGAAGGCGCATCCTGGTCAAACAGTTCCCTCTTCCTCACCGGACGGGGAGGGAGCGCCGCCGGCGGACTTTGGGATTTTGGCGTCACCGGCTGTTTGCCTTGCTTTTTCTTTTGGGGGCGTTTTGCCATATGCTCCTCCCCTCCTTTCTCTTCCCTATTGCCGGATTCGACGCACCGATGCGCCCAATTCCGTCAATGTGTCTTCCAAATGTTCATAGCCCCGGTCGATGTGGTGGATACCGTGGATGACGGTGGTTCCCTTTGCCATCAGCCCTGCGGTGACCAAAGCGGCTCCGCCTCGAAGGTCGGTGGCTTCCACCGGTGCGGCGTAAAGCTGTTTCACTCCATGCACCAAAGCAGCCCGGCCTTCCACCCGCACATCCGCTCCCATCCGGAGCAGTTCTCCCACCGGCCGGAACCGGTCGGTGAAGATGTTTTCCACAATAAGACTGGTGCCTCTGGCAGTGGTGAGGGCCGCCAGGAACACCGACTGGGCATCGGTAGGGAAACCGGGATAAGGCATGGTGCGGAGCTGTTTTACCCGCCGCAGCCGCCCCTCCTGCACCAGAGAGACCTGCCTTTCCTCCAAACGCAGCTTGGCTCCCATCTCTTCCAGCACCGGGTACACCCCCTGAAGCAGGTGGGTGGGAAACTCTTTCAGGCAGATTCTTCCCCGGCTGGCGCAAACCATAGCCAGCCAGGTAGCGGCGGCGATCCGGTCCGGCATCACCCGCCAATGGGCCGGATGGAGCTTTTTCACTCCCTCCACCCGCACTGTGGACTTTCCCGCCCCGGTGATCTTTCCTCCCATGGCGTTGAGAAAACCCGCCAAATCTACGATTTCCGGTTCCTGGGCGGCGTTGGTGATTACCGTTTCCCCTTTGGCGGTGCAGGCCGCCAGCAGGATGTTCTCGGTGGCCCCAACGCTGGGAAAAGCCAGGGTCACCCGGCTGCCCCGAAGTCCCTGGGGTGCGGTGCAGACCAGCCTTCCCTGGCTTTCCTGCACCACCACTCCCAGCCGCCGCAATCCTTCCAGATGAAGGTCGATAGGCCGGGGCCCCAGGTCGCAGCCGCCGGGGAGGGAGAGTTCCGCCCTTCCCTGCCGGCCAAGCAGCGCCCCCAAAAACACAATGGAGGAGCGCATCCGGTGCATCAGTTCCTCGGGAATGCGGTGGCCGTTGGCGCAGGTCGTATCCACCAACAGGCAATCTTCCTGCCGCCGCCACTTTGCCCCCAGAAAACCCAGGATGTCCAATGCTCCCTGCACGTCGCTGAGCCGGGGCGCATTTTCCAACTCACAGCTGCCCCCTGCCAACAGCGCCGCCGCCAGTAAAGGCAGCACGCTGTTTTTTGCGCCCTGTACCGTTAAGCTCCCTGTCAGGGGTTTCCCACCTTCCACCAGAAAAAGTTCCATACCCGTTCCCCTTTCCGCATTGGTTGCTTTTCCAGCCTATGCAAAAGGAGAAATGAGGGTGAAAGGGGTTATTTTTCCTGTACCAGCTGATGGATTTCCCGGTAGCACCGTTGGGCCGAATCCAGCACTGCCAGTTTGGCGGCGTTGCTGGAAAGTGTTTGGATTTCTTCCGGGTGGCTTACCAAATCCCGGACCATACGAAGGAAATCCTCCCGGTCGTATTTGGCTTCCTCTACAATTTTGGCCGCCCCGTGATTGACCAGCACCATGGCGTTGTGGTACTGGTGGTTTTCCGCCACATAGGGGCTGGGCACCAGAATGCTGGCCTTCCCCGCCGCCTGCAGCTCGCTGAGGGTGATGGCCCCACTGCGGCAGATCACCAGATCCGCAGCAGCCAGGCAGGCGTCCATGTCGGTGATGTATTCGGTGGCCCGAACCCAATCCATCTTGGACAGGTCCACCTTCCGTTCCTGCAAAAACTGAGGGAAGAGCTCCCGGCCTTGCTGGCCGTAGCCGTGAATGTGTCGGTACAGGCCCTTTTGATTGTGGGACATGAGATCCGCCGCCATGCGGTTGATAATCCGTGCCCCCAGGCTTCCGCCGAAGGACAGCACCACCAACCGGTCGTCGGTAATGCCCAGCTCTTTCCGGGCTTCCTGCCGGGTCTTGGTAATCACCGATTCCCGGATGGGGTTTCCCACCACGGCAAAGTCCGCCTGGCACTCCATCCGGGGTTTGGCTTCCTCTACCGCCAGCAGCACCTTATCCACCTTTTTAGCCAGCACTTTGTTGGTCACCCCGGGATAGGCGTTCTGCTCATGAATCACGGTTTTGGCGCCGTACCGTACTCCGGCCAGCACAACAGCACCGGTGACATAGCCCCCGGTGCCGATGACCACATCCGGCCGAAAATCTTTCATAATCTTATTTGCCCTGGGATTGGCCAAGGCCAGATGGCCCAGGGTTTTTAGGTTGTGGACAATGGATTTGGGCTTGAAGTTGCGCCGGAACCCGCTGGAGGGAATGGTAACATAGTCAAACCCCGCCTGGGGCACCAACCGGGCTTCCATGCCGTTGGGGGTGCCCACAAAGCGAATCACAGCGTCCGGCTCTTGCTGCCGAATCTCCTGCGCAATGGCGATGGCCGGATTGATGTGCCCGGCGGTGCCGCCTCCTACCAAAAGATACCGCATACCCTATCTCCTTTCTTTTCTCTCAACCCACAGATCAGTGCTGCTCCTGGATGGTGGTAATGCCCGCTCCTTCGGCTGCCATCTGTTGATGTTTCTGCTTCTTTTCCCGATCCTGCCGTTCCTTGGCCACATGGGTGTGGCGGGAAATGTTCAGCACCACGCCCATCTCAAACAGCTGCATCATCAGCGCCGTGCCGCCGTAGCTGAAAAAGGGCAGGCTGATACCGGTATTGGGGAAGGCATTGGTGACCACGGCGATGTTAAACAGCGCCTGAATTCCAATCTGCACCGTAATCCCCACCACCAGCATGGAGGCAAATTTGTTGGGGGCCCGGTTGGCAATGACGAATCCCCGGTATACCAAAAGCACGAACAGCAAGATCACCAGAATGGCGCCGATGAGCCCCAGTTCCTCACAGACAATGGCAAAAATAAAGTCGTTCTGGGGTTCCGGCAGGTACATATATTTCTGTCGGGAATTGCCCAGGCCCAGTCCCATAATACCGCCGCTGCCGATGGCCAGCAGGGACTGGCAGGTCTGCCACACGTCTCCGGTGATGTCGGTGTCGTAGCCGCTGCCATCGCTGCGGCCGAAGGGGTCCAGCCAGTTTTGAATCCGCCGCCACTGGTAGCTTTCAAAAAAGCCGCCGTCCGAAGAATTTTCTTCCGCCGCTTCCGAAGCCGTGCTGTCCCCGGTTTGGGAAGCGGTGCTGTCTTCCGTTGAAGAAGTAGTTTCTTCCGCCTGGACGGTGGTTACGGCTTGTCCGGTGGTTTCCTCTTCACTGCCGCCCATAGCGGACTTAATCAGCATGAAACTTCCCAGCAAAATCGCCGCCACCAACACCATGGCAATCATATGCCGCAGCCGTACTCCGCCTACAAACATCATCACCGCCGCAATGCAGACAATGATAATCAGGCCGGAAAGGTGAGGTTCAATGGCAATCAGCGCCAGCACCGGCACCAGCAGCACCGCAAAGGGGATAATGCCGTACCGGAAGGTTTTGATCTTGGGATAGTTTTTGTAGATCAAGGCGGCAAAGGTGACAATCACCGCGAACTTGGCGAATTCCGAAGGCTGGAAGGTAAAGGAACCCACCCCCACCCAGCGGGATACACCGGTGTCGGTGGAGACGCTGAGCCCCGGCACAAACACACAAACCAGCAGCACAAGTCCAACCACATAGATCACCGGCCAGAATTTTTTAAACAGCCGGTAGTCGATCCGACTAATCACCAGCATCCCAATGACGCCCAAAATGGCAAACAGCCCCTGCCGCTTGATATAATAAAAGCTGTCCCCTTCGTAGTTTAAGGCATAGGCATAGCTGGCGGAAAACACCATAATCAGTCCAAAGGCCAGCAACACCAGCACAATCAAAAGAAAGGCGGTGTCCATGCTTCGATCCTTGGCCAGGGTGTTGGATCCGGTCCGTTTTTTTACGGTTTTGGTTTTTGGTTTCGCCAAGGCTGCCCACCTCCCTTTCTATCCGATGATTTCACGAAACTTATTGTCCCAGCGCCGCCTGATACTGTTCCAGCAAGGCGGCGTTCTGATCCGCCACCATCTGTTGGACGTGTTGGACGGCAAAAAATGCAATGACACAGAAAATCAAGGTCACAATACTGAACACCGCCACGATTTTCACTTCGCTCCAGCCGCTCATCTCAAAGTGATGGTGGATTGGGCTCATCTTGAAAATCCGCTTGCCGTGGGTCAGCTTAAAGTAGGTGCGCTGCAAAATCACGCTGAAGGCTTCCACCCAGTAGATCACTCCCACGAAAATCAAAATCAGCGGGCAGCCCAAACTACAGGCAAAGGCGCAGACGCAGCCGCCTAAAAACATGCTTCCGGTATCCCCCATAAACACCTTGGCGGGGTGGAAGTTCCACACCAAAAAGCCGCAGAGGGCGCCGCCCACACCGGCGGCATACAGCCCCAAACTGGCGTTGGAAAGCATGGATGAGAACACCATCATGGCGGCGCAGACCACCACGGTGACGCTGCCCGCCAGCCCGTCGATGCCGTCGGTGAGGTTCACCGCATTGGTAAAGCCTACAATGACAAAGGCCATTAAAATCCAGTAGAACCATCCCAGGTCCACACTGCCGATAAAGGGGATTACCAGCTGAGTGGTCATGCCCCCAAACAGCCCCATTACCAGCAGGTACAACGCAGTGATGACAATCATGATAATCATTTTCTGCTTGGGGGTCAGGCCGGTGTTCTGCTTTTTGCGGATGGAGATAAAGTCATCGGCAAAGCCCATGGCGCCGAAGGCCAGAGCCATGCACAGCCCGGCAAACAGCCCGATGGTCTGCTGGGTGATGACCAAACCCATGCTCAGCAGCACAAAATAGCCCAGAATCACCACCACCACGGTAGCGCCGATGAACATCAGCCCGCCCATAGTGGGAGTGCCCTGCTTGTTTTTGTGCCAGGTAGGCCCAATCTCTTTGATGGTCTGGCCATATTTTAGTTTATGCAGATAAGGGATCAAATATTTTCCGGTTACCGCACTGAGAAAGAATCCCAGCGCCGCCGCCACCACAAAAACAATGGATTCCATAGCCATTCTCCTTTTTTCGAATCAAAGTTCTCCCTTTTCCTGAGGGGTCACCGGGGTGCAGATGGCATCAATGACCTCTTCAAAGTGCATCCCCCGACTGGCCTTAAACAGCACCACATCTCCGGGCTTGCAGTTTTTGGCGATGGTCGCCGCCATCTTTTCTTTACTCTTGCACCAAATAATATTATCAAACCCCGCCCGATAGGCCCCTTCGCAGATATATTTGCTTTCCGGGCCGAAGCAGAGCAGAATATCAATCAGGGAATCCGCCACCATGGCTCCCACCTTGCAGTGAAGCTGATAGGACTGTTCCCCCAGTTCCAGCATATCCCCCAAGGCGGCGATCCGTTTGCCGCTGCACTCCATGGCGCTGAGAGCGGCAATGGAGCTTTCCATGGAATCGGGGCTGGCGTTGTAGCAGTCGGCGATAATGGTGTAGCCGTCGGGATGGCGGATCATCTTTTGCCGCATCCCGGTATTTTCATAGTGGGACATAGCCTCCACCATGACTTCCGGTTCCAAACCCCGCAACCGTCCCGCCAAAAAGGCGGCCATGGCGTTGTAAACGTGGTGTTTGCCCACCGCCGGCACCATAGCCGGATACTCTTTTCCCTGGTACACCAGCACAAAGCGGGTCTGCTCCTGGGTAACCTGCACCTGTTTGGCGTACAGCGCCCCGGTGGTGTCCTGAATGCCGTAGTACAGCTTGGGATGATGGAGGTCAGTTTGCTTCAAGGTGGCCAGCAGGTCGTTGTCAGCGTTGAGGATCACCGGGCCGTCCTTTGCCAATCCTTCCAGGATCTCCAGCTTCGCCGCCAGGATATTTTCCCGGCTGCCCAGATTTTCAATATGGCTGGTGCCGATGTTAGTGATAATGGCGGCGTTGGGTTTGGCCAGATTGGTGAGGTAGGAGATTTCCCCTTTATGGTTCATCCCCATCTCCACCACCGCAGCGGTCTGTTCCTCTTCCAGGGACAGCAAGGTCCGAGGCAGGCCGATGTCGTTGTTCAAATTGCCCTGGGTCTTGCCGGTAGTTTCCCCGGCGGAAAGCACCGTCCACACCATCTCTTTGGTGGAGGTTTTGCCAACGCTGCCGGTGACTCCCACCACAAAGGGGTTCAGCCACTGCCGGTACCAGCTGCCCAGATTTCCCAAGGCCAGCCGGGTATCCTTCACCAAAATATAAGGCTTTTGGGTATCCAGTTCCTTGTGGCTCACCACGCAGACTGCTCCCTTTTGGTAGCAGTCCTCAATAAAGTCATGGCCGTCAAACCGTTCCCCCACAATGGCGATGTACAGGCTTCCCGATTCTACCTGCCGGGAATCAATGGTCACCTGGGTGATGATCCCTTCTGTGGGATTTTTCAAAATGCCGCCGCATCCTTCTGCGGCCTGAGTCAGGGTAAACGCCTTCATGCTTTTTCCCCCTCCCCTTTGTGTTCTTCCAAAAGCTGCTCCACCACTTCTTTTTCGTCGAAGTGGATGGTCTTGTCCTTGAGGATTTGATAGGTCTCATGGCCCTTGCCCAGCAGCACGATAATGTCCCCCTCCTGAGCGTGGGTCAAAGCGTAGTCGATGGCAGCCCGCCGGTCGGTAATGCGGATGTAGTCGGCCTTGGAGGAAAGCCCTGCCAGCACATCGTCGATGATGGCGTCGGGGTCTTCGCTCCGGGGATTATCGGAGGTGACCACCAAAAAGTCGGCGTACTGTTCCGCCGCCGCCGCCATCTTGGGTCGTTTGGTTTTATCCCGGTCCCCGCCGCAGCCGAACACCGCCACCACCCGGCCTTTGGCGTAACTCCGGATGGAGGAGAGGATGTTCACAATGCCGTCGGGGGTGTGGGCGTAATCCCGCATCACCGTCATATAGGAATCGGAATACAGCACCTCGCTGCGGCCGCAGATACCCCGCACCGCTTCCACCGCTTCCAGCACCTTCTCCAGCGGTACCTCCAGCGCCAGAGCCATGCCGATGGCGGTCAAGGCGTTTTCCACCGAGTAGGAACCGGGGATGGCGAAATGCACCGGATAGGCTCCCCCTTGATAATGCAGGGTGAAATGCACCGAATCGGGACGGTTTTGGATTTCATCGGCAAAGAGGTCGGCTTTGGGATCGCTCACCGAGAAGGTAGTCAACCCATCAGGGAACATCTCCGCCACCCGCTTGCCGTAGGGGTCGTGAATGTTCACCACCCGCTTTTTGGCGTAGCCGAACAGCATGGTCTTGGCCTGAAAATAGGCTTCCATGGTTTTGTGGTAGTCCAGATGATCCTGGGTTAAATTGGTGAAGGCGGCGGCGGCAAACTCGCAGCCGTACAGCCGTTGCTGTACCAAAGCGTGGCTGCTCACCTCCGTCACGGCGAAATCGCAGCCGGCGTCCACCATGTCCCGCAGGGTTTTCTGAAACAGCCAGGAATCGGGAGTGGTGTTGGGGTTGGGAAAGGTTTTGCCGTCGTATTCAATTTGAATGGTGCCAATCAGCCCCGCCTTATGGCCGGCGTGCTCCAACACATCCCGCAGAATGGTAGTGGAGCTGGTTTTCCCGTTGGTGCCGGTGATTCCCGCCAGCTTAAGCTGCCGGGCAGGATGGCCGAACCAGGCGGCGCAGAGCAGGGAGTACGCCTTAGCGGTATCCGGGACGATGACCTGTTTTTCCAATCCTAAATCGTGGTCCACCACAATGGCTCCCGCTCCCTTTTCCAAGGCGGAAGCGCAGTAGTTGTGACCGTCTGCCACCGTGCCCCGCACGGCGGTGTAGAGAAAGCCCGGCTGCACCTTCCGGGAATCATTGGTCACTCCGGTAATCCCCCCATCTCCAAACACAAAGGAGGGGGAAAGTTCCAAAAGCAGTTGGCTCAGTTTCATAACCGTTCTCCTTTTCTCCATGATTTCGGGGCATTAACCGTCCCGGGTAATGGTGCTGAAGTTGATGTTGACCACACTTCCGGCGGGAAGCTGGGTGCCTTCGGGATAGTTTTGGGAGGTGACCACCGCCGTGGACTGGGCCGTTCCGCCCACCCCCTCGTTGTAGCTGACATTCAGCCCTGCCGCCGTCAAGGTGTAGTTGGCGTCGCTTGGCCGCATTCCAACCACGTTGGGCACCGTACAGGTGGTAGCCACTGTATCGTCGGTGTACAGCAGGATGGTGCTTCCTTCCGCCATGGCGGTGCCGTTTCGAGGCATCTGGTCCAAAACGGTGCTGCCGCTGCCGATAACCCGCACTTCAAAGCCGCTGCTTGCCGCAGTGGAGGTGGCGGTTTCGATGTCCATGCCGGTGAGACTGGGCGCCGTCTTTTCCATGGCCGCAATCTGCTCGGCCGTAAATTCCTTGGAGTAACCTAGATAAGAAAGGGTGTCCCCCATAATGGACTGCAGGGCCGGTCCCGCTACTGCGGAGGCGTAGTAGCTGCCCAGAGTCAAATCCGGATCATCCACCACCACCATTGCCACAATCTCCGGGTCGTCTGCCGGAGCAAAGGCGGCAAAGGAGCCTACATAATGGCCGTCCTGGTTGTTCTTCTGAGAGGTGCCGGATTTGCCGCCGATGCGGTAGCCTTCGATATAAGCGGTGCTGCCGCCGTTGGCGCTAACCATGGCTTCCAGGCATTCCCGGATCTCGGCACTGACCTCTTCGCTGATGACCTGGCGCTTTAAGGTGGCGCCATAGCTTTGAACCACATTGCCGTTTTGGTCCAGCACTTCCTTGACAATGTGGGGCTGATACAGGTATCCGCCATTGACTGCCGCCGCAATGGCGGTAATCATCTGGATGGGGGTGACCATGGTGGTCTGGCCGAAGGAACTGGAGGCCAATTCCACCGGACCCATGTTTTCCGGCGCAATATACAGGTTGCTGGAGCCGCCTTCTTCGCCAGGCAGGTCGATGCCGGTTTTTTCGGTGAAACCGTACAGCTCATAGTATTCGGAGAACTTCTCCACTCCCAGCGCCTGGCCGATCTGAATAAAGGCGGGGTTGCAGGAATTTACATAAGCATCCAGCAAGGTTTGGATTCCATGGCCCGCAGAATTGTGACAGCCGAAGGTGGTGTCTGCCACCCGCATACTGCCGGAGCAGGAGAAGGTGGTGTTCATGTCGATGACCCCTTCCTCCAACGCCGAAGAACCGGTGAAAATCTTAAAGACGGAACCAGGCTGGTAGGTCCAGCTGGTGCATTTGTTGTTCCACTGCTGATACAGCAGGTCGGAATTGGTGTAGGTGGTGGTGCTGCCCTCGCTGATGGGCTGATTCAGTTTCGCCTGCTGGGTGGAGGTGTACAGGGTGAAAGGATCGTTGGGGTTGTAATCGGGATAGCTGGCCATGGCCAGGATCTCCCCGTTGTTCACATTCATCACAATGGCGCAGGCGCCCCCGGAGGGGTTCCGGTCCGCCACTGCCTGATCCAGAGCTTTTTCCACATAATACTGAATCTGGCTGTCGATGGTAAGCACCAAACTCTGCCCGTCCACCGGGGCATATTCTGATTCGTAGGTGGTGGCGATGGCATTTCCGTTGGCGTCCGCCGCACTGACAATTTTTCCGGGGGTGCCGGTAAGCAGGTCGTCGTATTCCAGCTCGATGCCCCCCAAGCCCTGGTTATCGCTGCCCACATAGCCGATGACATGGCTGGCCAGGTCGTTGTTGGGGTAGTAGCGTTTAGTGTCTTCAATCAATGCAATGGCGGTGATGCCGTTTTCCTGGGCAAATTCCCGGATGGCGTCCGCTTCCGGTTTTTCCACCTGCTTTTTCACCACCGCATAGCGGTTGGTCTGCTGACATTGGGCCAGCACAGTGTTGTAATCCAGTTCCAGGGTCTCCGCCAAAAACTGGGCCACCATCTCTTTGTCTTCGGCGTCAATGGTCACCGGGCTAAGCTGCACCGTCCAAACGGTATAGGACTCTGCCAGCACTTCGCCGTTGGTGTCGTAGATGGTACCCCGGTCTGCGGGAATGGCGTCTTCGCTGAGCTGCTGGGCGTTGGCATACTCCCGGTAAAAAGGGTCCGATACCGTTTTACCCAGGTTGTACAGCACCCAGATCAGCACCAAACCCAAGGCAATGGGAACCATTACATTCAGCCGGCGCTTCATCCGCCGGTTCATGGCCTCTTTCATGGCCGCCTTCCTTTCCGTCCTAGGGACAGGGGGTTGCTTTTATCCTATTCATTTCTTCCCAAAAAAATGGCTAGAGCCAACGGCTGTCCAGAGGACAGGTTGGCTGACCCATAACCTATGCCCCCGCAGAAATGCGGGGTTATCCTGTAATTTTCTCCATCATGCTTTCCAGTAAGTCCATCAGCTTATCCCACCAGGAATCATCCGCCTCCGGCCGGGTCACTTCATTGCTCCGATCCACTACGATGTACTGAGTCTGGCTTTGTTTGGGCTCACTGAGGCCCAGCCGGGTGGTAGCCTGGGTTTCAATATTGTTTAAGCTCATCATAGAGTTGAGCTGCAAATTCAGCCGGGTGGTTTCGCTGGAGAGCACCGAAAGCTCGCTGTTCTTCTCCCGCAGGGTGTTGTTGGCCTCCGCCAAGGTAATTTGGCCGCAAATCAGCACCACGCACAGCGCCACCACATAAAACATGGTGAGCACCGCCATAAAAGCCTTGCTCCGCTTTTTCTTGGCGGGTTTGGCCAAAGGAGAATCCACCCGCTCCAACTTGGGGCGCTTGCGCTGATAGGGCTCGTGAGCCGGTTCAAAGGTCCGCAGGGCTCTGGCCAGGTTGTCCGATTTATTCATGAGTTACCGCTCCTCTCCCGGGGGTGTGTCCAACTTTTCCAGCACCCGCAGCTTGGCACTGTGGCTGCGGTGGTTTTCCGCCAGTTCCGTTTCGGCGGCGGTGATAGGTTTGCGATTGACTTTTTTGGCCCTTGGCTTTCTTCCACAGACACACTGGGGAAATTCCGGGGGACAAATGCAGCCGGTGCAATAATCCGTAAAGGTGGTTTTCACCAGCCGGTCTTCCAGGGAATGGAAGGTGATCACCGCCAGCCTTCCTCCCGGTTTCAGCAGGGTAAAGGCGGCGTCCAGCCCCTGGCCGAGCACCTCCAGCTCCCGGTTGACTTCTATGCGGATGGCTTGGAACACCTTTTTGCAGGGGTTCTTATTCCGCCGTGCCGCCGCAGGATAGGCGCTTTTCACCAATTCTGCCAGTTCAAAGGTGGTTTGGATGGGGTGCTGCTGCCGCCGGCGCACAATGGCGTCGGCAATCCGCCGGGAGAATTTTTCTTCCCCGTATTCCCAGAAAATCCTGGCCAGGCTGTCCCGGTCGTAGGTATTCACCACATCCGCCGCAGACAGGCCGGTTTGGCTCATCCGCATATCCAAAGGGGCGTCGATGCGGTAGGAAAATCCCCGCTGCCCTTCGTCCAGCTGGTGGGAAGATACCCCCAAATCCAGCAACACGCCGTCCACCTGAGTCACTCCCTGTTCTGCCAGCACCGGAATCATCTGGGCAAAGTTGGTTTGCAGTACTTTTGCCTGGGGATAGGGAGCCAGCCGCCGCCCGGCTTCCCGGATGGCGTCCGGGTCCTGATCCAAGGCGTACAGCCTGCCGGTGGTGAGCCGTTGGGCGATGGCTTCGCTGTGCCCACCGCCGCCGGCGGTGCCGTCCACGTAAATCCCCTCCGGGCGGATATTCAGCCCTTCCAGGCACTCCTGAAGCAGCACCGGGCGATGGTATCCCGATGTCTGGATTTTTTCCTCTTCCATCACAGATCCAACTCCTCCAACAAAGCCGAAATCTCTTCCGGACTGTCCTCTTCCTGATAGAGCGACTGCCAGGCGGCCAGATCCCAGATCTCGCAGTGGTCGGAAACCCCTACCACCCGGACTTCTTTATCCAGGTGGGCGTATTCCCGCAGCTCCTGAGGGATGACGATTCGTCCCTGCTTGTCCGGTTCGGCTTCGGTGGCGTTGGCAAAGAACACCCGTCCCAATTCTCTGGCTTTCTTCATGGGAAGGGCGCTGATTTTCTCGCTTTTTTTCTTCCATTCTTCCAGGGAGTACACATCAATGCAGCGTTCTCCCAGGGCTTTGGTGATGATGAAGGTGCCGCCTAAATCTCCCCGGAGTTTGGCGGGGAAATTGAGCCGCCCTTTGACGTCAATCACACAGCGAAATCCGCCGATGAGCATCTGCTTTCCCGCCTTTCTTGCAGTTTGTCCGGAAGGGTCTTTGGGCTGATTCACCATTTTACACCACTGCAACCCACTTTCTAGTTCATTATACCCACCGGGGCGGCGAATTGCAAGGGGTTTGTCCGAAATTTCATCTCTTTTCCATAAAGTAAAAACACTTCACAAACAAACCGGTTTGTCCGTCATAAATTTTTCACCTGTTTTACTGTACTTTGAAGGGAAAATTTGCTATAATAAGGGCTAAGAATTGTAAGTTTACCCTGCTCTCTTTTCTGCCGTTTTTGCACACAAAGGAGTTTTCATGAAACAATGCAGCATCTGCGGCTATCTTTTCCAGCCCGATGAATCCCAGCCTTTGCGCTGTCCCCGGTGCGGGATGCCGTTCCAAAAATATCCTTCTCCGGAAACCGACCCGGAAACCTCCCAAGACCAGCCGGTTTCGGAGGATTTTCCCCAAGAGCCGGACTTAAAACAAGAAGACATCCCCGTTCCGGCGTCCCAAGAAGACCGCCCTTCCCAGCCTCAACCGCAGGAAGAGGTTGCCCAGCCGGAATCCGCCGGGCAGGAGGAAGATTTCTCTGATGAAAAGGAAACGCCGGAACCGGCGGCAGAAAGCCCCACCCAGGATTCTTCTGTGCCGCCCGATGCGCCGCCAAGCCTTTTGCCGGAAAAGAAACGGAAATGGCCAAAGGTTCTGGGGCTTTTGCTTCTTTTACTGTTGGTAGCAGTGGTTTCCTTTTTCCTGGGGCTGGGCCAGCGGGACAGCTTCTCCCAAGAAGAGGAAGTTTCTTCTTCCACCCAGCAGGTGCAGCCCAGCACCGGTGTCTACTATGACCCCCAGGGGGCTTCTCCCGAAGAATTTGCCCGACTGCAAACCGGCATGACCTACGCCCAGATCAGCGCCATCATCGGAGGGGACGCCTACCAGACCACAGTGCCGGATGTTTCCGGAAGCTACAGCGCCGCCTGGCAGGGGCAGGACAATCCGGAAGCGGTGCTGACGGTGCGATTCGTCAACGGCCAAGCCGTGGACCTTCAGCAAAGCGGCTTGACAGAGGAGACCTCATCCACAGACAGTGAATCCGCCACCCAGGAATAAGCTGGAACGAAAAAGGAGAACGACCCCTATGTCAAACCACTATCTCAGTTTTGCCACCATCCTCCTTCCCCGGCCCGGCACCGACCTGAGCCGGTACAGCGTCATTGCCTGCGACCAATTTACCAGCCAGCCGGACTACTGGCAGAAGGTAAGGGATTATGTAGGGAATACGCCCAGCACCCTGGGCATGATCCTGCCGGAAATCTACCTGGCCCAGCCTGACGCCAAGGAGCGGATACAGCGGATTCACCGCACCATGGAGCGGTACCAGGCGGAAGGGGTGTTTGTCCCCCTCCGCCACGCCATGGTCTGCGTCCGGCGGACCTTATCCGACGGCAGCCTGCGCCGTGGAATTGTAGGGCTGATTGATTTGGAGCAGTACGATTACCGCCCCGGCAGCGACTCCCTGATCCGGGCCACAGAGCAGACAGTGTTGGAGCGACTGCCCCCTAGAATGGAGATCCGGCAGGGCGCTCCTTTGGAGCTGCCCCATGTGATGCTGCTGGTGGACGATGAGCAGGAGCCTCTCATCCAGCCCATCTGCGATGAGTATCAGCAGATGGAACCGCTGTACGACTTCGATTTAATGCTGGGAAGCGGTCACCTTTCCGGCTACCGGCTGGACGACGCTTCCGCCCAAAGGTTAACGGCGGGGCTGGAAAAGCTGGCAGACCCGGAAGTATTTTCCAAACGCTACGGCATTTCCGGCCGCGCCCCCCTGTTGTTTGCGGTGGGAGACGGCAACCACTCTCTGGCGGCGGCCAGGGCTTGCTGGGAGCGGATCAAGCACACCCTGCCCCCTGAACAGGCAGCCGCCCATCCCGCCCGGTACGCTTTGGCGGAGGTGTGCAGCCTTCACGATCCCAGCTTACAGTTCCGAGCCATCCACCGGGTGGTGTTTGACGTAAATCCCACCCAACTGATGAGCGCTTTGAAGCACCGCTACCATATCCTCCCGGGAGTCCATCCCCAAGGTCAGACCATCACCGCCCTTTGGCGGGACCAGGAAGAGGTCTTTACCATTTTAGACCCTCCCTGCCAACTGGCCACCGGCAGCTTGCAGCAGTTCTTAGACGGGTATCTCCGGGTGCATCGGGGCCGGGAGGACTACATCCACGGTCGGGAAACGGTGCGCACCCTAGCCGCCCAGCCGGACACCATCGGCTTTTTGCTGCCCGCCATGGAAAAGTCCATGCTCTTTAAAACCGTGGTGCTGGACGGCGCCCTGCCCCGGAAAACCTTCTCCATGGGCCAGGCGCTGGATAAGCGGTTCTACCTGGAAGCCCGGCGCATCCAGCCCCAATCCCTTTGATCTTTCGCCGCGTCCGGCGGCTTGAGATAAGATGAGTTTACAAGGAAAGGAAGATCCTCATGATTGTCACTCCGAAAACAAGAGGCTTTATCTGCACCACCGCCCACAAAGACGGCTGCAAAGCCAACGTGAAGCATCAGATCGACTATGTCAAGAGCCAGCCCAAAGTGGAAAACGGGCCGAAAAAGGTACTGGTCATCGGCGCTTCCACCGGTTACGGCCTGGCCAGCCGCATCAGCGCTGCCTTTGGCTGCGGCGCCGCCACCATCGGCGTGATCTTCGACAAGCCCGCCGACCGCAAGCGCACCGCTTCCGCCGGCTGGTACAACACCGCCGCCTTTGAAGAATTTGCCGCCGCTGACGGCTTATATGCCAAGACTATCAACGGCGACGCCTTCTCCGGCGCTGTGAAGCAGCAGGTCATCGACCTGATCCGCCAGGATTTGGGACAGATTGATCTGTTTGTTTACAGCCTGGCCGCCCCCCGCCGCAAGTGCGACGACGGCACCACCTACACCAGCGTGCTGAAAACCACCGGGGAAAGCTACACCAACATCACCGTGGACCTGTCCAACAACACCGTGGGCGAAGTCACCATCGACCCCGCCACCCCCGAAGAGGTGGAAGCCACCATCAAGGTCATGGGCGGCGAAGACTGGGCCGATTGGGTAAAGGCGCTTTCCGATGCCGGCGTGCTGGCCCAGAATGCCGTGACTTTGGCTTACTCCTACATCGGTCCCAAAATCACCTGGCCCATCTACTACAACGGCTCCATCGGCGCCGCCAAGAAAGATCTGTACCAAACCAGCGTGAAGCTGAATGAGCAGTACAAGGAGCTTGGACTGAAGGCTTATATCTCGGTGAACAAAGCCCTGGTGACCCAGGCCAGCGCCGCCATTCCCGTGGTGCCGCTGTACATCACCATCCTCTACAAACTGATGAAGGAAATGGGCATCCACGAAGGCTGCATCGAGCAGATGTACCGGATGTTCGCCCAGAAGCTGTACCTCCCCACCCCCGAAGTGGACGAGCAGGGCCAGCTGCGCCTGGACGACTGGGAAATGCGGGAGGATGTGCAGTCCAAGGTGGAGGAGCTTTGGAGCCATGTCACCACCGAAAACCTGAAAGAGTACGCCGACATTGACGGCTACTGGGAAGATTTCTACGGTATGTTCGGCTTCGGCATCGACGGCGTGGACTACGACAAGGACATCGACATCGAAGCAAAGATTCCTTCCATCCCTGAATAAATCGTAAAACAAACGTGAGGTTAGACCGAAAGCAGATGGTCTAACCTCATTTTTGTTTGTCTGGTTTTATGCGGGTACAGAAAAAGGGAGCCGAAACCGGCTCCCTTCCCCCTTCAACAAGGCAAAGTTATCCCTTTACCGAAAGCAGCGCAGTCCCGGCTTGTACCTTTCCGGAAGCCAAAACTTTCACTTCTTTCCCATCGTCGCTGTTGCAGACAATCATAGGAGTGGTGCAGAGATAGCCCGCCTGACGGATCTTTTCCATATCAAAGGTAATTAACAAATCCCCTGTTTTCACCCGCTGACCGGTCTTTACATGGGCTTCAAAGAATTCTCCTTTCAGCTTCACCGTGTTAATGCCGATGTGAAGAAGCAGTTCCAAGCCGTCGTCGGTCATCAATCCGATGGCGTGTTTGGTGTCAAACAGATTGTCCACCACGCAGTCGGCCGGGGCGTAGAGGTTTCCTTCGCTGGGCTCTATGGCAACGCCCTGTCCCAAAACGCCAGAGGCAAACACTTCATCCTGGACTTCTTCCATGGGCACCACCGTACCGGACAGATGGGCATACAGGGCTGTGTCTACCTTCTGTTCCGGCTTGGCCGGTGCAGGCGCCGGCTCCGCAGGCACGGGTGCTGCCGGTGTGTCCGCCAAATGATCCGATTCCGGAGACTCTATAAAGTCCTCCAGCCTGGATTTAATCACCGAAACCTGAGGTCCATACACCACCTGAACCCCATTGCCCTTGTGAATCACACCGGAAGCACCGGATTGCTTCAGCAGGCTGTCCACCACCAAATCCGGATTGTTCACCGTGACCCGCAAACGGGTGGCGCAGCAGTCCAGATCGGAGAGGTTGGCTTTACCGCCCAGCCCTTGCAGAATCAGGGCAGAAACGGTGTCGGAAGACGATTTTGCAGCTCCATCCGGGCCGATGCCGGTCTTTTCCTTAAAGTCGGAGCGGGTATACAGCTTGGGTTCTTGATCGTCCGCTTCCCGGCCGGGAGTTTTAAGGTTTAGCTTTTTAATCATAAAGTAGAAGGTGAAGTAGTACAGCAAAAAGTAGCCCACACCCACAATCACAATCCAAATCCAGTTGGTTTTGCCGTTGCCTTGGAGAATGCCGAATAAGGTCAGGTCAATCAGGCCGCCGGAGAAGGTCATGCCCACCGTGACGTTGAGAATATGCATCAGCATATAGGACAGGCCGGCATAGACACAGTGCACCGCATACATGGCAGGCGCCACAAACAGGAAGGTAAATTCCAAAGGTTCGGTAATGCCGGTAATTGCGCTGGTCAATGCGGCGGAGAGCAACAGGCCGCTGACCACCTTCCGCTTTTCCGTACGAGCGGTGCGGTACATGGCCAATGCTGCGCCGGGCAGGCCGAAGATCATAAAGGGGAATTTGCCGGTCATAAACCGGGTGGCGGAGACGGAGAACACATCCACCGACTTGGAAGCCAGTTCCGCAAAGAAGATGTTCTGCGCACCCTGCACCACCACGCCGTCGATTACGGCTGTGCCGCCCATGGCAGTCTGCCAGAAGGGCATATAAAATACATGGTGCAAGCCAAAGGGGATCAGTGCACGTTCAATGGCGCCGTAAATCCAGGTGCCGGCATAGCCGGAATCCAGCACTAGCTGCCCCAGCATGGCAATCCCCGTTTGGATCACCGGCCAGATAAAGAACAGGGCCACGCCCACCAGCAAAAATACCGCAGTGGAAATAATGGGAACAAACCGGCTGCCTCCAAAGAAGGAAAGCACCTGGGGAAGCTGGATTTGATGGAAGCGGTTGTGGAGGGCTGCCACCCCAAGTCCCACAATAATGCCGCCGAATACCCCCATCTGCAAAGTGGGAATGCCTAGCACGGTGGTGGTAGTGTTTTCCCCCATGGCTTCGATCCCACCGCTGGCACAGATCATGGCGTAAATGGCAGTGTTCATCACCAGGTAGGCAATGGCAGCGGACAGGGCCGCCACTTCTTTTTCCTTTTTCGCCATACCGATGGCTACACCTACCGCAAAGAGCAGGGGCAGGTTATTGAAGATCACATTGCCGCACTGATACATAATGTCTAAAATGGTATAGAGAATACTGCCTTCATAGATCACGCCGGTTAAGCCATAGGCTTCCAGCGTAGTCTGGTTGGTAAAGGAGCTGCCGATGCCCAGCAGCAGTCCGGCGATAGGCAGCAAAGCGATGGGCAGCATAAAAGAACGGCCTACCCGCTGCAGAACGCCAAAAATTTTATCTTTCATAAAATTGCCTCCTTTGATTTTTTGACGTTGGATCTTTGAGCTTTTGAAAAACGCTGCGCACTCGTATTTTCCCGCCCAAGACAATAAAAATACCCACGCCAACTCCACCGCACACCGGCGGTAAATCTAGCGCGGGTTTCGCCCAAAAGGTCACGATCCCATTTCTCAAATGAGAAGAATTCACTTTTCCGAAGCATCCATATTGATGCGTTTCAGATGGATGGTCAAATAGATCAATTCACCTTCGGAAAGCTCTTTGTGATAGGTGTTTTGAATGTAATCCCCAATGCATTTTGCACAACGGTAATGCTTTTGGCATGTCTGAGCAATGATTTGATAAAAGGAAGAATCCTGCTCATCCTGTTGGTCGGTGAGCATCTGGCCAGACAGGAGCCGCTGGGCAAAGTACCGCAGATGCACCACAAACCGGCTGAAATCCAAACTTTCCCGATCAAACTGTTTCTGGTAGTAGTACTCCACCACCTGCACCGCTCCATCAATCAAGCGAGTAATGTCGTACATCACGCTCATAGGTGTGTTCAACTGGGCATTGACGATGTGCAGGGCAATAAACGAGGCTTCGCTGTCACTGAGCTGCACCCCGGTTTTTTCCCGGATCATCTCCAAGCATTGCCATCCCAGCCGGTATTCCGTAGGATAATAGCACGCCACCGCCCCCTGCAGGGGATTTTCAAACTCAATCCCCTTTTGCTTACGCTGAATGGCAAAGCTAATGTGATCCGCCAAGGTAATCAACAGGGATTCGTTCAGAGGAGTGTGAATCTGACTTTTTATATGAGAAATCATCTCTTCGGTGAGCTTTAGGTGCTCTAATGGGATCTGCTGGCAGAGTTCCCGCAGTTTTCGCTGCTCTCCTTGATCCTCCATATGATAGGTCTTTTCCACAAGAGCCGGGTCCACAAACTGGCCGGTTTTCCGCTGGAAACCAATTCCTTTCCCGGTGACAATACTTTCCCGACCGGCTTGGTCCACGACACAGAGAACGTTGTTGTTGATGACTTTTTTAATCCGCACCGTTCTCCACCCCGCAAAAAAATAAGCCAACCCCTTTCTTACACCATTTCCCCTTTCATGGAAAAGCAAGAACTGAGTTGGTCACGCCCGATTGGTAACATTCCAACCATTTATTGTGCTATAATTCTATCATTTTTCTGAACCGTTGTCAATAGAATTTGTAGAAAAAGTGCAAAACCGGCAGTCTGCCCAAGCAGTAAATCCGAAATTTAGGCAATATAGCAAGAAGGCTTTTCCCACAGCAAAAACCGGTCCCTTTTCCTGGGACCGGCTCGTGCACAATGGGCAAAACAGAGGTTCATCCCCTGACAACGCCTTTTGTCATCAAATCAAACTGCGGTAAAGTTGGGCGATTTCCTCCACTGAAGTGTCCCTGGGGTTGCCGGGACGGCAGGCATCGTCGTAGGCGGACTGAGCCAAGAAGGGAATGTCCTCTTCTTTGACAATTTCCTTCAAATCGGCGGGAATGCCTACATCCTGGCTGAGCTGACGCACTGCATCCACCGCTGCTTTGCGATACTCCTGCTGGGTCATCTTCTCAGTGCCTTCCACTCCCATGGCTTTGGCGATGTCCCGGTATTTTTCTCCGGTAGCAGGAGCGTTGTATTCCATAACGGTGGGCAACAAAATGGCGTTGGCCACGCCGTGAGGGGTGTCATACACTGCGCCCAGCGGATGGGCCATGGAGTGAACAATGCCCAATCCCACGTTGGAAAAGCCCATGCCGGCGATATACTGGCCCAGCGCCATGCCTTCCCGGCCTTCAGGAGTGTTTTCCACGGCGCCCCGGAGGTTCTGGGAGATGATTTCAATGGCTTTCAGATGGAACATATCGGTCATGGCCCAGGCACCCTTGGTGATGTAGCCTTCAATGGCGTGGGTCAGGGCATCCATCCCGGTAGCGGCAGTAAGGCCTTTGGGCATGGAAGACATCATATCCGGGTCCACAAACGCCACCACCGGAATATCATGGGTGTCCACGCAGACAAACTTCCGGTTTTTCTCCACGTCTGTGATGACGTAGTTGATGGTCACCTCCGCCGCCGTACCAGCGGTGGTCGGCACCGCCAAAATGGGAACGCTGGGTTTCTTGGTAGGAGCGGTGCCTTCCAAGCTGCGGACATCTGCAAATTCCGGGTTGTTGATGATAATGCCGATGGCTTTGGCGGTGTCCATGGAGGAGCCGCCGCCGATGGCAATAATGTAGTCTGCGCCGCTGTTCTGATAGGCCGCCACCCCGGTTTGTACATTTTGGATGGTGGGATTGGCCTTGATGTCAGAATAGATTTCATAAGCCAGTCCGGCCTTGTCCAACACATCGGTAACCTTCTGGGTCACGCCGAATTTCAGCAGATCCGGGTCAGAGCAGAGAAAGGCTTTGGTAAAGCCCCGCCCCTTCACTTCATCGGCAATGGCCGCAACAGCCCCCTTGCCGTGATAAGATGTTTCGTTCAATACAATGCGATTTGCCATGGTATCAACCTCCTGAATTATTTTTGGAGCTTTGCTCCCCGTCTTTCCCTATTATATCAAAATTTTCAAAACTTACAAGAAATTTTTAGCAATTTTGCCAGTCACTCTTCCTTTTCCTCCACAAACCATCGTCTGTTTTCCGGCTCATAGTAAAGAAAAGTCAACTGTCCGCCAATGCGGCAGGTATACCGCAAACCGTATCCCCCGGCTCTTGTGGAAGCCATGGGTCGGCAGTCCAGCACTTTATCCACTGCAAATCGCCGGCCTTCCTTCCAAAAAATCAATAGCGGCGTAATGGCGCCGGCCTCCGACCAACGGCCCAGCACCGCCACATAGGTCTTTTTGCGCATAAAAAGTCACTCCTGTCAAGGATGAAAGGCGGCAGGATGAATGGTATGCTCCTCGCTGGGGTTGCCGCCGGTGAGAGAAAGATCGGTGAGTAGCCCGCCCCAACGTACTAGCTGGCTGCCAAACCGGCGGCGCAAATCATCCACCGCCGTCTCCAGCGCCTTCTGCTTTTTCCGTCGGACAGGGTCTTCTCCCAGCAAAAGCTGCCCCGGCTCTCCCTGGTGACAGAGATTTTGAGCGGTGATCCCAATGCTGCGGTAGGCATAGGGTTCTTCCTTCACCTGCTCAAACAGCTCCAAAGCCCCGTGATGCAGTTCCCCGGACAGACAGGTAGGACGGGACAGAGGCATTTGATGAGTGATGGTGTGAAGTTCGGTGTCCCGCAAGGAAATGCAGATCTGTTTTGCTTCCAGGCCCTGTTTCCGGAGCCGCCGGGCTACGCTGTCCGCAAGAAGCAAAAACACCTGGCTGATTTCTTCTCGGTTAGTTAGGTCCCGGCAGGTGGTGGTGCTGTTTCCAATGGACTTCACCAGTTGCTGCTCATCAAAACGGGCCACCGGACTGTTGTCCCAACCGTTGGCATAGGCGTAAAGCAGCTCTCCCCGCTTCCCCATCCAGTTTTTCAGCACAGAGGGGTTGGCGTTGGCCAGCTGCCCAATAGTGCGAATGCCTTTTCGCTTCAACAGCGCCGTGGTGGCGGGGCCTACCATCAACAGTCGCTCCACCGGCAAAGGCCACACCAGCTCCGCCAGCGCACTCCGAGGCAGCAGGGTAATGCCGTTGGGCTTGCGGTAATCGGAGCCTAATTTGGAGATAGTCTTATTAAAGCTCACCCCTACCGACAAAGTAATCCCCAGTTCCTCCCGCACCTCCTTCTGGATGCGCCGGGCGATGGTCTCCCCATCTCCAAACAGCCGCCGAGAACCGGTAACATCCAACCAGCATTCGTCCAAGCCAAAGGCTTCCACCTGGTCGGTGTACCGGCTGAAAATTTCCCGCACCGCTGCGGAGTGCTGCTGATAGAGGGGAAAGCGAGGGGGAAGGAAGATAATATCCGGACATTTTTGCTGGGCCTGCCACAAGGCTTCCCCCGTCTTCACGCCCTGCATTTTGGCCGCTTGGTTTTTGGCCAATACAATCCCATGCCGCCGGGTAGGGTCTCCTCCTACCGCCATAGGGCGGTGCCGGTATTCCGGATGATACAGCATCTCCACCGATGCGTAAAAACAATCGCAGTCGCAGTGTAAAATAACCCGGTCCATCTGCTTGCCTCCTTAAATTCGGAACATTTGTTCTTTTTAAAGTATAACACCAGATTGGAGAGATGTCAATTTGAAAATATTGGAACTGCTTTAAAGCGTTTCTCAAAGACAAAGAAAAAGCCCTGCACCCAAATTAGGATGCAGGACTTTCTTATCGTTAGAATCGAACTTCTACCGAACTGGAATTAGGCATTGATCTTGGAAACAACGCCGGAACCAACGGTACGGCCGCCTTCACGGATAGCGAAACGCAGGCCTTCTTCGATGGCGATGGGGGTGATCAGCTTCACAGAGATGGTCACGTTATCGCCGGGCATAGCCATTTCAGTGCCTTCGGGCAGAGCGATGGTGCCGGTTACGTCGGTGGTACGGAAGAAGAACTGAGGACGATAGTTGTTGAAGAAGGGGGTGTGACGGCCGCCTTCATCTTTCTTCAGAACGTAGATCTGGCCTTCAAACTCAGTGTGAGGATGAATGGTGCCGGGCTTTGCCAGAACCTGACCTCTTTCGATCTCGTTTCTCTGAACACCACGGAGCAGAGCGCCGATGTTATCGCCGGCTTCAGCGTAGTCCAGAGTCTTGCGGAACATTTCAATACCGGTAACAACGGTCTTGGCACGTTCTTCGGTCAGGCCGAGGATTTCCACTTCGTCGCCGGTCTTCAGCTGGCCACGTTCCACACGGCCGGTAGCAACAGTACCACGTCCGGTGATGGTGAACACGTCTTCCACAGGCATCAGGAAGGGCAGGTCAGCCTTACGTTCGGGAGTGGGGATATACTCGTCCACAGCGTCCATGAGCTGCTTAATGGAGTCATAAGCAGGATCGTTGGGGTCGTTGGGAGCTTCCAGAGCCTGGAGAGCGGAACCAACAATGATGGGGGTGTCGTCGCCGGGGAAGTCGTACTCGTTGAGCAGGTCACGAACGTCCATTTCCACCAGTTCCAGCAGTTCGGGGTCGTCCACCTGGTCAGCCTTGTTCAGGTAAACCACGATGTAGGGCACGCCGACCTGACGGGACAGCAGGATGTGTTCACGAGTCTGGGGCATCGGGCCGTCAGCAGCGCTAACAACCAGGATAGCACCGTCCATCTGAGCAGCACCGGTGATCATGTTCTTCACATAGTCGGCGTGCCCGGGGCAGTCAACGTGGGCATAGTGACGCTTAGCGGTCTCGTATTCCACGTGAGCGGTGTTGATGGTGATGCCTCTTTCTCTTTCTTCGGGAGCAGAGTCAATGTTGGAGTAATCTTTGAACTCAGCATCGCCCAGCAGGGACAGATACTTGGTGATGGCTGCGGTCAAAGTGGTCTTGCCGTGGTCAACGTGGCCGATGGTGCCAATGTTGACATGGGGCTTGGTTCTTTCGAATTTTTGCTTAGCCATTGGTGTTTTCCTCCTAAATCAAATTGGAATGGTTCTCAAAACCGGCCTGTACAGCGGGACAGGGCATACGTTTGGTAACATTATACCACAATCCCCACAAAATACAAGTCTTTTTTTGAAAACAACGCATAGGTTTTGCAAATTGCTTAACCGTTTTGCTTACGTCCGCTCATGATCTTTTCAGCAATGCTCTTGGGCACTTCCACATAGTGGCTGGGCTCCATGACATACTGACCACGGCCCTGGGTCTTGCTCCGCAGGTCGTTGGAATAACCGAACATATCGGACAGGGGCACAGCGGCATTGATCTGCTGTGCGCCGTTGCGGGCTTCCATACCCTGGATCTGGCCACGGCGGGAGTTGATGTCGCCGATCACGTCGCCCATATATTCTTCGGGAACGTTTACCGTTACCTTCATAATGGGTTCCAGAATCACAGGCTTGCCCTTGCGCATGGCTTCCTTGAACGCCATAGAACCGGCAATCTTAAAGGCCATTTCAGAAGAGTCCACTTCGTGGTAAGAACCGTCGTACAACTCTACCTTCACGTCGACCACAGGGTAACCGGCCAGCACACCGGCCTGCATAGCACCCTGGATACCGGCGTCAACCGCAGGAATATATTCTTTCGGGATGGCGCCGCCCACGATGGAGTTGACAAACTCGTAACCCTTGCCGGATTCATTGGGAGTCACACGGATCTTAACATGACCGTACTGACCTTTACCGCCGGACTGACGGGCATACTTCATATCCACATCCGCAGGAGCGGTGATGGTTTCCTTATAAGCAACCTGGGGTGCACCCACGTTTGCTTCCACCTTGAACTCACGGAGCAGACGGTCCACGATAATGTCCAGATGCAGCTCGCCCATACCGGCGATGATGGTCTGGCCGGTTTCTTCATCAGTCCAGGTCTTAAAGGTGGGGTCTTCTTCTGCCAGTTTCGCCAAAGCGATGCCCAGCTTTTCCTGACCGGCCTTGGTCTTGGGCTCGATGGCCAAGTCGATAACCGGTTCCGGGAAGTTCATGCTTTCCAGAATAATGGGGTGCTTGGGATCGCAGAGGGTGTTGCCGGTGGTGGTGTTCTTCAAACCAACCGCAGCCGCAATATCACCGGCGTAGCAGCAGTCGATGTCCTTCCGGTGGTTGGCGTGCATCTGCAGGATACGGCCAATCCGTTCGTTGTCATCCTTATTGGCGTTGTAAACGGTGGTACCGGTGGTGATGATACCGGAGTACACACGGAAGAAGCACAGCTTACCAACATAGGGGTCGGTGGCAATCTTAAACGCCAGAGCTGCAAAGGGCTCATCGTCAGAAGAATGCCGCACTTCCTCTTCGTCGGTTTCCGGATTGATGCCCTTAATGGGGGGCACATCCAGAGGAGAAGGCATGAAGTCAATGATGGCGTCCAGCAGCTTCTGCACACCCTTATTCTTATAAGAGGTGCCGCAGGTCACCGGAACGATCTCGTTGGCGATGGTGCCCTTGCGCAGAGCGGCCTTGATTTCCGCAACGGAAATCTCTTCGCCTTCCAGATACTTCATCATAAACTCTTCGTCCTGCTCAGCGCAGGCTTCCAGCAGCTTATCCCGGTATTCCTGAGCTTTTTCCTTCATGTCGTCGGGGATTTCCACGACTTCCATGTCCTTGCCCAGGTCGTCTTTGTAGATCACAGCGTCCATTTCCACCAGGTCGATAATGCCCTTAAAGTCACTTTCGGCCCCGATGGGGAGCTGGATGGGAACCGCATTACACTTCAAGCGGTCCAGCATCATGTCCACCACGTTATAGAAGTTGGCACCCATAATGTCCATTTTGTTGACATAAGCCATACGGGGAACATGATATTCGTTGGCCTGACGCCAAACGGTTTCGGATTGAGGCTCCACACCGCCCTTGGCGCAGAACACCGTCACAGAGCCGTCCAGCACCCGCAGAGAGCGCTGCACTTCTACGGTAAAGTCCACGTGGCCAGGGGTATCAATAATATTGATGCGGTGGCCCTTCCAGTGGGTGGTGGTAGCGGCAGAGGTAATGGTAATCCCTCTCTCCTGCTCCTGCACCATCCAGTCCATGGTAGCCGCACCGTCGTGCACCTCACCGATCTTCCGGTTGATACCGGTGTAGAACAGGATACGTTCGGTGGTGGTGGTCTTACCGGCGTCGATGTGAGCCATGATACCGATGTTACGGGTCAGGTCCAGAGATACATCTCTTGGCATCATAACTTGTGATCTCCTTTTAACACAATTGCGTCAACTATTTAACACCAAAGTGTTAAATAAAACAATGCAGATTTCTTCTCTTCTCAGATTAGAATCTGTAATGGGCGAAGGCCTTGTTGGCTTCGGCCATCTTGTGGGTATCTTCCCGCTTCTTGCAGGCACCGCCGTTGCCGTTCATGGCGTCCAGGATTTCTCCTGCCAGACGTTCTTTCATGGTCTTTTCGCCACGAGCTCTTGCATAGGTGGTGAGCCAGCGCAGACCCAGGGTCTGACGACGGGCAGGCCGGACTTCCATGGGCACCTGGTAGGTGGCGCCGCCTACACGGCGGGCCTTCACTTCCAGAGTGGGCATGATGTTGTTCAGGGCTTCGTCGAAGGCTTCCAGAGCGCTCTTTCCGCTCTTCTGCTCCACGATCTCAAAAGCACCGTAAACGATCTTCTGAGCCACGCCCTTCTTGCCGTCCAGCATCACATTGTTCACCAGCCGGGTGACCAGTTCGGAACCGTAAACCGGATCCTGCAGCACCTCGCGCTTGGCAATTTTACCTCTTCTTGGCATTTCGCTTCCCTCCTTCATAAGAATGAATTCATCGGTACTCGAAAGCAAGCACTCCCGTTTGGCCAAGTTAGGTCATTTATACTCTAACCGGCATTTGGAGGGTGACGCTTACTTTGCTTTACCAGCCTTCGGACGCTTCTGTCCGTACTTGGAGCGGCCCTGCATCCGCTTTGCCACGCCCTGGGTATCCAGAGTGCCGCGGATGATGTGGTAACGGCAGCCGGGCAGGTCCTTAATACGGCCGCCACGGATCAGCACCACGCTGTGCTCCTGCAGGTTGTGTCCTTCGCCCGGAATGTAAGCGGTCACTTCGGTGCCATTGGTCAAGCGCACACGAGCCACTTTACGGAGCGCAGAGTTCGGCTTCTTCGGGGTCATGGTACGCACCGCAGTGCAAACACCACGCTTTTGGGGAGAGCAGACCTTGGTGGGCTGCTTCTTCATGGAGTTGTACCCCACGTTCAGCGCCGGGGCGCCGCTCTTCTTGGTGGAAACCTCTCTGCCCTTGCGGACGAGCTGATTAAAAGTAGGCATATCGCACCTCCTCACATAAAGATTTGCCGGGATGTTTCTTCCCTGGCCGACTTTGCCATTTTGGCGCAGTCAACCGATACTAATTAAACACCAGAATGGGCGAAAAGTCAAGCCCCGGGGAAAACTTTGGCAGATTACCTAGCCGAGGCCGGATTTTGGGACGGAATTTGTTTGGTCTGCCGGGAAAAGGGCAAAAGAAACCCCCGCCGGGTGAGGCGGGGGAAAATGTTGTTTAGATTTTAGAACCAGCCGCCAGTGCCAACGCCGCTGTCTACACCAAAACTGCCACTTGCACCTGCTTGTCCAGAACCAATGTCGATAGAATTATTTCCAGTCGTGCTATCCATAATGGGTTCTTCCTGGAACAGAATGGTTTCTATTTCCGGGAATTCAAATTTTTTCTTCATATCTACTTCACTCCTTATCGAAAGTTCCTGCGTCATTAAGCCTGAGTGCTTGTAAACGCTGCATCCGGAACCTCAATGGCAGCAACCACCTGGCAGTTGTTTGTTCCATCAACAGTGCTTTCTAAACTGCCGGAATATCCGTTATAAGAGAACCAAAATTCCACTCCTCCAACAGTGACCTGCACACAGGGCACAACACCAGTCTGGGCACCATCAGTCACTACATAAGTGTAAGCAAAAGTTCCTTCCGGAGCCAAAGTGCTGTCATTCGTCACGGTAGTAACAGACGCATAGGTAGCAGTTTCAGGATTGGTGATTTCGGTAGTAGCATTAGCTTCTGCAGCCCAGCCCAGCATAGTAATGGCGTCATTGGCTAGAGCTTCGCTGTTCAGATTTGCTACGAAACGAGTGGCCTGAGTAGCTACACCATCAGTAGGAGTAAAGGTGCCTTTCTGCATGCCGCGAACATTCAATTCCAAAGTGTCAGCAATTTCCTGAGCCTTATCTTCAATGGGAGTAGTGCTGAAGGAGACAGAAGTCACGGTCATCCGGGTGTTGAACCAGTTCCAACCGTTAGGCTCTCCTTGGTCATTTGAAGTGGTATCGCCATTACCAGCATTGAAGCCCAGGTTGAACCAATTCAGTCCGTTGGCAGCACCCAAGGTCACAGCGCTGATATAGTCGCTGTTCTCTTCGGTGTAGGTGGCGACCAGCTCGCCGTTGAGGTAGATGCTAGCACCGGTCTTATCCACAGACAAAGTATACTCAACATCTCTCATAGCATTCTGCTCAGCGCCCACAATGCCATAATAAAAGGGATTATCACCAGGTGCTTCGCCGGTCCAGTTGGTATAAGCCAAATCGGAATTGGTTTGGAGGGTAGCACCGTTGTTACTGACCTGCCAATAGTTCCAGCTGGTGTGGTTATTAAATCCAAAGAAGCCTTCGAACTGGGTCAGGGCCTGCTCACTAGGAATTGTCGCATTCACTGTAATGCTGAAACCATCGGTTACATTGCCCTTCAAGGGATTTGCGATAGAATAGCTGTTCAAACCAGCCCGGGTGAAGGTAACGCCGTTTGCATCTTCGGTGATGGTGTCATTGCCTTCGGTGTAGGTGGCGCCAAAGCTGGAAGCGGTGTAGCCGCTCCAATCTTCCCGGCCTTCATCAGTGGTCAGGTCGTAAGTTACGTCAACGTCAACGCCCTCAACCTTTGTTGCTTCATAAAGGCTGGATACCTGTTCAGCAGACAAAGCTGCATTGTAAATGTAGAAATTATCAACAGACGCCTTCAAATTTACATAACCATAACCGCCGCCATACAGGAACCCATACACAACACTATTAAACATTACATTTCTGCCTGTTGCAGGATCTCCAGTTGCTACACCGTCCAGATACCATTGATAGGTACCGTTATTGTTGGTTAAAGTTACCATGTGCCATCCGGCATCGGGCAGTGTTACCGTATAATCGCCAGTCATTACACCGCTCGCTTCCACATAACCAATTTGATTGGTAGCGGCATTCGTATAAATAGCAAAATTATCATGTCCCAATACATTGCCGTTTGCCGCGGTACTCATATTGCTAATCCAGAAAGAAACAGTTGTCGTGGTGGAAGAATAGATGGAATTGCTATCTCCGTTTTCAATTAAAGAAGATAGATGATAGTTGGACGTAGAAGCATCCGATCTGAAGTAATATCCATCGCTCCCATTGGTTGTGTTGTTGTAATAAGTGGATGGCGTAGTGCCCTCAATCCAGTGATCTTTCTCAGAACTATTTTGAGTAGAAGAACCGTAGATTGGTGTTCCCAAGGCATCTTTATTTGCGCTGTTTGCCATGGACTGATTATCATAAGTTAATTGCAAAACCAAACCATCTGTCGGCACCTCAGCGCTCACACTAGAGAACGCCATGCTGGCGGGAATCATGGTGGCAACCATAGTCGCCGACAGAATGCCCGCAAGCAGTTTTTTCATTTTCATAGCTATCAACCTCCTGTTTTTTCCGTTCAACCAGCAAAAAAAGCCACTCTCCCCAAAAAACCAAAGCAGGCCCGCAGAATGGAAACCGGCTGGATTTTTTGCAGAAAGCGGCAAAATCTTGCCCATCTTCCGGCCAATCTCTGAAACATGGGAGAAACGTTCCAGAAATTTTCCTATATTATACGCTCTTTTGGAAAAATTGTCAATCAAAATTGGCAGTTCTTTCCTGCGGCAAATTGCACAAAGATGGGATGGAAATTTTTACAAGCAAGGTGAAATACACAATAATTTCATTTTTATTTCAAAATCATTTCGTTTTTTGATTTTTTGCACGTTTGAGATAGGCTACCCGATTTGAAGATTTACCGCTGTTTTTGCATTGCGGGAGGAAAGTAAGGAAGCTGCTTCCCTCCTTCAAGGGGGAGGCGCCGGGCGTAGTGAGGCGGAGAGAGGGCGCAATGGAGCTTTCTCAACAAACGAATGGGAGCACCACGCCGGGTGCCCCCACTTTTTTACCATTCTTTCGCAATCTGCGCCACCCAATCCGCCAGAGTGACGATCTCCATGCCGGAAGTGTTCAAACAGAGGTCGTAATTTTCCTTGTCCCCCCACTCCTTGCCGGTGTAGAGGCGGTAATACTGGGCACGGTTGCGGTCCATGTCCAGGATCTTTTTTTGCAGCTGCTTATCACTGAGCTGTTCTTCCGGAGCGGCATGTTTGCGGGTGCGGCGGAGACGATGCTCCATTTCTGCATACACAAACAGCCGGAGGGGATGATGTTCCTTCAAAATATCATCGGCGCACCGCCCCACTATGACGCAGTCAGACTTTTGCGCCATCTCCACAATCACATTGGTCTGCTCCCGATAGATGGAGCGATTCATTTCCCAGGTGGGGTCCAGCAGAAGAGGAAAACTCTGGCCGATGGTGATGGGGTACAGAGGATTAGGGCGGTGCTCCACCACCTGCTGGACATAGGCCTCGGAAAGCTGAGTGCGCTTGACGATTTCGGTGATGACTTCCCGATCGTAATAAGCCATGTTCAGCGCCTGGGCGACACGGCGACCCAGTTCCCGTCCGCCGCTGCCAAACTGACGTCCAATGGTAATGATTCGATTCATACTGACACCTCCTGGGGTTCCTTTCCGATCAGAGGCCGGGAAGGTTTTGATTCAGCTTCAGTATACCGCATTTTCCATAAAATTTCAATCAGTTTTTCGAAATTTCTATTGTAATTTTCTAAGAAAAGTTAGATTACAATGACGGCTTTGCTTCCCCCAGCCCGGTCCTTGGTGACCACGATCTGTTTGTCGATCTTCTCCTTGAGTTCCGCCACATGGGAGATAATGCCCACCAGGCGGTGACCCTGGGCAAGGCCGGACAAGGCGCAGATGGCCTGGCGCAGGGATTCCTCATCCAGGGAGCCGAAGCCCTCGTCTACAAACATGGTGTCCAGATGGATGCCCCCAGCGGAGGACTGGACTTCATCGGACAGGCCCAGCGCCAGCGACAAGGAGGCCTGGAAGGATTCCCCGCCGGAAAGGGTCTTAACGCTGCGCCGGGTGCCGTTGTAGTGGTCGATGACATCCAGCTCCAAGCCGCTTTGGCTCTTTTTATCTTCGGCGACGGTGCGGCGGACCAACTCATACTGTCCCCCGGACATCACCATGAAGCGGGTGTTGGCCCGTGCCACGATGCGGTCGAAGTAGGTCATTTGGATATAGGTTTCCAGCATCACCTTTTCCTTCCCGGTCAAGGTGCCGTTGGCGGTGTCAGACAGGGCTTTTACCTGGGTCCAGCGCTGTTCCAGGTCGGACTGCCGGTGCTGTTTCTCCTGGATTTTTTCCAAACTGGATCGGTTGATCTGGATGCGGGCATACAGGGCTTTCTGCTGCTGGGTCAGGGTTTCCTGCTGCCGGGTGAGCTGCTGTTTCTGTTCTTCCAAATCTTGGACAGGGAGTTCTGGGAGAGCGGCCAGCTGCCGGGTCAGGTTTTCTACCTGACCGGAGAGGGCGGCCGCCTGGGTTTCCCCTTGCTGAACCGCCTTCTGTGCGGCGGCGAGGGCAGTCTCCTGGGTTTTCTTCTGCTGTTCCCAACGGTAAAGCTGATCCACGGCCTGCTGTTTGTCCGGATACGGCAGCGCGGAAGAGAGTTCCTGCACCTGTTGGCGGAGGGCCTGGATAGCGGCAGTACAGGTGGAGACCTCCTTTTCCTGCCGGGTAATGGAAGCCTGCAAAGCGGACAGTCCTTCTTCCCATTTGGGGATGGACTGTTCCAAAGCGGTTTTGCGATTCAAGCGGGCTTGTTGAATGCGCAGTTCCGACTCCAGAGACCGCTTTTGGTCCCCCAGGGAGTTCAAGTGCAGGGAGAGCTGCCGGGGGGCGTCCTCCAGGGAGCAGCCGTCTAACAGGGCGGCGGACTGCTGGGTGAGGGTACTTTCCCCTTCCTCCACCTTACCCTTCCAAACACCGGCGGTTTGGCTGGCTTTTGCGGCGGACTGCTGAGCCTGTTCCGCTTTGACCCGAGCTTCCTTCAACTCTTGCTCGGTGGGGGCCTGAGCTGAAATTTTGGCAGGATGTGGATGCTCCAAAGCGCCGCACACCGGACAGGGGACGCCTTCCTGCAAGGTTTGAGCCAGGATGCCGGCCTGTTCATTGAGAAAGGCGGTGTTTTTGGCCTGGTACTGAGCCAGAAGCTGTTGAGCGGCGTCTCTGGCACGGCCAAACAGTGCTTGGAATTCCGCTAATTTGGCCTTGGTTTTTTGGTGCTGAGCCAGGCCGTCCGCCAGAGTATTGAGCTGCTGCTGGGCCTGCCCAAGCTGCTGGAGCCGATGGTTTAGCTCTTGCATACGTTCCCCCACCGTTTCCAGGGATTTCAATTCCTCTTTCTGAGCCGCCAGCTGTCCGCTGCCATCCACCTGTTTCTGCCAGTTTTGCTCCAGCTGATTTTCCAGCTTTTTCTGCTGCCGTTCCAATCCGGTCAGTTGATCTGCCTTTTCTTGCCGTTGGTCATACTGGGGCAGCTGGGCTTGTAGGGCGGCAATCTGGGCTTGTAGCTGTTCCAACTCCGGCTGCCGGGCAGTCAGCTGTTCCAAGCGTGTTTTCTCAGGCTCCAGTTTTTGCTGTTTGAGGGCAAGTTCCTGTTGCGTCCGCTGCAGGGATATTTGGATCTGGCGGCGCTGCTGTGCCTTGTGCAGATCATTTTGCACCTGTTCCAGCTGCCGCCGGGTTTCCTCCAAGTTTTTCTGGCAGGTAAAAGAAGCGGTTTCATCCAGGGAATTGATTTCCCGGATCACTTCAAAGGCATCGGCCGCCGGCAGTTCTCCCGCTTTCGCTTTTTCCAGCTGCACCCGCCACAGGCTGTCCTCCGGGCAGACCGCCCCGTCAATATACTGCGCCACACTGCGCTTAACTTCCTCCAGCTCACGGTTTAAGCGGTTGAACCGTTCCCGCAGCTGATCCTGAAAATTGCTGTAGTAACCGGTGCGAAAAATATCCCGCAGGATTTTCTGACGCGGCCCGGTATCTGCCAGCAACAACTTGAGAAAATCCCCCTGAGCGATCATGGCAATCTGGGAAAACTGTTCTCCATTGACCCCTAAAATCTCCCGGATCTGCTTATCCACATCGCTATTTTTTGTCACCACCCTGCCGTCCGGATATTCCAGCTGGGCTGCTTTTTTCTCGGTAGTGGTTTTATTTCCCCGTTTGGCCGGGCGGTCATAGTCCGGATTGCGGGTGATTTGATAGACCTTCCCGCCGTAGGAAAATTTCAATTTCACATAAGTGGGGGTTTCCGGCGCCGCATACTTGGAACGCAGCATAAAATCCAGTCGATTGCCGCCACTGGATGTTCCAAACAGGGCAAAGGTGATGGCGTCGAAGATGGTGGTCTTGCCGGCACCGGTGTCCCCGGTAATCAGGTACAGCCCCTGCTCCCCCAACTGGGTGAAATCCAAGGTGGTGGTTCCAGCATAGGGGCCGAAACCGGAAATGGTTAAGGTCAACGGTCTCATACTTGTCCCTCCCAAATGCTCTCCATAATCTCTTTCACCAGTGCCCGCTGCTGGGAAGTAAAGGGCTGATTGTTTTGCAGCTGATAAAACTCCTCAAACAGCTCCAAGGGAGATTTCTGCTCCACCTGCCGGGCGCCAGTCACTTCATTTGTGCTGCGGGTGCGGCGGTTGTCGTAATCCAGCTTCAGCAAATTGGGATAGATCACCCGCAGTTTCCCCATGGCGTCGGGGATGTCCTCTTCGTCGGTGAGGGTAATGTGGAGGTAATCCTGGGTATCGGTATTTTCATAATTGGCCTTGGCTGTGACTTCCAGATAGCTGCCCCGAATTTCCCGGAGATCGTGCTTGGGGGTCAGAGGGACGGTGCGGATGATTGTCGGCGTCCCCTTTTCTCCCAACTCCACCACCGTCACCGATTTTGCCTGATCTGCTTCGGAAAAGGAATACTTCAAGGGAGTGCCGCAGTAGCGGATGGTTTCCCGCTCCACCCATTGGGGACGGTGGATGTGTCCCAGCGCCACATAATCAAACCCTTCCAGCGCCGAAGCGTCCACGTTGTCCGGCCCGCCCACCGAAATGTCCTCAGAGTCGCTGCGCTGGGCCCCGGTGACAAACTGGTGGCACACCAACACGTTGCGCTGGGTTCGGTCGATTCCCATCTGCTCTATGGCCGCCGCCATAGCGTCGGTGTAGGACTCTATGGTTTTCTCCGGAAAGAACCGCCGCACCTGGGCAGGCTTCACAAAGGGAAGCAGATAAAAATTTACCTTGCCGAAAGCATCCTCCAAGACAATAGGAGACACCGTTCCCTGATACACCGGGGAAAGGTAAATCCCGCTGGTCTGCATCAGCCGGGAGCCAAAAGCGATCCGTTCCGGAGAATCGTGGTTGCCGCTGAGCACCAGGGTGGGGACCCCTTCCTTGGCCAGCTGGCTTAAAAAGGAATCCAAAAGCTGCACCGCCTCCACCGAAGGAACCGACTTGTCGTAAACATCCCCGGCGATCACCACCGCCTGAGGCGCTTCCTGCCGGATAATTTCCAAAATCTTCTGCAAGATATAGACCTGGTCTTCCAGCAGATTCACCTCATGGAGCCGTTTACCCAAATGCAAATCGGAAAGATGAATGAATTTCATAGCTGCCCTCCTTGTCCCCTTTTCATGGAGCTGTTTCACCGTCCATGAAAGGGGTGATCCTAAATGTCCTTGAGCCTTTCTCTCTGCGTTTTCTTGCGGGAGTATTTTTTTCATTATACTTCCACCGGATGATAAAATCAATGAACAATCCCTGTATCTTCTCCTTTTGGGTAAATTTTGGTACATCCTTTTTCTTTGCTTACCGCTTCTTTTCCCCGCTTTTTCTGCATAAGGTGTGGCAAAGGAGATGAGAGCAATGTTTTCTTCCATGCTGAATTTTTTGCTGGAGCACCTGATTTTTCTTGCCCTTCACGCCGAATCCGCCTCCGCTTTTCCCAAGCCCCTTTCCCCCGCCAAACAGCAGGAATATTTCCGGCAACTTGCCCAGGGAGACACCTCTGCCCGCACCAAGCTCATTGAGCACAATCTACGTTTGGTGGCCCACATTGTGAAAAAATACTACGCCTCCAAAGCAGAGCAGGACGATCTCATCAGCATCGGCTCCATCGGTTTAATCAAAGCGGTGGACACCTTTTCCTGGGATAAAAATATCCGCTTTGCCACCTACGCCAGCCGGTGCATCGAAAATGAAATCCTCATGTTTTTCCGTGCCCAGAAAAAAAGCTCTGAGGATGTCTCGATCCAGGAACCCATCGACTGCGACAAGGACGGCAATCCTCTGACTCTGTTTGACGTGATGGCGGGAGAAGAGGAAGAGGTGTTCGACGCCATTCAGCAGCGGCTCAGCGCCAGCCAGCTAAGGCAGGCGGCGGACCGGTGCTTGGAGCCAAGAGAGGCCTTTGTCCTGCAAAAGCGGTACGGCTTAGACGGTGGGGAGCCCCTCCCGCAGCGTGAGGTGGCCACACAGATGGGCATCAGCCGCAGTTACGTTTCCCGGCTGGAAAAAAAGGCTCTGGGGCAGCTTCGCCAAGAGCTGGAGCGGATGGGATACACCCGGTAGTTTCCGCCCTTTGTCGTTGCTTTTCCTTTGGGCCTGTGGTACAATGATTGCCGAAGGCAATCATTGTGGTTCCCACTTTGCCGCCAAAAGCAGGGCGGCAGTTCGCCTGACGGCGAACACCAGTGGCAACCTATCAAATGTTTTAGGGCGTCATAGCGTCCAAGAGGGAAAATTACTGAAAAGGATTGTAAAAAGGGGATTTCAAGATGATTCGTTTAATTGCATCGGATATGGACGGCACCCTTCTCCAGGACGGCGGCCACAGCATCAACCCGGAATACCATCCGGTGATTCAATCCCTGTTAAAGCAGGGGATTTTCTTTGTAGGCGCCAGCGGCCGGCAGTTTCACAGCATTGCGGAGCTGTTCCCCAACGAAGCGCAAGCCATGTATTTCATCACCGACGGCGGCGGAGCTTTGCGCAGCTACACCCAAGTGCTGAAAGCCTTTGCCCTGGAGGAAACCATGCTGGCAGAAATGGTGCAGGATGCCTTGACTCTGCCGGGGTGCGATGTGATGCTCTGCGGGCTGAAGCATTCCTATGTCCGACAAAAGGATTCCCAGCTTTACCGCTGGCTGGTGGATGGGTACCACTTTCAGGTGGAACTGAACCCCACCCTGACCTGCCCGCCGGGGGAACAAATTGTGAAACTTTCCATCTATCACCCCACCGATACCGAAGCCATTGTCAATGAATGGTTCGCTCCAAAATGGGGAGACAAGGTGCAGATTGCCAGTGCCGGCATCCAATGGATGGACTGCGTCAGCCTGAAGGCCAACAAGGGCAACGCCCTGGCGGCTTTGCAGCAGCGGCTGGGTATTTCTCCGGAAGAAACCATGGTGTTTGGAGACAACATCAACGACATCCCCATGCTGAAACAGGCCAAGTACAGCTACGCCGTGGAAAACGCCCGGCAGGAGTGCAAGGAAGCTGCCAACTTCAGCTGTCCCGGCTGGCGGGAAAACGGTGTTTTGCAGGTACTCAGGCAGGTCAGCGAAGGAAAAGTGTGGTAATCACAACAAAACAGCGAAAAAAGGACGGCGAAACGCCGTCCTTTCGTTTTGCTTCTATTACGACTGGCTGAGCTTTTCCACCAGCACGGCCATCTGCCGGGCAAAATCTTCCCCGGTCACCAACCGCATTTTGTCTTCAAAATAGTCGTAGTATCCCGGGCTTTCCGAACTCAGGGAAAGGTCCATGACAATCTGCCGGGAATAAGCGGAAAGCAGCTGCCAACTGCTGGGCATGACATAATCCCCTTGGACGGTGCGCTGAATGGGAGGCTGAAAGAGGTAGTAGCAGGCGTAGGGTGTATCCCGGTGAACGTCCCCTTCCAGTACTGTCTCGTCCCGGGCAAAAGAAAGAATCTCCCCTTCCTCATACACCGGCAGCACATACCGCCCGCCAATCTCCATGAGATATTCCGGGTCCAGCAGATAGCTGTTATTCTCCACTGTCAAGGCCTGCCCCGCTTCAAAGGAGCCGTAATACACCTGCTCAATCTGAAAGTCATATTGCAGAGTCTGCGCCCATTGATGAAGGAGCCGATCCACATCCCAAATATCGTAACGGTATTCTTTTGTGCGCATATCGGTGACGGTGACCTCCACCAGCGCTATGGGGCGGTGGTTGAGCAGTGCCTGCTCCATATTGTCCTCCAACTGAATGGAAACTGTGGCATTGCCATGGACCTGGAGCCCTTCCGGCAGATAGGTGTTGCCAAAAGACAGGTCGCTGTAATTGACGGTCTGGCTGTAGTCCACCGAAGGGGACGGCTCTGCCGGTGCTGGAAGCCAAAACTGCACCCCCAGCAGCGCCGCTCCCGCCACTACGCAGAAGCAGGCGGCAATCCCGGTCCAGCACCGCCAGGAAAAGCCGGACCGGCCGGCCTTAGGCTGGGCTTCCAGCAGCAGATCCTCCGGCAGGTCGTTGAGCTGTTCCAATAATCCTCTTGCCCTCATAGCAATCCCTCCTCTTGCAGCTTTACCTTTAATTTTTCCCTGGTGCGAAACAGCGACGACTTTACCGCTCCTTCGCTCAATCCTTCCTCATGGGCAATTTCCCGGATGGAGCAGAAATACCAGTACCGCCGCAGAAACAATATTCTGGTGCGTGCGGACAATCCCCGCAAAAATTCCTCCAACACCGCAGCCAGCATACGGGCGTTCAGCCGGTCTTCCACCTGCTGCGCCACCTCATCGGTGCCGGTCAGGCATTGTTCCAATTCCTCCAGCGCCAGTTCCACTTCTCCGCTGCCCCGCTTGGAAGCTGCGGATTTTTCCAATCGCTTCAACGCCAGATTCCGAGTAATCTTTCCCAAAAAGATGCGCAGGCAATTCGGCCGGTGGGGCGGCATGGACTTCCACGCTCCCAGCCAGGTGTCGTTGAGGCATTCCTGTACATCCTGGTGGTTTGCCAGCATCCGCCGGGCAATGCTACGGCAGTAACTCCCGTACCGGCGCTGCGTTTCCCGGATGGCAGTTTCATCCCGTTTCCAAAACAGGTCAATGATTTGAACATCCTCCAATTCTCTTCCTCCTGTCCTGACCCTTCTATATAAAATACACCGGAAAACGCTGACGTGGTTTCGACAAAACAGAAAAAAGGGAGAACCGGCCAGTTCTCCCTCAAATTCATACAATCATAGCAAAAAGATTCAGCTGCGGCTGACCAGTCCCTTTTCCGCATCCAGCAGAACCACAGAGCCGGTTTTCAGAATCTTGGTGGCGTTTTGCGCCCCTACGATTACCGGCTTATTCATGGCCAGACCTACAATGGCGGCGTGGCTGTTGATGCCGGGCTGCTCGGTGATCACACCACCGGCGGTGTGGAGGTATTCGATCCAGTCGTTGCTGGTGTTGTGGGTGACAATAATGTCCCCTTCCTGGAACCGCTCTTCCATATCTTCCACTGTTTCCGCCACACAGACCCGGGCAGTTACCTGCTTTTCGGTAACGCCTTCGCCGGTGACCAGAACATGGCCCACCACGTCCACCTTCATCATGTTGGTGGTGCCGGACACGCCCAGCGGCACACCGGCGGTAATCACCACCAAATCGCCGCTGTGCACCAAACCGGCCCGCTGGGCGGCTTCCACAGCATGTTCAAACAAGCTCTCGCTGTCGGTTTCGGTCTCAATCTGCATGGGGATGACGCCCCAGCTCAAGCTCAGCTGGTGATACACCGTCTCCCGGTTGGTGCAGGCCACAATGGGGGATGCGGGGCGAAACTTGGACAGCTGCCGGGCGGTGACACCGGACATAGTCACAGTGATAATGGCGCTGGCGCCCAAATCGTGAGCGGTGGTACAGGTGGCGTGGGAAATGGCGTTGGTTACATCGAAATTGGCAATGGTTTCCCGGGACTGGAACCGGTGGATATAGTCGATGGCTTCCTCGGTGCGCTCCGCAATCCGCACCATGGTTTTCAACGCCTCTACAGGGTAACTACCAGCGGCAGTTTCCCCGGAAAGCATGATGGCGCTGGTGCCGTCATAGATGGCGTTGGCCACGTCGGTGGATTCTGCACGGGTGGGGCGAGGATTCTTAATCATAGAATCCAGCATCTGGGTAGCAGTAATCACCTGCTTGCCGGCCAGATAGGCCTTTTTAATCAGCTTCTTTTGCAGAATGGGTACATCTTCCAGAGGAATCTCCACACCCATGTCGCCACGGGCCACCATGATGCCGTCTACTACCCGAAGGATCTGATCAATGTTTTCCACCCCTTCGGCGTTTTCAATCTTGGCGATGATGTTGATAGAGTGACAGTCATGCTCATCCAAAATTTTCCGCACGGCCAGAATGTCCTCTGCATTCCGGGTAAAGGATGCAGCAATACAGTCAAACCCCTCTTCGATGCCGAAGATAATGTCGCTGCGGTCCCGCTCGCTGATAAAGGGCATACTCAGCTTAGTGCCGGGCACATTGATTCCCTTCCGGTCGGAAATCATGCCGCCGTTTTCCACACGGCAGACAATGGTGGTTTCAGTTTTGGTCATGACCTTCATTTCGATCAGGCCGTCGTCCAGCAGCACGGTCCGTCCTTCTTCAATGTCCTTGGGAAGGTCTTTGTAGGTGATGCTCACCTGGTTTTCCGTCCCTTCCACCTCTTCGGTGGTCAGAGTAAAGAGCTGGCCTTCCTTCAGTTCCACCTTGTGGTTCTTAAAGGTGCCAATCCGGATTTCCGGGCCTTTGGTATCCAAAATGGTGGCCACAGGAAGTTTCAGTTCCTGCCGAAGCTGTTTCACCACCGCCAATTTTTCCTTGGCGTATTCATGGGTGGCGTGAGAAAAATTGAACCGGGCGCCGTTCATGCCGGAGAGCATCAACTGGCGAATCATTTCCGGCGAATCGGAGGCGGGGCCCAATGTACAGATAATTTTTGTTTTCCTCATAAAAGCATCCTCCCGGTTTCTGCAATTCTTAGTAGTATTTTATCATGAATCCGGAAAAATGACAATAATCTTTTTCCCGTTTTTTGGCATCTGACAAAACTTTTACAAAGAAGAACTTTTCTCTTGCCTTCCCTTTTTATTCCAACCATCTGCGCATCTTGGCCAGCACGGATTTTTCCCTGCGGCTGACCTGGGCCTGGCTGATTCCCAGAGCTTTTGCCGTCTGGGCCTGGGTGAAATTTTCATAGTACCGCATCCAGATCAGCCGCCGGTCCCCGGCCTCCAGACGGTTGAGCATCTGCTGCACCGCCAGCTTATCCAGCACCTCTCCCTGGCGGCTGTCCTCCTTGGGTTCCACGCCCCCTTCTTCCGGGGATGCGGTCAGGGAGAGGGCCGGGGAAAAGGCTTCCAAGGTCTGCACCACCTCTTCCGGAGAAAGCCCGGTGGCCTGGCAAACCTGAGATACCGTAGGTTCCCGGCCGTGCTGGGCCAGAAACCGTTCCCGAAACGCTGCGCACTCCCCGGCGTTCTGCCGCAGTTTCCGGCCTGCCTTCACCGGTGCCTGCTGCCGCAAAACCGCCCGCATTTCCCCTAGTATCACCGGAACAGCATAGGTAGAGAACCGATAGCCCAAAGACGGGTCAAATCCCTTGGCCGCCTTGGCCAATCCCAGATTCCCGGCAGCCATCAATTCCTCGTAAGGAGCACCCCGCCCGGCCAGCCGTCCGGCGCAGAGCCGCACCAATCCCAGGTTTTCCTCCACGAAACGGGTATAATCCCTATCCATGCCTGCCGCCTTTCCTTTGCTGTAAAGGTCACTCCAATGCCCGAAGAGTCTTTTTCAACACTACGGTGGTACCCGTCCCCGGTGCGGAGCGAACGGTGAGCTTGTCCATAAAATCCGCCATCACCGAAAAGCCAAGGCCCGCCCGCTCCCGGTCGGATGCGGTAGTGTACAGCGGCTCCATGGCCTGTTCCACATCAGGAATGCCCACTCCTTTATCCTTAATGCGGATGCAGACCAGCCGTCCGGGATAAATCTGCACCTTCACCCAAATCTTTCCCAGCCGGTCGGGGTATCCGTGGACAATGGCGTTGGTGGCCGCCTCGCTCACCGCTGTTTTAATGTCCGCCAGCTCGTCCACCATGGGGTCCAGCTGGCAGAGAAAGGCCGCCACTGCCGTACGGATGTATCCTTCGTTGGTGGAACGGCTCAGGCAGCAGATGGTGGTTTCATTTTCCGCCTTCATTTTACATTCCTCCTTTTCTGCCATCCTTTTAATGGATGGGCGCCAGTTTGTCCAACCCCGCCAAGGTCATCACTCGCTTGATGGAGCCGCTGGCTCCGGTCACCTCCACCGAACCTCCCAACTGCTTCATCAGCTTGAACCGCCCCATCACTAAGCCGATGCCGGAGGAATCCATAAAGCTCACCTGGGAAAAATCCATGGTCAGACGTTTTGGATGGGTGGCTTCCACCGCTTCGTCAATGCGGGTGCGGAGGTATTGGGAGCTGTGATGGTCAATCTCCCCTTCTAAGGTGGCGGTGAGGTTGGGCGCTACAAAATCCAACTGCAGCAAGAAATCAAATCCTTTCCGAAAAATTGGCTTCCCTGGGGAAGTCTCGATCTAGTATAGCAAAGGCCGGCGGGAAGTTGCTGTCGAACTTGGTCAGACGCAAAAAATCCCCGGACTTTCGTTCGGGGATTCCAGATTCTAAACCGGTCAGGCATTGCCCGTGGTCAGAGCATATAGGATTATTTTAATTTCTTTTGGTAAAGCGCCATGTCACAACTGGAGTTTCGTTCAGCGCCCTTACCCGTAACTGAAGCAGCACCGTTCCTGTCGTATCAAACTTGGAAATTGATCCAATTCGGGGCAGTCGTCAATCCATCCAATGGCATAGGCAGTCAATGGGGAAATGACCTGGGGTACCGAGTCGTAGGTGTAGCCGCCCCAAATATTGTAGGTGGTAAGCATCAATTCCGTTGGATATTCCGTTTCGATATAATCCACCACCCGCCGGGTCACCCCATCGGTGGAGTTGGTTTCATACAAATCCCAAGCGCCGAAGAGATGAAGCATTTCATGGGCATAGGTGGCGGGGCCTTCGTAGTTTCTCCGGCCTCCCAAATCATAAAGATAGAGATAGCACTTTTCCAGATACCATTCCGTGTCGTCTCCCTGGTAGTAGGGGATGGTATAGCTGATGCCGCTGTCGTTGAGGAAAATCAAAAACGCCACACTGTCCGTTTTATATTCCTCCATCAAGCTCCGGTAATCCACCAGATCCGCCAGCGCCGTATCCAAGGCCCGGTTGGTAAACTGCAAATCTTCTTCCACATCGGCAATGTCTAAAGAAAGGTGAACGGCCAGCCGGGGGTCCAGCCGGCTGTCATAAACCGCATTCATTTCCCCTTGATAAGCCTGCCCTTTTTCATCCAAGTCCTCCATAGCCGTCTGCAAATACTGCTGGGTCAGGGCAATATCTTCCTCCGCCCAATCCAGGCCAGTATCCAAATAAACGCTGATGAACACCGTGCCGCTTTCCGGATAGGTAGCGCTGCCGGTGACAGAGTTCATCCAGCTTTCCCAATCTGGTTGTTCCCAGTCCCCATAGTCCTGATAAGAAGAATCGGGAGGATTGTTTTCTCCCTGAGAAACCATGCCGTACAGCACGCCCAGAGAAATCCAAGAACAGCCGGTGAGCAGATTCAAACAGAGCAGCAGCGCCGTGCCGCTCAAAAGGATTTTCTTTCCAATCCGCATGATGAGTCTCCTTGATAAAAAACATTCCCCGGCCGAAACCGGAGAATGCGGCCTCTTTTTCAGTGCAGCAGCGTGAACCGCCCCAAAACCGGCAGCGGTTTTGCTTTTCCGGTGGCAGCGTTGACAATGCCGTAAATTTCCAACGCCAAAAACGCCAAACTCAAAATTCCAAAAATACTGATCACCGCAAAACTAATTGCCCAAAGCAAGGGAAGAAACAAGCTCAAAATGCTCAGACAGACGGCGACAATGGAATAAAACATTCCCCAAACGACTCCCGCCAGCAGCAAAATCAGTCCCTGATTGGCGTGATACCGGGCATAGGGGGAATTTTTCGCAACAAAAATGGGAATCAGCACCAGAATGCCGATGTAGCTGAGCACCGCCATTATCTTGTTGTTCTGAATATCCATGGGGTGGAAACGATACGTTTCTTCCTTGCCGGTCCACTGGGAGGAATTTCCACTGCTTTGCCGGGCGGCGCACTGGTCGCAGAGAGTTTGTCCATCGGGAATCTGCTTCCCGCATTTACTGCAAAACGCCATAAAAAGCCCTCCTTGCTTACTTCTTCATTCGCTTGCCACTGGCCAGATCCACTACTACACAAAGCAGGAAAATCTCCTCCCGCAGGCTGAAGGTGTAGCCGTATTTGTCAGTGAGATACATCATAATCTGCTCCACACAGAAAGTCTCTGCCGGATACTTTTGCCGCAGCTCATACGCCTGTTTTTCCGGGTAGGGAGGGTCCTCGTCCAAATGGCGGGAATTGAGCTTGCGCAGGCAGAACATCTTCAAATAATTGATGGTGCGCCGGTAAGCTACCGTCTCCGCTTGGAAGGACAGAGAGAATTGACTGCTCACCACATGGGTGATTTCCAGCAGCATAATCTGTTCGTCGTATTCCAGCACCATGTTCCGGTCTACCCGATGGCTGTACATCACCACCGCCAAGGTAGTAGGGGCGTTGCCTGTCATCTCAAAGCCCAGCTCATCCCGGACCCATTCCACTAGAATTTTGGCTGCCTTGGTTTCCTCCGGAAGCACCAAAGAAATGTCTTCCCAGGGCAGTATCGGAGGTTTATTCTGCACCAGATCCGGGTCGTTGACATTTAAGCCATTCAGCAGGCTGGTCAAAAACCCTTCGGTCATCCGGTGGGGATACAGCTCTTTGATCTTAATGTCCAGCCGCAGGGCCACCAGCAAGAATTTGGATTTGGTGGTGCGCAGCAGCACCCGCAGATACTCCAGCAAGGTGCGGTTTTTATATTGAATGCAGTAGTCCGCCTGGGACAGATCATATTCCTCTCCCAGGGAAATCCCGCTGATAATGTTTTCTTTTACCACAATGGCAACGGCGCCGGTCTCCCCGTCTTCCAGCCACAAAGCGGCGTTGTTTAATACTTCTTTGATAACCATACTCGTTCTCCTGTCGTAATATTCTGTCTGATTTCATCCGTTGTCTTCTGTCATGTGAATTCCAGGAGTTGCCAAATGCCTTCAGCGCCCAGGCTAAAGCACAAATTCCAATGCGAGATACTATTCTTTATTTCAACCATTTGAATCCTATTATCAATTCAATCCCAAATGAAATCAATTTTCACGGCACTTATGCCGAACAAAAGCCCGTTCCACCCCGGCGAAAAGTATGCAGGCGGGGTTTGGCTTTTTGGATTTCCTGCTTTCTATCCATAGTTGATAAAATCATTATATCATACTTACTGCCGGATTGCAAAGAAAGCACAAAACCCACACTGCCAAAAAAACAGTGCAGGTTTTGTGCGTTTTCACGATTCTTCTCTTTGGATTAGAGATAATCCTCCAGCAATGCGCCGTTGGAGCCGGAAGTTACCATCTTGGCATACCGCTTGATATAGCCCTTCAGTTCCTGTTCTTTGGGCTTCCAGTTGGCTTTCCGCTGAGCTAAAGTTTCCTCGTCCACCAACAGTTCCAGTTTCCGCTGAGGAATGTCGATGGAAATCTGGTCCCCTTCTTCCACCAGGCCGATCAAGCCGCCGGCTGCCGCTTCAGGAGACACATGGCCGATGGCAGCGCCACGGGTGGCGCCGGAGAACCGGCCGTCGGTAATGAGAGCCACCTGCTTGTCCAGCCCCATACCGGCCAGAGAGGAGGTAGGAGCCAGCATTTCCCGCATACCGGGACCGCCCTTGGGCCCTTCGTAGCGGATGACAATCACGTCGCCGGGGACGATCTTGCCGCTCTGGATGGCGGCGATGGCGTCCTCTTCGCAGTCGAACACCCGGGCCGGACCCTGGTGAACCATCATTTCCGGAGCCACAGCCCCTTGTTTTACCACAGCGCCGTCCACCGCCAGGTTGCCCTTCAGCACCGCAATGCCGCCGTCCTTACGGATGGGCTCCTCTATTGTGTGGATGATAGTGCCGTCGGGTTTGGCAGCTCCTGCAAACCGGTCTTTCACCGCACCGGTGACGGTGGGCAGGGTGTCGTCAATATAACCGCCACGGGCCAGTTCCTTCAGCACGGCCTGGATGCCGCCGAAAGCGTTCAAATCCTCAATGAACACATGACCGGCAGGGTTGAGCTTGCAGAGCTGGGGCACCTTGTGGGACATTTCGTCCACGGTGTCCATGTTTACGTTGGTCTGGGCGGTTTTGGCCAGAGCCAGCAGGTGCAGCACCGTGTTGGTGGAGCAGCCCAGAGCCATGTCGCAGGCCAGAGCGTTGCGGAAGGCCTTTTCGGTGAGGATGTCACTGGGTCGGATGTTTTTCTGAATCAGCTCCATCACCCGTTCGCCGGTTTCCTTGGCAATCCGCAGCCGTTCGCTGGACACAGCGGCGCAGGTGGCGTTTTTCGGCAGAGACATGCCCACCGCTTCGGTGAGGCAGTTCATGGAGTTGGCGGTGTACATACCGGAGCAGGAGCCGCAGGTGGGGCAGGAATTGTTTTCATATTCCATCAGCTCTTCGTCCCCGATTTTTCCGGCGGCGTAAGCACCCACCGCTTCAAAGGTTTCGCTGAGACCCACCCGCTTGCCGTTGACCACGCCGGGGGTCATGGGGCCGCCGGACACAAAGATACTGGGCAGGTTCATCCGAATGGCTCCCAGCAGCATACCGGGCACAATCTTGTCGCAGTTGGGGATGAACACAGCGCCGTCCAGGGGATGGGCGGTGAGCATCACTTCGATGGAGTCGGCAATCAGTTCCCGGGAACACAGGGAGTACTTCATCCCCTTGTGGTTCATGGAAAGGCCGTCGCAGACGCCGATGGTGCGAAACTCAAAGGGCACGCCCCCGGCATTGCGGATCCCCGCTTTCACCGCTTCGGCGATTTTGTCCAGGTGCATATGGCCGGGCACATAGTCGCTGGCGGCGCTGACCACCGCCACAAAGGGGCGCTTGATTTCGCTGTCGGTGAGGCCCAACGCCTTTAACAGAGACCGGTGGGGCATCCGGTTGGGACCCACCTTCATCAAATCACTTCTCATGATGGTTTCAACTCCTTTATCGTCTTACCGCTGGGGAATGGTGGTGATGTCCACCAGTTCCACGTCGCCTATGGTTTTCTTCATGGCAATGCAGTCTGCCAAGGCGTTGGCGGTATCCAAACTGGTGAGGCAGACAATGCCCCGCTCCACCGCTTTCCGCCGCAGCCGCACGCTGTCCTTGTGGGGGTCGCGGCCCTTGGTGGAGGTGGAGATTACATACTGAATCTTTCCTTGCTCAATCAGGTCAATGCCGGAACCGGGACGGTTCTCGCTGATTTTAGTAGCTAGGCTGGTGGGAATCATGGCTTTGTTCAAGGTGTAGGCGGTGCCGGAGGTGGCATAAAGCTCGAAGCCCATATCGTGGAATTTTTCCGCAATGGGAATCAGCTCCGCCTTATCGGAATCCCGCACGGTGAACAGCACCCCGCCGGAGTGCACCAGATTCTGCCCGCTGGCGGCCAGGCCCTTCAAAAGAGCTTCCTCCAGGGTTTTTGCCACGCCAAGCACTTCGCCGGTAGACTTCATTTCCGGGCCAAGCTGGTTGTCCACGTTGTTGAGCTTTTCAAAGCTGAACACCGGCACCTTCACCGCCACATGGTCGGCGTTGGGCATCAAGCCGCTTTCGTAGCCTTGTTCCTTCAGGGAAATTCCCATCATCACCCGGGTGGCGATGTCCACCATAGGTACCCCGGTGACCTTGGAAATGTAGGGGATAGTCCGGGAAGAACGGGGATTCACTTCGATGACATACACCTGGTCCCGGTACACTACATACTGGATATTCACCAAGCCCCGAACCTTCAGATCAAAGGCCAGCTTGCCGGTGTAATCCACAATGGTGTCGATGATCCGCTTGGACAGGTGCTGGGCGGGATAGACGGAGATGGAGTCACCGGAGTGTACCCCGGCCCGTTCCACATGTTCCATAATGCCGGGGATCACAAACCGTTCCCCGTCGCAGATGGCGTCCACTTCCACCTCGGTACCCATCATATATTTGTCGATCAGCACCGGGTTTTCCAGCTTGGTGCGGGTAATGATGGCCATATATTCGTCCACGTCCTGGTCAGAGTGGGCAATAATCATGTTCTGGCCGCCCAGCACATAGGAGGGGCGCAGCAGCACCGGATATTCCAGCCGGGCGGCAGCCGCCTTGGCTTCCTCGGCAGTGAATACCGTTTCTCCTTTGGGCCGGGGGATGTTGCATCGCTCCAGCACTTCGTCAAACCGTTCCCGGTCCTCGGCGGCGTCGATGGAGTCAGCGCAGGTGCCCAAAATCCGGACTCCCAGCTTATCCAAATAAGAGGTCAAGCTGATGGCGGTCTGTCCGCCGAACTGCACTACTACGCCGTAGGGCTTTTCGGTTTCGATGATGTTCTTCACATCCTCTTTGGTGAGAGGGTCGAAGTACAGCCGGTCACCAGTGTCGAAGTCGGTGGAGACGGTTTCTGGGTTGTTGTTGCAGATGACCGCTTCATAGCCCAGTTTTTTCAAGCTCCACACACAGTGTACTGAGCAGTAGTCAAACTCAATGCCCTGGCCGATGCGGATGGGGCCGGAGCCGAAGACGATCACCCGCTTCTTGCCGGAATTTTTAGATTCAATAAATTCCTTGGCTTCGTTTTCGGTGTCGTAGGTGGAGTAGAAATAAGGAGTCTGGGCGGCAAATTCACCAGCGCAGGTATCCACCATTTTGAACACGGCGGTGCGGGGATTTTGAATTTTTTGGCCGCTGATCCGCTCAATGACGCTGTCCAGATAGCCCCACTTTTTGGCCTGGAGATACAGCTCGTCGGTGAGGGGTTCGCTGGCCAAACGCCGTTCCAGCTTCACCAGGTTGTTCAGTTTTTCCAAGAACCACTCGTCGATCTTGGTGATCTGGTGGATCTCCTCCACCGACGCCCCCCGCTTCAAGGCTTCAAACACATAGAAGCACCGTTCGTCGTGGGCGGGGTCCAGGTTGGCCATAATCTCTTCGGTGGACACCTTTTCCAGCTTGGGCAGGTTCAAGGAATCCACCTTCAGTTCCGCCCCCCGCACCGACTTCATAATGGCCTGCTCAAAGCAGGAGCCGATGCTCATCACTTCGCCGGTGGCCTTCATCTGGGTTCCCAGCTTCCGGGAAGCGTAGACGAACTTATCAAAGGGCCATTTGGGCCACTTCACCACCACATAGTCCAGCGCGGGCTCGAAGCAGGCGTAGGTCTTGCCGGTGACGGCGTTGACGATTTCGTCCAGAGAGTAGCCGATGGCAATCTTGGCCGCCACCTTGGCGATGGGGTAACCGGTGGCCTTACTGGCCAGAGCGGAAGAACGGCTCACACGGGGGTTGACCTCGATCACCGCATATTCCATGCTTTCGGGATGAAGAGCAAACTGGCAGTTGCAGCCGCCCTCTACCTTCAGCTCGTTGATGATGTTCAGCGAAGCGGTCCGCAGCATCTGGTATTCCTTGTCGGAGAGGGTCACTGCCGGGGCGATGACGATGGAGTCGCCGGTGTGAACGCCTACCGGGTCGAAGTTTTCCATAGAGCAGACGGTGATGACGTTGTTCTTGCTGTCCCGGATGACCTCAAACTCGATTTCCTTCCAGCCGGAGATGCACTTTTCAATCAGCACCTGAGTGATGGGAGACAGGCGCAGGCCGTTGATGGCGATGTCCCGCAGCTGTTCCCGATCGTCGGCAATGCCGCCGCCGCTGCCGCCCAAGGTAAAGGCGGGACGGACAATCACCGGGTAGCCGATGGTTTCGGCAAAATCCAGAGCATCCTCCACGGTGGTCACCACCTTGGAGGGGATCACCGGTTCCCCGATGGCTTCCATGGTGTCCTTAAAGGACTGGCGGTCCTCCGCTTTGTCGATGGTTTCCGGGTTGGCGCCCAGCAGCTTCACGTTGTGGGCATCCAAAAAGCCTTCCTTGGCCAGCTGCATGGACAAGGTCAAACCGGTCTGACCCCCCAGGGTGGAGAGCAGGCTGTCCGGCTTTTCAATTTCAATAATCCGCTTGACGCAGTCCAGGGTCAGAGGCTCGATATAAATTTTATCCGCCATGGCTTTGTCGGTCATAATGGTAGCGGGGTTGGAGTTGACCAACACCACTTCCAGTCCTTCTTCCTTCAAAGCACGGCAGGCCTGGGTGCCGGCGTAGTCAAACTCCGCCGCCTGGCCGATGACGATGGGGCCGGAGCCAATCACCATCACCTTTTTCAAATCTTTTCTCAACGGCATGGCTCAGCCCTCCTTCTTGTCCATCAGTGCAATAAATTCGTCGAATAAATAAGCGGTGTCCTGAGGCCCGCCGCAGGCTTCCGGGTGGAACTGCACCGTAAAGGCGGGGATGTGGGTGTACCGCACCCCTTCGCAGCTGGAATCGTTGGCGTTTTTATGGCTTACATAACCCACTTCTTTGGGTAAAGAATCGCTGATTACCGCATAGCCGTGGTTCTGGCTGGTGACGAAGGTGCGGTCCAGATCCAGGTCGATCACCGGCTGGTTGGCGCCCCGGTGGCCGTACTTCAGTTTTTCCGTCTTCGCCCCATTGGCCAGCGCCATGAGCTGGTGACCCAGGCAGATGCCGAAAATGGGGATATTCAGCTTCATGATCTCTTTGAGGTTTTCCACGATCTCCACGTTTTCGCTGGGGTCCCCGGGACCGTTGGAAAGCATAATGCCGTCGGGGTTCATTTCTTTTATCTGCTCCGCCGTGGTGTAGGCCGGAACTACAATTACATCGCAGCCACGCTTCACCAGTTCCCGGCGGATGTTGAATTTATAGCCGAAATCAAACAGCACTACCTTCCTGGTGTGCTCCAAAGAGGGGAACTCTTCCGGCTGGGGGCAGGTGACGCTCTTTACCGCATCCCGCACGGAAAAAGCGTGGATCTGCTCCAGGAGAGCTTCCTTCACATAGTTTTCGTCGGTGGTGATGGCCCCGTTCATCACGCCGGTTTCCCGGATGATTTTTGTCAGATGCCGGGTGTCCACGTCGTACAGGCCGATGACCTGCTGCTGCTTTAGGAACACGTCCAGAGTTTCTTCACAGCGGAAGTTGGAGGGGACTTCGCACCATTCCCGGACAATGTAACCCTTCAACCAGCAGTGTTGGCTTTCCCCGTCCATGGAATTGATACCGTAATTTCCCACCAGAGGGAAGGTTTGAATTACAATCTGTCCGTAGTAGCTGGGGTCGGTGAGGGTTTCCTGATAACCGGTCATGCCGGTGGCAAAGACAATCTCCCCCACAACCGTTCCGGTACAGCCCATGCTTTTGCCTTCCAGCACGGTGCCGTTGGCCAATACCAGCCACGCTTTTTTCTGGTTCTGCAACATTACGTTCCTCCTTGCCTTACTCTGCTTCTGCCGGTGCTTTCATAGGCGGAATCACCCGGCAGAGGTCCGCCTTCATCCGCAGCGCTTCCTCTCGGGCCGCCTTGGCGTAATCCTCCGGTGCGGCGCCGGTCTTCTGCCAGGCGCAGAGGATGCCCCGGGAAGAATTGATGATGGCGCCCAAACCATTTTCATCAAAGGCTCCGGCTACCCCTTCGGCTCCGCCGCCCTGGGCGCCGTATCCCGGCACCAGGAAGAAGGTGTGAGGCAGAGCTTTGCGCAGTTCGGTGAGCTGATCCGGGTAGGTAGCACCTACCACAGCGCCCACGCCGGAGTAGCCGTATTTGCCGGGAAGTTCTTCTCCCCACTTCTCGCAAAATTCACCCATCACCCGGTACACCGGCTTGCCGTCGATGCACTGGTCCTGGAGTTCTCCGGAGGAAGGGTTGCTGGTTTTTACCAGCACAAAGATGCCCTTGTTCTGTTCCTGACAGACTTTGATCAAAGGCTTGATGCCATCGCTGCCCAGATAGCCGTTGACGGTGAGCAAATCTCCTCCAAAAGCGGGAAGGGAGATGTCCTCCACCTGGGTCACCCCCAGATGGCCGGCGGCATAGGCTTCCATGGTGGTGCCGATGTCGTTTCGCTTGCCGTCAATCATCACCACCATGCCCTTTTGCTGAGCGTAGTGGATGGTGTCGCTGAGGGCCTTGACCCCCTGCCAGCCCAGCATTTCATAATATGCGCACTGGGGCTTCACCGCAGGGACGATGTCGCAGAGGGCGTCGATGATGCCTTTGTTGAACTCCAGCAGCGCCGCCGCCGCCCCTTCCAGGTTTTTGCCGTGCTTGGCAAAGGCTTCTTCCTTGATGAAATCCGGGATGTAGCTCAGTTTCGGGTCCAAACCTGCCACCGAGGGGTTTTTGGTTTCTAGAATGCGGGTAATGAGGCGATCCATGGACATGAGAAAATCTCCTTCCTTTTTGTCAATCTATGGGAAATGGCTGTTTTTACGATTTGATTAACCTGTATACACCAACCGTCCGCCGCAGAAGGTGGTCATCACCTTGCCGGTGAGGGTCATGCCTTTGTAGACGGCGTTGCGGGCTTTGGAGTGCAGCTTGCCCGGCTCCACCACCCAGTCCCGGTTCAGATCTACCACGGTAATATCCGCCGGTGCGCCCACTGACAGGGTCCCTGCGGGAATCTTCAGCCGCCGAGCGGGGTTGACGCTCATCTTCTCCACCAGCTGGAGCAGGCTCATCTTGCCGGTTTTCACCAGATAGGTGTAGGCCGCCGCAAAGCTGGTTTCCATGCCGATGACCCCGTTGGGAGCGGTGAAAAAATCTGCCTTCTCTTGGGGAGTATGGGGCGCATGGTCGGTGACGATGCAGTCGATGGTGCCGTCCAGCAATCCTTCCAGCACCGCAACCCGGTCCGCTTCCTCCCGCAGGGGGGGATTCATCCGGTAATCGGCGTCTTTGCTCAGCACCTTTTCTTCGGTCATAGAGAAATAATGAGGGCAGGTTTCACAGGTCACGTTCACCCCTCTGGCCTTGGCTTCCCGAATCAGCTGAACGCTGAGCCGGGTGCTGACATGGGCGATGTGCACCGGGCAATCGTTGGTTTCCGCCAGGATGATCTCCCGGGCGGTGATATAATCTTCGCTGGAACGGTGCATGCCCTTCACGCCCAAGGCTTTGGACACTGCGCCGTCGTTGACGATTCCGCCGTTGATGATGCTCAAATCCTCGCAGTGGGAGGTGACGATGGTGCCCAGCTCTTTGCTCAGTTTCAAAGCCGCCGTCATCATGGCCGCATTTTCCACCGGCCGGCCGTCGTCGCTGAAAGCGACGCACCCCGCTTGCCGAAGGGCGGCCATGTCGGTCAGTTCTTTGCCGGAAAGGCCCTTGGTGATGGCCCCGGTGACATAGACATGGGCTTTGGCGGCTTCCGCCTTCTGCCGGATATATTCCACCGTTTCCACGCTGTCCACCGCAGGCTTGGTGTTGGGCATACAGAGCAGGCTGGTTACCCCGCCCGCCGCCGCCGCTTCGCAGCCGGTGAGAATATCTTCTTTCTGGGCAAACCCGGGGTCCCTTAAATGGACGTGCATATCCACCAGCCCGGGCAGCACCGTCAGGCCGGTTGCATCCACCACTTGATCCGCAGTGACACCGGGCTCCTTTCCCACCCAGGCGATCTTTCCGTCTTGGATGAGCAGATCAAATTGTCCTTCCCGGCCGCCTGCGGGGTCGCAGAGGAATCCGTTTTGAATCAGTGTGGTCATGGCGTCCTCCTTATTCTTCCTGAATCAGTACCTGGGAGACTCCATCGGTCTCCTGAAGCTGCACCACTACCTGCTCCGCAGCGGAGGTGGGAAGGTTTTTCCCCACAAAGTCCGCCCGGATGGGCAGTTCCCGATGCCCCCGGTCCACCAGCACCGCCAGCTGAATGCGCTTAGGCCGGCCCCGATGGATCACCGCTTCCATAGCGCTGCGGGCGCTGCGGCCGGTGTAGATCACATCGTCCACCAACACCACCGTTTTTCCTTCAATATCACAGGGAAAGCAGGAGCGGTCGGCGTGGTTTTCCGGAGGGGTTTTGTCGTCCCGGTAGGCGGTGATGTCCAACCACCCTACCGGCACCGGACATCCTTCCACCGCCTGCAATTTTGCAGCAATGCGGTGGGCCAGCTCTACGCCCCGGGAGATAATCCCCATGAGCAGCAGATCGGATGCGCCTTTGTTCTTTTCCAGAATCTCAAAAGAAATCCGGGCAATGGCACGGTTCATGGCGGTTTCGTCCAGAATCAGTTTGGATTCCAAAGGGCAACCTCCTTTTCACTTCCATTGGTTTCATCGGATAAAAAAAGGAACAACAAGCTCACCTTTTCCAAGGCAGATTGTTGCTCCTGAAACCCTCCGGGCACAGCTCGCCCGGTAAGAGGTTCTGTTCATTTCTTCAAGAGACTGCCTTGCCGGCCTCACGGGGCCGAATTAAAGGTGGTCGTATCCAAACCGGATCTCGTCCGTTCTGTGCCATTATATCCTATCCGACGGAATTTGTCCAGAAGCAAGAGACAAATTCACGGAAAATTCCCGCAATTCCCAAATATTTCCCAAAATTCTTTCTAAAATCCCCCCATCTTCCGGCAAGACGCAAAAACGGCGTAAAATGAACTTCCTTTTTTCCAAAAAGCCCGCCTTGCCATTGACTTTCCCTTCCGGTTTGTTTACAATGAATCCGGTTTTATGATTGCGTTTGGAAAAGGGGAAACTTTATGTACGCATTGCTCTTGGCAGTCATCTATCTTGCCTTTATCAGTTTAGGACTGCCGGACTCCCTGCTGGGCTCCGGCTGGCCGGTGATGCAGCCTGAACTGGGGGTGCCGGTGTCCTTTGCCGGAATCCTCACCATGCTCATCGCCATGGGAACGGTGGTCTCCAGTCTGTGTTCCGACGCCTTGACCCGCCGGTTCGGAGCAGGCAAGGTCACGGCAGTCAGCGTGCTGATGACCGCCGCCGCCCTGCTGGGATTTTCCGTTTCTTCTCAATACTGGATGTTGGTGCTCTGGTCCATCCCTTACGGATTGGGGGCCGGGGCGGTGGACGCCGCCTTAAACAACTATGTGGCCCTTCACTATGCCGCCCGGCACATGAGCTGGCTGCACTGCTTCTGGGGCATCGGCGCTTCCATCAGCCCCTACATTATGAGCTTTGCCCTGTCCGGGGGCTACGGCTGGCATTCCGGCTATCAGATTGTGGGAATCATCCAGCTGGTGCTGACGGTGCTGCTGTTTCTCACCCTGCCTTTGTGGAAAAAAGTCCGTCCGCCCAAGGAAAAAGAGGCCATCCAGGAGGCCAAGGAAAACCCACCGGCTTCTCAGGAAAAACACGGCAGCTTGCTCACCACCTTAAAAACTGCCGGGGTCGTTCCCATGCTCATCGCCTTCTGCTCCTACAGTGCGGTAGAGCAAACCTCCATGCTCTGGGCCAGCAGCTATTTGGTGCAGCAGCGAGGCATGGCGGCGGAGACCGCCGCCGGATTTGCCTCCCTCTTCTTTTTGGGCATCACCCTTGGACGGCTCCTGAGCGGGTTCGTTTCTGAAAAATTGGGGGACAAACGGCTGATCCGAATTGGAATTATTTTGATCCTAATCGGCATCGGGCTTTGTTTTCTGCCCTGGGAAGCGGCCACGTTATCCGGGCTGGCAGTCATCGGCCTGGGGTGCGCGCCCATCTATCCCTCCATCATTCACGCCACCCCCTTCAACTTCGGTGCAGCAAGTTCTCAGGCGGTCATCGGGGTGGAGATGGCAGGCGCTTATATCGGCACCACCTTTCTCCCTCCCCTGTTCGGCTGGCTGGCTTCCCAGACCACCATCGGCCTGCTGCCGGTATACCTGCTTCTCTTTACCTTGCTGATGCTGGGGATGACGGAATGGGTCAACCGCATTGTGGCAAAGCGGTGATAAATCCACAAAAAGAAACCGGTGCATCTTTCCTCCGATTTGAGGTGGATGCACCGGTCTTTTCTTTTATTCCAAAGGCGTCTCGTCCTCTTCCAGCAGGCGCAGAATGGTTTTCCCCACCCCGTCCTCATCGTGACGGGGAATCACCTCTTTGGCCAAGGCCTTGATGGGCTCCACCGCATTTTCCGGGGCGTAGCACCGAGGAAAACAGGTGAACATATTGTAGTCGTTCATGCCGTCTCCAAACACCGCCACTTCCTCCCGGCGGACCCCCATTACCTCAATGGCCTTCTCCAGCCCCCAGCCCTTCTGGGCCTGGGCGTTGGTGATCTCCACATTCACCGGGAAGGAGGACATACAAACCAACTCTTTCATGGTGTTGAACTGCCGGGTGAGCCGGTCAATCACCTTGGTATCCGGATGGTAGCTGACGATTTTCCGCAGCTCCAGCCCGGTTTGGTACAGCCCTTCCAGTCCGTCCACAAACCGCAGGGCGGTGTAAAAAGGGTCGGTGTGGGCCAGCTTCAGCCCTTCTTCGTAGGAGATTCCGGGATGGAAGCACTGCATCCGCAGAGCACAGGAGTGCAGGGCCGCTTCCGGCGGGTCGATGCAGCAGGTTTCCCGGTTGGTCATAAACTCCGGCTCCATCCCCTGGGCGTGGAGCAGCTCCACCACCTGCTTTAGCGGCTCCAAGGGCAGATTGATGGCGCTGATGATCTTTCCACCGACGTCTCGCACCTCGCTGCCGTTCATCAAAAGCAGGTCGCAGTGCAGGTCATTTTCGGTCAAAAGATCCTGGACCCGGGCGTAGTTCCGGCCGGTTGCAATGACAAACCGCACCCCCTTTTCCTGGGCTTTGGCAATGGCGTAGCGGTTGTACGGCGAAATCTTCTGCTGCCGGTTCAGCAGGGTTCCATCCAAATCGCTGGCAATGAGCTTTAACATTCCTGTCTCCCCCTTTTGGGTCTATCATATCACAGGGAAAGGGCGGGGACAAGGCCTGTCCGGAGAATTGATGCAGGGTTGACGAATCTTCTCCAGTAGAGTATGATGAATTTATCACAGAAGGGTGAACCCCCAAAGAAAGGAAGTTTGATTCCATGCGAGACGAAACCAAATGCCTCCACGCAGGCTATTCTCCCAAAAATACCGAACCCCGGGTCATGCCCATTGTACAGAGCACTACCTACGTTTACGACTCCACCGCCGAGGTGGCCGCCGTTTTTGACGATCCCCGGAAGTCTTTGATTTACTCCCGGTTTGCCAACCCCACCGTCATGGCGGTGGAGGAAAAGATCGCCGCCCTGGAAGGGGGCGTAGGGGCCATGTGTACCTCCTCCGGCCAGGCCGCCAGCCTGCTTTCCATCCTGAACATCTGCAGCGCCGGGGACAGCTTCATCAGCACCTCCACCATCTACGGCGGCACCCTTAACCTCTTTGCCGTCACCTTAAAGCGGCTGGGGATTGAGTGCATCTTCGCCGACGCCGACGCTCCCAAAGAAGAAATTGACAAGCTGTTCAAGCCCAACACCAAGGCCGTATTCGGGGAAACCCTGGCCAATCCGGCCCTGACGGTGCTGGATTTGGAAAAGTGGGCGGACATTGCCCATTCCCACGGGGTACCCTTTATTGTGGACAACACCTTCGCCACCCCCATCCTCTGCAAGCCCATTGAGTTTGGAGCGGATATTGTCATCCACTCCACCAGCAAGTACATGGACGGCCATGCGGTGCAGGTGGGCGGAGTGATTGTGGATTCCGGCAACTTTGACTGGGCCAACGGCAATTTCCCGGATTTCACCGAGCCGGATGAATCCTACCACGGCTTCTGCTACACCAAAGACGGCGGCAAGGCGGCCTACATCCTGAAAGCCCGGATGCAGCTCATGCGGGACTTTGGCTGCTACCCCGCCGCCCACAGCGCCTTTTTGCTGAACATGGGCCTGGAAACCCTGCCGGTACGGATGGAGCGGTACTGCCAGAACGCCATGACGGTGGCCAAGTTCCTGGAAGGCTGCCCCCAAGTGGAATCGGTGCACTACCCCGGCCTGCCCGGCAACCCCTACTACGAGCTGGGCAAAAAATACCTGCCCAAAGGCACCAGCGGCGTAATTTCCTTTAACATCAAGGGTGGACGGGACGTCGCCATGAAGTTTATGGATGGCTTAAAGCTGGCTTCCAACGAAGTCCATGTGGCGGACATCCGCACCTGCGTCCTCCACCCCGCCAGCGAAACCCACCGCCAGCTCACCGACGAACAGCTGGTGGCTGCCGGCATCAATCCCGGCATGATCCGCTTCTCCTGCGGATTGGAAAACATCGACGATATTTTGGAAGACATTCAGCAGAGCTTTGCCCAGCTGTAAAGCACAAAATCAATGCACCGCAGCCTATGGAATACCGGCTGCGGTGTTTTTTCCTTGTATGCAAAAAACGCACCCACAAACAGGTGCGTTTTTTCAGCTGTTTTTATTTAGAATGCGATGTCTCCGTCCTCATCGGCTTCATCCTCGTGGTGATGGTGGCAGCCGCAGTCGCAGTCATCCTCAAATTCAAACTCCAGGGTTTTGCCGCAGGCGGGACAGACGTAGCTTCCCTGGGCTACTTCGTCCTCATCCAGGTAAAAGGTTTCGCCGCAGCCGTCGCAGGTGATTTCATAAACGGCATCGTCATCCTCGTAATCTTCATCGTCTTCGTCGAAGTCGTCATAACCGTAAACTTCTTCGGTGAGTCCGTCTACGTCCTCATTGAGGGCGTCCACCAGATCGGTGAGGGTTTCCTGATTGTCCTCCAAATCGGCAATGGTAGCGCTCATTTCATCCATCAGCTCCACCATGGCGGCAAACAGCTTGCCTTCCTTGGTGGTCTGGTCGATGTCCAGCCCCTGCATCAAGCCCTTCAAATAAGCGGCCTTTTCGGTGAGATTGCTCATGTCGGCTCCTTTCCCCCTAAGCGGGTTTTGCCAGAGTGTGGGACGATTGATTAGGCCCGTTCCATATATTCCCCGGTCCGGGTGTCAATGCGGATGTGATCCCCTTCGTTGATGAACAGGGGCACCCGGATTTCCGCGCCGGTTTCCAAGGTGGCGGGTTTGGTGGCGTTGGTGGCGGTGTCGCCCTTGAAGCCGGGATCGGTCTGGGTAACTTCCAGCTCCACAAAGGTAGGCGGTTCTACCCCAAACACATTGCCCTTGTAAGAGCAGACCTTGCAAATCATATTTTCCTTCACAAACTTGAAGTTATCGCCCAGCTGAGAAGCGTTGATGGGGGTCTGATCGTAGGTTTCCTGGTCCATGAAGTAATACAGGTCCCCATCGCTGTAAAGATATTCCATGTCCTTGCGCTCGATGTAGGCATTTTCAAACTTGTCGGTGGGGCTGAAGGTGCGTTCCAGCACTGCGCCGGTAATCACATTTTTCAGCTTGGTCCGAACAAATGCAGCACCCTTGCCGGGCTTCACATGCAAAAATTCAATCACCTGAAAGACCTGGCCGTTGTCGTCAAAGGTCACGCCGTTTCTGAAATCGCCTGCAGTAATCATAAAAATTTCCTCCGTTAGGTTTGTTCTGGTTCAGTGTTCTTTTAGTGTATCCTATTTTCAAAGATTTTTCAAGTGCTTCGCCGGAAAAATCCCCGAAATTTGCTAAATTTTCTCTTTTGCAGGGTTATAAGCAGATCAATTCTTTGGACGTGCGGTTCAGATTCCAGCAGCCCTCCGGGGTGATGGCCACCAAATCTTCGATTCGGGCGCCGTACTGCCCTTCCAGGTAAATCCCCGGCTCGCAGCTCACCACCATGCCTTCTTTCAGCACGCCCTGACTTCTTGGGGCCAGATTAGGACCTTCGTGGATCTCCACCCCCACGCCGTGGCCCAAAGAATGGCCAAAGCACCCCCGGTACCCGGCGTTGTCGATGATCCGCCGGGCCACCCGGTCCATGGCGGAAAACTCTTTTCCCGGCCCCATAGCCTTCAGGGCTTCCAGCTGAGCGGTGAGCACCGTCTGATACAGATGCCGCTTTTTCTCTCCCGGCTCCCCGATGGCTACCGTGCGGGTCATATCGGCGTGATAGCCGTTAAGCAGGGCACCGAAATCCATGGTGATCAAGTCGCCTTTCTGCACCGCATAATCGGTGGGATGGGCGTGGGGGGAAGCGGAATGGGGGCCTGCCGCCACAATGGTTTCAAAGCTCACATCCTCCGCACCCAGCCGCCGCATCCGGAAGTCCAGTTCCAGTGCAATCTGCTTTTCGGTCATTCCTTCCTTCAAGATGCCCAGCAGGTCGGTGTAGGCTTCTTCGCTGAGGGCCTGGGCGGCGGCGATGGCTTGAATTTCATCCGCATCCTTGATCAGCCGCAGCCGGTTGATGGCGGCGGAGAGTTTGCCGTCCCGCACCAAGGTCAAGCCGGTGAGAGACTGGGTCAAGCCGTCATACTCAGACAAGGTCATGGTCTGTTCTTCCACTCCCAGAGTGGCTGCGTGATGCTTGGCGCAGAGCTGCTTGACCTGTTCCGCCAGATTTTCCTGGAGCAGCACCTTGCAGCCCTGAATGGCGTGGCAAGCCATTTCGTAGTAGCGAAAGTCCACGATAAAGTAAGCGGCGTTCTCCAAAATCAAGCCGGTACCGGCGGTGGAGGAAAAGCCCAGCAGATACCGCCGGGCCACCGGGCTGGTAATCAGATAGCCCTGAGCGGCACCCCTTTGGGAAAACAAGGCCTTTTGCAGTTTCTCAATCCGTACTTCCATCCTTACTCCTCCTGTTCCCTTTGCCCCAGGTATGCCGCCAAAGCCCGGACCGCCAGCAAATAGCTCACCGGGCCGAAGCCGGAAATCTGCCCCAGGCAAACCGCCGCCAGCACCGAATGATGGCGAAACTCTTCCCGGGCGTGGATGTTGCTGAGATGCACCTCCACCGTGGGAATCTTCACCGCAGAGATGGCGTCCCGAATGGCGATGCTATAGTGGGTGTAGGCCCCGGCGTTGAGGACAATGCCCTGGTACGCCCCTCTGGCCTCATGGAACTTGGTGACAATGGCCCCCTCGCTGTTGGACTGGAACACGTCGCAGTCCATCCCCAGCTTCTGGCATTCCTGCTGAATCTCCTGGTTGATGGAGGCAAAGCTCTGAGTGCCGTATACGCCCGGCTCCCGCTCCCCCAGCAGGTTCAAATTGGGTCCGTGAATCACCAACAGTTTTTTACGCTGTGACATAAAAATTCCTTCTTTCGGAAAATTTCAGACTCCCCCGTTTTCGTACTCACGGTAGGCTGCCTGCATGGCCGCCGCATCTTCCGTTTGGGTTCCGGCGGACTCACAAATGAAGGTGGGGTGATACCCTCTCTGGGCAATCAGCTCCATCAAGGGCCGGCAGTCCGGGCCGTACTGGGTGTCGGCAAAGGTCAAGTGCCGCTTTTCCCCGCCGCCGGGAGTGTATTCGATTTTGGAAAAGTGGCTGTGGAATCGGCTGGCCCGATCCCGGCCCAGCTTGTTTTCCACCAAATCCAAAGCCGCCGCAAAATCCTCCCTGGTGCTCATGCCCCCCAAAGTCCGGGCGTTGAGGTGGCCGAAGTCGATGCAGGGCAAGAACCGCTCCTCCATCCGGCACAGTTCCAGCACCTCTTCCAAGGTGCCCAGCTGGTTAAACTTCCCCATGGTTTCGGGGCAGAGAATGATGTCTCCCAGGTCATGGTCGTCCAGGGTCTGCTGGGCCTTTTTCAAGGTCTCTTTGGCCAATTCTAAGGCTTCCTCTCGGCTGATTTTGGAGCAGGAGCCGGAGTGCACCACCACCCGCTTGGCTCCCATGGCCTTGGCGGCCTTGGCGCTGTCCAAAATATAGCCGATGCTTTTTTCCCGTGTCTCAGGGTCAATGCCGGACAGGGAGATATAGTAGGGAGCATGGAGGGACAGGATAATGCCGTATTCCTCCGCCTTAGCCTTTAACTTGGCAGCGGTATCCGGATTCACCCGCACTCCCCGGCCGCATTGGTATTCAAAGGCGGTCAAGCCGAATTGGGACAGGTATTCCGGCACCTGAAGGGTGTTCTTGTACCCCAGGGTGCGGAAGCTGTCCGCCGTTCCCGCCGGGCCGAATCGAGGCTGTTCCATCTCAAGTCCCCTCCTTTTCACTTACTTTTTTCATTCGTTTTTCCGTTTTATGCCACAAAGGAATTTCCAGCACCCGCTTGGCCCGCAGAAAGCCACGGGTTTCCAGCTGAATGGGGCGGCAGAGCGCCATTTTCAGCTTGGCGGATTTGGCGCCCAGCACATCGGTGAAGAATTGATCCCCCACCGCCAAAATCCGCTGCGGGGGAAGGCCCAGTTTTTCCACTGCCTGCCGGTAGCCGGAAGGCAGCGGCTTCTTCCCTTCGCAGACGTAATCCAGCCCCAGTTTTTTGGCAAAAGGCGCCACCCGGGGCGGATGGTTGTTGGAAAGAAGGATACAGTGGATTCCGCTTCGGCGCAGCTCCTCCAGCCACCGGGCCACTTCCACCGAAAGTTCCTGGGCGTTGTGGCGGGTCAGAGTGTTGTCGATGTCCAGAATCAAACCGGCATAACCATGGTGCCGGCAGAACGCCGGGGTGATTTCAGTGACGCCGGAAAAGAGATAATCCGGGGTAAGCAGGCCCATGGGCACCTCCTTTTCTTTTGGCACATAAAACGAAAAAGCGAGCAGTAGCATGCCCGCTTTTACGATCCTCTTATCTGTACTTGCGCTTGCGTGCCGCCTCAGACTTCTTCTTCCGTCTGACACTGGGCTTCTCGTAATGTTCACGCTTGCGAACTTCGGCCATAACGCCGGACTTAGCGCAAGATCTCTTGAATCTTCTCAGAGCACTGTCCAGAGATTCATTTTCTTTTACACGAACTTCAGACACTTCGTTTCCCTCCCTTTGCCGACCGGCAGAGGTTTACAAAACCATTTATGTTTTGCAACAGATGAAATTATACACGTTCCGGTCTGGAATGTCAAGCGCATGCAGGAAAAATCCGGGGATTCCGACGTTTCCCACAACTTTCAGTCCCAAAAATCATCAAGATGAACAAGAAACACTTTGGTTTTTTCAAACAGGCCGGAATGGATTCCCAAAAACTGTAAAGGTTCTTTTTATTTCATCCCTTTGGAAACATCGGCGCAGGCTTCCATGGCGTCCATCACAGCGCCCCGGAATCCTTTTTCCTCCAGCACCTTCACCGCCGCAATGGTGGTGCCGGCGGGAGAGCAGACCATATCCTTCAGCTCGCCGGGATGCTTGCCGGTTTCAAGCACCATCTTGGCGCTGCCCAGCACAGCCTGGGCAGCAAACCGATAGGCCTGAGCCCGAGGCATTCCCTGCTGTACCGCCGCATCTGCCATGGCTTCAATGAACAGAAACACATAAGCGGGAGAAGAACCGCTGACTGCGGTCACCGCATCCATCAGCCGTTCCGGCACCTGTTCCACCAAACAGAAGGCGGAAAACGCCTTCTTCATCTCTTCCAGTTCTTCCTCCGTCACGTTTCCGTTGGGGCAGATGGCGGTCATCCCTTCCCCTACCATGGCGGGGGTGTTGGGCATGGTGCGGATCAGCTTTACCGGCTTGCCGAACTGCTGCTCCATGGCGGCAATCTCCTGCCCGGCAGCGATAGTCACCACCACAGTATCCTGGTCAATCACCGGAGCGATCTGGGCAATCACCGCCGGATAAAACATGGGCTTTACCGCCAGCACCAGATAGCGGGACTTGGCCGCCACTTCCTTATTGTCGCCGGTGGTCTGCACCCCCAAAGCCTGCACCGGCTCCATGGCAGCGGCCAAAGCGTCAGATGCCATTACCTGAGCGGCTTCCACCGCATGATGCTCCACCATACCCCGGATCATGGCTTTGGCCATATTGCCGCAGCCGATAAAACCCCATTGCATTTCCTTCATATGTTTTCATCCCTTCCAAGGGCAACAACCAAGCCCTTTTTTGCCAGTATAGCACAGCAACTCAAAAATCACAAGGGCAGGCCGGTGACAGTCCAAAAAGGGAAAAGAAAACACCGCAGAAACCTCTGCGGTGTTCCTTGGTGGAGACGGGGAGACTCGAACTCCTTACCTCTACAATGCGAATGTAGCGCTCTCCCAGATGAGCTACGCCCCCATGGCAACCGGCATAGTCAGCCGGTCTTTTGTCTGCTGGAGCTGGAAACGTGACTCGAACACGCGACCTGCTCATTACGAATGAGCTGCTCTACCAACTGAGCTATTCCAGCAAAATCGGCTGTGCCAAACCTGACTTTGCAATTATAACACAGCCGCGGCCGATTTGTAAAGTGGTTTTTTCAATTTTCCGCCGGAGCCGACAAATAAGGACTGTCCGCCACACAGAACCGGTAGGGCCAGTCCGCCGCTTCCCCGGCATAGTCAATGTGGATGCGCCTGCTCACCGCCACCTGCTCTTCCGGCACAGCGGGGGCGTCCTCCAGCCAAAGCTCCTCCCCCAAAAGGTCCATCCCGTAGCAGGACCGGTCAATGGCCATGGCCTGACAGAGCTTGCCGGGGCCGCTGCACAGATTTGCGGTGCGATGGGTATGCCGCCGCTGCTCCATCCAGTCCAATCCAACCACCGGCTCCAAAGCCCGCAGCAACACCACATGAGGCACCCCCTCCGGGGCGGCCACAATATTCATGCAGCAGTGCATCCCATAGATGAGATACACATAAGCATAACCCCCCGGGCCGAACTGAATCCGGGTGCGCTGAGTGTTTCCCTTGTAGGAATGGGCGGCGGGGTCCTGTTCTCCCAAATAGGCTTCGGTTTCCACAATCCGCCCAGCCGTGAGCTGATCCCCCACCCGGCGCAGCAACACCTTCCCCAGCAGCGTCCTGGCCAGCTGCAGCCCATCCTGCTGATAAAAGGAACGGGGTAAAATTCGATTGCGATTTGTATTATCCATTTATAATATTCCTATTTGGGCTTTTTTATCCGAGAAATGAGCCGCTTCCAGCGGGAAGGGTGCTCTTCTTTTTTGTGTTGCTTGGAAAATTCATCTTCCGTGAGCTGGGTGGTGCAAACCTCACCGCTTTCGGTTTGATGGAGGTATTCCAAATCCATATATTGGATGGTATCCGGGTCCAGCTTGCGTTTGCGCAGCTTTCGGCCCACCCGTTCCTTAATCAGCACATACAGTACCGCAAACACCGGAACCCCGATGACCATTCCCACAAATCCGATCAGGTTGTTCATCACCAGAATGCTTACCATGACCCAGAAGCCGGAAAGGCCGATGGAATCCCCCAAAATCCGGGGGCTGATAACCGAACCGTCGATCTGCTGAAGCACTAAGATCATAATGATAAACCACAAGCAGTTCCAAGGGTCCACCATGAGAATCAGCAATGCGGATGGGACGGCCCCGATAAAGGGACCGAAGTAAGGGATCACATTGAAAACCGTCATGATAACACTGACCAAAAGGGCATAGGGCATCTGGAAAATCGTCATTAAAATAAAGCAAATTACACCCACAATCACAGCGTTAATCACTTGGCCAGTAATAAATCCTCCAAAGGTATGGTGGGTCAGCCGGGTGACCCGCAGGATGCCGTTGGCCCGGTCCGACTTAAAGCAGGCAAACAAAATCTTTTTGGCCTGGGCGGAATACAAATCCTTGTGGTACAGCACATAGATGGCCAGGATAAAGCCCACCACCAGATTTAACAAAGTGGTGAAAAAGCCCATGATGCCGTTGGTGAGATTGCTCACCCAATCTCCCATCTGAGGCAGCACAATGCCGCTGAGAAAACCGATAACGGTGTCCTGAAATTCGGTAAAGAACTGGCTGATCTGGCTTTGCAGATCCGGCTGGTTGGCCAGCAGGCCCATCACGGTATCCTGCAGGTTATTGAAGTATTCAGGCAGCGCCGCCACCAAGCTGGTAATGGAGTCAATGAGCTGGGGCAGCAGCAACCAAAGCAGTCCCGCAATAATGGCCAAGGCAATGAGCATGGCGGTGACAATGGCCAGCCCCCGGGTCACCTTTTTGGCTTTGGAAGTTTTTTCCATTCGCTTTGCAATTCCCGGATAATACAGCTTTTCAAAAAAACGCATCACCGGCAGCAGCAGATAGGCAATCACCAGTCCCATCAGCACCGGCGTCAGTGCGGAAAATAAGGTACCAATTACCGAAGCAATGACCTCAAACCGCCAAAGGATAAACAGCAGTAAAATGGAGGCTACAATCACCGCAAAAGCCACAATCCCCGCCGAAAGATGTTTCGGTTCAATTTTTCGTTTCATAACTCCCTCACATCCCTTTTGGAAACGTCATGGTATTCTGCCTGTATCATAACACAGCGGGGCGAAAAAATCCACCGTCTTCCCGGAAAAAGTCCCAGGGTTTACGACGATCCTTCCCCTCCCCACAGGGCAATCAGGCTCTTTCCCACCAACACGGCGCTGCGCTTGGCCTGAGCCAGAGTATTGCCGTGGCTGCCGAATTCCAGCAGCAGGCTCCCGGTGGTCAGGTCCTGGTTGTAAAAGCGGTTCTGGTCAAAGAGGATGGGTCGCATTAAGTCGGGATACAGCCGGGCGGCCTGCTGCTGCAGCCCGGCGGCAAAGGTGAAGTTCTGCCGGAAATTTGGGATGCGGTTCCCATCGGCGCAGGAAATGATCATCACCTGGGCTACCTGCTGCCCCTCCACTGTGGCGGTGGGGGCAATCACGGTATTATCGTCCCGGGTAATGGCATCCCGGTGGACATCCAAAGTCACTTTAATGGAAGGATACTGCTCCAAATAATGGCGGATGGTTTCCCGGCTGCGGTCGTAGGCCCCGGTGTAGCTGGGATTATCGTGCTGGGTGGTATCGTGAATCACCTTGATTCCCGCTTCCTCCAGGGTCTGGGCCAGCACCTCCCCCACCGCCGCCATATTTTCCTCGTTCTGGTCGCTGCGGAAGGATTCGCTCAGCCCGTACCAGCTCCGCAGGGTGGGAAGATAGGCTTCGGTGGCGTGGGTGTGGTAAATCAGCACCTGGGGCTGGTCGCTGTTCAGCTCAATTTGAAAAGGCAGTTCCTGCCGGGAAAGGGAAAGGATTTCTTCCGTTCCCAAACCGCTGAGGTTGCGCACCCAGCCGCTGTCCAGAGCCAAATACTGGCTGCTGCTCCCTTCTCGATAGGTCTGCTGCACCACGGCGGCGGTATTTTCTGCCGGTTGAGCAGTGGTGTCCGCCGGGTCGGCAATGGCGGCCAGCACCTGGGCCGTATCCTGAACCGGCTGCACCGTTTCCGAAGGGGCAGAGGCAGCTTCCGGCTGTGAAACCGTTTCTTCCACCGGCTGGGCTTGCTCCTGATTTTCGGTGTCGTTAATCTGCTCCACCATCTGTTGGGTAGCGGGAGACAGGAAACTCAAGCCGGTGCATACCGCGGCCGCCTGGGCCAAGGCGCCGGACACCGGGGCCAGCAGCAGGGGCAGCAGATACCACAGCAACGCCCCCGCCAACCCTGCCGCCAACAGCCGAATCAGCCACCCTTTCAGCCGCTTTCCCATGCACCTTCACCCTCCCTGTCAATCTCCCAACAGTGTATGACCGGGAAGCTGGGATTAGAATGGGACTAGCTGGTTAGCGAGAGAATTTCCTCCACCGACAGGGTGGGTTGAAGGGCTTTGTTGATGGCGCAGGCGGTGAGTTTGGCGGCGTGTTCCAAAATCAGGTCAATCTCCCTGGGGGTTACGATCAAGGGGGAAACCCCGCCGTCAATCTCCGCCACCATGGGCACCCCTACCCCGATTACCGGCACCCCCATGGTTTTGCGGCTCAATTCCCGGCGGTTATTGTGGACCCCGCTGCCGGGGACAATCCCGGCGTCGCTCATCTGCACCGTCCGCCCCAGCCGCTCCAAGCCGGAACAGGCCAGAGCGTCCACCACAATCACCGCCTGGGGCTGCACCAGCCGGCACACCGCCTGAATCAGTTCAGCGCTCTCCACCCCGGTCTGCCCCAGCACCCCAGGGGCAACGGCGCTCACCGGGTTCACCCCATCCAGCCCAATCTGCCGGGTCAGGGAGGGAGGAAGGTGCCGGGTGACTAAAATCTGATCCGCCACCTGGGGGCCGTAGGCGTCGGGGGTAATGCTGCGGTTACCCAGCCCCGCCACCAGCACCTGCCGGCAGTGTTCGGGAAGCAGGGCGCACAAGCACCCCGCCAAATCTTCCGCTTCCTGAAAAGAGATTCCACTGTCCCGGGCAAAGGGGGTGGGGTCGGCGGTGAGGTAGCGGCCCACCGGTTTGCCCAACCGCTCCGCCGCCCGAGGGGATGAGACCCTTACCTCCTCACAAGCCAGCCCACCCTGGGTAAACCGGCGGTACTCTGCCCCCTCCACCCCAGCCCCTCCAGCAAAATCCATACATTCCAAGGCTAAATCCGTTCGGCTGTTCATACAATACTCCTAAATCTGAAATTTGTTCCAATTACCCCTTGCGTTTCGACGCGTTCCGTGGTATCATATTGAATGCTGTCATAGTCTTAACGTGTCTCAAAATAAGGGTATGAAACGATTCTGTACCGCTATTGTGTCTTTGCAACAGCGGTTTCATGCAAGGAGGTGCTGGGAATGCCCAATATCAAATCTGCTAAGAAGCGTGTTCTGGTCAACCAGACTAAGGCCGCTCGGAACAAGGCTCTGAAATCCAACCTGAAAACCATGATGAAGACTGCCAACCAGGCGGTGGAAGCCAAGGCTGATAACATGGACGCCGCTGTGGCCAACGCAGTGAAGGCCATCGACATGGCCTGCTCCAAAGGCTTGATTCACAAGAACAACGCCGCCCGGAAAAAGAGCAAGCTGGTAAGCAAGCTCAACGCTGCCAAGGCGTAATAGAATTTTGTAAGAAAACAGGCCTCCAACCTCTGGGCCTGTTTTTCTTTTGCCTTTGAATATTACTGTTTGTATAATTTGTCAAAAATAATCCTTTTTGGCAAAAAGAAAGCGCTTGGAAAGACTCTCTCTCCAAGCGCTGTTTCTATTTTACGGAATTAAGCTTCGTTCTTTTCTTCCTTGGCTACTTCCACTTTTGCCTGATAGTCCTTGCCGTAGTAAGCCTTCAGGTACATTTCCTTGATCTCGCTGATCAGGGGGTAACGGGGGTTGCTGCCGGTGCACTGGTCGTCGAAGGCGTTCCGGGACATTTCGTCCAGGGTGGCCAGGAAGTCCTCTTCCTTGACGCCGTAGTCGGCGATGGTCTTCTTCACCCCAACCGCTTCCTTCAGCTCTTCAATCTTGGCAATGAACTTCTTTAAGGTGTCGGCGTCATCCTTGCCGAACACGCCGCAGAAGTTGGCGCATTCCACATACCGATGGAGGGTGTGAGGATACTGATACTGGGGGAAGGTGCCCATCTTGGTGGGCTGTTCCGCTGCGTTGTATTCCAGCACCAGGCTGATCATCAACGCATTGGCCAGGCCGTGAGCCAGGTGGTGGTAAGCGCCCAGCTTATGAGCCATGGAGTGGCAGACACCCAGGAAGGCGTTGTTGAAGGCCATGCCAGCCATGCAGGAAGCATCGGCCATCTTCTGACGGGCTTCCACATCGTTGCCGTTGTTGTAGGCACGGGGCAGGTATTCAAACACGTTCTTCATTGCCTTCAGAGCCAGACCGTCGGTGTAGTCGGTGGCCATCATAGAGGCGTAGGCTTCCAGGGCGTGGGTCAGTACGTCCACACCGGAGGCGCTGGTCAGACCCTTGGGCTGAGTCATCATGTTGTCGGTATCCACAATGGCCATGTTGGGCATCAGGGAGTAGTCCGCCAGAGGATACTTGATGCCGGTCTCCTGGTCGGTGATGACAGCGAAGGAGGTCACTTCAGAGCCGGTACCGGAGGAGGTGGGGATGGCCACAAAGAAGGCCTTGGTGCCCATCCGGGGGAAGGTGTGAACACGCTTCCGGATATCCATAAACCGCATGGCCATGGACTGGAAGTCTTCTTCCGGATGTTCGTACATCACCCACATGATCTTAGCGCAGTCCATGGCAGAACCGCCGCCAAAGGCGATGATGCAGTCCGGCTCAAAGTCCCGCATGAGCTTCAAACCTTCTTCTGCGTTAGCCAAAGTGGGGTCAGGCTGCACCCCGGCGAAGGTGGTGTAGGTGATTCCCATTTCGTCCAACCGGTCGGTCACCGGCTTCAGAAAGCCGTTCTTGAACAGGAAGCCGTCGGTGACCACAAAGGCTTTTTTCCGGTGATACACTGTTTCCAGTTCCTTCATCGCTACCGGCAGGCAGCCCTTCTTAAAGTATACCTTTTCCGGCGCACGGAACCACAGCATATTCTCTCTCCTCTCCGCAACGGTCTTGATGTTCAAAAATTGTTTGACCCCGATGTTTTCCGAGGTGGAGTTGCCGCCCCAGGAACCACAGCCCAGAGTCAGGGAGGGAGTCAGTTTGAAGTTGTAGATGTCGCCGATGCCGCCTTGGGCAGCCGGGGTATTCAGCAGGATCCGACCGGTCTTCATGCGGTCTTCAAATTCCTGGATCTTTTCCGCCTGATTGACGTCCACATACAGCACGGAGGTGTGGCCGAAGCCGCCGTCCCGCACCAAACGGTCCGCCATGTTCAGAGCCTGTTCAAAGCTGTCCGCCTTGTACATGGCCAACACCGGAGACAGTTTCTCCCGGGCAAACACTTCGCTGGGATCGGTGGACTCGATCTGGGCGATGAGCAGCTTGGTGTTTTCCGGCACAGTGAGGCCGGCCATCTTGGCGATGGTCACAGCGGTCTGGCCCACGATCTTGGCATTGATAGAGCCGCCACCCGGGAACATAACGGCACGGAGCTTTTCCTTCTCTTCGTCGTTGAGGAAGTAGCCGCCCCGGTAAGCAAACTCCTGGCAAACGGCGTCGTACAGATCCGCCAGCACCGTCACAGACTGTTCGGAAGCACAGATCATGCCGTTGTCAAAGGTCTTGGAGTGGATGATGGAGTTGACCGCCATCCGCACATCGGCAGTGCTGTCGATGATCACCGGGGTGTTGCCGGAACCGCCGCTGACAGCGGGGGTGCCGGAAGAATAGGCAGCCTTTACCATGCCGGGGCCGCCGGTGGCGTAGATGATGTCCGCTTCCGCCATGAGCTGGTGGGTCAAATCCATGGAGGGCACGTCAATCCAGCCGATCAAGCCCTTGGGAGCGCCGGCGGCTTCCGCAGCTTCCCGCACGATCTTGGCCGCTTCGATGGAGCTCTTGATGGCTCTGGGGTGGGGGCTGAACAAAATGGCGTTACGAGTCTTCAAAGCCACCAAAGCCTTATAAATCACCGTAGAGGTAGGGTTGGTGGTAGGGGTAACGGCGGCAATAACGCCGATGGGCTCCGCAATCCGACGGACGCCGTAAGCCTTATCTTCTTCGATAACGCCGCAGGTTTTGGTGTACCGGTAAGTGTTGTACACATATTCTGAAGCGTAGTGGTTTTTAATCACCTTATCTTCCACAACACCCATGCCGGTTTCCTGCACCGCAAATTCCGCCAGATCAATCCGATGCTGGTTGGCCGCTTTGGCGGCAGCGTAGAAAATAGCGTCTACCTGCTCCTGGGTGAAGGAAGCGTATTCTGCCTGCGCCTTGCGGAGCTGATCCAGGCAGCGGGACAAGCTTTCTGCGCTGTCCACGGTTTCATACTGCATTTTGGTTTCTTGCATATCCGTTCCTCCTGCTTCCAAATAAAATGAATGCTTTCGTTCCCCCGTTTGGGATGATACCAGTATACGCCTTTGTTAAATTTTTGTCAATCTACTTTGTTAAAATTTTGTCAAACAACTAAAATTCTTACGTTCCCTCGTAGAATTTTAGCAACAACGCCGGAAATTTTCCGCTTCTTTTTCCAGCTATCCCCAAATTATTGTCCTATGGACGTTCTATCCAAGGTAATTTGCCCCAAAAGTTTCCCCCTAACGTTCCCATTGTCGCAGCAAAACCTTCATTTGTACTGAGGGGGTGCCCGCTTCCTTTTCTCGACCCCGTTTTTCTGTATTTCCTCCCTGCAAAGCAAAAACAGGCCGCACCAGGCAGCCTGTTTTCCTAAAACTCTTTGGTTGTCATATCGCTGTTTTCTAAGCGCCGTTTACTCCAGCTCTTCCCCGGCGCTGCCCACCACAGCAAACCCGTAAGGGGGCAGGGAAACCTCCCGGCTTTCCCATTCCCGACCCAAAGCGACGGTTTGAGGCGTTTCGGTGTGGTTGAGCACAAAGAGATAGTTCCGTTCCCGTCCCTTCCGGCAGGCCAGCTCCACCCCTTCCGGCGCTTCTCCCAGAGAAGACACATCGGCGGCGCGCAGCAGCTCGCTCATCAACTTGTTCATCAGTTCTTCATCCGGTTCGGTACCCACATACCAGGCCTGCCCTTGGCCGAAACGGTTGCAGGTAATCACCGGGGTGCCGGCATACCATTCCCCCGCTGCAACCGCCAGGGTTTTTGCGGTAGAGGGGGCAAGGAGGTCGCACCACTGTTCCCCGGAGAACAGCTCCCCGTCCCATTGCACCGGCAGGGAGGTTTCCCACAAACAGTCGTATTCCGGCACTTCAATGCCCAACACATCGCTGAGACCGCCGGGAAGGGTGTGGGGGTGGCAAAGGTTGGTGTCGTCCTTCACCCCAGTGCGCATGGTCAGCACCAAATGACCGCCCTGAGCCACATAGTTCCGGTATTTCTCTTCCAGCTCCGGGTTGGTCAGGTACTGCAAGGGGGCAATCAGCAGTTTGTACTTGGAAAAGTCCCCCTGGTCACTGAGAAAGTCCACCGGCACATTGGCCCGGTACAAAGCGGTGTAGTATTTCATCACCTGCCCCAGATAGGTGAGCTTGGGATTGTGGGGCTGGATCTGCATGGCGTAGTTCTGGTCGTAGGAATAGACGATACCCACCTGGGCCGGAGTGGTGATGCCCTGGGTTTCTTCCATATAGGGGCGCAGGGCGGCAATGACCTCCTTCAATTCCTGATAGGTGCGGCCGGGTTTGCCGCTGTGGGGCAGGATGCCGTGCCAATACTGCTCAGTGCCGAAGAGGCAGCTCCGCCAGCGGAAGTACACCACCGTATCCGCCCCATGGGCCACCGACTGGGCAGTCCACAAACCAAGCTGGCCGGGGGCCGGATTGCGTCCCATGCACTCCCAGCCGGTGATCCCCGCCTGCTGTTCCATGATCCAGAAATTCTTTCCCTTACAGCCCCGGATAAAGTCCAGTTCCGCCGCCAAACGCTGATTGGGCTGATGGGGCGGCTGGGCGAAGTAACCGCCGGGATACTGATCGTGGCTGAGAAAATCCAGATCCTTGCCCAGTTCAAAATAACTGACCTTATCCGCAAATCCCATGCAGTTGTGGGTGATAAACTGCCGGGGGTCGCAGTACTGCCGGAGGATGTGCACCTGGAAGCGCATAAAATCCGCCACCAAATCAGAACAGAACCGCTTCCAATCCAGCATCTGAGAAGGGTTGTGGCCGTTGGGGGTCACTTTCGGGGAGATGATCTGATGGAAGTCGGAATATTCCTGGCTCCAAAAGGCGGTGCCCCAGGCACGGTTCAATTCCTCAATGCTGCCGTACTTCTGCTGCAGCCAGCGGCGGAAAGCCGCTTCACAGTGGGGACAGTAGCAGAAGTCCCCGTGGCTGTTGCCCAGCTCGTTGTCCACCTGCCAGCCCACCACATGGGGATGGTGGCCGAACCGGGCCGCCATGGCGGTGACCAGTCGCCGGATGTGCTGGCGGTAATGGTGGTTGGATTGGCAGTCATGGTGCCGCCCCCCAAACTCCCGGCGCAGACCGTGAGAGTCCACCGGCAGAATGTCCGGGTCCTGGCGCACCATCCAGGCAGGAGGTGCAGCGGTGGGGGTACCCAGCACCGTCTGGATGCCGTGAGCGGCCAGGGTGTTGATGGCCTGGTCCAGCCATTCAAAGTGAAATTCCCCTTCTTTGGGCTCCATCTTGGTCCAGGAAAATTCTCCCATCCGCACCACCTGGATGCCCAGTTGCTCCATCAAAACGGCGTCGGTCTCCCAGCGCTCCTGGGGCCAGTGTTCGGGATAGTAATCCACGCCGAAATAAAAACTCATTGCAGTTTCTCCTTCTTGATCTGGTTTTCTTCAGTATACCATAAAATATCTGCTGGGTTTCCGCTGGTTCTCGCCGCCAGGCGAAATGCCGCCTTTGCTTTTCGGCGGCAAAGCGGGAACCGTAATGATTAGAATTGCCTATCATTATACCATAAAGCATCTATTAGGTTTCCCTCGGTTTTTGCAAAGCAAAATGACCGACCGGACATTGGAACGGTCAAGAGGTGAACCGTAATGATTGGCTTTGCCAATCATTATACCATATTGGGTGAGATTTGTCTGCAAAAATTCACAAAAGAAATAAAAATTCAAAAGGGCCCTTTCCTCAACCAAAGACAAATTGAAACATAGCTTGCCTTATATTTACAACACATTAGACATTCTTTCAATGTGGTTGGCAGTATCCTTGACAAGAACAAAAAAATAAGATACAATTTTATCCAGTCAAACATTGATAGATTCTCTTGATCTTATCAAAATTCTCCGGCTTTCAAAAAATTATTTCATTAAGGAGCGGATGCAATATGAAAAAAACCATCTGCCTGGCCTTGGGAACGCTGTTGCTTTTGTTGACTGCCTGCGGCACCAATGGGCAGGGCACCGATTCATCTCTTGACAGCTCGAACGGGAACGGAACAATTTCTGCCAGCCAATCCACCACTGCCGTGGAAGTTCTCAACATCAACGACCAGGAACAATTCGGTTCGGAAGTCCGGTATGAAGTATCCTACCGTCTGAACAGTGATGACACCACCCAGCACGGCTACATGGACGCTTCTGGTGTCATTACAACGGAAGCCCCTCAGGCACCATATGAAAACAGCGGTTCTTCCTTTGTCATCTACGATGAAAACGGCAACGAAACCTATTCCAGCCCAAGCGGTGAATACTGGCAGATCGAAGGCAGCACGGACAACAATGTGTATCTGGTGCAGCAACTGCGCTCCGGCTTAGACGAATCTGCCACCTATGTAGGGTTGATGGATGAAACAGGCAACTGGCTGTACGGCGAGCCGGTAAATGTTACCCAGCTAACCGGTATTCAGCTGCTGCAGGCAGGCCGTTCGGAAAACCTGGGAGAAAATATGTTATCTGTCTATTGTGCAGAAGCACATGGGAACTATCTGGTATTGTTCAACGGAGAAACCGGTAATTACACCTTGATTAACGATGTAAGGAACCAAGATCTCGCCTTTTACAGCGGCACCATGATCTTTCAGCATTGGGACGGTGGCACCAGCGGCGGCGATTTAGGCGACATTTGCAGTGTGGATAAAAGCGGAAACATCACCACCCTTTCCACGGAAGGGGAATTGCTGCGCACCGGTGCCAACGGCTTTTTAACCAGCGCCAACGGTCTATCCTTCTACAACAATCAAGGCCAACTCATCTGGTCCTTCCAAGAATACCCCTTGTCCGACGGGTTCACTCCCATCCTGTACGATGATATGGTGTTTGCCCATGTAACGGGAGCGGACGGCAACAGTTATATCGCCTGCATCTCTCAAAGCGACGGGACGCTGGTGTATGAACCCATCCGGGATTCCCACAACTATATTTACCAGCACTACATCCTAACCGAAATTTCCGATGCAAATTGTTTTGTGGATTTGCTTACTGGGGAAACCCTGGCCACCCTCCAAGACGATTTTGATTTGGATGAAGTGGAGTATTACGAGCAAGGTCTTTATGCCGTAAAACACCGCGAATCCGGCGAAAACAGCTATCTGTTCTATGACTTCACCGGAAACCGGGTGACGCCGGGAGTGGTAGAAGAATAATCAACTCCTTAAAGCAAATGCCCCATTCCGCTCAAATCTCGTCAAAAGATTTGAGCTTTGGGCAAAATATAACACTACTTGCACAAACAAATCCTGAAAAAGAAAAATCCGGGACCATGCTGGGTGATAACCACTCAATATGGTTCCGGATTTTGTGCATTTTTTCGACAAGTTATTTTTTCAATAGGACGCATCTTCGATTTGCTTCTTCTCTTGGGATTCTGCAAGCAAGCGCTGGTTCCGATAGGTGGAATACAGTAATCCCAATAGCAAACCATTCACCACCAGTCCCAACGGCCGGTCCAGATTCATTAAGGGGTACTGGCCGATCACAACGTGAGTCAGCCGCAGTTCTTCCACCAAAGCCCCGAAATAAGAGACCGTAAAATAAAGGGCACAGCACAATCCCAAAAACCGTCCGCCCCGGCCGGGATTCCGGCAGGCCCGCCAGATCAGATAAGCAAAGAAAGCAGTCAACACCAGAAACAGCATCAACGAAAGCACCGGGGTATCCACCGCCACCGCAGAGAGCAGCCGGCCGCTTTTCTCGAAAAAGTACAGCGAGGATTCCTCCACCCACCAAATGGACTTTGCCAACATGGGATAAAGAAACTCATAGTATGGCTGGTGCAAAAAGCTCCAATAGGTGGCAACTACCACCAAACAAGGCACCAAGATGCCAATACACCAAAGTGACGCGCGGCAGGAACCGGTATAATATTTGGTGGCGGCCCGGAGATACAGCACCCAGGCCACCCCCGCACAGCACAGAAATGCCCCGAAATTGCAGTAAAACATGGAGAAGATCAAAGTAGGCAGCAGATAGAGCTGACGCAGCAGCAGTCCTTTCCGGGAACGGCATGGGTGGGAATAAATCCAAATGAGTGCGGAGAGGAGAAACAGCGGGGTGAGATCCCCGAAATAAAGAGTATAGGGCCAATAAGACCAAGCGGCATAAGGCAGTTCCCCGGTAGGAAACAGCACAGCCACCATTCCCAAAGCAATCAAAGAAGACACTAAATACAGCTTTTTTGGCTGAGCAAACAATGCCCCATAGCGAAAACCGGCTGGCCAGCCAGAAGCCCACCAGTCCCCCGCCAATTCCCACAAGCGCTATGGGAAGATTCAGGTTCGGGGGTACCTGGGTGGACTGCCACACCGGCAGCAGAAACTGAATTACCAAGCCCAAAGCCACCACCAGCAAAGCGTACACCAGCATGGGGATGTCCCACATAGGGCGGTGGATTCCGTCCAACTGTTTTCCCAACGCCACCGGGTCCCCCATGTCGACGACGGCCTGCTGTTGCGCCTTTTCTTGGTCCATTCCCTGCCTTTGATATTCCTGGGTTTGCAGCAGCAGATGGTCTTCCAATTCCCGGCCCAGGATGGGGCGGATTTTTTTCACCCGAATCTGCTCCAACACCCGGTTCAGGTAGTCCTGAATTACTTTCATATTTCATTCCTCCATGGTCCGTTCCACGGCACGGCGAAAAGCGTCCCACTGATTTTTTTGCAAAGCAAGCTGCTTCAAACCCGTCTCGGTGATGGAATAAAACCGGCGGGCCCTTCCCTGCTCCACAATCTGCTCCTGAGAAGTAATGCAACCCTTAGCTTCCAAACCGTGAAGCACCGGATACAGGGTGCCTGCCTGAAGCAGGAAGGTGTCCCCGGAACGCTGCCGAATCTGCTCCATCATTTCGTAGCCGTACCGGGGCTTTTCCTGCAAAAGGTGAAGCAGCATCATTTCCAACGGATTAAAGGTCAGTTTCTTCATTTTTATCGTTCTCCTTTATATATAGAATTTCTATATATAAGTATATCGGCACTCTCCCGAATTGTCAAGGTAAAATTGCTTAATAACGCAAAATTCCCTCCCCGGAAACAGGGAGGGAACTTTTTCCTTACAGGCACCGCTGCAAAGAATCCAACAGGCTCTTGGCGCCGGTGGCGTTGAGGTTGTTGAGGAAAATCACGTCGTCAATCTGGTTCTGCCCCACAAACTGGCTGATGCTGCCACTGTAGTAGCGGAAGTCGATAACGTACACATCCTGATAGTGGTCCACCAAGAAAGGGACGAAGGCGTTACCGTAGGAATCCTTCACCACCACCGCAGAACTGCCGTCGGTGATGTTGGGATTGTGGATTTCTTCATAGGGCTGGTCCCCGGCAATAAAGCAGTTGTACTTGGAGCTGCTGTTCCAGGTGGACACATCGGCAATAATCCGGTAGTTTTCCAGCACCGTGCCGTCCGCTTGATGAGCAGTGAGGGTTTTCACCCCGTTGGGCTCGTAGGCGATGACGGTATCCGGGTTAGCCGCTAAAGCAGGGGCCTGGTTGCTGCTGGCATACATGGTACCCAGGAAGTTGTCAAAGGTCAGGGTGTTGAAGCTGCTCAAATCATGGGGCGCAATCCCCTTTACCTGGCAGAAATCACTGTAGGCGTAGTAGGCGCCCAACGCCGTCCAATGGTGGTCGGTGCGGAAATACAGGTATTCATCCTGGTGGCTGCGGAGGGTGTCAAAGGGGTCTACCTTCAGGATTCCCCCATCCATCCGAGAGAAAAGGTAGTCGATGGCCTGGTCTTCATGGCTCCAGTTCATTTCATCCAGCACTTCATCGGAAAAGTCTATGCCGTAGGCCAAGGGGGCCAAAATGGAATAGACGTTGGCGCTGGGGTTGGCCGCCTTAATGTTGTCGTAATAGGCGTTGAGGATGGCGGCGTACCGGTCGGAGTTTTCCTGACCGAAGTAGTACAGGCTGTACGCCCGGTCACCAGAAAGATAGACGCTGCCCGCCGATTCCGGAGGCGCCTGGATGGCGCCGTCCACCGTCGTGGCAGGCGGCACCGGCTCCACCGTTTCCTCCAGCTCCGCCCGGGAGGTATCGCCGGAGGTGGTGTCGGGGATTTCTTCCGCCACCTGATGTTCCCCAAACATCTGCTCGGTCTGGATCCCGTACAGGCTGCGGAAATAGGTGTTGGCGGTCATCAAGCCTTCCCGCCATGGGAAGGTATCCGCATACCAGGTGTCTATCTGGGAGAAGTAGCTTCCATCCCAGAAGGCGGCCGGGGTAAAGGCAGGAAAATGGGTCAGCTCCCGCTTCTCCAGCTGGGAACTAGTGGGGCGGAAAAACCAAAGCAGCCCCACCACAAAGAAAACGATCATGGTAAGGAAAAACACTACCCGCTTCCAGAAATCCACCTTTTTCTTCAGCAGCACCGGTTTCTTTTTTGCAGTTTGTTGTTTCATGGAAGATTACCTCACCGTTAAAACTGGAAATACAGGAAAGGATTGTAACTGTCCCCTACCAAAGCCATGGCGGAAAGCACCAGCAGCCCCACCGGGAGCAGCACATCAAACACCGCCAGCCCTTTGGCAATCACCGGGTGCCGGGTGCCTTGGTATTGCAGCAGCCGGTGGAGATACCGGCCCAAGGGAGTGCAAGCAATGGCGCAGAATATCAGGAAGAAGCAGTTGTTCAGCCAATTCAGCCCCACTGCCGGGCTGGTAAACCCTGCGCCGGTAGCGCCGAAAATCCCTTGCAACGCCGTACCCAGCATCCCCAAATCAGTAAACCGGAACAGCAGCCAGCTAAAATACACTACCACCAACAGCAGAATGTGATTCACCGGCTTGCAGCGGTGCAGGGGGCTCTTGAGCCAGAACAGCTTTTCCAGCACCAAAAACAAAAAGAAGTAAAGCCCCCACAAAATATAGTTCCAACTGGCCCCGTGCCAAACGCCGGTGAGCAGCCACACCACAAACAGATTAAAAATCTGCCGGGGCAGTCCTCTTCGGTTGCCCCCCAAGGGAATGTACACATAATCCCGGAAGAAACTGCTCAGGGAGATGTGCCACCGCCGCCAGAACTCAGTGACGGAATCGGAGATATAGGGGTAATTAAAGTTTTCCTTATAATGGAAGCCGCTCATCAACCCCATGCCGATGGCCATATCGGAGTAGGCAGAAAAGTCCAGGTAAATCTGGAACATATAGCACAGTCCACCCAGCAGCAGCCCCGCCGACGGGGTGGTTTGCAGCGCCTGGAGATTGTTCAGCGGCAACAGGCTGTCTGCCAGGGCGGCACAGGAGTTGGCCAGCACCGCCTTTTTAGCCAGCCCCACACAAAACCGGGTAATTCCCCGGCTGATCTCGCTGGAGCGGATGCGCCGGTGCAAAATCTCCTCGTTCACGTCCTTATACCGAATGATAGGGCCTGCCACGCACTGGTGGAACAGCCCGGCGTAGAGCAGCAGCATCCAGTATTTTTTCTGGGCCCGCACCTCTCCCCGGTACACATCAATCACATAGCTGATCAGCTGGAAGGTGTAGAAGGAGATGCCGATGGGCAGCACAATCTGAGGGATGACAGTGGGCCAGCCGGTGAGGAACTGCAGGTTCTCGCAGATAAACCCGGTGTATTTGAAAAACACCAGCAGCCCCAAAGACAGCACCAAAGTCAAAATCAGAAACAGCTTCCGCCGCTTTTGGTTGGGTGCGCTGTCTAGGAGCCTGGCCCCCAGCCAGCAGATGAACACCATGCCCATGAGCAACAGCAAAAATCGCGGCCCACCCCAGCCGTAAAACACCAAAGAGAAAATCAGCAGTGCAATGTTCTGAGCCTTGGTGGTGCGGCAGAGACGGATGGTAATCAGATTCAGCACCAAGAATAAAAACACAAACAGCATACTGGAAAAAACCATGGCGGAGACCTCGAACTTTCTTTCAAAAATAAGGAAAATCTCCGGGGAAGTCCCCGGAAACTACAGCTTCATTTTACCATCAAATTTCTGTTTCGGTTCCCTCATTTTTTACTCAGCAAAATGGCTGGGGCGGACAGAAAGGTTCAAGACGTTTCTGCGCCAGGCGAGAGGGAAATCGGAGTGATTGTCTTTGGCAATCATTCTACCATACCTGTATTGCGGTTTCAATGCCAAAAAAACGATTTGGCACGGTTTATGGAAACTGCCCCATTCCATATTCCGGCTTTTGTGCAGGTTGGGAAACAAATTGTAACAGCCTGTTTCAGACTGTCATTCCCTTCTTTTTTTCTGTCATTCTTTTATCATTCTTAGCAAATACAGGAATTTAATGGAAAAAATAAAAAAATGACACGGCTTGCTCAGATGTCTTGCAAGCCGTGTTTTCATGGATTATACTCTTACCAGTATCGTCCTATATCCTATGAACTTAACATTATTTTAGCAAGGTGGAGGGCGTTTGTCAACCCCAAAGTTGAAAATAATACCATAAAACCAAAAAAATTCATATTCCAAAATGAATTTTTAAGCCGGCATAGGACCAGGACGAAAAAAGAAAACCATTTTTATTTTATTCGGGGTCAAACTTCGGGTCAAACAGAAAGGAGACTGGATTATGCCTCGCAGGGGTGAAAACATCCGCAAACGTAAGGACGGCCGTTGGGAAGGTCGTTATATTCAAGGTTACGATTCTGATACCAATAAAGCCAAGTATGTTTCCCTGTACGGAAAGAGCTATCAGGAAGTGCGGGAAAAACTTAACGACGCCCGCTACTGGCAGCGGCAAGGGAGTGTCACCGCCCAAAAGAAGATTCGGTTCGGCCAACTGGCGCAGGAATGGCTTTCCCTCCAACAACCCTTCCTCAAACCAGCTTCTCTAGCCAAATATCGCACACTGCTGGAACAGCACATCAACCCAGAACTGGGTCATCTCTTCCTGCGGGATATCACAGAATCACGCCTCAATGACTTTTTGGCCCAGCAGTCCACCTCCGGCAACCACAGCACCGGCGGCGCCCTTTCCGTCAGCACGCTGCGTTCGCTGCTTTACCTTCTCCATGCCGTTACAGGGCTGGGCGCTTCCCGAAAACTGCTGCCCGGCTTTTCCCTCCACTTGCCGGTGCATCCGCCGAAAACCGCCGGAGTTCAGGTACTCTCCCACCGAGACGAACACTTTTTGGAGCAGTACCTTTCCCATCATCTCTGCCTACGCAACCTGGGAATCCTGCTGAGTTTGTACTGCGGGCTGCGGCTGGGAGAGGTCTGCGGGCTGCAATGGCAAGATTTGGATTTTCAAGCAGGACTACTTCTGGTTCAGCGGACGGTGCAACGGATTCCTTGCAGCAGCCCTACTCCCCAAGGGCCGAAAACCACGCTTCAGGTCAGTGTTCCAAAAACCCAGGCGTCCCGGCGGCGAATTCCACTTCCAGCCTTTCTGATTTCCCTGCTGCTGCCTTTTGCCTCCGGGGTTTGTCCCCAAAACTATGTGCTGACCCAAAGCCAAAAGCCCATGGAGCCCAGAGCTTACCAATATTACTTTCAGCAGGTGCTGCAAAAAGCCGGGGCGGCAAAGGTCAACTATCATATCCTGCGCCACACCTTCGCCACCAACTGCGTGGCTCTGGGCTTTGATTCCAAAACCCTCAGCGAAATTCTGGGCCATTCTAATGTAAACATCACCTTCAACCGGTATGTCCACCCCACCTTGCTGCAAAAGAAAGAGCAGATGGAGCATTTGGATTCTATAAAGGGTCAACTTTATGGTCAGATTTCTCCTTCGCCGGACAAAACCCCAGTATTGGCCGTCATGTACCCTTGATTTTCACAGAAGAGTATATTCTACGAAACCAAAAAAATTCCTTTTGAAAAAACGAACAGGGGGAGTGACATGGCAAAGGAACCCTATGTGCCGGTTGAGGCGAACGTTCTTGCCCGGTTGCAGGAAATCCCATCCATCCCGGAAGGGGACGCCCTGTTGGAATGGGTGGAGCAGAGGATTCGGTCCGACTTAAATCCGGAAGGTGACCCGGCATGAAGCTGAAAGACGGCTTGCTACTGCGACAGGTGGCGGGGCAGTATGTGATTGTCCCCACCGGGGAACGGGTGCGGGAGGTCACCGGCGTCCACTACCTCACCCCCGGCGCCGCCTGGCTCTGGGGTCAGATGGAAGGGAAGGACTTCCAGCCGGAGGAACTGGTGGAGTTAGCCCAGGCCCATTTTACCGGGGTCACCAAAGAGCAGCTGGAAACGGACATCTCCGCCTTCCTGAAAACCCTGGGGGACGCCAATGTTTTGGAGGACGGAAAGATGCGGGGAAGCGCCTACATCCGGCTTCGCAATTCGGAATCATTAGAAAAGTATAGCAATAATTTTGAAAAAAGCAAGGAGAGATAAGTATGGCATATGGTAATACGACAATTCAAATCCAAACAACAGAAGATTATAGTGCAAGCGGCAGAATTGCAATGTATTCAGCAAACGGCAGCGGAGCAAATATGACCTCATCTGGTCAAGATGGTAGCATGATGTCAATTTATCATATTTCTTGGCAATGGGACTCAGATGGCGATTATACTAATGATGGATTTACTGGTCATGGATGGTTCGCCGGCACAGGGCCTCTTAGTGGATATGCCAGTGCGGAAGCAGTTACTAGAGCAGCACAGGATGGCGTTAATATTGCTAATCTGATTAATACATGGGCAAGTGATTCAACAACCAGTTTGAATGAGAAAGACTCGTGGATTCAAAAGTTAAGAACTGATGCTGTGGGCTGTATTAGTTAATTCTCTTTTCAAAGATCTCCTGCTTCTCTCCCCACCCTCTGGAAAGCAGGAAAACTCACCCGGAAAACCCCGCAGGCCCTCCCTGCCGGTTTTCCCCATTTCAAACGCTCACTTCATCACCTTACATAGCTCCCCGCTCCCCTTCTCCACCCTCTGGGAAGCGGGGGCTTCCTTTTTTCCAAATAAAACGCAGTAAAAAAGCGTTTCCTGCACCCACACAGGAAACGCTCTTTCTTTTTGTCTTATTTCCCCATGCCCGGAATCAATCCAATTCCAGCGCACCGGTATACAGTTGATAATAGGTGCCCTTCTGAGCTAAGAGCTGTTCGTGGTTGCCCCGCTCGATGATCCGGCCGTGGTCCAGCACCATTATGGCGTCGGAGTTGCGGATGGTGGAGAGCCGGTGGGCGATGACGAACACCGTCCGCCCCTTCATCAGCTCATCCATGCCCCGCTGCACCAGAGCTTCGGTACGGGTGTCGATGGAGGAGGTGGCCTCGTCCAGAATCAGCACCGGCGGGTCGGCGATGGCGGCCCGGGCAATAGCCAAAAGCTGGCGCTGGCCCTGGCTGAGCTGCTGACCGTCGTCGGAGAGGATGGTCTCATAGCCCATAGGCAGCCGGGTAATGAACTGGTGGGCGTTGGCCAGCTTGGCGGCGGCGATGACGTCTTCATCGGTGGCGTCCAAACGGCCGTAGCGGATGTTCTCCCGGATGGAGCCAGTAAACAGGTGGGTATCCTGGAGCACCATGCCCAAGCTGCGGCGGAGGTCCTTGAGACAAATCTTGTTGATGTTTATGTTGTCGTATCGGATTTTGCCGTCGGCGATGGTGTAAAACCGGTTGATCAAATTGGTGATGGTAGTTTTACCGGCGCCAGTGGAGCCCACAAAGGCGATTTTCTGGCCGGGCTTGGCGTAGAGGTCGATGTTGTGGAGCACCAAATGATCCGGGTTGTAGCCGAAACTCATATCAAAGAACCGCACGTCACCGGTGAGCTTGCTGTAGGTGACGCTGCCGTCTGCCTTGTGAGGGTGGTGCCATGCCCACAGACCGGTACGCTCAGGAACTTCGGTAATTCTCCCGTTCTCATCCATTTTGGCGTTGACCAGGGTGACATAACCTTCATCCACTTCGGGAGTTTCATCCATCATGCGGAAGATCCGCTCCGCACCGGCCAGAGCCATAATCACGGCATTGGCCTGCTGGCTGATCTGACCGAAGGGCTGGGTGAAGCTGCGGGTGTATTGCAAGAAGCTGGCCAGGCTTCCCAGGCTCAAGGCGGTGAGGCCGCTGATGGACATGACCCCGCCCAGAATGGCCGCCAGCACATAGAGCAGGTAGCCCAGGTTGTTGATCACCGGCATGATGATGTTGGAGTAGTAGTTTGCCTTGGTGGCGCTGTCGCAGAGTTTTCCGTTGATTTTCTCAAAATCGTCCTCCGCCGCTTCCTCGTGGCAGAACACCTTGACTACCTTCTGGCCGGCCATCATTTCTTCCACAAAGCCGTCCAGGGTACCCAAATCCTGCTGCTGGGCCACAAAGAACCGGCCGCTTCGTCCGGCAATGTACTTGGTGAGCAGCAGCATCACCACCACCATCACCACGGCCAGTAGAGACAGGGGCAGGCTGATGGTGAGCATGGCGATAAAGGTGGTAATCACGCTGATGCTGGCCGCCAGCACTTGGGGAATGGCAATGCTGATCATCTGGCGGAGGGTGTCGGTGTCGTTGGTGTACAGGCTCATGACCTCGCCACGGGCGTGGGTGTCAAAGTAGGAGATGGGGAGGGTCTGCATATGCTCAAACATCTCGTCCCGCACCCGCTTGAGCACTCCCTGGCCGATATTCACCATCAGGCGGTTGTACACATAAGAAGTAGCCACACCGATGTAATAGATCACCAGCATTAAAATGATGTACTGAAATAGGCCGGAAAGGTCCGGGGCCTGCTGGCCAATCAAGGGGGTAATCACACTGTCAATCAGGTAACCCAAAAACAGCGGGCCGGCCATACCGCAGACAGCGCTGACAATGATGGAAAGCAGCACGATGATAAACTGGATGCGGTAGGTGCCGCTGACGTACTTCATCAGCCGAAGGGCGGTTTTCATAGGGCTTTCCGCTCCTTTTTTCTTCGGCGCCTTACTCATGGTCTTCTGCCCCCTTTCCTCCCTGGGATTGATACACTTCCCGGTAAATCTTGTTGGTCTTCAACAGGTTTTCCGGAGTGTCGAAGGCGTCTACCCTGCCGTTGTCCAGCACAATGACACGGTCGGCGTTTTCCACCGAGTTGATCCGCTGGGCAATGATCAACTTGGTGGTGCCGGGAATTTCCTCGGCAAAGGCCTTGCGGATCAACGCGTCGGTGCGGGTGTCCACTGCGCTGGTGGAGTCATCCAAAATCAAAATCTTGGGATGAGCCAGCAGCGCCCGGGCAATACAGAGTCGCTGCTTCTGGCCGCCGGAAACGTTGCTGCCACCCTGTTCAATGTGGGTGTCGTAGCCATCCGGGAAGCCCTGAATAAATTCATCCGCTTGTGCCAATTTGCAGGCATGGACGATTTCTTCATCGGTGGCATCGGGCTTGCCCCAGCGCAGGTTGTCTTTAATGGAACCGGCAAACAGTACGTTCTTTTGCAGCACCATGGCCACCTGCTTGCGCAGGGCTTCCAGGCCGTACTGGCGCACGTCGATGCCCCCTACCAGCACGCTGCCTTCGGTGGCATCATAAAGCCGGGGAATCAGCTGCACCAAGGTAGACTTGGCGCTGCCGGTGCCGCCGATGATACCCACCGTCTCGCCGGACTTGATGTGGAGATCCACTCCCGCCAAAGCCAGTTTTTCCTTATCTCCGATGTAGCTGAAGTTGACCTGGTTGAAGTCGATGGAGCCGTTGGGCACCTCTTCCACCGGGTCGGCAGGGTCTTTCAAAGCACTCTCTTCGTCCAGCACTTCCACAATACGCTCGGCGCTGGTGCGGGCCATGATGATCATGACGAACACCATGGACAGCATCATCAAGCTGGACAGGATCTGGGTGGCGTAGGTCATCTGGCTGAGCAGCTGGCCGGTGGTAAAGTCCCCGGCGATGATCTGCTGGCCGCCCAGCAGGCAGATGAGGGTAATGCAGGTATACATGGCGAACATCATCAAGGGAGTGTTCATGCACACCAGTTTTTCCGCAGACACGAACAGGTTGTACACCCGGTCAGAAATCCGGTGGAACTTCTTATTTTCGTGGTCTTCCCGGACATAGGCTTTCACCACCCGCATGGCGGTGACGTTTTCCTGCACCACACGGTTTAAGCTGTCGTAGCTGCGGAACACCTTTTCAAACCGGGGATGGGCTTTCCAGGTAATCCAGAACAGCCCCGCCCCCAGCACCGGAATGGCCACCAGGTAGATCAGGCTCAGCTCCGCATTGAGCTGGACCGAAAAGATCACCGCAAAGATCAGCATAATGGGACCCCGAACCGCCACCCGGACGATCATCATAAAGGCCATCTGCACGTTGGTGATATCGGTGGTGAGACGGGTCACCAGGCTGGCATTGGAGAATTTGTCGATGTTGGTAAAGGAATACTGCTGAATCCGGGAAAACATATCTTTTCGCAGATTCTTGGCAAAGCCTGCGCTGGCCTTAGCTGCGAACCGTCCGGACAGCACTCCGAAAAACAGGGAAAGGATGGAAGCCAACACCAGCACAATGCCCAGCTGCCAGATGTAGGTCATATTCCCCTGCTCGATGCCGTTGTCGATGATCGACGCCATGAGCATGGGGATCAGCACTTCCATCAACACTTCCAAGGACACAAATACCGGCGAAAGAATGGAGTCCTTTTTGAATTCCCGGAGACTTCTGGCTAATTTCTTAATCAAGATGTCATCCTCCTTCATTCTCATTGTGGATTTCGATTGATTTGCAGCAATCTGCCATCAGATTTTGCTGCATTTGGGTAATGACCCGGAAGAAGGTTTCCAGGTCCTGGGGTGCCACCCCGTTGGTGAGAAGAGCTTCGGTCCGTTCCGTTTCCTGGTGCACCTGGCTGTAAAGCTCCCGGCCCCGCTGGGTTGGGATCAGCTGCTTGAGGCGTGCGTCTTCTGTGCAGCTTTCCCGCCGAAGCAGACCGTTTTTTTCCATCCGCTTTAACAAACCGGTAGCAGTGGACGGACGCAGGTGGAACGCCTTTTCCAGGTCTTTCTGGTACACCGTGGGATTCCGCAGGATGAACAGAAGCACCTGCCCCTGGGAACCGCTGATGCCGCAGGCAGAAGCGGAGGCCTCCATCCGCCTCCAGATCAAGTGCTGCAACCGGCCTATCTGTGCGCCTACATTGGAATCGGGATCCATTGGATTACCCCCTCTCCAAATAAATATTTAGCTTGCTAATGATTAGCACACTAAGAATTATAGCCATTCCCATTTTAATTGTCAACACTTTTTCATAACTGGACAAAAAGCAAACGGAACTCTCTTTCCAAAAAAGAAAGCTCCGTTTTCTTGACAGGGTGATTTGTGGGAATTACACAATTTCTCCCATCACATTGCCGCTGCACCCGGCGGCATTGGCTTCATCGGTATCAATGTGCATGGCCAAAGCATAATTCTTGCTTACCCGCACCACGGTGTCGCCGAAAATCAGGCTGCGTTCGGGGGTAGACACCTTCACGCTGACGATCTGGCCGTTTACCACGCCGTATTCCTGTGCATCTTCGGGGGTCATGTGAATGTGACGCTTGGCGGCGATGACCCCTTCCTTCAGCTCCACCTCTCCGGCGGGGCCCACCAGCTTACATCCGCTGGTTCCGGCCAGGTCTCCGCTTTCCCGAATCATGGCGGTAAGGCCCAGCTTCCGGGCTTCGGTCAAGGACAGTTCCACCTGGCTGGCGCTGCGCTCCGGGCCCAGGATGCTGCACATCATTTCGCCCTTGGGGCCCACTACCTTCACCTTTTCGGTGCAGGCAAACTGGCCGGGCTGGGACAGGTCTTTTTTGTTGTGCAGAACGGCGTCGGGGCCGAACAGGGTGGCAAGATCTTCTTTGGTCACATGGACGTGACGAGCGCTGGTTTCAACGATAAAGGACTTCATTGGAAACACAACCTTTCCTGATACATCTTTTGCAATCTTTCAAATTCCGTCAATTATCACGGAATCTAACATTATTATACAACCCCGGTTCCGGTTTTGCAAGGGTGAAAGAAAAAAGCCGGCGGCTTTTCCTTCAGGTGCGTGGGAAAGCTGCCGGCTTGCTTTTTATTTTTTCCCCGCTTTTTTCAAAGCGGCATCCAGCCAAACGCTGGCAATGTCCAAAGCCTGGTACAGGCCATTTTTTTCGGCGGTTTTTTCAAAGGCCTCCATGGGGTTCAGGGAAGGGTCGGTGTTAAACAGCTTTACCAGCACCTTTTTGGACCGGGTGAGGTCGCCCTGGGCCTCCTCGTCCATCACCTGCATCATCACCACATAGGGTTCGTACATATTGCCGTAGTAAATCTGTTTGCCGCTGCGCACCAACGGGCGGCCTTTATAGGTAAGAAATGCAGAGGAATCCATCTTCTTCCGCTCCTTTCTGCATAGAAAATATCAAGTTAAGTATAACACAATTCCAAGCAAAACACAAGAGCAGCCTTTTGCATAAACGCCCTTGCAATCAACCACACTATATCTACTTTATCCGGGAGGAATTCTCATGACCGATATGTTTTGCTATCAATGCCAGCAGACCGCCGGGAACAAGGGCTGCATCCGCACCGGCGTCTGCGGCAAACAACCGGACACTGCCAATTTCCAGGACCAGCTGGTCTGCCGGCTGATTCGTCTGGCGGAAACCGCCGTCCGCACCGGCCGCCGCACCCGCCATGCCGACCGTCTTTTGGCGGACGGGCTGTTTACCACCCTCACCAACGTGAATTTCCACAACCAGGCCATCCAAGACTTTACCAAGCAGGTGGAGGAGGAAATCAAGCTGCTGGGCGGGACAACCGGCAACCCCATCTCCCTCTGGACCGGGGAAACCGATTTGGTTTCCCTGCGCTCCACACTATTGTTCGGCCTCAAAGGCATGGCGGCTTACGCCCATCACGCCCGCAATCTGGGCTACGAGAGCCAGGAGGTCACCAACTGGTTCTACAAGGGGTTGTCTCAGCTGGGCCAATCTCACACCGTGGAGGAATGGCTGGCCCTGCTGGTGGAGTTTGGGAAGGTGAACTACCAGTGCATGGCCCTGCTGGACCAAGCCCACACCGATACCTTCGGCGACCCGGTACCCACCCGGGTCAGCACCCACATCCACCAGGGGCCCTTCATTGTCATCTCCGGCCACGACCTGAAGGATCTGCACCAGCTGCTGGAACAAACCAAAGACACCGGCATCCGCGTTTACACCCATTCCGAGATGCTCCCCGCCCACGGGTACCCCGGGTTGAAAAAGTACCCCCATTTGGCGGGAAACTTCGGCACTGCCTGGCAGAGCCAGCAGAAGGAGTTTGAGGGCATTCCCGCCCCAGTGCTGTTTACCACCAACTGTTTGATGCCGCCCCGCCCCAGCTATCAGGACCGGGTGTACACCACCTCCATCGTGGGGTACGAAGGGCTGCCCCACATTGCCGAGGACGGGCACGGCCAAAAGGACTTTTCCCCCTTAATCCACCAAGCCCTGAAGTTAGGGGGATATTCCCAAGACCACAGTATGTGCGGCATCAACGGCGGACATATGCTCACCACCGGATTCGGACACAAAGCTGTACTGGATCAAGCCTCCCATCTGGCCGAAGCCATCCGCAGCGGAAAAATCCGCCACATTTTTCTGGTGGGCGGCTGCGACGGCGCCCATCCCGGACGGAACTACTACACCGAATTTGTAAAGTGCACTCCCATGGACACCATTATCCTCACCTTGGCCTGCGGAAAATACCGGTTCAACGATTTGGATTTCGGAGAAATCGACGGCATTCCCCGCATTTTAGATATGGGCCAGTGCAACGACGCTTACAGCGCCATTCGGGTTGCCCTGGCGCTGGCAGAAACCTTTCGATGCTCCGTGAATGAACTGCCTTTGACCCTGGTGCTGTCCTGGTACGAACAAAAGGCGGTGTGCATCCTGCTGACATTGCTGGCCTTGGGAATCAAAAACATCTACCTGGGTCCCACCTTCCCCGCCTTCTTCTCCGAAACCGTAGCCAAAACCTTAATGGAAACCCACGGCTTACAGCCCATTACCGACCCCAAGCAGGATCTGGATGCCATATTGGCCAGCAGATAATCATAAACACCGGTGAAAAAGAGCCCTTTGTCTGGCTCCTTTCACCGGTGTTGGATTGATTATTTTAACTTGCTTCCATCAGGGGTGTCGTGCAAAAATTCCCGCACCCGAAACCGTGGACGCTGTTTGGTTTCCAGATAGATCTTTCCAATGTATTCACCCACAACGCCTACGCTCAGCAGCAGCAGTCCGCCAATGGCCCAGATGGACACCATCAAGCTGGCCCAGCCGGGTTCTGTGGTCCCCAGGAAAAAGCCTACCACGCTCCAGATCAGCATGACAATGCTGACCAAGAACACCAAAACCCCTAAAACGGTAATCATCTTCATGGGCTTGGTGGAAAAGGAGGTGATCCCCTCTCCGGCAAAGGCAATCATCTTTTTTAAGGGATACTTGCTTTCCCCGGCAAACCGCTCTGCCCTCTCATAATAAACCACATCCGACTTGTAGCCAATCAGCGGCACAATGCCCCGCAAAAACAGGTTGACCTCCCGATATTCCGAAAGGCCCTCCAAGGCACGGCGGCTCATCAGCCGGAAGTCCGCATGGTTGTACACCGTTTTCACCCCCAGATGATCCATGACCTTGTAAAAGCCCTGGGCGGTGGTGCGCTTAAAGAAGGTGTCGGTTTCCCGGCTGGAACGCACCCCGTAAACAATGTCGTTGCCTTCTTTGAATTTGGCCACCATCTCGTCAATGGCGTTGATGTCGTCCTGAAGATCAGCGTCCATGGAAATGGCGGCGTCGCAGAGATCCTTCACCGTCATTAACCCCGCCAGCAGCGCATTTTGGTGCCCCCGGTTCCTGGTCAAGTCCACTCCGGAAAATCTGGGATTTTCCTCATGGAGGGTGCGGATGATTTCCCAGGTGCGGTCCTTGGAGCCGTCGTTGACGAACACCACCCGGCTGTCCGGGGAGATGGCGCCGGAGGCAATTAAGGCATCGTATTTTTCATTGAGGCGGCGGCCGGTCTCCGGCAGCACTTCTTCCTCATTGTAACAGGGAATCACCAAAAATAGAACCGGCGTCATTCCGCTCTGCTTCCTTTCTTTCTATTTGTCCTGTAAAACTGGCCTGGGATGTATTCTCCCCAAAGGTTGCTTCAGGGAGAAACCGGCGGATTACCGGCGATGTTTTTGGGGCGGTTTCGGCGGCTGGGGAATGGGGTACAGATCCGTGTAGGATTCCGCTTCCGCCTGGTTGGCCGGAGGTGTAGGCATCAAACCGGTGCATTCTGTGGCGCTGGCCACATCCATCATTTCCTCCAACGGGTCTTCCTGAAAAGCTCCTTGTTTGTCTTGCGGTGCCGGGAACATACTCTCCCTCCTTTCTGCAAAGGATAGTATGCCCCCTTCTCAAAGGGAGAATCCTGCTTTATTCCCCCAGCTCGATCATCCGCTGAATGGAAACCCGGGCGGCGTCCATCAGCTTTTCTTCCATTACAATTTCAAAGGCTTCCCCGGCCTCCAAGCCCTCCAAGCTCAACAGCACATCGTTTAAGGTAGTGAGCTTCATATCCGGGCAGATCAGCTTTTTGGACAGGGGGTAAAAGCGCTTATCCGGACACTGGTATTGCAGATGGTCGGCAATGCTCATTTCGGTGCCGATGATGTATTCTTTCCCCGGGTTTTCCCTGGCGTACTTCATAATCCCGGCGGTGGAACCGGCGTAGTCCGCCTGAGCAGTGACCTCTTTGATACATTCCGGATGGACCAAAAGCTCAGCACCGGGATGTTCTTTGCGGGCCTGCTCCACTTCCCAGGCTTCCACCGCGCGGTGGACCGGACATCCTCCGTCCAGCAGCTGAATGTCCTTGTCCCGCACCTGCTGCTGCACAAAGCTGCCCAGATTGCAGTCCGGGATAAAGAGAATCTTTTGGGCATCCAACTTCTTCACAATTTCCACGGCACTGGAACTGGTAACACAGACATCGCTGACGGCTTTGAGCGCCGCAGTGGTATTCACATAAGCCACCACCGCCCGGTCCGGCTCCGCTTTGCGGTAAGCCAAAATCTCTTCCGGGGTAAACTGCTCCGCCATGGGACACCCGGCTCCTTTATGTGCCAGATACACCTTTTTCTGAGGGGAGAGGATTTTGGCGGTCTCCGCCATAAAGTGCACCCCGCACACCAGCAGGTTTTCCTGGGGCACCTCCATGGCAGCCTTGCTCAAGGCAAAGGAATCCCCGGTGATGTCGGCCACCTCCAAAATCTCCTGGGCCTGATAACTGTGAGCTAAAATGCACACATCCTTTTCCCGCTTTAATTGAAGGATCTTTTCTTTGGTCTGCTGCATCATAGGCCGTCTTCCTTTCTTTTGATTGCTACCTGAGTTTTTCCCATGATACCACATTTTCAACCAGACTGCAAATCTTTCAGCAGAAAAAAGCAGATGATCCCTCACGTTGACAGTTCTGCACAAAATTGGTATACTATCTAAAAACCTTTCCTAACAAGGAGGATGCTATGATTTTCCACCCCTTCACCCTGGAAGACCAAGCCAAACTGGCTCCATACTACGCTGCCATCACCTATCCCAGCTGTGAATACGCCTTTGCCAACAACTTTCTTTGGTCCCAGCACTACCACAACACCTGGACCGAATTGGAAGGCTGTTTGGTGCTTTGCTACCCGGGAGAAGGCCCTGCTTACACCGTCCTTCCCGGTTCCGGCAACCCCAAGGCGGCCATCTGCGCTCTGCGCCGGGAAGCCAAATCCCAAGGCGTGTCCCTGCAGCTGGAAGTGTCCCGGCGGCAGTGGGAACTGCTGCAAACCTGGTTTCCCGGAGAGGTGAGCTACACCTTACAACCGGATTTCGGAGAATATCTTTACGAAACCGCCGCCCTGCAGCAGATGAGCGGCAAAAAACTCCACAGTAAGAAAAACCTGATTAACCGCTTTGACCGGGAACATACCTGGTCCTACGAATCCATTACCCCGGAAAACAAAGAAGAATGCCTGGCCATGCTTTCCCTTTGGAAACAGCGCCGCAGTCAGGAACAGCTGGCGGAAGCCACCGCCCTGGACGAGCTGGAAATCGACCGCATCGCCCTTACCTTGTTAGAGCCCCTGGGCCTCGCCGGCGGGCTGCTTCGAGCGGAAGGACAGGTGGTGGGAATTTCCTTAGGGGAACCGGTGGGGGGAGATACCTTCGTTATCCATGTGGAAAAGGCATTTTCCTGGATTCCCGGCGCCTATCCCATGCTGGTGCGGGAGTTTGCCCGGCATGCCGGGGCAGGATACCGATATCTCAACCGGGAAGAGGATTTGGGGGTAGAGGGGCTGCGCCGCTCTAAACTGAGCTATCGTCCCTGCGCCATTCTAGAAAAAGGGGTGGCTGTTTTTACAGAATAGGCAATTTCCCCCATTGGTTTCGCCTTGCAAGATCTCCACTAATATGGTATACTGAAGTAGAACATTTCCAGCACCCAAAACCAAAGAACAGGATGAACAAAGATGTACATCACACTGGAAGCAGATTATGCCGTGCGTATCCTGCTGTATCTCTACGAACAGGGTAAGCGCTGCGATGCAAAAACCATTTCTGAAGACACCGAAGTAACCCTGCGCTTTGCGCTGAAAATTCTGCGCAAGCTGGCGGCGGCGGGATTGGTGCGCTCCTTTAAGGGATTTAAGGGAGGCTATGAGGTAGCTTGCCCCGCCAGTCAAACCACCCTATACGATGTCATCCGAACCATCGAAGGGAACTGCCACATCAGCCGCTGTCTGGATGGGGAAGTGGGCTGCAACGCCGGCCGGGAAGCTACCTGCCGGATGCGCCGGGAATTTGCCCGGATCACCCAAGTTTTAGAACAGGAACTTAAAAATGTTACCTTCCAAAAGATGCTAGAGGGGGAATGTCCCTGCACCGCTGCTGCACAAGCGTAACAATCCAATGAAAAACGCCGCCATCTCTTTTGCGGATGGCGGCGTTCTTAGTTTTGTCTTAGAATTTATGCCCGCAGTTGGGGCAGAATTTGGGAAGATTCCCATCTTCCGGTTTCCATCCGCAGTCAGGACAGGCTGCGACGGGAGCCGGTTTTTTGGTCCCGCAGTTGGAACAGAAATTGCCCTGGTTTTCAGTCCCGCATTCTGGGCAGGTCCAGCCGTTAGCTTCCGGTCTCTTTTCCCCACAGTTGGTGCAGAACTTCCCTTGGTTTTTCTCGCCGCAGCCGGGGCAGGTCCAACCTCCCTCCGGCGCCCCTTCGCTGGACACAGGCGCCCCGGCGGCGGGGGCAGCAGGCTGGGAAGGCGGAACGGCGCCCTGCTGCTGGGCCATCTGATACATCTGACCTGGATTAGCTCCCCCGGCCTGTTGGGCAAAGCCCATGCCCAAAAACCCAGTCATGGCCCCGGCAGAATTGCCGGCGGCGGTTTCCATGGCGTTGGCCTGAGCTCCGCCCAGCCGTGCGCCCATCATGCCGGGATTGGTGTAGACCCGGGATTCCTGGAATTGAGCGATCTTCTTGGAAGATTCCTCGTCCACAGTAATGCTGGCAAAAGCGATGGAGACAATGGAGATGCCCCGCTTTTCCTGCCACTGAGGGGTCATTTCCTGATTGACGGCTTCCCCAATCTCCTTGGGGTAGTTAATCAGCTGGTCGTAGCTGATGCGCATGGCGGCAATCTTCCCCAGGGCAGGCTGCATGGCCATCTGCAATTCACTCTTTAACTGCTCGTCAATGCGGCTGCGGGGATAGTCCCCCAGGGTAGTGCCGGTGACATTTTCAAAGAACAGCAGCGGGTCGGTGATGCGGTAGGAGTACACCCCATACCCCATGACCTTTACCGTAAAGCCGAACTCCGAATCCCGGAAAGGCACATCACCGATGCCAATTTTGTTTCCCTGGATTTCCTTCAGGTTCACATAAAAGATCTTCATGGTGTTGGTGGACATGCCCCCGGCTTTGAAGCGCTGGAGCATCAGCTTGAAGCTGGGGCCTAAATCTTTCAGTCCACCGCCCAGCATGGAGGGTTCCAGCTGAGTGTCGTACCGGTACTGCCCCGGCTCGGCGCAGAGGTCATGTACTTTTCCGTTTTCCACGAAGATAGCGCATTGATTGACCCCCACATCAAAGAGGGAGCCGTTGGAAATCACATTTTCCCCGGCGTTGTTGACCGCCTTGCCCCGGACAATCTTAGTGGCCGGACGCAGCAGAACGGTTTCCGGTATTTCGTCGCACCGGAAATAATCAACCGGCTGGTCTTGAAACACCGTGCCGATGGATTGGGTAGCCATGCGAATAAAGCCCATAAAAATAACTTCCTTTCCTAAAAATTCACTTGGTTTTACTGAATATAGACCCCGCCGGAACCGTAGTGGGTGGAGCCTTTCACGGCGCTGATGTCGCTGAGCACCCAATCGTGTTCCCCAGTGGTGATGATAAAGCCGCAGTATTCGCATTTCCCTGCACTGGTAATCTTGGTAGGTGCGCCGCAGTGGGGGCAGGCGGTGGTGGAATGGTTGCTCTTGGCGGCGTCGGTCTTCACCCCGTTGCGCCGCATAAAGGTAAGCAGGTAGCGCAGAAAATAGGGATTGTCCTTATCCCCCATTACCACTTTACCGGTGGCGTCCTCAGAGATATAATCGATCATCCGCACATCCAGGTACATTTTCAGGTACTCGTACTCCGATTCCCGCCGGTACTCAAAGGGATAGGCCTGGTTGATGGCGATCCGCTCGATGTGGTTGGTGCGCCCCTGGTCGATATACTGCTGGAGCTGCTTGGCGTGCTGCTGGAACAACTCTTCCTTTTCAAAGGGCCGAATCCGGCTCCAGTCCTTGGCGGTCCAGGCTTCCTGCAAAGTGATGAAAACTTCCTTCACCCAGCCGGTAAACCGGTCCAGGCTGAAGTTCTCGTCATACCGCCGAATCGCCGGCACAATGGCGTTGGTGTTGTCCTGCAAAGGGGCGCCGGAAGGCATATGGGGCATGGCGGAACCGCCCTTTTTGGACCGCCGCTTGGAGCCCAGCACCGCCACCACAATGATGACGGCCACCACCCC
>PPYE01319596.1_pt1 | contig 163534 bp, 122 predicted proteins | sample 1559881 | NCBI WGS metagenome assembly PPYE01 (sample SAMN08240022, study PRJNA423297) | Human gut metagenome, whole genome shotgun sequencing project. | reverse complement strand
CAAAAGTTATCATTTTTTAGTTTATAGCTGAATACATTATATGTCACATATCCAGTTGAGTATTTTTTTAGGGATTATAGATATAAATATGCGGGTAAAATTCAGTAACAAGAAAAGAAAGGTTTTATATGAATTCAACATTAGTTTTATCCGGTATAAACCTTTCCTTTAATTATCAGATTATATCAATTTTATAATTCTATTTAGTTCGCTCCATTCCTTTAACTGTTTCTGCCAACCTGACGAATTCTCTTCTGTATCCTTGATTATCATTGTCTAATGCAGTTTTAGCAAGTGAAATAACTTTGTCATAGGTTGCATCTGCTTTGAAATCTGAATTACGTATTAGCTGACCAAACATAGCCACTGCTGCTGCAAATTTGAAATCGGCAGATTGTTTCTCATCTTTTTTATCAATTACCGGTAACTCTATCTTTTTGCTAATGTCTTTATCAGGCTGTTTGTAGCGTAACTTCACTGTTAACAGTTCTTCTGAATCAGATAATACAGACTTAATTTTCTTCTTGCTTTTCTGATATTTTAAATCGTCTACCTTTCCGGTAAAATTGCTTTCTACACCTGTAGGTATTACTTCGTAAAATGCAGTAACGGAATGACCTGCACCCATTTCACCGGCATCTTTTGTATCGTCATTGAAATCTTCTTTGTTTAAAAGACGGCTTTCGTATCCAATTAGCCTATATGCTTGTACTTGCGCCGGATTAAATTCAATTTGTAATTTTACATCTTTTGCTACAGTGTGCATGGTACCACCAAACTCATTTACCAGTACTTTATTGGCCTCTTGTAAATTATCGATATATGCATGGTTACCGTTACCTTTCTCTGCTAGTATCTGCATACGGTTATCTTTGTAATTACCCATACCATATCCTAATATAGTTAAAAATATACCGGATTTACGTTCTTTTTCAATTAAACTTTCCAAGCCTTCTTTAGATGAAATACCTACATTAAAATCGCCATCACTACAAAGTATGATCCGGTTATTACCATCTTTTATAAAGTTGTTTCTGGCAATTTTGTATGCTAGTTGGATACCTTGCCCACCGGCAGTTGAGCCTCCGGCAGTTAACTTATCGAGTGCTTCGCGTATTTTTTGCTTATCGCTACCGGGGGTAGAAGGTAGTACTTCACCTGCAGAGCCTGAGTAAACTACTATGGCAACGCGATCTTTTTCACGAAGATTGTTAATAAGCAATTTTAAAGAAGATTTCACCAGTTCTAGTCTGGTAGGTCCGTACATAGAACCGGATACATCTATCAGAAATGTCAGATTAGACGCAGGAAGTTGGTTGTCTGCTATTTCTTTGGCTTTTATGCCGATACATACTAAACGATGTTTGTTGTTCCAGGGACATTCTCCGATTTCGGTTGAAATCTTTACCGGATCACTTCCGGAAGGTTTACCATAATTGTAGGAGAAATAATTAATAAGTTCTTCAGTCCGGATTGCATCGGATGGGGGCATTTGCCCCTGATTGATATAACGCCGCATGTTGCTGTAAGATGCCGCATCTACATCAATAGAGAAAGTAGATAGTGGCTCGTCCATAGCTGTTTTAAAACGATTTTCAGAAATAGAACTATACTCTTCGGTGTTATAGTGTTGATTATATTCATAAGCAACCGGTGACGGAGCTGATATACTCATTACGGCCCCGGTTAGCATAACTTTCCTTTGTGTATTATACCCCGTTACTACAACTTCATCCAGCGACATATTATCTTGTTGCAATTGAATGTTTATTTGTTCCGATTTTACTTTTACTTCCCGTGTTTTGTAGCCAATGTATGAGAAACAAAGAGTCTCACCTTTTTGAGCCTGAATTGTATAATTACCATTGAGGTCTGTAAGGGTTCCGTGATTGGTACTTTTTATTAATACATTACATGCGATAATGGGTGAACCGTTCTCCGCATCCGTCACTTTGCCTTTTACAGTAATTGTTTGTGCTAACATACTTCCTGTTGAAATAAACATCCATAGAGTGGCGAGCATAATAAGTTTGAATCTGATCTTTTTCATAATTGTATATTTTTAGTTAATAATGAATGAATCCGTTGTTTTCTCTATAGATGCGAAATGATAAGTGATTCCATAAATAACTGAATATTTTTTTTATTTTTGCTAAAAAAATAAATCTGTTATTCAGGAAAAACATATCTAAACTGACGGACGAAGAGTTATTGATCAAATATAAAAAGTCCGGTGAGGCTGAATATTTTGGTCTGCTCTATGACCGCTACATTCCGTTGATATACGGGATTTGTCTTAAATACCTTCAAAACGGAGATAAAGCACAAGATGCGGTTATGCAGATATTTGAAGATCTTTTACTTAAAATATCCGGTTATGAAATTCAGGTTTTCAGAACATGGCTACATAGTGTGGTAAGAAATCACTGCCTACAGATTATCCGTAAAGAAAATAGGGAAATAATAGTTGATTTTAATAGCCAGATTATGGAATCTGACAATGTTTTGCATCTATTATGTGAAGAGGAAAGTAATGAAGATCAATTGAAGATATTAGGAAGGTGTATGAAAAGACTTCCTGAACCCCAGCGTATCAGTATTACTCATTTCTTTATGGATGAGATGTCTTATGCTGATATTGTAGATAAAACAGGCTATACACTAAATAATGTAAAGAGCCATATACAGAACGGAAAACGTAATTTGAAAATTTGTATCAATAAACATTCGAAATGAAGTTGACAGACTACATAAAGGGATTACGGAAAGGGAAAGATGCCCGCCGCATTGAATTGGAGGCAATGAAGGATCCTTTTCTGGAGGAAGCTCTGGAAGGGTTTGATATGGTAGATGATCAACATATTGACAGGATAAATATCCTAAAAAGGCAGGTAAAAAGCAAAATAAGGAATAAACGTAATTATGCTTTAGGATGGAGTATCGCAGCAAGCTTGCTGATTGGTATTGGTATCACAAGCTATTTTCTTCTTCATGAAGGTAATTTGACTTCTCATCAGAATGTAGTAACAATAGTGAAAGATACTATAAAGCAGCCAGTTGCTGTTTTACCACCAAAATCAGAACCGGAAATGACGAAGAAACCACCGATTATAACTCCGGTAATAGTTAAACCCTCTCCGGAAGCAACTCCTCAACAACCCCAGACAAATGAAGTGTCGGAGTACGAAGTATTTCAGGAACAGACAATAGCAGCGGCAAGGGAAATAACTGACGAAAATACCTTGCTAAGCGATACTTTACCGGGTGTGGAAATTAAAGGTTATACTACCATAAAAAGAAGTATGTTAACAGGAGCTGTTTCGCAGGTAAAATCTTCCTCTCCTCTGGCGAAAGGTAAAGTAACAGATGAGAGAGGAGAACCTATTATTGGTGCCAGTATACGACTTGATAATACCGACAAGGGTATTTTGACAGATTTATCCGGTGAGTTTAAACTACAGGCAAACGGTGCCCGTAATCTGCAAATAGATTACATCGGATACAAAAGCATGAAGATACCAATTGATACTGCAAACCCTATGCTAATAGCTATGAATGAGGATAACAGGGCTCTGGATGAAGTGGTAGTAACAGGATATGGAACTGCTAAAAAGCTAAAAACAAAAACACCTAAACCTCTTTTTGGCAAAAAATCTTTTAACAAATATATTGAAGAGAATATTACTTATCCTACAGACAGTATATGTGGCCAGGTAAAAGGAAAAGTTATTTTAAATTTTTATATTAATGAGCAGGGACGCCCTGAAGATATCAGAATTAAAGAATCTTTATGTACTACAGCTGATAATGAAGCTATACGGTTGATTAAAGAAGGCCCGGACTGGACAGTAGGAGAAGAAGAAGTAACTTTTACAATCCGGTTTAAATAAGAAATATGTTTGCTGATAGGTTTTAATTAGCGGGATGATTAAAGAAAAGAGAGGTTCCCGAAAGTATAGTTGTCATCCCGGGCCTGACCCGGGATCTCCTTTGTAAGTTATAGAAGAGTAGATTGCGGATCAAGTCCGCAATGACAAGCGACTTTTGGGACATTTACTCTCTTATTAGTAGTAACATATTCTGTTCTTAGAATTTTTACTAATTAAAGACTAGAAAGGTTGGTTATAATTTTAGTCTTGTATTTTTCCTGCTTGTATCATCCTTTCTAATATATCCAGATTAATACGTGCAGTTGCCGATCCTTGTTGAGCTGCTTTTTGTAATTCTTCCCTTGCAAGAGCTGCTTTACCAGTTTGTATGTAATATACTCCCATGTTATTTGCATACTCATGAGAATTTTTATTTGCTTTGTTCAAATGGAGAATTGCGCGTTGCGGATCATTTCTCGATAAGGCTGCTGCTGCAATATTGAGGTTAGCAACCGGATCATCAGGATATTCTGTTACTGCAATTCCATATACTTCGATGAAAGCATCTGTTCCTTCTTGGTAGGAATTAGCAATATGATACATTTCATTTAAGCTGAGATATCCGGGATTTGTTCTTAGTATCTGCTTTCCTTCTTCCACACTAAAATTACGTATGTTGAAGAAGACATTACAAATGGCTTTACGGAGTTTTGGGAAATATTCTCTTAACAGCTGCCGATATACATTCCCGTTATCAATTCTTCTTAGCTCATATTTTCTTCTCACAACTTCATATGAATCGCTTATTGCTGCCAGGATTTCATTCTTATAGTCAAGATAAGAATTCTCTACCATGTATCGAAGTCCTCCCCAATTTTCGCCACCATATTCGATGTGATATATGTCGCCGGGAAAGCTTATTTCCGCAGCCAGATAATCTCTTAAAGCATTTGCACGACCTCTTGATAAACGCTCATTCAATGAGACGGGTCCCTCTGGAGAAGCATAGCCGGTAATATCAATACGTCTTACGTCCAGATTGGCATCAGACCTGACCTCATGAAGCATGTTGCGGATTTTTTGCAGCTCTTCACGGTTATTCATAAAATCAGGAAGAATGGTAGTCTGGTTGACCGGGAAATCAAGTAAAACGTCCATTTCCCTGCTCCGGGCCTTGATTGCTTCACCTTCGGGTGGTATGTAGGCTAATACAGGCCGTGGTATATCTTCCATAATTACATTCGGTACAATTCTTTCTACTATTACTTCGTCAATAAGATTGCCGCAGCCACATAAATCTTCTCTTATATCTAAAGAAGCATTTCTCATCCATGGTTCAAACGGGATAACATGAATATATCGCAAATTATTCATGGTATTATCCTGATATTTAATTACCGCAGCATAATAAAGTTCCTGGGCTGCCTGATTCCAGCTTAGGTTTACAGCACGGTCGTAAGCTTTTTGGCGTTGTTTTCCATTAATAACTATAGGTGGTAATTCCAGGTTTTGTGTACCTGTTATTATCGGTGTCAATGTAAGAACACGATCATTGCCTATTTGTATATTGCTGTAATCTATTTCTATGTTGAGGTATAGGGAATCAGCAATCTGTTTTAATTCAGCCGAATTAATATTTAATCTCTCTGTTCTGAGATTTTGTCCGGCTATAGGTTTGGCAATAAATAAAAAGGTGAATGCCAATAGTATATATATTATTTCTTTTTTCATTGTCTTTCAATATTATTATTTAAATATGTAGATGAAACTAATGCCGGCTTTTGTCGGCCCGAAATAATTCTTGTGGCCTTCTTTTATTTTGTTACCACATTCCCGGCACTCATATTTGTCATATTCAATGCGCGCATATCCAATTCCTATTGTTGTTTCGATGCTCCAATGATTGCTCAATATCCAATGGTAACCATAAGAAATGCCACCTCCAAACGCATTACCCTGATAGCGGCGGTTTTCTTCTCCTAATATTTTTATATCGCATATATTGAATTCTGCATAATGACCGTGAAATCCGATAAAATGTTTGTAGAAGCGGTCACAAAACCAGTAACGGTATTCAGGTTGAATAAGCCAGTGTTTGAATTTCTTGCGGTTGGAAAATTCAAAAGGATTATAATTTGCTGATATATCTAACGTGTGTCTTCTTCCCAAAGCAAATTCAATTCCAAGATTAGGCGTTGTAGTGGCCCAATAAAGTGCGTTTGTCTTTAATGCAAACATAGGCATATAAAGATCTTTTTTGATTTCCTGACAGTAAAGACTTCCTATGGAAAGGAAAACGATATTTATTATTAAAAACGTTTTTTTCATTATATAATGGTTATTATTTCGCTTCATAGTTTTATTCTTGATTTTTCGGTTGAATGATCAATATATATGTTACTATTATCTGGTTATAAAATGAGTGGCTGATATAGTAAGAAATGACTTATTAATTTTCATAAATTTAAAAGTTAAACGTGAATAAATTTTATATTTTGAATCATTCCCGTAAATGCTAACCGTTGTTTGACGGCCTTATAAAGTATTTATCAGAACCTTTTTAGTAATTTTGAATCGGATTCCTCCGAATATTTGATGTGTATAACAATACAGACCGGAAAAGGTTGAAGAGATATCTTACTATTTTACGGTAATAAACAAGTTTAATTTATGGTTACGTAAGTAAAAAGTTGTTTTCCCTTCTTCTACAATAACTCATGTTATTTAACAATTACGTTGTAAAAGTGGCGCCGAAGATTGAAGACTGTATATATATTACATTAATAACCACTTACTTTTTAAGTATATTAGCGTTAAATCAAATTTATATATCACAATTTTATAATTAGTTTCGGACAGGTTTTCTAAAAAGAATCGTATTTTTGTTTGTATTTAAATATGATAATTAAAGAAGTATGCGAAGACATTATATGTTATCAATTAACAGAGTGTTATCTTTTGTATTTGCAGCAATACTTTTAGTCTTTATTATTGCTTGTAACACAAATAAGGGCGATAAAAAAGATAATTCTAAAGAGAGCGCTACAGTATCTTCCGGTGAAGTAAAGAAGTTTACAATGGTTGATATCCCGATAACTTTGACAACACCTGAAGCAAGAGCCGATTTTTTAGTCAGGCATTACTGGGATAATTTTGATTTTTCGGACACGGCTTATATCAATAAACCGGATATTACAGAGCAGGCATTTGCTGATTATATAAATATATTCTCTCATACAGAGAGGGAAGCCGTATCCTATTCTATCGATAAAGTGTTGGATAGTGCTTCACAAAACACAGAAATGTTTAGTTATATTTTGGGTCTTTATAAAAAGTACTTATATGATCCGAATTCCCCGTTGAGGAATGAAGAATATTATATACCTGTTTTGAATTATATTGTTAACTCTGATAATGTAAATGTGGCAGAGAAAACCAGGAGTCAATATATACTTGATATGGTTATGAAAAACAGGGTGGGGGAAAAAGCTACTAATATCAATTATACGCTTGCTTCGGGAAAAACCGGTACTTTGTATAATATCAAAGGCAATTATACCATATTGATGTTTCACAATCCCGACTGTCATACTTGCGGTGAAACAATTACTCATATGAAAGCATCTCCGGTTATCAATGGGTTGTTGAATGATAAGCAATTGGGCGTACTTGCTTTCTATCCTGACGAAGATCTCGAAATATGGAAAAAGCATTTAAGTGATCTGCCTTCTGAATGGGTCAACGGTTATGATAAGAATCAGGTTGTGGAGAAGAATAAACTGTATGACCTAAAGGCTATTCCTACGCTTTATTTATTGGATAAGGATAAAAGAATATTGCTGAAGGATGCTACCATTCAGGTGATAGAGCGCTATTTGTGGGAATCTGCGCATTAAGCGTCTGTTTAGATTTAAAGAAATAATATAAAAAAACTCCCGCATTCAAAAGAGTATGGGAGTTTTTTTATATCGTAATTAAATTTCTATTTCTTCCTTATGCTTCATTAGCAGGAATTATAGAAACATAGCTCTTATCACCTTTTCCTTTTTTAAATGATACTGTACCATCTACTAAAGCAAAAAGAGTATGATCTTTACCCATACCCATGTTTTCACCCGGATGATGGGTAGTCCCTCTTTGGCGAACGATGATGTTACCGGCTTTGCAAACTGATCCACCGAATATCTTAACACCTAATCTTTTGCTGTGTGATTCGCGGCCGTTCTTAGAACTACCGACTCCTTTTTTATGTGCCATTTTCTCTTAAATTTTAATTTGTTAAGCAACCACTTGTTTAATAGTTAACTCTGTAAATTGTTGACGGTGACCGTTCAGCTTTCTGTATCCTTTTCTTCTCTTCTTGTGAAATACCAGAACTTTGTCGCCTTTTACAAGAGGTGAAACTACTTCGCAAACAACTTTTGCGCCTTCTACTGTTGGAGCACCAACTGTTACCTGTCCATTGTTATCAACTAACAATATCCGGTCAAATTCAACAGTTGCACCGCTTTCTGCACCTTGAATGTGGTGAACAAATAATTTTTTTCCTTCTTCAGCTTTAAACTGTTGACCGTTAATTTCTACAATTACGTACATTTTGTTTTTCTTGTATACGGTTTTCTCCGGAAGGTGGACTTTAATCACTTAAAATCACTTTTCTACCCCGCACGGACTAATCGGCCACAAAATTACTTCTTTTATTTTTATTCGGCAAATATTTAGAGCTCTAATTTTATTTAATAACTCTGCCTCCCACGAGCCAGTGTTTAGAATAATAGGGTTCGCTCAAATCACTGAGGATTACTCCTTTACTTGTGCTCGCATGAATAAATTTATTGTTTTTAAGGTAGATGCCTACATGTGCTACTTTTCTTTTTGATCTTTCGCTTGCGAAGAAAACAAGGTCTCCTTCCTGTAAGTTTCGTTTAGCTACTTTTTTGCAGTTCTTTGTTCGCTGGCCATCTGTGCTGCGGTCGAGTTTCTTTTTATATACGTTTTTATATATCTGGCAAGTAAGGCCGGAACAGTCTATACCTCTTTTATTATTTCCCGACCAACGGTAGGGGACTCCAACCCATTCTGCAGCTTCCATGTAAAGTTTATGATTATCGTACATATCAATGTCAATACCTAACTTGATAGAAGCTTTGGCCAATTTGCGGTAATCATAGCCTGGAGTGTGGGTACGGCAGGAACTCAGGCCGACAATAACCGTAGTTATTATGAATAGATTTGAGAGTTGTTTTTTCATGTATGTTTATTCTACATTAAAATAATCTTCCAGTTCTTTTTCCGCAGAATTGTTTATGTTTTGGATATCCCGTAAGATGGTTCCATTCTCTAATAATGCAATCCGTGGACAAATATCTGTTGTATGATTCAGATTATGACTTGATATTAAAACGGTTGCACCTGTGTTTTCATTATATGACTTGAGCAAATTTTTTATAATGGATTGCGAGCTGGGGTCTAAAAAGTTGAAAGGTTCGTCCAATATTAATAATTGCGGGTAATGAATCATGGCTGATATTATACCAATCTTTTGCTTGTTACCGGCTGAATAATTCCTGATAAATTTCTTTTGTCCGATAACCTCACCGTTCATGAATCTTTCGAACGGGGCCAGCCTTTCGTCTACTTCTTCTTTACCCAGTCCGTACATTTTTCCGACAAAATAGAAGTACTCCTCAGGAGTAAGATATTCAATGAGAAAGCTTTCGTCAATAAAAGCTCCGGTAATATTTTTCCATTCTTCGCTTTTACTGACATCGATATCATTTATGAGAACACCACCTTGATCGGCCTTTAAGAGATCAAGTATCAAACGGAACAATGTTGTTTTTCCTGCACCATTGTTACCTACAAGTCCTAGCATATTCCCTTCGTTAATCACATAATTATCGATATCAACAGCTCTTTTCTGCCCGAAATTCTTTTGTAAATTATTTATTGTAATCATAGTTATTATAAGTCATTAAACAGTTTAAAAAGATGATGTGTAACTATCGTGATTTTATATATTATCTTGTATCCCTGAAACCTTCCATATTTTTATATCTTCGCTTCATAAAACGTTTGTATACGTTTTTAATCCACAAATTGGCTGTAAAAGTAAGTACAATACCCAGTCCCATCAATATCAAAAGCCCGGTCGTTTCTCCCCATATGCTTTGTAATATACTGCTGATTATCACCGGCAAGGCAAATGAACCTATACTGATAAGATTTTGAAAGCCACTTCCTGTAGATTGTCGGCCAAGCATACTTTCATTCAGAGGGGTAGTTTTATTATTATATACGGCTAATTGGAATAGCATAAAATAAATAAAGCCTGTTGCAAAGAACATGTAAGAGAAAGCCATCAGCCATGTAATCTTTTCCATGATAATAGCTGGTATCATCAGGATAAAAGGTACTAAGGTCATTACACTGTAAAAATAATATTTGGCACGGAGCAGATTATATATTGATTCTTTACGGCTCATTAATCCGTCAAGATAATTTCCTTCAAAGCTCATTATCTGTGTCAGCATCATAATGCCCAGAACTGCAAAGTTGTAAACACATACAAAGCTTTTCCCAAATATACCTTCATATGTAGGAGTGAAGAGCATAGCTGTTAAAAGTATGATCAGCAGGCATGCAGAACGGAACATTGCTTTACTCCGCTTATTTCTGAAAAGCAGTTTTAACTCCAAGCGGAAATATTCTCCAACCTCTCCGTACTTTTCTAAAAACTTATATTCTGATACGTTTTTTACTTTTGTATCATTTACTTTGGACAATTCTGCATAGAGGTTATTTATCATCAGTCGGCGGTTGACTAGCCATAATATGCCGATCATAGCTATTACTCCAAGATAATATAAAATATTGCCTTCTATGAAGCCTTCGCCTAGGTTCATCGTGAAAGTGCTGATCAGATTGTCAAATAAAAACTCGCTTCCTATCAGAATACCGTATACTAATAAAGGTAATAAAATGTAGATTACCTTTTCGCTGATCAGGGTTTTGCATATGATGTACCAATAATTATTCATTAGTGCGAGCAGCCAAAAGCCAAAGCAATATGCTATCAGGCCCATTACACCATAGAATTTGAAAAGGGTTAGGAATGAAAAGGGTATCAACATAAAAAGCCAGAATATATTAAAACTGCTGAATATATTCCTGGTTAATAAAAAGTTGAATAGTTTATTCTTTTTGACAGGCAAAAGGAGATACGGCTTGATCTCTTGTATGGGTGTTTTTTGAAAAGTAAATCGTATGAGAAAGTCAACTATTAGAATATAGATCAGTCCTTTGTTCATTATATGGTAGGGTTCCATATTAGGGAATATCTCTTCAAAAAAGGAGCTGAATAAGATTCCAAAGAGAATAAGATAAGCGTACCAAAAGATTGCCATGAAATAGATAAAGAACTTTCCAAATTTGTTCTTCTCATACATCGGATTTCTTTTGGCCTCTAGTTTCTGGTGCTTTCGCAGTTCTTTAAAGATCATAACCTGTGTTTTCAAAAAAGAGTGTATTATAAAAAAGGGAGTGTCCCAAAATTTGCCTGTCATTGCGGACTTGATCCGCAATCTGTTGTTCTATAGCTTACAGAGGAGATTCCGGATCAGGCCCGGGATGACAACTATACTTTTGGGACACTCTCTTTAAATTTTTTATTTATTATTCCGCAGCAGTCATAATTATTTCTGTCTGGTTTTTCTGGCCTAGCAACATTTGTGCGAATTGCTGTATTTTTTCGACTGTTGCATTATTAACAATTGTGTCATAATTGGTATTGACATCATTGCCGGTATAATAATACTCATCCAGTACTCCAAGCCAGTAGCTGTTTTCCTTCAGGTTTTCACTATGCTTTTTCTGCATAAACTCTTTTACTTTGTTCAGGTTTACTTGTGAAGGACCTTCTTTTGCTATCTTTTCAGCTTCGTTCAGGATGATCTCAATCATTCTTTCACGTTTATCAGGATCCGTATCAAAATAGATTTGCAAGAAAGCTTTTTCCTGCGGATATTTCATAATGTCTCCATATACGCTAACCCCGTAAGTTCCTCCTTCTTTTTCACGAACTTCTTCTGTATATACAAGGTTAAGTATCTGAGAGAACATTTTCATCATCACGCTGTTTTCCAAGGTATAAGGACATGCTCCGTTATAGAATGCGACTACACTTGTTTTTGGTATTTCAAGTTGTTTTTTGAATTCGTTTTTATACAATCCCTGGCGCATTCTTATCCCTGTGTCTCTGAATGTTTCTTTCCGATTGATAGAAGGAAGCGAACCTAAGTATTGCTCAATAAATGGTTTAGCGGTTTCAATATCAATATTTCCTACAAGCATGAATGTAAAATCACTGGCATCTTTAAACCTGTCTTTATACATATCCATAACTTTCTGATAATCTATCTGATCAATCATGTTGGCTTTGAGACGTATTATGCGCGGATGATTACCATATATTCCTACTTGTACGGAATCAGAGAATGCTACCATCGGATTTGCTTCTGCATTTTGCAAAGCAGCTTTTGAACGGGTCAGGTAAGATTGGTAAGCATCCATATCCATTCTAGGTGCAGTAAAACGCAAATATGCCAGTTGTAACATGGTTTCCAAATCTTTAGGCGAACAACTGCCGTTGATGGCTTCTGTATAAGTACCTACAGCAGAGCTTGCAGATGCTTTTTTTCCGGCCAATACTTTTTCCAGATCTACAGCACTGAAATTTCCAACACCACCTAATTCAACTACATCATTCAATACTTTTATATTGATTGCTTCAGAGTCGGGGAATAAAGAGTTTCCTCCAAGGCTGAAACCTTTCATTATGATCTCGTCGGCTTTGAAATCTGTTTCTTTCAATATCACTTTAACTCCATTAGAGAGAGTTAAGGTTGTTGTTCCAAAAGGTCCGTTATTATCTGTAGATACTATTTTCCCGGCTTGTGCCATTTGCGAGATCAAAGGTTCGTCAGAAACCTTGTCTTCATAAGCTGTAATATTCTCAGCTTTTACCTCGTTAATTGTATTTTCAATTTCTTGTTTGGTAGGATATCTTAATCCCTCTTTATCAGGGCCGAAAATGGATACAACCAAATTTGAATCAGACATTATCTGTTGTGCCAGTTGATTTACCATCTCTACAGGAACATTCGGTACTATCTGATTCATGATAGCATATTCATTTTCAACTCCCGGGATAGGTTCGTTATCAAGGAAATGTCTCACATAGTCATTAATGTACGAATCGTTCTTTTGTTTTTCGCGTTCGTTATAGGCTGATTCGAGTCTGCGGAGATATTCGGCTTTTGCTCTTGCATATTCCGTAGCAGTAAATCCGAAACGGCGAACGCGCTCCATTTCGCGTAAAAGGGCTGCAAGTGAAGTCTGTATTCCATCTTCCTGACTAATAACAACTCCTGTAAATGCATCTTTTGTTTTGGATACAAAGAAATTGCCATCATAAGCCATCGCATATATAAACGGTGGGTTAGGAGTTTGAGATAGTTCGCTAAGACGTGCGTTGAGCATTTCGCTCATCATCGATTTTCCGTAATTTATAATGAGATATTCCATGCTGTTTTTGGCTTCGGGAGGGAAAATCTCATGTTTGTTGAAAACTAATATCTGTACATTCGGTTGTTCCTTATCTTTTTCTATCGTAATGATAGGTTCTTTGTTGTCGGGAACCGGATAATATTCCCGTATCGCAGGATTTGAAGGCATTTCGATAGACGAGAACATTTGCTTAATTTTTCCTTCTACCTGATCTACATTAATATCTCCAACAACAATAATACCCTGAAGATCCGGACGATACCATTTTTCATAATAGTCTCTTAATGCTTGATAGGGGAAATTGTCCACAACTTCCATAATTCCTATAGGCAAACGGTAAGCATATTTACTTCCTTCATATATAGTAGGGAATGCTCTTTCATACATACGCATCATAGCTCCGGTGCGTGTACGCCATTCTTCATGGATCACACCACGTTCCTTATCTATTTCTTCTTCATCCAGCAATAGTTCATTCGCCCAATCATGAAGTATGAGCAGGCATGAATCTACAATGCCTTCGCGAATTACAGGTACATTGGAGATATTATACACAGTTTCATCTACTGATGTATATGCATTCAGGTTTTCTCCGAATCTCACTCCGATAGTTTCCAGGTAATGTTTCAGATTGTCACCGGGGAAATTAGTTGTACCATTAAAACTCATATGTTCAAGGAAGTGAGCAAGTCCTCTCTGATGATCTTCTTCTTGTATGGAGCCTACTTTTTGTGCAATATAGAAATCTGCCCTTTTCTCCGGTAGGGAATTATGGCGGATATAATAAGTTAATCCGTTATCCAATACACCGATCCGTACATTAGGATCTACCGGAACCGGAGGCATTTGCTGGGCACGCAAACCACTAATGTTGCATATTATGATTGCAACTAGAAAAATAGAGCGGAATAAATGTTTCATATATTTAAAATATTAAGTTTGAGATTTGGCATCGTTCCAATGAGGAATAAAAATAGTCAGTTGTAAACAATTACAAATGAAACGTTTTTTTTCTGAATAATCTTTTATTAATAATGTTATTTAAGAAATTAACTATAATTTCCTGTCTATTTATTACAATTGCAGTTTATCAATTATTCATAAGCGTGTTTTGCCGTATATTGAATAACCATTTGATAGTTGTACCTGCCGGATTTACTAAAAAATTATTTTTTGACGGCTATATTCTAATTAACTGGGATGCATAAATTTATGGGGTGTCTCAAAAGTATTTTTAACACTAATTTATTCGGATACATATCGGAGATTGATTTCAAATATTCAATTTCCAAGGACGAATAAGCGACTTTTGAGACAGCCCCAAGAAATAAGACTGATCGACGAATAAATTTGTGCAAAGTAAAAATTAAAAAGATACGTTTGAAATAAGTTTAGGATAAAGAGACTTATATAAAATAATTCAGGTATAATTTCTGAAATTATTGAATGGCGATCAGCCATTCCAGAAACTATACCTGAAAGTATATATTATTACTTAGGTAGCGTATACCTACAGTAATCCCATTTCAGCAAGATATCTTTCTGCTTCAATTGCAGCCTGACAACCACTTCCAGCAGCAGTTATTGCCTGGCGATAGATAGGATCGGCAACGTCGCCGGCAGCAAATACCCCCGGAACATTGGTCCTTGGAGTTTTTCCTTCTGTCATGATATAACCTATTTCATCTGTTTCCAAATAATCTTTGAAAACTTTCGAGTTAGGAGTATGACCAATTGCAAGAAAGAAGCCATCGATAGCAAGATCATACTTGTTTTCTACAGGTCCTATTGTTTCTACTAGGTTAACTCCTTCTACACCATTCTCTCCGTAGAGGCCTACGGCATTGTGATTGAATAAAACGGTGATTTTATCATTTTGCATCACCCTCAGCTGCATGATCTTAGATGCACGCAAATAAGGTTTACGTACAATAAGGTATACTTGGGAAGCTAAGCCCGAAAGGTAAAGGGCTTCTTCACATGCTGAGTCTCCACCGCCAACTACTGCAACTACTTTATTGCGATAGAAGAACCCGTCACATGTAGCACATGCACTAACACCCATACCCGAATATTTTTGTTCGTCCGGTAGTCCGAGATATTTTGCCGTTGCTCCTGTTGCAATAATAACAGTTTCTGCTTCAATTATTTTTTCACCGTTTATAGTAACTTTATAGGGACGTTCGCTAAAATCTACTTCTGTTGCTAACCCTGTGCGGATATCTGCCCCGAAGCGAAGGGCTTGTTTCTTGACACTTTCCATCAACTCCCAGCTACTGATACCATCAGGATGACCGGGGAAATTTTCTACTTCTGTAGTTGTGGTGAGTTGGCCGCCAGGTTGCAGCCCTTCGTATAATATAGGAGATATATTGGCTCTGCCTGCGTAGATTGCAGCTGTGTATCCAGCAGGGCCGGAACCAATAATTAAACATTTTGTTTTTTCAATTTCCATGATTCGCAATTCTTTGTATCTGTAATAAATACGTATTTATGAACAAAATTACTCCAAATGTTCTTTATTCGCAAGATTTGGAGTTCGATATAATCTATTGGTTAATAAGTTTTTATTATATATATGAAATCTTTTTATCTTAAGTCGATTTCTTCTGCATCCGGATATTTTCTTTTATCAAAAAGAAACATACTGTCCGGAAAATCCTGATTAAATTTATAATTGTTAATTATAACTTTCGTGATATTTTTATTCTTCCCTGAAATTTCAATATAAAGCGGGTTATAAGTTTGTTTTTGTATGTACAATGTGACCGATTGAATATCATCAGATTTTTTTTGTGGAGTTAATATCACTTCAAATACGGGTTTATTTTTGTAAGTACTCGTTTTGCCCGTTTTATAGGTGTATCCGTTTTTATAAGTATTCAATAGCAGATAAGGGTTGATTGTTTGAAGTTCCTCTTGTGTAGGGTTACTGATATTTACTTCTTCGGTAGCGAATACATAAGTCCATTGAGTCTCTCCGTTAAACCAGGTAGCACCACCTAGAGTTTCGAGTACAAACTTATCTTTTTTTATACTTATGGTTCCGTCTGTTTTTTCCATCTGCTTTCCCTGATTGGATATCTGGATAGAAAAATCTGTCTTTATTCCCCAGTTTTTGGAAAACGTTTCGGCAGTTTTATCCAGTATGTCTTTGGCACTATTCTGAGCCTGGCAAACGATGGATAGAAAACATGCTATTGTTATAAATATTGATTTTTTCATATTTTACTAATTTATCCTTGTAAATTACTTAACCTCATTTCCAGATCGGTTTCATCCAGACATAAAACCTGACGGGCCTTACTTCCTTCCGACGGACCTACGATGCCGGCTTTTTCCAATTGGTCCATAATGCGCCCGGCACGGTTATAACCGATTGCAAATTTACGTTGTATTAATGATGTAGATCCCTGTTGATGGATAACGATTAATCTTGCAGCTTCTTCAAACATAGGATCGAGCCTGTTCATATCAATATCGGCCAGATTGCTTTCGCTTTCTTCTCCTACATATTCAGGAAGATGGAATGCACTTGGATAGCTTTGCTGATGATTGATATATTCGGTAATCTCTTCTACCTCCGGAGTATCAACAAATGCACATTGTACACGCACCGGATCGCTTCCCTGTAGGAACAACATATCACCACGACCGATTAGCTGGTTAGCCCCCGGGCGGTCGAGTATGGTACGCGAGTCCATCATAGACGAAACACGGAACGCAACACGTGCCGGGAAGTTAGCTTTGATAGTACCGGTGATAATATTGGTTGTAGGACGCTGTGTCGCAATAATCATATGGATGCCAATCGCACGTGCCAACTGAGCAATACGCGCAATCGGGAGTTCTACCTCTTTACCCGCAGTCATAATCAGATCACCAAACTCATCGATGATCACTACGATGTAGGGCATGTATTTATGCCCTTTTTCCGGATTTAGCTTACGGTTGATAAATTTCTCATTATATTCTTTCACGTTGCGCACATGTGCTTTCTTGAGCAGGTCATAACGTGTGTCCATCTCAATACAAAGTGAATTCAATGTGTGAACTACTTTTGTAAAGTCAGTAATGATAGCATCTTCCCCATCAGGAAGTTTTGCAAGGAAATGTTTCTCGATGGTAGAGTAAATACTGAATTCTACCTTTTTAGGGTCGATCAACACAAATTTCAGTTCGGCCGGATGTTTTTTATAAAGAAGTGAAGTGATTATCGCGTTCAATCCTACGGATTTACCCTGACCGGTTGCCCCTGCTACCAACACGTGAGGCATTTTACAAAGGTCTACCATAAACACTTCATTGGTAATCGTTTTACCAAATGCTATCGGCAAATCAAAGTTCGACTCTTGGAACTTTCGCGAACCAATAACTGATTGCATAGATACAATCTTAGGATCTGAGTTCGGAACTTCAATACCTATCGTACCTTTTCCCGGGATTGGAGCAATAATACGGATTCCCAATGCTTTCAAGCTAAGTGCAATATCATCTTCCAATCCACGTATTTTAGATATACGCACACCTGATTCCGGTGTTATTTCATAAAGGGTTATAGTTGGGCCGACGGTTGCTTTTATCGTACTGATCTCTATACCAAAGCTTCGGAGGATGTTTATAATACGTTCTTTGTTCGCATTCTGTTCCTCCATGTTGATGGTCGGTTCGTTATTATCATACCTTCTCATTAGTTCGAGAGTCGGGTAATGATAGTTTTCGAGGTCAAGTCTGGGGTTATACGGTTCTAAAGATGGACCTTTGTATTCTTCATCTTCTTCCGATCCTCCTTTTTGAACAGTTATTTCAGGCTCAACTTTTTCTTCTTTCGGAGTTACGGTTTTGCTGGTTTTAGCAACCATATATTCTTCCTCTTCTTCCAAAGCATTTTTTATCCAATCTCTCTCAAGGTCATCCTTCTCTTTCTCCGGTTCATCAAATTTGAGATCAGATATTTTTTCTTCATTTTGTGTATAAGAATCTGTAAAAACCGTATTTACTGTTGACTGCTGATTAGTGATGAAATCATCCTGCTGTTGTGACAGGTCAGTATCTTCGGGTTTGTCGTTATCCCGTTTTTTACGCCGCAAGAAAGCTGGTCGTAACATTTTTCTTACTACCACAATCGTTTCTGTGCTTAAATACACCAGATAGAACAAGGCAGTGATAAGTAAAAGCAGCCATACTCCCGGTACTCCTATCTGGGAGATTAACCAATTGCTTACATTATATCCATGCAATCCTCCGGGATATATGAAACTATATTCAAACATATGACCGCATACAAATCCCAGGAAAATAGAAAACCAGATCATTAATAACGCACAACTGATAAACCATTTTCTTACATGGAAGTTATAAGCTTTCATTAATTTCATTCCCGCTACCGCCAGGAATATGATAATAAATACGGAAGACACACCAAAGCTCCGGTTAATCAGGTAGTTTGCAAGTTGAGCTCCTTGAGCTCCCGCATAGTTTCTCACTCCGTTGTCTACAGATGAAAGCTGTCCCGGTTCCGGGCTTTCCAATATGCTTTGGTCAGCAGCACCTGTTACAAAAAAGGAAGCAAACGCTAATAGTAAATAAACAGCAAAAACGACCATTGCAAGGCCAAGAATAAAATGTAAGGTCTCGTTTCTGAATATAGCAATTAGTTTATTTGTAGAGGGTGTTTTTTTATTTGTTTGCTTATCTGATTTCTTTTTAGCCATGAATCTGTCATTAATCGTTAGATTCTGCAAATGTACATGAAAATCATTAATTAGTATCCTTAGTTAAAGCCTTTTTTAGTAACTTTGCAGTTCTAAATAAATTTGAGATGGAAAATAGTTCACAGGTTATATTTAACAGGAACACAGTGGAATTTGTAACCGTCGCTGCCGAGTTTTATAGTTTTTTAGAACGGGCAGAAGGCATGAAACGCTCTTTTTTTGTTGATACAACTTTAAAGATATTACCCCTGCTTTATCTGAAGGCATCTATGATTCCGGAATGTGAAATTGTTGAAGACAATCCTCCCGAAAGTTTTGTGACGGAAGAAGATTATGAAATAATGCGTATGACCGTAGCCGGAATTATGAGGGAAAAAGATGATTATCTGGAAGTTTTTCATCCGGATATGGCTTATAGTGATACCCCGATAAAAAAATGTATATCGGAAGACCTGGCAGATATTTACCAGGATATTAAAGATTTTATCTGTGTCTTTCGTATTGGTTATGAACCAACTATGCACGATTCATTAGCTATATGCCGTGAAAATTTCCGGGAATACTGGGGGCAGAAGTTAGTAAATACTTTGCGTGCATTGCACGATGTAAAATACAATTCGAATGTAGAAGATGAAGACGAATTTGAGGAAGACGGAGAAGATGAAGATAATAATATGTTATGATTGTAAAAAGAACCATTTCTAAAGACCAAATATCAGAACTGCCTAAAGCAAAGTTTTCCGGTAAGATTGTAGTTGTACAATCCCAGAAGGAGTTGGAAAAAGCAATACACTTTTTAAGTACTCAGCATATGGTGGGTATTGATACCGAAACGCGACCTTCTTTTGTAAAGGGACAAACTCATAAAGTAGCTCTGCTTCAGATTTCCACAAGAGAAATTTGCTTTTTATTCAGACTTAATATGATCGGTATGCCTGATTCACTGGTCAATTTTCTTGAAAATCCGACGATTGTAAAGGTTGGATTATCATTAAAAGATGATTTTATGGCATTACACAAGCGGGCAGACTTTTCTCAGCAATCTTTTGTTGAGTTGCAGGAATACGTAAATACATTTGGCATTCAAGACAAAAGCCTACAAAAAATATATGCAATTCTTTTTGGTAAAAAGATATCAAAATCACAACGTCTGACTAATTGGGAAGCAGATGTTTTATCTGATGCCCAGAAACGTTATGCCGCTACAGATGCATGGGCTTGCTATAATATATATGAGTTGCTGAAAACAATGCATGAAACCGGTGAATATGAAATTGAAGAAATTGTTGAATCAGTAAAAGAAGATAATTGATACTAAACATGAAATATCTGCGGGTATATCTTAAGCAAGGTAAAGAAGAATCATTAAAACGTTTTCATCCCTGGATATTTTCCGGAGCCATCCATCATATTGAAGGAGAACCGGAAGAAGGGGAGATTGTAGTCGTATATACATCAAAAGGAGAGTTTATTGCTATCGGGCATTTTCAGATCGGCAGTATTGCAATCCGTGTGCTTACTTTCCAAGAGGAGGTTATTGATAAAGAATTCTGGAAAAAAAGATTTTCCATAGCTTATGATATGCGTAAAAGTATTGGTGTTGCAGACAATCCTATAAATAATACCTTCAGATTGATCCATGGTGAAGGCGATAACCTGCCGGGATTAATTATTGATATTTATGATAAGACAGCAGTTGTACAGGCACATTCCGTAGGTATGCATGTAAGCCGGATGGAATTGGCTGATGCTCTTTCTGAAGTAATGTCGGATACAATTGAAAATATCTATTATAAGTCTGAAACGACACTTCCTTATAAAGCGGATTTAGGCCAGGAGAATGGTTTTATCAAAGGTGGCAGTCCCGATAATATTGCTATTGAATACGGGCTAAAGTTTTATGTAGATTGGCTGAAAGGACAAAAGACAGGTTTCTTTGTTGACCAACGTGAAAATCGTGCTTTGCTTGAAAAATACTCCAAAAACCGTGCTGTGCTCAATATGTTTTGCTACACAGGTGGTTTTTCATTTTATGCAATGCGGGGAGGAGCAAAGTTGGTTCATTCCGTAGATAGTTCGGCAAAAGCTGTAGATCTTACAAACCAGAATGTGGAATTAAATTTTCCGGCCGATTCCCGCCATCATGCTTATGCGGAAGATGCTTTCAAATATCTGGACCGGATGGGTGATCAGTATGATTTGATTGTGCTCGATCCCCCTGCTTTTGCCAAACATAAAGATGCACTGCGAAATGCGCTGCAGGGTTACCGGAAATTAAATGCTAAAGCATTTGAAAAAATCAAGCCTGGTGGAATATTGTTTACTTTCTCCTGCTCTCAGGTTGTAACAAAAGATAATTTCCGAACAGCGGTTTTTACAGCTGCTGCTATGTCCGGCAGGAAGGTGCGTATTCTTCACCAGCTTACTCAACCGGCCGATCATCCCGTAAATATCTACCATCCCGAAGGAGAATACCTGAAAGGAATGGTCTTATTTGTAGAATAAATAAGTATTCTTAGTTTATTTAAAATAAGGGTTGAACTCGCGCACAGGGCTTGTGTATAAGAAATTATTTATCGAATTATTAATTAAAGTTAATATAATACAGATTTATGCTGAATAGTTATGTTTTATAACATAAAACGCATTATATTTGCACAGTGTTTTTCATGGTATTAGATTTAAGGTTAATAAAGATTGGTTGTCGTGATGACAATCAATTTTTTTTGTTTATAGGGGGTATTTATTTGAACTCAATAAAATAAATTATGTACATTTGCAATATAAGAGCAGTGTTGATTCCTTGTAAAAATGGATTGTTCTGTTCTTTTATAAATCTGCATTTAAAATAAAGTAAACAAGCGTAATTTCTATGGGTATTAAATATCGTCTGGTCATAATGAATTTCCTGCAGTTTGCAGTTTGGGGAGCATACCTTACTTCAATGGGGAGCTATCTTGTTAGCGTAAATCAAGCAGAACATATTGGAATGTTTTATGCTATTCAGGGGATTGTTTCCATGTTTATGCCTGCCTTAATAGGTATCGTGGCAGACCGCTGGGTTCCTGCACAGAAAATGTTAAGTTTTTGTCATCTGATCGCCGGTATATTTATGGTTGCAGCCGGATACTACGGATATGTTTCAGGTAGTGAGGTGCAGTTTTCTACTCTTTTTACTTTATATACTTTTAGTGTAGCATTTTACATGCCTACACTTGCTTTATCCAACTCTGTAGCTTATTCCGTATTGGATAGTGCCGGTTTGGATACTATTAAAGCTTTTCCGCCTATCCGCGTTTTCGGTACTATCGGATTTATCTGTGCAATGTTGTTTGTAGACGTAACGGGTTATCAAATAACTTATGCCCAGTTTTTTACTTCCGGAGTGTTAGGACTAGTCCTGAGTATTTATGCAATATCCGCATTACCTTCAATTAAAATAAATAAAGAAGCAGCAGAAAAGAAAAGTTTCGTTGAGAGTATGGGGCTCAAAGCCTTTACACTGTTTAAAGAGAAACGAATGGCTTTTTTCTTTATATTCTCTATGTTACTTGGGGTTTCTTTACAAATAACAAATGGATTTGCCAATCCGTTTATCACAAGTTTTAAGGCTATTCCAGAATTTGCTCATTCATTTGGAGCAAATCACGCGAATGCTTTGATATCCTTATCGCAAATATCAGAAACTCTTTGTATTCTGCTTATTCCATTTTTTTTACGTAGATTTGGAATCAAGAATGTGATGCTTATTGCAATGGTTGCATGGGTGTTGCGTTTTGGATTATTCGGAGCAGGTGATCCGGGTCCTAAAGTTTGGATGTTTATTCTTTCTATGATTGTATATGGAGTAGCATTCGATTTCTTTAATATTTCCGGTTCGTTATTTGTTGATAAAGAAACAGATCCTTCTATTCGTTCGAGTGCTCAGGGATTATTTATGCTGATGACGAATGGTATAGGAGCAACTATCGGGACACTGGCCGCACAAGCTGTAGTGAGCCATTATACATATTCTGTAGAATATGAGGGTTCATATTATACGGTTGGTGATTGGTCGACAGTTTGGTATATTTTTGCCGGATATGCACTGGTTGTAACTATTGCTTTTGCATTGTTGTTTAAGCATAAGCATAAACCGGAAGAGCTGAAGAATATATAAAATTGTTAGTTTATGGATAAAAAGATTGAACTTAGGGTAGAGAGTATTTCAAATAGCTTAGCCCAATCACATGCATATGCACTTTTGTTGCAGGAGGTGGGTGGTGAAAGGCAGTTGCCTGTTATCATAGGGCCTGCTGAGGCTCAGTCTATAGCCTTTAAATTAAAGAACTTTAAACCACCTCGTCCTTTTACACACGATTTATTTGTTTCATTTGCCGATGCCTTTAATGTAATTCTTAAAGAGGTATTCATATATAAGGCTTTTGAAGGAGTGTTTTATTCCTATCTTTATTTTGAAAAAGAAGGAGAAATCCATCAGGTAGATGCACGTACCTCTGATGCTATTGCTCTGGCTTTGCGTTTTAGAACGTCTATATATACTACGGAAGCAATTATCGAAAGTGAAAGTATCAGGATGGAAGAGGGAGGACCTATCTCGGTTCCTATCACAGCAGTAAAGATGTCTTTATTGAAAGAGGCTTTAAACAAAGCAGTGAAAGACGAGAATTATGAACTTGCCTCCCAGATAAGAGATGAAATTCATCGCAGGGAGCAGGGCGGGCTGAATCCGGAAGACAATTTAATGAATTTGTAATAGTGCATATTTTTTATACTCCCAACATCAGTCTCACCAACGAACTTCCTAAAGAAGAAGTTCAGCATTGCGTTCGTGTTCTTCGCCTTAAAGAAGGAGATGAAATTCTTCTTGTAGATGGGAAAGGTTATTTTTATAAAGCAACTATTAGTCTTATTTCCGGAAAACGATGTCTGGTAGATATAAATGAACGTATACAGCAGGAAGCTTTTCGTTCATCACGTTTGCATATTGCATTGGCCCCCACAAAAAATATGGATCGTACCGAATGGTTTGTAGAGAAAGCTACAGAAATAGGTATTGATGAAATCTCTTTTTTGAATTGTCGCTTTTCAGAAAGAAAAGTTATAAAAACAGAGCGCATAGAGAAGATATTAATTTCAGCAATGAAACAATCTATGAGGGCTGTTTTGCCTGCTTTGAATGATATGATGGATTTCAATAAATTTCTGACACGTGACTTTAAAGATCAGAAATTTATAGCCCATTGTTATGAAGGTGATAAGCACTTGTTGAAAGACATAATTCATGCGGGTAAAGATGTAACTCTTCTCATTGGTCCGGAAGGAGATTTTAGTCTGGAAGAAGTTGAACAGGCAGTAAAATGTGGTTTTGTTCCTATCAGTTTAGGGAAAGCTCGTTTAAGAACTGAAACAGCAGCTTTGGTAGCTTGTCATACAATGAATCTGATTAATCAATAATAAATGAAAATGTATGAAAAAAGGTAATTTGATCTCTTGTATCTCAGTGCTGCTGGTACTGTGTCTGTTGATGGTTTCGTGTAAAAAGAAAACAGACTATGTTTCTGTTATTCCTGCTGATGCTCCATTAGTAATCTCTCTCAATATTCCTTTGATTATTAAAAAAAGTGGTATTGCCAATAATGCCAGTTTGAAGAATAAACTAACTGCTCTCCTGAAAGACGGATTAAACGCGGAAGGAATGCAATATGTAGAAAAAGTTATTCAAAATCCATCCGAATCAGGGATTTCAATTACCGATAAAGTATATATATTTTCAACTCAATCCCGTCAGGTAGGATTGGTTGCAAAAGTGAATAGTTTGAATAAACTACAAAATGCAATTGAAGTAATTCAGAAAGAAGGAATTCCTGTCCAGAATCTGTCCAAAATAAATGGATATGAAGCAATTACTATTGGTAATAGTAATAATACTTATTGTTGTTTTGATGATACCAAACTAATTCTTTTAATGAATGCAGCAGGAGGAGCATCCGAAGGAATAAAAGCAGAAATGGAAAGAATTGTTTCTTTACCTGCAGAACAATCTATGTCAGCTAATAATGGTATGGTGAAAATGGATGGAAAGAAAGGAGACATAGTTGCATATGTAAATATGGATATTCTGCCTAATTCGTACGTAAATATGGCAAAAATGAATTTACCTCCTAATATAAATCTCAAAGATATAAGTGTTATCGGAGCATTAAACTTTGAAAACGGCCGCGTTTCTTTTGCCGGAGAAAACTATACAGAAAATGAAGAAGTAAAAAAATGGTATGATAAATCTGCAAGTATCGTATCGAAGATGAATAATTCTTTTGCTAATTACTTCCCGGCTACTCTTTTATACTATATCGGAATGAATATGAATGGTGAAAAGCTTAATGAGTTGCTGGCAGATAACCCGCAATATCAACAATCCATAAGCTCTTTGAAAGCACAAGGAATAGAATTGGATAAAATAATCTCTTCAATAGACGGTGATATTTCAATTGGGCTGAATTCTTTAAACTTTCGTGGAGTTCCTGAGGTAAGTATGTATGCCAATGTAGATGGTAACGAAGTGTTGAATGCTATTAATAATGCCGTAACAGCAAGCAAAGGCCGTTTAACTACTATAGATAATAATAATTACTCTATAAATATTGCTCCGGGCACCAATGCCTATTATGGAATGAAAGATAATTATTTCTATTTCACAACTATTCTGGGAGGTAACAATGTTGTTGGTAAAAAGGTTGATAATCCTTTTTCAAATGCAAAATGGGCTTCATTAGCGAAGGAGTCAACATTTTATACAGTTGTAAATGTAAGAGAAATATTTAATCTTCCGTTTTTGGGAATGATATTCAGCTCGGGAGATCCTAAAGCAATGATGATTAAAAATGTGTTTTCTCAATTTGAGTACTTAGAAATAGCAACAAAAAGTCCACAAGAATTTATTGCTAATATCGAAACAATAAATAAAGATACTAACTCATTACAACAATTTATTTCGTTAATTGAAATTCTCACAGGTATGAACTAGTGCCTGATAAGGTTTTCTGTTGCTGAACGAATAGATGAAATGAACTATTAAAACGGATTCCATTATGTTCTGTTTACTGATGGAAATCACTTATTAGTATTCTGATACTAAATATATAATATTGTGAATTCAATAAATCTTTTACAAACTTTACCTATTATATTTTCCGATCTTAATTCTATAAAATCGGAGGTATGGCACAAAAATCTGACTTTTAATAAAGGTAATATATATTTGATAGAGGCGGCTTCCGGAACGGGGAAGTCGTCTCTATGTAGTTACATATATGGTTATCGAGATGATTACCAAGGTATTATTTCATTTGATGAGGAGAACATTAAAAAATATTCTATTGATGATTGGGTGCAAATACGTAAGAAATCGTTAAGTATGCTTTTCCAGGATCTGCGTTTGTTTGCAGGACTTTCGGCTTTTGAGAATGTACAGCTAAAAAATAATCTGACGGGTTTTAAATCAAAGAATTCGATAAAGCAATTTTTTGAGATGTTCGGTATAGCAGACAAACTGAATGCTAAAGTAGGTAAGCTATCTTTTGGTCAGCAGCAGCGTGTAGCTTTAATTCGTTGTCTATGTCAGCCTTTTGATTTCTTGATTCTGGACGAACCGGTAAGTCACTTAGATGAAGATAATGTCAGGATCATGGGAGAGGTAATAATGAGCGAAGTGGCAGAACAAGGGGCTGCATTGATCATTACATCCATCGGGAAGAGTATTGATTTGAATTACGATAAAATCTTAAAGTTATGAGACTTATCTGGAAGCTTTTGCGGCAACATATTAATATGCTCCAGTTAGTAGGATTCTTTTTTGCTAACTTATGTGGCATGTTAATTGTTCTTTTTGCCATACAATTTTATAATGATGTATCTCCGCTATTCAGTGCAGGTGATAGTTTTATGAAAAAGGATTATATCATTGTTACTAAAAAGGTAAGTACTTTAGGTTCTTTTGTCGGTAAGAATAATGCTTTTACCGATCAGGAAATAAATGAGATCAGGCAGCAGCCTTTTACTAAAAGTATCGGTGGATTCCAGCCCTCGCAATTTACGGTAACAGGAGGTATTGGAATGCAGTCGGCAGGAATACATTTCGCAACTGAAATGTTTTTTGAGTCAGTACCGGATGAATATGTAGACGTAGGTCTTGATGAGTGGCATTTTGATCATTACAGTGAAGTGATACCTATCATCATTCCGCGTAACTACCTGAATTTGTATAATTTCGGTTTTGCACAAGCACGTAATCTCCCTAAACTCTCAGAAGGTATAATGGGGATGATACAGTTTGATGTAACCTTGCGTGGTAATGGTAAAAGCAAACAATATAAAGGTAATATTGTAGGATTTTCCAATAGATTAAATACAATACTCGTTCCGGAAGAATTTATGACCTGGGCCAATAAAGAATATGCTCCACAAAAACAAGCAGAATATTCGCGCCTGATAGTAGAAGTAAGTAATCCGGCAGACGACTCTACAGCAAAATACTTTCGTGAGAAAGGGTATGAGACAGAAGATGACAAACTGGATGCGGGTAAGACATCCTATTTCCTGAAATTAATGATAGGCATTGTTTTAACCGTAGGATTACTTATCAGTGTTCTCTCTTTTTATATTTTAATGTTGAGCATTTATTTACTGCTTCAGAAGAATACTACCAAGTTGGAGAATTTGTTGTTGATTGGGTATAGTCCCGGAAAAGTTGCTTTCCCTTATCAGCTTTTAACGGTTATACTAAATGCATTTGTTTTAGTCATTGCATTCATATTGATCACCTGGTTACGTAATTATTATGTAGAGCCTATTTCTTTAATCTTTCCATCTTTAAAAGTGGGCAGTCTCTATATAACATTATCCATAGGTGTTTTAATATTTATTGCCGTTTCTGTTATGAATATCTTCATTATTAAAAGGAAAATTCGTTCTATCTGGTATATAAATAAAGTTTGATAATTGTATCTGAAAGATATTTTAATCATTAATTCAATTAGTGATAAAAAAATAAAGCTGTTCTAAAGATTTGTTTTTAGAGCAGCTTTATTAATTTCTTAAGTGGAGCAATTAGTTAAATAGTTTTCTCATGAAAGCCGTATATATGCTATCAAAAAATAGTTGAAATAATACTGATTTATTCATTGTACCAGTTTATTTTTTTAGAGAAATACATCAGAACTGCTAAAATGATAAACAATCCTAAGCTACCTGCTAATAACGCTAATGTCTCTAATTGGATGAGTATGAAAATGTATAAATACAGTATACTCAATAAACCTGCCATAATTAATGCCGGACGTTTACGTTTCATAATTCCTCTTATGTAAAGGCTTATGAGTGAAATTGTCAGTAATGAGGAAATGATATATGCTAATGTAAAATTCATTTGCTCCGATATGGAAAGAAGTAAACTGTAAAATAGACACAATGCTAGTCCTATAAGTAAATACTGTAGTGCATGTATACGTTTTTTATCCATTATCTCAGTGAAAAATACTACGGTAAATGTGAGAAGAATAATCAGTATTGCATACTTTGCTGTTCGCATTGATTGCTGGTATTGTTCTACAGGCACTTTTAATACAACTCCAAAAGCAGACTCTTTAATATTTGTTCTGGAACTATTATTCATAAAGAATACTTGTGGGTAATTTCGATTGAGATTTAGTACTTGCCAATGTGCATCGAAATTTTCATTTCCTATATTATGGTTTTCAGGTAGATAACTTCCGGTAAAACTGGGGGTATGCCAGTTTGCTTTTAAATCTACTTTTGTTGTTTTCCCTAAGGGGGTGAAGAACATCGACTGAGAACCTTTCAGCTTAAGGTTCATTTCAAAGTTCACTTTACTTTCAAGAATATCAGAAGCGTCAATAATAGTATTCACTCCTATATTATAAAAGCCATTGCTATTTGTACCGGGTTCGAAAGTGTATGTAGAATCTTTCCAGGTTATTTTTATCTGCTCACTAATACCACGTAAATCGGATATTTCAAAGCATAGTGTTGCCTCTTTAAAATGGATGTTTCGGGTATCTAAATTTAACTTTCTTAGTTCTTCGTAGCTAAATACTCCTTGTATGTTTAACTCGGATTGATAGACATTCACATCATAAATGCCCCGGTTTCTGGTAGAGGTTTCAAGATTACCATTAATATTTAATTCATCCGGAAGGATAAGCAGGTTGGATGTTTCAGTTATATATTCATCTGTATTTTCTTTCAATTTCAATGTAGTGTACCTTATATTCAGGAAAGGACCTATAATTGTTTGAGCTTTACTCCACTTTTGACTGACATCTTCGTAAGCTTCTTTTTGCGTATACTGCCTTTCTCTTATCAAGCTTTCTATCATACCCATAGGAATAAGAAGTAACAAAACCAATATGGCTATTGTGACAACTTTTAAAGATTTGGAATGTCTGCCGAAGAAACCTTGCTTTTTTTCTTCGTGCAATTGTGGCTGGAAATTGTCCATAGTGATAACGTATTAAATTAAGTGTTTGATTTTAGAAATCTCTCAAGTGCATCAATATGTTGTTTAAATGCTTCTTTTCCTTTTTTGGTAGCTTTAAAAGTTGTTTTTGGTTTTCTTCCTATAAAAGTCTTTTTGCAGGAAATATATCCTAATTCTTCTAAAGAACGGGTGTGGCTGGCAAGATTACCGTCAGTTAATGACAATAATTCTTTCAGCTGATTAAAATCGGCTTCGTCATTTACAGCCAAAATAGCCATTATCCCTAAGCGGACTTTGCTTTCAAAAGCCTTATTTATTTGTTGAAATGCATCAATCATCTAATCTTTTTTTTCTTTCATACTGTAAATAGAACAATATTCCGTACAAAATATGGAAAATACCGAAACCAACAGCCCAAAATAATATGGCATGTTTTTCCATAAAACAATCGATGATACCTAATGTTAAGAAACAATATCCCAAATACGCGGCATTAGAAAATGTGTATTTGGATACATTTATCAAGGCTAACCCATAAAACAGTAACATTACAGAGGATGTTAACCCGTAATGATGATGATATAGTAGTGCAATACAAAAAAGTCCGCCTGTTATTAAAGGAATAGCAAAACTCCAAATAATACGGTAGACTAGTTTATTAAAAACTTTTTGTCCGTTCTTCTTTGCCTTACGATAAGAAATTAATATAGTACTAACTATAGAAGCTATTAATATGCATAAGGCTAATATTATCATCTGTTTTACTTGTATTGAAATATCCATACCTAAGATAGGTATGGTCTCTTTTAAATGCGGATTTGTTGAAATAAGAATTTGATTAGCAATATAAGCTCCTGTTAAAGAATAACTTCCAACAAGTATACCGGTTAAACCACTTAATGAAACAAATTTTGAAGAACGTTCCATTAACTCTTTTATCTCATTTACAGATTGTAATGCTTTAATCTTATTCATATAAAAAGTACTTTGTATTGCAAAGTTAATATTAAAAACTTAATAACAAAATAATGAGAATAATATTTTAAATAAAAAGAAAAAAGGCACCTAAAGATAGATGCCTTTGATATATGTATATAAGAGTATGTTTATTCCCACTCAATAGTTGCAGGAGGTTTTGAGCTTATATCATAAGCTACCCTATTAACCCCTTTCACTTTATTGATGATTTCATTAGATATCTTTCCTAAGAAATCGTATGGTAAACGAGCCCAGTCAGCGGTCATTGCATCTGTTGATGTTACAGCTCTTAAAGCAACGGCTCTTTCGTAGGTGCGTTCATCTCCCATTACTCCGACACTTTTTACCGGTAGAAGAACAACTCCTGCCTGCCACACCTGGTCATATAATCCCCATTCGCGTAGTCCTTTGATAAATATATCATCAGCATCTTGCACAATGCGTACCTTTTCCGGAGTAATATCTCCTAATATACGAACTGCCAGTCCCGGTCCCGGGAAAGGATGACGGTTAATCAAATGCTCCGGCATACCAAGTTCACGGCCTACTCTTCTCACTTCATCTTTGAATAAAAGGCGGAGAGGTTCGCAAAGTTTTAAGTTCATCTTTTCAGGAAGTCCACCTACATTGTGGTGGCTTTTAATTACGGTTCCTGTAATAGATAATGATTCGATACAGTCCGGGTAGATTGTTCCCTGGGCAAGCCATTTTACATCTTTAATTTTGTGAGCTTCTTCATCAAAGACATCGATGAATCCTTTTCCTATGATCTTACGTTTTTGTTCAGGATCTGATATGCCTTCTAATTCTTTGAAAAATTTGGCACTGGCATCCACTCCAATAACGTTTAGTCCCAAGCATTCGTAATCATGGAGTACATTGTTGAATTCGTTTTTACGCAACATACCATGATCCACAAAAATGCATGTTAGATTTTTGCCTATGGCTCTATTTAGCAAAACTGCTGCCACTGAAGAATCTACACCTCCTGAAAGTCCCAGAACCACTTTGTCATCTCCAAGTTGTTCTTTCAAGTCGGCTACTGTACTTTCAATAAATGAAGCCGGAGACCAATCTTGTTTACAGCCGCAGATATTTACTACGAAATTACGAAGAATTTGTGTACCATCTTCTGTATGGAATACTTCAGGATGGAATTGTACTCCCCATATATTTTCATTTTCGATCTGATAAGCTGCTATATTTACCTCTTTTGTAGAAGCAATGATTTTAAAATTATCGGGAATGGAAGTAATGGTATCTCCATGAGACATCCATATCTGGGAGTTCTCTTTCACTCCTTTCAACAATATATTTTCATTGCAAAAAGAAGAAAGATGTGCGCGTCCGTATTCTCGTGAGTCAGCCGGTTCAACAGTTCCTCCATTAGTGTAGGCTATGTATTGTGCACCGTAGCAAATACCCAATATGGGGTAAGTGTTTTTAATCTGATCTAAATTAGCTTTGAAGGCAGATTTATCATATACTGAGAAAGGGCTACCTGAAAGTATGACACCTTTTATGGACGGATCATTTTCCGGGAATTTATTATACGGAAGAATTTCACAATAAATATCTAATTCACGAACTCTACGACCAATAAGTTGGGTAGTCTGAGAGCCGAAATCAAGAATAATAATCTTTTCTTGCATATTACAAAATGTGTGTTTTGAATTTATTAGCTGCAAATTTAAGGAAAATATTATAGCTAATTGCTATATTAAACAGAGAGTTTTATAATAAAGTATATAGCCCAGGCGAAAACAAACCGGAAGATTATAACACCTCATATGAAATTAAAAAATAGAAATATAGTCTCATTCTCTCATTTTAAAGTGTATTTGTTTGAAAATCAACTTTAAAAGAGATGAGAGTAAGGATATTTTTGCTCTCATTCTTACTCTCATACTCTCATCGAATCTTCTGCTTTAAAGTGTACTATAAACTAAAATTCTCCTTTAATTAATTGATTTTGACTGTATAATTACTCTGCTTCACGTATGTGAATTATCTGGTTCACACTCGTGAAGTGTATAGTTCACGGGCGTGAAGCGGAATAATAGTACGGAGAAAAGTAATTAGGGTAAGAGTATTTTTATTAAATGCAATGAGAATATGAGAGTAAAAATGAGAGATAAATAGATGTGCTCTCATAATTTATTTCGTTGTAAATATGTGAGTTATATATAAGAATGAGAGTGGTGAGAGCACAAATTGAAAATAAATATTATGAGATAATAAATCAATAACGGCTTATGTAAAAGCTTTTTTTGATCAGCTTCATAAGTTCTTTCAATATCAATTGAAGACGTTTTTGATAATAAGAAAGGAGAGTGCCCCAAAAGTATAGTTGTCATCCCGGGCTTGACCCGGGATCTCCTCTGTAAGCTATGGAATAGCGGATTGCGGATCAAGTCCGCAATGACAGGCGACTTTTTGGACATTCTCAATTAAGATAGGCTTTTTAAATATTTTTGTTCTGTGCTTTCAATAAATCGCGTATCTCGGTGAGCAAGGTTTCTTCTTTCGTTGGAGCTGGTGGAGCAGCCGGCTCTTCTTTTTTCTCTTCTTCTTTCTTTTTAGTTAAGCGGGTAAGTAATCTGATGAATAAAAAGATAGCAAATGCAATGATCAGAAAATCGAAAGCAGCCTGTAAAAACAGACCGTAATTTAAAGTAACAGCAGGGGAAGTTGTAACTCCATCTACGATAACAGAGGGTTTCAACGTGAGTGCAAGATCTGTAAAGTTAACACCACCGATTAATAGGCCTAAAGGGGGCATGATTATGTCTGCTACCAAAGAGGATACTATTTTTCCGAAAGCTCCTCCGATTATAACACCGACTGCCATGTCTATCACATTACCACGCATGGCAAACGCTTTGAAATCTTGTAAAAAGCTGCTTTTTCCCATTCTTTTTTAGATTAAATTAAAAATTTGACTGTGAATATAAAAACAATTTTGTAATTTTGCAGCGCAATTCTAAAAAGAAGTAGCAATATGAAGTACTACGTAAACATTTTCCTATTATTATGCGTTTTATTTCTACTTATTTCATGTGGCACTTCGAATCCCTGTAATTGCGGTTAATGCAATAACAATTAATTAGAAACAAAGTTTAGGATATTATATCAAATATTATAAAACCCTTAAAAGTTTAACAAAATGATTAAAGTAGGTATTAATGGATTTGGTCGTATCGGACGTTTGGTATTCCGTGCCGCTCAAACTAGAAATGACATTGAAGTTGTAGGTATCAATGACTTGATTAGTGTAGAATATATGGCTTACATGCTTAAATACGACACTGTTCATGGTCAATTTGATGGAACTATCGATATTAAGGATGGCCAATTAGTGGTAAACGGTAAAACTATCCGTGTAACTGCAGAAAAAAATCCTGCTGACTTGAAATGGGATGCAGTTGGTGCTGAGTATGTAGTTGAATCTACCGGTTTGTTCTTATCAAAAGATAAAGCTCAAGGTCATATTGATGCTGGTGCTAAGTATGTAGTAATGTCAGCTCCTTCTAAAGATGATACCCCAATGTTTGTATGTGGTGTTAACTTAGATGCTTATGTTCCTGGAACTCAATTTGTATCTAATGCATCTTGTACTACTAACTGTTTGGCTCCTATCGCTAAGGTGTTAAATGACAAGTTCGGTATTACTGATGGTCTTATGACTACAGTTCACGCTACAACTGCTACTCAAAAAACAGTTGACGGTCCTTCAGTAAAAGACTGGAGAGGTGGCCGTGCTGCTGCCGGTAATATTATTCCTTCATCTACAGGTGCCGCTAAAGCTGTAGGTAAAGTAATTCCTGAATTGAATGGTAAGTTGACAGGTATGGCATTCCGTGTTCCTACATTGGATGTATCTGTAGTTGACTTAACAGTTAATTTATCTAAGCCCGCTTCTTATGATGATATCAAAGCAGCTATGAAAGCAGCTTCTGAAAATGAATTGAAAGGTATACTCGGATATACTGAAGATGATGTTGTATCTTCAGACTTTATCGGAGATGCACGTACTTCTATTTTCGATGCAAAAGCTGGTATTGCTTTAACTGATACATTTGTGAAAGTTGTTTCTTGGTATGACAATGAATGGGGTTACTCAAACAAAGTTCTTGAGTTAATCGTTCATATGGCTAAAGTAAACGGCTGATAAATAATTGATCAAGATAAAAAAAGTCCGGACAGAAATTTCTGCCGGACTTTTTTTTATGTAGCCACTGCTTAATTTTAATAATTTTGTTATCTTATATCACTTATTTCTTTACGATTTATTTATTGCATACCATTTTAATTTATTTTTCTATTTAATAACTTAATAATTAGCCTATTGCCATTTAAATAGCAGGGTTTTTGCCTACTTTTAAGCTCTTATATTTTTTGGTAACTTTTTACTGATAACTTATTTTTGTAATGAATTAATAGGGTAAAAATATTCTATGAATATTTTCATGTACATAATGCTGTAAACGAAACTATGAAGATTGAAAACAGTGAGCAGGTAAAGAGAAAAAGTTTTAGTAAAGAATTGGCAAAAGTTGGTGAGACATTTTACATTCCACTTATGCAGCAGTTTATTCCTGTAAATAATGGGCTAAATGTTTTAGGAGTTGATTGCGGAACTATAGAAAATTTGTTGCCTTTCGCAAAGAATGGATGCTGCGTAGTGGGAATTGATAAGAATCACGCTAATATAGAGTATGCTTCAGATTTTTTCAGAGAAAATAATGTGAAGGCAAATTTTATAGAAACTGATATTTTCTCCTGCCAAATGAATCAGCTTTTTGATATTATTATATTGAATGATGTAATAGGTTGTGTTGAAAATAAGCAGAAGCTTTTAGAACATGTGATGCATTTTTTGAAACCGGATGGTATAATCTTTTTAAACTTTAAACCAGGATATATGCCTTTAGGTGGCCGTTCTCATTTAACTAAGAATAAGTTTATTTCTTTTTTTCCTTTTATACATTTTCTGCCTGTAAATTTATATAAGTTTTTATTGAAATATTGCTTCCGTGAAGATGACGAGGTTATCAATAAGTTATTGAAAGTAAAGAATAATAAAATTACAATAGAAGGTTTTAGAGAGATGATGAAAGACAAAAGCTATATGATAAAAGCTGAGAAATTTTACATTATAGATCCTTTATTTTGTGTAAGATATAATATTAAATTCCGTGAACTGGGACGTTTATTCAGGCATATCCCTTATATTAGAGATTTTTTCACCCAAAAATGTTTTTATATACTGACCAAGGATATTTATCATGTTCAAATAATATCATCTTGATCTAATTAGTTATTCCATAATAATAAAACCTTCTGCATTTTAATGGATAAAAAGTTAACCAATGCTTTAGAAACATTGTGTGTTATATTGTTAACAGATAAACTTTCTTTAAATAAAGAACTTATGTATTATTGGTGTTTCTAAAATATCATTAAGCAGTAAACAGGTAACCGAAAAAACTTGTACATTTGCAGAATATCTTTTCATTAATGTATCTGATGAGGAATTATGATCTTATAACCATACTAGGTCCTACAGCTTCAGGTAAGACATCCTTAGCTGCTGCACTTGCATTAGAACTTGATACGGAAATTATTAGTGCCGACAGTAGGCAGGTATATAAATATATGGATTTAGGTACGGGGAAAGATCTGCAGGATTATATAGTAGATGGTAAAGCTATACCTTATCATTTGATCGATATTGCACAACCCGGATATAAGTATAACGTTTTTGAATTCCAGCATGATTTTCTTGTAGCCTATTCCCAGTTAAAAAAGCGCGATAAATTGCCTGTTTTATGTGGGGGAACAGGTATGTACATTGAATCCGTATTAAAAGGATATAAACTTATTCCGGTTCCGGAGAATCAGGAACTACGTGAAAATTTATCTTCAAAGACCTTGGATGAATTAACTTCTATCCTTCAATCTTATAAAACTTTGCATAATACTACAGACGTTGATACCGTTAAACGTGCAATAAGAGCTATTGAAATAGAAGAATATTATAAGCAAAATGAAAAGAAATACAGGGAATTTCCGCTTATAAAGAGTTTAGTTGTGGGTATTAAGCTCGACCGTGAAATCAGGAGAGCAAAAATATCCAAACGACTGCAACAAAGATTAGATGAGGGAATGATAGATGAAATAAAAATGTTGCTGGATAAAGGTATTCCGGCAGATAATCTCATCTATTACGGTTTGGAATATAAATATCTGACTTTATTTGTTACTGGTAAATTATCTTTCAAAGAGATGTACAACCAGCTTGAAATAGCTATTCATCAGTTTGCAAAAAGACAAATGACATGGTTTAGAGGAATGGAGAAAAGAGGTATTAAAATAAACTGGTTGGATGCGAATATGCCCACACCGGAAAAAATACAAATCGTTAAGCAACTTATTGAATAACGATTAATAAAAATCACAGATTATGGCAGTAAAACCAGATAAATGGGGAGTTATATATAATCCAAGAGCAGGAAGCCGGAAATCTCACAAGCGTTGGGAAGAAATAAAAGCATATATATTAAGTAAAAATATTCTTTTTGATTATTTTCATTCCGAAGGCTTTGGTTCTGTAGAGAGATTAGCATGTACAATTGCCAATAATGGATATAATATTATTGTGATCGTTGGGGGAGATGGAGCCATAAATGATGCATTAAACGGTATCATGAGTTGCGATATTGAGAATAAAGATAAAATTGCTATTGGAATTATACCGAATGGCATTGGTAATGACTTTGCCAAATACTGGGGATTGAGTGTTGATAACTACAAAGACGCTGTAGATTGGATAATAAATAATCGGCATAAAAAGGTCGATGTAGGATATTGTTCTTATTATGACGGGGAAAAACACATATACAGATACTTTTTAAATGCAGTAAATATAGGTTTGGGAGCGCGTATTGTGAAGATTACAGATCAGACAAAGCGTTTCTGGGGAGTTAAGTTCCTTTCTTACGTCGCGGCTCTTTTCTTACTTATTTTTGAAAGAAAGCTTTATCGCATGCACTTACGTATTAATGATGAACATATTCGTGGGCGTATAATGTCTGTATGCGTGGGCAGTGCGCAGGGATATGGACAAACTCCCAGCGCTGTACCTTATAATGGTTGGCTGGATGTTTCTGTGATTCACAGACCCGAATTTCTTCAAATAATATCCGGGCTGTGGATGTTAATACAAAGAAGAATTCTAAATCATAAAGTTGTAAAATCCTATAGAACAAAAAAAGTACGTGTTTTAAGAGCTAAGAATGCTTCTGTAGATTTAGATGGACGCTTACTACCTAAACATTTTCCTCTTGAAATTGGTATCTTGCCTGAGAAAATAACAATAATAATACCTGAATAATTACTGAAAATAGATAGAGAATGACAATAAATGATTTAAAAAATCCCAACATAGAAAACTTTTTCTTATTAGCAGGTCCTTGTGTGATAGAAGGTGAGGAAATGGCCTTGCGGATAGCAGAGAGAATTGTGGATATTACTAATAAACTGAAGATTCCGTATGTCTTTAAAGGTTCTTATCGTAAAGCTAACCGTTCCAGAGTCGATTCATTTGTGGGGATTGGCGATGAGAAAGCCCTCTCTATATTGAGAAAAGTAAAAGAGACTTTTAATATTCCGACGGTAACTGATGTTCATTCACCGGAAGAAGCTTTTTTAGCTGCTGAATACATGGACGTATTACAAATCCCAGCATTCCTTTGCAGGCAAACCGATCTTTTAGTTGCAGCTGCTAAAACAGGGAAAGTTATCAATATAAAGAAAGGACAGTTTCTTTCACCGGCAGCTATACGTTTTGCCGCAGATAAAGTGATCGAAGCCGGAAACGAAAATGTGATGATAACAGAACGGGGTACTACTTTCGGATACCAGGACTTAATTGTGGATTACAGAGGAATACCGGAAATGAAGTCTTTTGGTTTTCCTGTAATTTTAGACGTAACACACTCATTGCAGCAACCTAATCAAACTAGTGGAGTGACAGGTGGTATGCCTCAGTTAATTGAAACTATAGCGAAAGCCGGGATTGCAGTAGGTGTAGACGGGATATTTATTGAAACGCATGAAACTCCCGAGATTGCTAAAAGTGATGGTGCTAATATGCTTAAATTAGATTTGCTGGAAGATCTGCTTATCAAATTAGTTAGAGTAAGAGAGTCGATACTTTAATTAGTCAATTTAGGATAAGAAATAAAGGTAAAGCAATATATTTCTTATCCTATTTTACTTATTTTCTTAAGCCTTTCTTCATCAATTATTTTAATTTTTCTACCGTCAATAGCGATTAATTTCTCAGCAGCAAAGTTAGAGAGAGTACGTATTGCATTGGAAGTAGTCATATTCGAGAGATTAGCTAGGTCTTCACGGGAAAGATAGATACTTAAGGTTGACTCATCTTCTTCCAACCCGTAACTATCTTTAAGAAAAATAAGAGATTCAGCCAAACGCCCGCGAATATGTTTTTGCGTGAGGTTAACTGTTCTTTCATCGGCAATTCCTAAATCAACAGAAAGTTGTTGTATGAAAAACATGGATAACTCACTGTTTTGACTCAGAAGATTAACTATAGCAGTCATTGGTATTAAGCATATAATGGAAGGTTCGAATGCAGCAGCAGCAGTTACAAAGTTTTCTTTAGCAAAATAAGCTCTGTATGCAAAGTATTCTACAGGTTTTATCATCCGGATAATCTGGCTTCTGCCGCCTACACCTTCCTTATATATCTTTACTTTTCCGCTAAGTAGGCACATAAGATATTTAGGTGTTTCCCCTTCACAATAAATGGTCTCGTTCTTCTTGTATTTTTGGATATTAAAGTTTTGGGCTAAGTATTCCCTCTGTTCTTCAGTAAGAGGTTGCCACATATCGGCAATGCTCTCCGCTATCTCTGCTACAGTCAGATTATTTTTTACCATTTTATGCTATAAAACTGTGTTATAAAGCACAAATATAAAAAGAAAATGTGAAAAAGAATAGATTGTATATAAAAAATAAGTTTGTTGTAAATAACCAGGCGAATAGCTTTCTAGTTGTATTTACATTCTTTGTTAGTTATAAAGTAAAATATCTTGATTAAATGCATTAAATAAGCAAAAGAGAGAGTCCCAAAAGTATAGTTGTCATCCCGGGCCTGACCTAGGATCTCTTCTGTAAGTTATAGAACAACAGATTGCGGATCAAGTCCGCAATGACAGACGACTTTTGGGACACGCTCTTTCGCAAATCATTTAAATTAGTTTCTTATTTAGAAAATAATAACTCTCTGTATTTAGGCAACGGCCAGATTTCGTCGTCAATTTCAAGCTCTAAATGATCAATGTGATCTCTTATTTTTTCAAGGTACGGACTTACATTTTCTGCGTACGAAAAAGCTTTATCTTCCTGACTTTCCAAGTGGTTGGCAAGTTTCCTGGCTTCCGTCATATCATGAACTAATGTTTTTATAGAAGTTACACGATATGAAATTTCTTTTACCAGTTCTTTCCGGTCATTGCTTATCTCATCATATTCTTCAGAGAATATCTCCTTCAGACCACGAAGGTTTTCTAATAACCTGTTCTGATAAGATACGGCTGTAGGCACAATATGATTGATGGCAAGGTCTCCTAACACACGACTTTCAATTTGAATTTTCTTCGTGTATTTTTCCAACTCTACTTCAACACGGCTGATTAATTCATTTTCGTTGAATATATTTTCTCCCAATAAAACCTTTCTTGATTGGATATCATTGTATTTCATTAAAGCTTCCGGTACATTCGTAATGTTTGTCAGGCCGCGCTTTTTTGCCTCTTCTTTCCATTCTTCCGAATAACCATCGCCCTCAAATTGTATAGGTTTAGAAGCAATAATTGTTTCTTTAAGTATCCGGAAGATAGCTTCGTCTTTACCTATTCCATCATTCATTAATTTATCAACTTTACCTTTGAAGTCATTAAGTTGATGTGCCATAGCTGCATTGATGGCGATCATTGCTGCAGCACAGTTAGAAGAAGAACCGGCAGCCCGAAATTCAAATCTATTTCCAGTAAAAGCAAAAGGTGATGTACGGTTACGGTCTGTATTATCTAGTAAAATCTCAGGAATACGTCCAATGCCTAATTTGAGCGCCGTTTTTTCTTCCGGAGTCATCTTGGCATTATGTACTTGTTTTACCAACTCATCAAGCATATAAGATAAATGGCGTCCGAGGAAGATAGATAAAATGGCAGGAGGAGCCTCATTTGCACCAAGTCTGTGGCTATTGCCTGCACTTGCTATTGCGGCTCGTAGTAAATCCTGGTTTTTATAAACCATCATTAATACGTTTACTATGAAAGTCAGAAATAACATATTTCCTCTGGGATTTTTACCCGGAGCAAAAAGGTTTATACCTGTATCTGTACAAAGAGACCAATTATTGTGTTTTCCGGATCCATTGATTCCTTTAAAAGGCTTTTCATGCAGTAACACACTAAAATGATGTTTCTGTGCAATTCTTTTCATCAAATCCATTACCATTTGATTATGGTCATTTGCCAGATTCACATCCTCAAAAATCGGAGCTAATTCAAATTGATTTGGAGCAACTTCATTGTGGCGTGTTTTTACCGGGATACCGAGCTTGTGGCATTCTATTTCTAATTCTCTCATGAAGCTGGTCACGCGAGGAGGAATAGAACCAAAATAGTGATCTTCAAGCTGTTGGTCTTTAGCTGAAGAATGTCCCATTAAAGTACGGCCGGTAAGGCAAAGGTCAGGACGGGCATTATGAAGCGCACTATCTACCAAAAAGTATTCCTGCTCCCAACCTAAGTTGGCATAAACACGATTTATGTTTTTATCAAAAAGCTGACATACCTCAGTTGCTGCTTTATCTACAGCTGCCAATGTTTTTAATAAAGGAGTTTTATAATCTAATGCATCACCAGTATAAGAAATAAAAATAGTAGGTATACATAAAGTTGTATCAACAATAAAAGCCGGTGAAGAAACGTCCCAGGCCGTATATCCTCTTGCTTCAAAGGTATTACGAATTCCTCCATTAGGGAAAGAAGAGGCATCCGGTTCTTGTTGGATAAGGAGTTTTCCGGAAAATCGTTCTATAATATCTCCATCATCACTGAATTCTATAAATCCATCATGTTTCTCAGCAGTTCCATCTGTTAATGGCTGAAACCAATGAGTATAATGGGTAACATTAAAAGATTTAGCCCAGCTCTTCATGCCATTAGCTATAAGGTCAGCCATATTCCTGTTTATGGGTATTCCTTTTTCAATGGCATTTATAACTGTTTTATAAGCCTCTCTGGGAAGGTATTCCTGCATTTTCTTGCGATCGAATACATGTATACCATAATAATCAGAAAGTTTGTTTGATGGAATATTTACTTCAATAGGAGTACGGTTAGCTAGCTCTTGAAGAGCAAAAAAACGCATCTTTGACATAAGAGTGTGTAATTTATATGATTGTTTGCTGCAAAAGTATATTGTTTATTTGATTTAGTATGCAAAATTAGGGGGTAATTTTAGAAAAATAACTATATTCTTTAGTTATACTCTATTTTTTAGGGGGTATTGGCTTAGTATTGGTGATTTTGCGGAGAGTTTAAATTCATAAAACATATTAATTCTAAAATTGTTGTTATTAATTAATATATTGTAAAGCTGCGTATATAGTGTTTTTATTTATATTTGCTATATATAACTAAATATGTGAAACTATTCCACCTATTCTATATAATACTTGTTCTCTTTGTGGTTTTTCCATCAGATGGGATGGCAAAGAAACGGAAAACTACGGTTGATAAACCGCAGTTAGAAGATGCTATTCTCAAAAATATGATCTTTTATGCCCCTTTTTACGAGAAGATAGTAGACGATTATACAGGGGAAGTCTATATGAAAGGAAGAATAAATGTATTGAAGAAGAATCCACTGATAAGGGTAATACCATCTATGTTTAGAATGGAGAAGGGGATACGGGAATATATGGCAGAAGCGTTAGCCGATATTCACTATACAGCTCCCGATTTATATGATGTAAAAATGAAAGCCATATCCGGTACGTTTCCCACCAATAAGGGAATATCTACCGACATCCAGAATTTTTTCAGAATAAATGTATATTCTTCCTCCTTATTATCAAATAAACTGTATTCTCCTTTAGCCGAGAACGGGCCTAAATATTACCGTTATTATCTGGATTCAATTATAGGTAAAAATGAAAATCTGAAATATAAAGTTTTAGTTGTCCCGAAAAATAAGAGTTCACAATTAGTTAATGGATATGTCATAGTAAATGCTAATCTTTGGACAGTGTCTGAAATGTATATTGAAGGAGAAACTGAATTTTTGAGATTCAAAGTAAAAGTAGAGATGGGGAATAAAGGAGATGAGGAATTTCTGATTAAGAAAGTAGATGCTAATATGTATTATAATTTTGTAGGAAATAAATTAGAGGGTGTCTTTAATGCGGCATTTAAATATGATGAAATAATATTATCTGAGAAAAGTGGCAAGACTAAGAGCTCTAAAAATAAATATGATTTTACAGAATATTTTAGTTTAACATTGGACTCTACTACCTCCTTGGCCGATAATGAATATTTTGAAAAAATCCGGCCTTTGCCTTTAAATGAAAATGAAGAGAAAATATATCATAGTTATAATCTCCGCAGAGATACAACTAAGCATGAAGTAAAAATAAAAACTCCGAATCAAATTTTTTTCGGAAGATTGGGAGATATTTTATTAACGAATTATACAGTAAATTTAGCTGATTATGGTACGGTAAGATTTTCTCCTTTGCTTAATCCTTTATTATTAAGTTATAGTCACAGCAATGGTTATTCATATCGTCAGGATTTCCGCTATCACCGTAATCTGAAAGCAGATCGTTGGTTACGCATAAGACCCAGGATCGGTTATAACTTTACACGTAAAGAATTCTATTGGAGTGTAAATACAACTTTTGATTATTGGCCGAAAAAATTGGGAATGATTAATTTGAATTTTGGTAATGGTAATCGTATTTATAGTAGCGATGTGTTGGATGAAATACAAAATGTTCCGGATAGTATATTTGATTTTGACGATCTGGATTTGGGTTATTTTAAAGATTTATTTTTTGTGGCTAATCATGAGGTTGAAATAACGAATGGATTCAAAATAACAGCCGGATTAATAGCTCATAAAAGAACTCCTGTTAAGAGAATAGAACTACCTGAAACTGAAAGTCCTGAAATTGAACAGGAAATAAGCAAATTGCCATCAAAATATATTAGTATTGCTCCTCGGATACGGCTTGAATTGACCCCGGCTCTATATTATTATAAAAATAGAAATCGTAAAATAAACTTGTATTCTAAATATCCTACATTCTCATTAGATTGGGAGAGGGGAATTAAAGGAATATTTGGGAGTACAGGAGAATATGAGCGTATTGAATTTGATATGCAGCATAAACTTCAGTTGGGACTAATGAGAATACTTGCCTATCGGGCAGGGTTTGGTTTGTTCACAAATCAAAAGCAAATGTATTTTGTTGATTTTGCGAATTTTGCCAGAAATAATCTTCCGGTTGGATGGAATGATGATATTGGTGGTGTATTCCAGTTATTAGATCACAGATGGTACAACTCTTCTAAAAGTTATGTACGTGGGCACCTAACTTATGAATCTCCTTTCCTGATTTGGCCTCATCTCATAAAATATACCAGCCTTATTGAAAATGAGCGTTTGTATTTTAGTGTGCTTTTCGTGCCCAGACTTACTCCTTACATCGAATTTGGCTATGGCATAGGTACACATATTTTTGATCTGGGATTCTTCGTAAGCAATATTAATGGCAGATTCAGTGATATCGGAATGAAGTTTACGTTTGAGCTGTTTAATAGATAAAAAAAGCTATTCACAAAACGAATAGCTTCTTTATAAATTGATCAAATAGAATTTTAATTTCTTGGTAAAGCTTCTTTCACTACCATTGGACGTCCTGCGTATTCTGCTCCGTTTAATTCTTTAATCACATTTTTAGCTTCTTCTGCATTTGGCATTTCAACAAATGCAAACCCTTTAGATCTTCTGGTATCACGATCTGTAATAAGTTTTACAGATTCTACTGTTCCATACTCTTCCATTACTTGTCTCAAGTCTGATTCCTTAACATTGTAGTTAAGATTTCCAATGTACATGTTCATAAAATAAAAATAAAATAAAATTGATAAAATAAAACAATAATTCTTTTGAAATGTCTACTGCAATGAAAATACGCAATGGAAGTTGGGTAAATACATAGAAGAGTAAGAACAGAACAAACATATTATTGTTTGTGCCACAAAGGAAAACATTATATTTGAATAATACAAAATAAAACGCAATTTATTTTTTGACTATTTGTTTAAAATATTTAGAACCTGTATAAATGCTTATGGTATAAAGCAGTAAAATCTTTCTTTATTCGTACAATATTATTTCTGTTTTGTAACTGTTCAGTTGCTTATGTGATTAAATCTGTATAAATTATATTTTTATAGGGTGTAATTATAGGCGTTTCAGTTATGTTTATGTTAATTTCAAAGTTAATTTAGAATTATTATCAATTTCATAAAGAGCTTATGTCGGTGTTCAATTTTCGGGGTTCTTATCTTCCTGATATTCAGGCATGATATTTGTTAGATTATCTTCATTCTCAGTATCTTCATCATCTTCCTCTTCATCTTGAAAAGCAATTGGTTTTTGCGGACCTTTATTTCTGAGTAAAAAAGCTGCCAGAATTCCTGCAATTGCCCCGCCCATATGTCCTTCCCAAGAAACCGTGTCACGTGCGAAGAATGGTAACATATCCCATATTAAGCCTCCATATATAAAAGTGACTAGTAAAGATATAGCAATTAGAGGTATATATTTTCTTAATATTCCACTGAAAAATAAGAAGAAAGCTAAACCGTATATAAGTCCGCTAGCTCCAATATGCCATCCGGGTTTACCTATAAGAAAAGTAAATATTCCTCCTATTATCCATATAAAGAATAGGACAACTGCTCCCAGGTCACGATAAAAATAGAAAAGGCACCATGATAAGAAAAATAAAGGAATGGTATTAGCAAACAAATGTTTAAAACTGCCATGAACAAGCGGGTGGGCAAATATACCGAACACACCTTTTTTTTCCATCGGGTAAATACCTAATCGAGTGAAATCCCAGTCCATCCCCACCTCCAAAATCTTTATCATGTATAATACAAAAATAATAAATAATGGAAAAAACATTGATATAAAAATACGACGTAAATCTGCTCTCATGTTGGATTACTAATATTTTGCAATGCTACAAATAATTATTATAAAAAAGAAAAATAATTAGATAATAAGTTTCGCTTTTGTGTTATAATTGTTATTTTTGGGCAATGCAAGCCATTGCATAGTGATATTAAAATATTTTTATAACCTTAAAATAAACTCCTATGAGTTATTTGCGATTTGATAAAACCTTGATGGTGAATTTGGAGGAATCTTTACAAAGGGAGATTCTTCGTACTAATCGTTCTGGGGCCTATCACTGTACTACAATAGTAGAATGCAACACAAGGAAATATCATGGATTATTAGTGATTCCGGTTCCGGAGTTGGATGATGATAACCATGTCCTTTTGTCTTCATTAGATGAAACGGTCATCCAACATGGCGCAGAATTCAACCTGGGACTACACAAGTATCAGGGTGGGCATTTTAGTCCGAATGGACATAAGTATATTCGGGAATTCGATTGTGAGAAAATTCCTACTACAGTTTATCGGGTAGGAGGAGTAATTTTGCAGAAAGAAAAGGCATTTGTACATCACGAAAACCGGATTCTTATACGTTATACATTGTTAGATGCCCATTCGGCTACCAAACTTCGTTTCCGTCCTTTTCTTGCCTTTCGCAGTGTGAGGCAGTACACACATGAGAATGATACAATCAATAAGAATTATCAAGAAGTAGAAAATGGAATAAAAACTTGTTTATATCCCGGTTATCCTGAATTGTTTATGCAATTGAACAAGAAAAATGAGTTCCATTTTGAGCCTTTATGGTACAAAGGTTTTGAATATCCGAAAGAACAGGAAAGAGGTTATGATTTTAATGAAGATTTATATGTTCCCGGATATTTTGAAGTAGATATCAAGAAGGGGGAAACAATCATTTTCTCTGCAGGGATATCTGAGGTATCTTCCCGTCAGTTGAAGAAAATATTTCAGGAAGAAGTTGACGGAAGAACCCCACGAGATAGCTTCTTAAATTGTTTGATAAATTCTGCTCATCAGTTTCACAATAAGCAAGGTGAGAATCACTATATTCTTGCTGGTTATCCCTGGTTCAAATGCCGTGCAAGAGATTTATTTATTGCATTACCCGGGTTAACTTTAGCCATTGATGAAATAGATGAGTTCGAGTCAGCCATGGAAACAGCTCAAAAAGCTGTTCGTAATTTTATGGATGACAAGCCGTTGGATTGTAATATCACAGAAATAGATCATCCGGATGTATTGCTTTGGGCTATATGGTCTTTACAGCAATATGCAAAAGCGACGTCAAAAGAACAATGCCGTATTAAATACGGAGAATTTCTGGAGGAAATAATTGACTTTATCCGTAAAGAAAAGCATGATAATCTATTCTTGCATGATAATGGGCTTCTTTATTCTAATGGAAAGGATAAAGCTATTACGTGGATGAATTCTACAGTTAACGGTAGACCTGTAACTCCGCGTACCGGCTATATAGTCGAATTTAATGCATTGTGGTATAATGCATTACGATTTGTCGCTGATATGTCTCGTGAAAATGAATATTTAGCGCACACTTTGGAAGAACTTGCAGAAGTAACGGCAAGATCTTTTATAGATATATTTCGTAACGAACATGGTTATCTTTTCGACTATGTAGACGGAAATATGATGGACTGGAGTGTTCGTCCTAACATGATATTCTCTGCTGCCTTCGATTATTCCCCTCTTAGCCAGACACAAAGAAAACAAGTACTTGATATAGTAACAAAAGAATTGCTTACTCCCAAGGGTTTAAGAACTTTAAGCCCTAAAAGTGGAGGTTATAATCCTAATTATGTAGGCCCACAGATTCAACGTGATTATGCTTATCATCAAGGCACAGCATGGCCTTGGTTATTTGGATTTTATGTAGAAGCTTATCTGAAAGTTTATAAGATGAGTGGGCTGTCTTTTGTAGAGAGACAATTGATAGGATATGAAGATGAAATGACCAGGCATTGTGTTGGCTCTATGCCGGAATTATTTGATGGTAACCCTCCATTTAATGGTCGTGGAGCAGTATCATTTGCTTTAAATGTGGCAGAGATTCTTCATATATTGAAATTGGTAAACCTATATAATTCACAAGGAGGAACGGAATGAAAGTATTAATGTTTGGTTGGGAGTTTCCTCCACATATTTTAGGGGGATTGGGTACGGCCAGCTATGGGTTGACTAAAGGAATGTCAGAGCAACATGATTTGGATATTACTTTCTGCATACCCAAACCTTGGGGGGATGAAGATAAAAGTTTCCTCAAGATAGTTGGAATGAATAATGTACCTATAGTATGGAGAGACGTATCTTGGGATTATGTAAATAGTCGTATCGGAAACTTAATGAATCCTCAGGACTACTACGACTTTCGGGATCATATATATGCTGACTTCAATTACATGCACACAAATGATCTGGGTTGTATAGAGTTTTCAGGCAAATATCCTGATAATTTGCATGAGGAGATAAATAATTATTCTATCGTAGCCGGAGTTGTCGCTCGCAAACAACAGTTTGATATAATTCACTCTCATGATTGGTTGACATATCCGGCAGGTATTCATGCAAAACAGATATCCGGTAGGCCGCTTGTAATCCATGTACACGCAACAGATTTTGATCGTAGTCGTGGTAGTGTTAATCCCACTGTCTATTCCATTGAAAAGAATGGAATGGATAATGCTGATCATATTATGTGTGTAAGCGAGTTGACACGCCAAACTGTAATTCATAAATATTATCAGGACCCTAAAAAAGTGTCTACTGTTCACAATGCAGTTTCTCCTTTGTCACAGGATATTCTTGATATTGTTCCTCAAAAGAATCCTAAAGAGAAAATTGTCACTTTTTTAGGTCGTATTACGATGCAAAAAGGACCTGAGTATTTTGTAGAAGCAGCTGCTATGGTTCTCTCCAAAACAAAGAATGTCCGTTTTGTAATGGCCGGTAGTGGAGATATGATGAATCAGATGATTCGTTTGGTTGCCGAAAGAGGAATTGCTGATCGTTTCCATTTTCCGGGCTTTATGAAAGGGAAACAGGTATATGAGGTCTTAAAAGCAAGTGATGTATACATCATGCCTTCCGTTTCAGAACCTTTTGGTATCTCTCCTCTGGAAGCAATGCAGGTGAGTGTGCCTACAATTATATCCAAGCAGTCTGGTTGTGCCGAGATATTAGATAAATGTATCAAGACAGATTATTGGGATATACATGCTATGGCGGATGCCATTTATTCCATTTGTACTTATCCCGCAATGTATGAGTACCTCCGTACAGAGGGGAAAATTGAAGTAGATAATATAAAATGGGAGACTGTAGGGTATAAGGTCCGCAAAATATATGATGAGATATTAAGTAGATATTGAAAATAATAAAATACCAATATAGATATGAAAACAATCTGTCTTTATTTCGAGATACACCAAATAGTACATTTAAAACGTTATCGTTTTTTTGATATAGGCACCGATCATTACTATTATGATGATTATGTTAATGAAATGGGAATAAATGATGTTGCCGAACGCTCTTATAAACCTGCTTTATCAGCATTAATAGAAATGGTGAAGAATTCTGGAGGAGCTTTTAAGGTTGCTCTTTCGATCTCGGGAGTTGCTTTAGAACAACTTGAAATTCACTCTCCCGATACAATGGATTTGCTCCGTCAGTTAAATGATACCGGAGGTTGTGAATTTCTTGCAGAACCCTATTCTCATGGTTTATCTTCTTTAGTAAATGAAGATACTTTTAAAGAAGAGGTGAAAAGACAAAGTACAAAAATTAAACAATTATTTGGAAAAACTCCAAAAGTATTTCGTAATTCCGGTCTTATTTACTCGGATGAAATTGGTGCTATAGTAGCAAGTATGGGCTTTAAGGGGATGCTTACTGAAGGAGCCAAACATGTGTTAGGTTGGAAAAGCCCGCATTATGTTTATCATTGCAGTTTAGCCCCTTCTCTAAAGTTATTACTGAGAGATTTTAAATTATCAGATGATATAAGTTTGCGATTCTCCAATTCAGAATGGAGTGAGTACCCCTTATTTGCAGATAAATATATTAGTTGGATAGATGCGCTTCCGGAAGAAGAGCAAGTGATAAATATATTTATGGAGCTAAAGGCATTAGGTATAGCACAGCCTCTTTCTTCAAATATACTTGAATTTTTAAAAGCTTTGCCGTCTATAGCCAAAGATAAAGGAATAACTTTTTCCACTCCATCTGAGATAATCAGCAAATTGAAATCAGTTTCTCAGATAGATGTACCATATCCTATGTCGTGGTGTGATGAGGAACGAGACATTAGTCCCTGGTTGGGAAATGTGTTACAACGGGAAGCTTTTAATAAATTGTATAGTGTTGCCGAACGTATTTACATATCAGACGATCGTCGTATTAAGCAAGACTGGGACTATTTGCAAGCTAGCCTTAACTTCCGCTATATGACAACTAAAAGCTCTGGCGTAGGAATTGATAGGGGCATCTATGAATCTCCGTATGATGCATTTACCAATTACATGAATATATTAGGGGATTTTATTAACCGGGTTAATTCTCTCTATCCGGAAGATATTGATAACGAAGAATTAAATTCACTTTTGACTACAATAAAGAATCAAGGTGAGGAGCTGATTGAACTTCAGAATAAAGTAGACAAGCTGGAAACCAAATTATCTAAGTCTAGGCAAAAGGTAACGGTTGAAAAAGAAGAGGAAGCACCGGTAGCGAAAAAGGTTTCAAGAAAAACAACTAAGAAGTAGAATCCGTATCCTTTATAAAGAAATTATGTGATGAATAAATTCTATGATTAACAAATTATTGGTATTTGATAATAAACGGAATTCGGTATAATAAAACAGGCTGCCTTAAAAGTGTATTAAGGCAGCCTGTTTTATATGATAATATGTTAATTTAAAACTTAGTAAAAAGTATTTGCAGGTCTATTTTTTTTCCTTCTTCTCCTCCCTCAAGTCTTGCACTTGTTAACCTCAAATCATGTCTTATAGCAATAAGTGTACTGCTGCTACTGCTGCTGGTACTTTCTTCCATAACTCGAGTAACAGGGATTAGTACTACTTTGTCCCAATCCTCATCAGGTGTTTCAATAGAGTCTGTTTCGTTAATACAAGTGGTTACTAATCTTCTTATATTGGAAAATACGTATTGATTATTAGTAGCATCGTGAGAAGCAAGATAAGAAGTAATGTTATCAGGTAACATATTTTTTTCAAAGAAAGTATGCATATCCTTTTTTCTGACCATCAGAAGGAAAGATGGAGGAGGCATGTCATATTTCTTATCACTACTTACTTTATTGTAATTTGTGAATGTAACTCTAGCTGAATTTAATGTATCGGTTTTATGAAACTCAATAATAGAATCCAGTGGTAGTTTAACTTCAGTAAAAATACCTGCAGGAGATTTTAGATAGGTATGTTTTGTATCGGCAATCCAGTTCTGCAAAATATCGGAATTCTGAAAACGGTTAGCTTGTATAACTTCTTTTGTTGTTGCAAACTGAGAAACAACCGTATATACTGTAGAATCTTCATCGGTATGTCCTACAGCTTTACGTTTAATAGGGAAATTGCCTAAAGAATCTACAGCATATACATCCGCAGAAATGCTCATAATTATATTATCAATATAAAGAATAGTCCCGTCACCATGATCACTTTTTACATATACTCCTTTAAAAACATTATTTTTAAAAGTTTCAGAGTTTTCAAAATATTCGGGATTTGTATGAGCTAAATCTACAATTCGTTTACCTTCTTCGGAAGGAAGAGGGATGTATATGGAGTAACCATCATATGTATTCCAAAGTGAATCTGTAACTGTAGGATCTTTAGCAGTATAAGCTTTTTGTCCTATAGGTGGTTGTGTTATATCGTAATAATCTTGTGGATTTATATCTGTATAATAATATACATTCGGATCATCCTCGATAAGTCTGTTTAATTGATAAACACTGAGCCTGGATGGATTTAAAGGGTCTCCGAAGTAGCCGTTTTTAGTATCGTAATATAAAGAAATATTTGTTTTTATTGTTTCATCAAGAATTCTATTTCTTGGGAAAAGCAAAGTATCAGTACAATTAAATTCGGCTAAAAAGTCTGCAGTAAAGGTACCGAAATCTTTATCAGTATATTTTCCTAAAAATGCAGTACTGGTACGTGCATAAACCGAATCTGCAGGTATAGACCGGGTGGTGATACTATAGGTTGCTGCACCAACAGATAATTGATCATCATCTGGCATAACACTTGACCCTAAACTACCGGTATTATCTTTACATCCTATAAATGTCAGGACTGTAATCAATATTATCCACAAATATTTTACCTTCATAAAAGTATTTTGGTTGATTATTATTTCTTTTCAGAATTCCATACTAAATCATAGAAATCATCTACTGCGTCTGTATAGTTATCTGGTGATTGGTAATCCAAAACTGGTAGATTTGATCCTCTGGCATAATTCATAACATTTTCATTTACGTTAGAACTATTTTGAACTACTCCATCAGAATAATCAATTGCAAGTTTCATGAGTTCAGGATAACCAACTTTCTGCCCTTGAACTGTTTTTATATCCTCTTCACTTATTCCTTTAAGAAGAAGTTGAGTGGTATAATCATCGTGAAACTTCGATGAGAAACTTTCTTCATAAACGGAAGTTATAACTTTCGAATCACGGAAAGAAGGTTCATCTTTATAAGCCTTTTTAATATAAAGAGGGGCAAGTGCTGTCATCCATCCATGACAATGGATAATATCCGGCGTCCAACGGAGTTTTTTAACAGTCTCTAATACGCCTCTCGCATAAAAAATGGTTCTGCTATCGTTTTCCTCGTATTCTATTCCATTTTCGTCAACAGTTTGTAGTTTGTTTTGAAAATAGTCATCATTATCAATGAAATAGACCTGCATCCTTGCAGACTGGATAGAAGCAACTTTAATAATTAACGGGTGATCTGTATCATCAATAATAAGATTCATCCCAGATAAACGGATTACTTCGTGTAATTGATTTCTGCGTTCATTGATATTTCCCCACTTTGGCATGAAAGTCCTTATTTCTCGACCTTTTTCCTGGATGGCTTGTGGTAAATATCTCCCGATATTAGCCATCTCAGATTCAGGGACATAAGGAGTAATTTCTTGTGTAATGAATAAAACCTTATTTGCCTTCATCGTACATTATAAATCTTTCTCATAAAATATTCTGCAAAGATATAAAAAAAAAAGCGCATTTAAACAAGCTTGAAAAGGCAATAATTTCTTCTTAAAGCTTAACTGCTTATTAGTCAGTTCCAAATTAAAGGTTATATGTTGTTTATAAACCTGATAGTTTTGCATTAATTTATATTATTTCTTCTTTATATGGTAAATAATAGTTTATTTTGCGCAGTTTTTCAGAATGAAATCCATCAGAATTATACAAATGAAAATAATATATACTATTAGTGACTTGCAAACGGAGCTTTCGGTTTTAAGGACTAAAGGCAACAAGATTGGGCTTGTACCTACAATGGGAGCTTTACACGCGGGTCATGCATCATTAGTAGAGCAGAGTATAAAAGATAACGATATAACAGTTGTCAGTATCTTTGTTAATCCTACTCAGTTTAATGATCCAACAGATTTGGATAAATATCCCCGTACTTTGGAGGCCGATTATGAACTTTTAGAAGAGATAGGCACTTCTATCATATTCGTACCTTCTGTTGCGGAAATGTATCCTGAACAGGATACGCGTATTTTTAGTTTTTATCCATTGGACACTGTTATGGAAGGTAAATATCGTCCTGGCCATTTTAATGGAGTGGCTCAAATAGTCAGCAAACTATTTGATGCCGTTGAACCGGATAAAGCCTATTTCGGAGAAAAAGATTTTCAGCAGCTTGCTATTATTCGTGAAATGGTAAAACAATTGAATTATAAAGTACAAATAATAGGTTGTCCTATTGTTCGTGAGGTTGATGGCTTGGCTTTAAGCAGCAGAAATGCAAGACTTTCTGAAAAAGAACGAAAAATTGCTTTAAAAATATCACAGACCTTATTTAAAAGTACTAACTTTGCAACAAGTCATTCTGTAAAAGAGACATGTGAGTTTGTAGAGAAGCAGATTGCTGAAGAAACAGGATTAGCATTAGAATATTTCGAAATAGTAAATGCTGATACTCTTCAAAAAATAAATAACTGGAATAATGTTTCTTCTGCTGTTGGCTGTATTACTGTCTTTTGTGGCGAAGTTAGATTAATTGATAATATCAGATATTCGAATTTTAACCCTAAAAAATAACCAGACCTTATGATGATTGAAATAATGAAGTCTAAGTTGCATTGTGTACGGGTAACTGAAGCTGATTTAAATTATATAGGCAGTGTCACTATTGATGAAGATTTAATGGATGCTGCAAATATGATAGCTGGTGAAAAAGTATATATTGTCAATAATAACAATGGCGAACGTTTCGAAACTTATATAATAAAGGGCGAACGTGGTTCGGGTAAAATTTGCCTGAATGGAGCAGCAGCCCGTAAAGTTCAGGTTGGAGATATCATTATTATTATGTCTTACGGCTTAATGGATTTTGAGGAGGCTAAGAAGTTTAAGCCTTCTGTTGTTTTTCCTGATTCCATGACTAATAAGTTAGTTCAAAAATAAAGGTAACATTTTATATAAGCGGTCAAGTATAGGTTAATTACGACCGCTTAGTTTTTCTTCTGGTTCTCATTTTTACATACTTCTTACGTTTATATATCTGTATTCTCTTATAGATCATCCATCCACTCATTGCTCCTACTACAACGAAAATAAAAATAGTAATCCCTAATCCCAGATTATCACCTTTTACTCGTGACCACATTGCAAGTACATCTTCTGTTCTGTCTCCAAAATCTCTGATCATCGCACACCTTTCTATTACGGCACGATCCGGATATTGTATTCTGTCAATCTGTACATTCTCAGCACCAGGCCCGAAGAAATAACTTAGATCTGAGCAATAATTCAACGAAGTATCGATTTTTTCTTCTAATATCTCAGAAGTCGCTATCGAACTTACATAACCGATTGCATCCATATTACGAATGGCAATGTCAGGTCTGCAAAGGAAATTGATAAAATAAGAAGCGGCTTTTCTGTTTTTGGTATATTTCGGAATTACCCATCCATCATACCAGACATTACTACCTTCTACGGGAACTACATAATCGAGTGCTACTCCTACAGCTTCAGCTTCTTCAATTGCCCAAACAGCATCTCCACTCCATGTCATGTTAATCCATGCTTTATTTTTAGTCATCATCTCTTTTCCGAAGTCTGCTTCCCAGCCGGCAATGTTTGGTTTCATTGCTTTTAAGTATTCTTCGGCAAGAGCTATCGTTTCCGGAGAATAGTCGTTCATTAAGTCTTCTACGGTAACAATTCTATTTCGTAACTCTTCCGTATGAGCATAGATTACAGCTGTTCCATAAGCGTCTCTATAGCTTTCTTTCATAAGAATTTTTCCCTTATACTCAGGATTCCATAAACAACTCCATGATGAGGCATCTTCTCTAGGTACATACTTTTCATTGTATAATATTCCTGCTGTACCCCACATGTAACACACTGCATAATTACTTGCATGTCTGTTCGGCTGGCTAAGTTTATTTATTTGTTCCCGGATGTAAGGAGATACATTAGGTATGTAATTCGGAGAATTAGCGAATACCGTATCTATAGGTAGTAATAAATCCCTTTTTAGCATCCGCTCAATAATATATTCCGAAGGACATACCACGTCAAAATCTTCATGCCCTCTTTCAATTTTAGTAAGCATCACCTCATTAATATCAAAAGTCTGGTAGATGAGACGTATGTCTTCACCGGTCTGTTCCTTATAGTAAGCCTGAAAATCTTCTAGTACTCCTTCTCCTATATAGTCAGCCCAATTATATATTTTCAATACTTTTTCTCTGGAATCCTGTGAGTTATAACAGCCGGAAAAAAGTATGAGTATTAAGAATAATATATAAGATGTTATGCTTTTTGTCATTTTATAAATCATTTAATATATTACTACAAGCTATTGTGTAGCTAATTTTTTCCTATGCTTTTCCGCCCTGCGATTAATAACGATAAGTAGTGCTAGTACTGTTACGAATATAATTGTGGAAAGTGGACGAAGTTCCGGGGTTAATCCCCCTTTACGGGCATCTGCATATATGTAGGTCGAAAGTGTCTCGAGCCCTTCATTGCCTATTGTAAATATAGTTACGGCAAAATCATCTATTGAAAGCGTAATAGCCAGGATGAAACCACTGATCATTCCCGGTCTTATTTCCGGGATAATTATTTTTCTGAGTGCTTGCAATGGTGTTGCTCCCAGATCCAATGCAGCTTCATAAATATTTGGATTCATTTGCTTTAAACGTGGCAATACACTTAAAACAACATAAGGGGTACAAAATGTAATATGTGCCAGAACAACAGTTGTATATCCCTGAGAAATCCCTAAGGATATAAATAATAAGAAAAGTGATACCCCTGTAATTATATCGCCGTTTAAGATGGGAATATTATTGATTGCGCCAATAGCTCTCTGGGTTTTATTTCTTAAATTAAAAATGCCGATAGCGGCCACACTACCCAATAAAGTAGAAACCGTCGCCGCAATTAGTGCTATACTGACTGTATTTAATAAAGCATTAACCAAAGAATGATGGGTGCCCGATGTGAAGAGCGATGTATATAATTTCGTAGAGAAACCTGTCCAGTTACCTAATACTTTTGCTTCGGTAAAAGAGTAGATCATGATAATTATAATAGGTGAATATAACATTAGAAGTAATATCCACAAATATGCTTTTGCCATAATTTTTTTTACCATAGCCCACCTCCTTCGTTAGAGTTTTCTTTATCACTGGTTTCAAATAATGAGGTTGCAGCTATGAGTAACAGCATGATAAGAGAAAGTGCTGCTCCATAATTCCATAAGCTGTTATTTATATTCTCCTGAATTGTAGTACCAAATAGTTTAATATTGTTCATCGTTAATAGCTCGGCAATGGCAAAAGTAGAGATCGTAGGCATAAATACCATCATAATCCCGCTCATAACTCCCGGCATAGATAGGGGGAGAACTGTTTTTAAAAATACCTGTAGCGGACTGGCTCCAAGATCCTGAGCAGCCTCTATATAACTCCGGTCTATTTTCTTTAGTGTATTGTAAATAGGATAGATCATAAAGGGAAGAAAATTATATATCATCCCAAAAATTAATGCTCCCTCACCCAATGGTAAGTTGGCAAAGTCAAATAAGGCTACAGTGGCTAATGTACGTACTAATATGTTTACCCACATTGGAAGTATAAACAACATCACCATTGTATAAGATTTATTGAAGCTGGTATTACTCAATATCCATGCAGCCGGATATCCTAATAGAATACAGGCAATTGTAGTGATGATTGCAATACCGATAGAATATACAAATGTATTGATCGCCTCATGCTGGGAAAAGAATCGGGCAAAATTCTCAAATGTAATATATCCGTTTTCATCAGTAAACGCGTATACAGCAATCAGCAATAACGGAATAACCACAAATATTGCGAGAAAGATAACGTAAGGAATACTCCAACTCTTACGTGAAGCTAAAAAAACAGTTAGTTTACTCACTTTTTATACTCTTCTTTGAAATTATTTCTTTTTAATTTTTATACCATTCGGTGGAATTGTAATACCTACACGATCTCCATCATCCCATACATCGTTTGTATTTACATACACATTTTCGTCCCAGTCAGAAAATATAGTCAGGTGATAATGGTCTCCTTTATATAAGATAAAACTTACTTCACCGGTCAGCGTACCATCCTCTTCGTTATCCTGAAGTATAATCTTATCAAAACCGATTTCAACAATTATTTTGCTGCCCGGTTCAGTATCGGAAACAGGCAAGCACTCGAAAGTACTGCCAAGGAATTCTACATGGGTTTCATCCAGTAATTTACCTTCGAAAGTATTATGTGTACGCTCTTTTTTCATAATATGAATATCAAAGGGTTTTACCAGCAAACCTACCGTATCTCCTACATCAAAAGAATGGTAATCCTGAATCAGTATTTCATACCCGTTGCTTACGACTGTCATTTCATAATGTACTCCTTTGAATACGGACGATTGTACAATTCCTGTCAATTGAGCTAGATCGGAAACGGGAAATATATAAATGTCTTCCGGACGTACGACAACATCTACCGGAACGTTTTCTCCGAATCCTTCATCTACACATTCGAACTCCTTACTCCAGAAGTGCACCAATTTGTCTTGTATCATCGTGCCATCAAGTATATTACTCTCTCCGATAAAGTCGGCTACAAAGGAGTTGATAGGCTCATTGTATATATCAACGGGTGTACCGATTTGTTGAATCTTTCCCCTGCTCATAACAACCACCCTGTCACTGAGAGTAAGAGCTTCTTCCTGGTCATGTGTTACATATACAAACGTGATACCAAGAGATTTGTGCATCTCTTTCAATTCCATTTGCATATCGCGACGCATTTTTAAGTCGAGAGCAGCCAAAGGTTCATCCAGCAGGAGTACTTCCGGTTCGTTAACAATAGCACGTGCAATAGCTACACGTTGTTGTTGACCTCCTGAGAGTGAATCGACATCACGATATTCATAGTCTGTCATCCCTACCATTCTCAGAGCCGATTTCATCTTCTTCTCGATTTGTTGTTTTGGAGTCTTTTTAAGTTTAAGTCCAAAAGCTATGTTGTCATATACATTAAGATGAGGAAATAATGCATATTTTTGAAATACGGTATTTACAGGACGTTTATGGGGAGGTATCTGGGTTATTTCTTTTCCGGACATTTTTATTTCGCCTTCAGATGCAGACTGAAATCCGGCAATAATGCGTAATAAAGTAGTTTTTCCGCACCCTGAAGGACCGAGAAGAGTAACAAACTCTCCTTTTTTTACATGTAAGCTTACATTGTCCAAAGCCGTTTTGTCACCAAAAAACTTGGATACATTGTTCACTTCAATTATATAATTATTTTCTTGCATATCTATACCTAGTTTTGGGATGCAAAGGTAATATTTATAAGTTATATTGTATAACCGGAAACTTTAATTAGATAACAGAATTTGCAAGAAATAGATTGATAGGATAGATTTTAATTATAATATTATAAGAATAGATAAGAGAGGTGGTCTTCAGGTGTAATGAATGTATTTGATAGATAGGTGGTATGAAAATATAAACTAAAAGAAAGATTATCTGTAGGTGTAGTCTAAGGGCTGATTAGTTTGTTTCCAGCAATTTCCCTTTTTATCCCATTTATAAAATTCAGAAGCTGTTATTTGATTATCGTCATTGAATTTAAATATTTTCTTTTCTCTCTTTTTATCATAATCTCTTTTGTCTTGATTCCAAACTCCGTAAAGTATGATGACTTCATTTTCTTTATACGCATAATTGAACTTGTAGTAGGGGAGCCATTCCCTTCTTTTCTTGTTTTCCCAGAAAGCTTCTTTTGACATTAATTTGTGGTTGTGATATGTATATTCATACTTGAGTTGAATATTACGATCTTTGTCAGTTCGATAAATGGTTGTAATAGTAACTGAGCTTCTGGAAAAATCAGCAGTGTTTTGAGGATTTCCTTCTGCTTTTACTTTTGTGATACTTATCCCTATGCATAATAGAAATAACAAGGCGGTTGTTTTGAATCTCTTTACGTTCATAATCGAATAGGATTAAATTTATAATTGTTTGTAAGTTATGAATGTTAGACGGGCATTTCCAAGAAATAGTTGCAAGCTTCTTTTATATTCTTAATTGATAGCTTTTATTTTCATGTTTTGGCAGTAATAAACCCTATCTGTCAAATTGCAGTTATATTGATTATCAGTGGTGTGTATTCCTCTCTGAAAGGGACGAACTATTTAAGCTTTCATTTTGTTTTTAGGTAAATAAAATCTTTTAATTATGAGTAGTTATGATATAAGAGATCTCAAAAAAGATCATCTCATTACACCGCAAAATTCTGTATTACTGGTTATTGATTATCAACCAATACAGATTACTTCTATCAACTCTATGGATAAGAGAATGTTGATAATGAATATGGGCGTTTTGGTAGAGTTGGCAAAAGCTTATAAATTACCTGTGATATTATCTACTGTAAATGTGAGAACAGGAGCTAATAAAGATACTATTCCGCAAATTCGGCAACATCTGGGTGATATTCCATCTTATGATAGAACAAGTATTAATGCCTGGGAGGATAAAGAATTTTATGAAGCGGTACAGGCCACGGGGAGAAAAAAACTTCTTTTAGCAGCACTTTGGACAGAAGCGTGTCTTACCTTTCCTACGATTGATGCCATCAAAGAAGGATTTGAAGTCTATCCGGTAGTAGATTGCGTTGGAGGTACTTCTTTAGTTGCTCATGAGGCAGGTTTGAGAAGAGTAGAACAGGCAGGGGCTCAACCAACAAGTTTGGCACAGTTAGCTTGTGAATTACAACGGGATTGGAATCGGGAAGAAACCAGAGCTGATTTTGTCCGTATTATGGAAGAAGCCCGTTGGTTTCCTAATCTACAGAAATAAAACAAAACAATATATATTAAATGTCCGTAGCTAATAAACAAGTTACGGGCATTTTTATTTGTATGACTTATTGGTTAATTAAAGTCGGATATTGTGAAAGTTTTTTGTGTATTAAGGAAGTGCAAAGTTTTTCCCGAACAAACTAATTTTTACAACGTTTCTATTTTATGAATAAAAGTAGGTAGAAGACATGGAAAAAAATATTTTTGAGCTTAATAATTCTCAACTTAGAGAGATCATTTCATCTTTTCAGGAAAAGTTTGAAAGAGGACTTCAAGAGGAAGATACCGAGATACAGTGTCTTCCCACTTATATATCTCCTAATACATCGGATATTACAGGAAGAGCTTTGGTGCTTGACCTGGGAGGAACTAACTACCGGGCAGCAATAGTCGATTTTCTGGATGGAGAGCCGGAAATCCGGCCCAGAGACGGGTGGAAGAAGAAACTGGATGTAATGAAAACAGACGGTTTTACTCGTGAACAGCTATTTAAAGAACAGGCTGACTTGATAAGTGAGATTGACCATAATCAAGAATTACCAATAGGATATTGTTTCTCTTACCCTGCCGAATCGTTACTAAATGGAGATGCAAAATTGATTCGGTGGACGAAAGGAGTCGACATACTGGAAATGATCGGACAACCGGTAGGAGCCCCTTTAATGGAATATCTGAATGATAAAGGAATTGCTCGTTTCACAGATATAAAAGTAATCAATGATACTGTTGCAAGCCTTTTTGCCGGTTTGTCAAGTAAAGGTTATCATGCATATATCGGATTAATTGTAGGTACGGGCACTAATATGGCTACTTTTGTTCCTAAAGAAAATATCAAAAAAATAAATCCTGAATATAAAGGTGAGGGTTGGATTCCTGTTAATCTGGAATCAGGGAACTTTTATCCTCCACATCTTACTCAATATGATGAAGAGGTAGATAGAAATTCCGACAGCCTGCATAGACAACGTTTTGAAAAAGCAGTATCGGGATTGTATCTGGGTGAAATATTCAAAACAATATTTCCTTCAGAACATTTCAAGCATGACCTTAATGCCTGGGATTTGAATAACATTGTAAACAATCCGGATCTTTATAAAAGTGAGTACGTTTCTGCTGCAACCTGGATTTTTCAGCGGTCAGCAAAACTTGTTGCAGCATCTTTAACCGGATTAATAATAAAACTTATTTCATATACTCCTTCAGTTAGAAGTATATGTTTAATTGCCGAGGGGAGTGTTTTTTGGAGCAAGATGTATAAATCAAAAAATTACAGTGAACTAGTAATGGAGACCTTGACTGATCTGCTGAATGAATTGGGGTATGATTATGTGGATGTTAAGCTTGAAGAAAAAAAGAATATTAATCTGGTAGGAACGGCAATTGCAGCGTTATCTTAATTTTTCGTATGCAATAAAAAGTCGTCTGTCATTGTGGACTTGATCCGCAATCTGCTGTTCTATAGTTTACAGAGGAGATCCCGGGTCAGGCCCGGGATGACAACTATACTTTCAGAACTCTCTAACTTATTTAAAGTGTTTTTTAGCCGGATTAGTAAGAAAGCTATAAAGTACTTACTTTAGGTTTCAACGTAGTAAGTGATTCTATTTTGACGGGACTACCACTATCTATACTTTTCCGGGCAGCAATGCCTACCAGTATAGACATGGCCCCATCGCGTACTCCGGCACCTTGTTTTAAGGTATCCGGCAAATTCTGATTCTTGAAAAGATGAGCATGTAATATCGGATCGCCTCCACCATGACCGCCTTTTTGCGGCATCACACGTATGATTTTAGCTCTACCGAAGTTTTTGGTTAATCTTATTACATCACCATCTTCCAGTTCTTCCCAGGGCTGACGCTCTTTTATCCAGGCATCTATCCTTCCTTTTGTTCCGTTGAAAGCAATCCGGTAACCCTCGTATGGGGAGTAAGTAGTAAGGGAATAACTTACCTGTACATTATTCATATAACGGATTTGGACAGCCATTTTATCAAATATGTCGATATCCTCACGAAAAACGCATCCGTCACGGAAATATCCATCATACTTTTCATTATCGGAATATAGTTCCATCAACCGTTTTTCTTTAGTAATGTCTCGATAGAAATCACAGACTGTTTTATAAGTGCAAAGACGGCAGTTAGTGCCTCTTATTTTTCCGTTTTTACCGTAAAATTCAAGTGCTCCATAAGCAAATACTTCATCCGGTTCGGAGCCTATCCACCAATTTAGCAAGTCGAAATGATGAGTAGATTTATGCACAAGAAGGCTGCCGCTATATTTTCTGTAAGCATGCCAGCGGCGAAAGTAATCTGCACCATGACTGGTGTCCAGATACCAGTGGAAATCAACAGAAGTGATATCTCCGATTTCTCCGGCACGAATTAACTCGTATATTTTTGCGCGATGAGGAGAATACCGGTAATTGAATGTAACAGTAACTTTTTTCCCCGTACGAGCCTGAGCATCCAGGATAGCCTGACACTTACTTTCATCAGTCGTCATAGGCTTTTCCGTAATAACGTCTGCACCTCCTTCCAATGCTTTAATAATAAATTGATCATGGGTAGAATCTGTTGTGGTTACCATGACAATCTCCGGCTTTGATTTTTTCATCATTTCGTCGAAATCACTGAACCCAGGACAATCAGGTATGTTCATTGCTTTCCTTGCATATTCTATTCTTCCCGGATTGATATCGCATAATCCTACAAAATCAATATACTCTTTGTAGCCGGTATCAACTAATTGTTTGCCCCACATTCCACATCCACGGTGACCACACCCCACCATTGCATAACGAATCTTTTTTGATTTGTTGTAAGAGGTGTTTTCTTCTGCCATTGCGCCAAAAGTAGATTGAGCCACGATACCACCGGCAACAGCTCCTGTTGTTCTTAAAAATTTTCGTCGATCCATAGTATTTTATTTTGCTTGTTTACAAATATAATAAAAAAGAATTTCACTGTTCGTCTGTTTTCTATTCAGTTCTTTATTTTGTAATCTTTATGATTCGAAAACGCCATTCATTTAATAGATGGATTAATCATCTTATTTGCTTTTCTAATATATGACGTTATTGTATATTGAAGAATATTTTATTGAGTTTTATAAATGTTTTGAGAAACAGTCTTTGAGATAAACTTCTACCTTACAGTTTATATTCTCAAAATTTTTAGTGTGTTTTTATGATCCTTTTCATTTTTCACCCTTAAATATCCTCGGTAATTTGTAAAACCTGCATATTGTACCAGTTCAATACAATTTATATGTCTGTAAGCCGGGTCGAATTGTATTTTTTCCAATTCGGCCAATCTGCATAAATTTACATAACGGCTGAAGTTTACTCCATACTCCGAATTGATAAAGCTTGAAAGGTAAGTGCGATTCGTATTTAAATCTGCTGCCATTTCAGCAATGTGCAATTTAGGATTGAGATAGGGTTTACTCGTGCAGATGTATTTCTCAAAATATGCTTTATCAATTCGCCGTGTTTCCGGATTATTTTTAATTTCTTCAGAAGACGGTATCAGTACGTAATTCTCAGCCTGTATATTATAACATAAAATGATAAACTGTAATGTGATTGCCAATATCGGGACAAGAGTGGCCGAAGAACCCATTAACACAGCTTTACCGAAAAAAAAGACAATGAGAGGTATAAGGAAAGTTGATAATTTCAACCATATAATATACCGTAGCCATCTTGTTGGCGAATGCCCTTCATCGGCAGAATAATTGGGTATCGCCTGGCGAAATATACTGATTCTTCTGAATGTAAGTAATGTATAAATAAAGTTCCATAAAAAGAAAGCCGCCGGTTTGGAGGTAAATAATAAGGTATATGCTTCATAACCGGGTGGAGTATCCCCTCTGGATTGAACTATGTAAATCTGTGCATCAAGAGGTACAAAAAGTGACCATGCAAGCAGGATAACAGGTATAATTATTGGTATGAAATAGTGATATCTCGGAAACTTTTCTTGTTTACCAATGCCTGTGAGAAAAAAAATAATGTGGTAAAGCACAACATGCCATAATGTGAATTTCAAATAAAACAAAGATTGTATGATGATAAACAAGACAGGTGAGTGCAAATATATAATCATATATCCCCATCCAAATGCGGGTAGCATGTATAATGCTATAGCTAATCCGGATAATTTTTTTGATACATGTCCTAGTGTTGAATGACAATAGATGGCAGTCACAATCCCGCAAATTACAGAAGTAATCATCGGGAAAGCAAAAATGATTGTCATTATCATTAATTGTAACTTCTCACTGTTCATCAGTATCTTTTTTAATTGAAATATCAGTAATTTGTTGCTCAGCTTTTAGAGCCCTCATATAGTTTCGGGTATTTGCAAAACCTGCCTTCTGGATAATTTCCTTTGTCTTCTTCTTTGAGTTTGAAGATTGTTTTTTTAAACGTTCGGTTTCCTCTAATCTTAAATGGTTTATATAACGGTTAAAATTTACTCCATAAGTATTGTTTATAAACTTTGATATGGCTGACCGGTTGACCTGCATAAGAATGCTCAAGTCTGTTAACTTGAATTCCGGATTGAGCCATGGCTTATATTTTTGCATATAATTTTCGAACTGTTTTTTCTTGATTTTCTTTGTTTTGTATTTACCTGTAAATATCAGGCCTGTTTTTGTTTCGCGGAATATCATTTTGTTTTCATTTATATCATTTTTTACTGGGATATAAAGTAAAAAATTCCTGTGGATTACATTATAACCCAGTATAAGATGTTCAGCCACCAGAAATAATATAAAAAGAATAACAATAGGCGACTTTATTATTTCACCACGCGGTAAAAGATATGCGGCAATAGTGATCAGCAATATGACTATAATGAAAGAAGACAGAATCTTGATCCATCGTGCAGGCTTCCTTAGTTTTGTTTGTTTATTATTGATCGAAATGTAATAATACCTGAGTCTTATTAGAAAAAGAATTGAATAGACCAAAGTATATACAATTCTCATTATAGGTTTAGACAAAAATAAGTACGAATAGGCTTTATATTCGGGCACTATTTTACCTCGCCCTTCTATTAATAATAATTGTATATCATAGGGTATAAAAAATGACCAGATAAGCAAAATTACAGAAATGGACAAAGGTACTGCGTAGTGCCAGAGAGAAAATGGTTTTATGGTTTCGGTAGTGGATATAGAGCATAAAAAGCAGTAGAGCTTAACAGGTACCATCATATAAGATAAATATCCTATTACATTGAAATAAACAGCATATTGGGGTGTATAAGTATAAGTGAGGGTAAAAATCCAGCTGCCTGTAGTGAATAGAAAAAACAAGATTAGTATTTGCTTTATCTTACGTTCTTGCCGTGTATTGTTATCATAGACAGATAAGGTTATCATTGTCATCCATATAACTGACGAAAATAAAGGCAAACATCCGGAAAGTAAAATTAGAGTATTCCATGTATGCATCATGTTGCAAATATAATAATAAGGCCATAACCATATTCTCATCTTGATTTTTAAAAATATGGTCGGATAAAATTTGTACGATTTTACACGAGATTTACAATTTGGCAATATGAAATTGTATCTTTTTGTAATCTCTTTATGAAATGTTATTCTATTTTTAAACTCTTAGATACGCTTAATCCTAAAGTATTTGATTTGATAGTTTTTAAGTATGCTTATTCTGTATCCGGATTTACAATATAGGAAAACAGTTTACCTGGAATAATACTTAGCGGAGTATTTATTTATATACACAAATACTTATTATTAAAAAAGACAAAGATTATGGAAGAGAAAAATTACCACAGTTTTAGAAGTAAAAAACTCTGGAAGTTAATAGTAACGGTTTGTTTAGTACCGTTTACGATTGGAGTGCAAGCTTACGAGATAACTTTTAAAGGAGTTGACAAGAAAGGACAACATGTACAGATCGATGAGATACTTGTGGAGAATATGACCCGGGGAACTTCAATAAAATTAAATGGAGACGAAACTCTGTTTCTTTCTTCAAGCCTGGTTAATATTCCGGAATCTCCCTTTTCATCGCAAGAACAACTTGATGTTTATTCCGATCTTTCCAAAGGAAATACCTATGCCGAAATATCTCTTTTGGAACCGGAAAGGGTTAACATCTTTATTTACTCTCTTTCTGGTAAACAGCTGGCTGCCTGTTCCGAAGAGCTTCCTCAGGGAAAACACCGTTACAAACTATCGGTTTCGAATCCGGGGGGATATATTGTTACTGTAGTGTCCAAAAGCTTCAGGGCATCCAAAAAGTGGCTTTCTGTTAATACATCCTGGGGAATTTATGAAATAAGCAGAGAGTCTTCGGAATATGTTTCCCAAACTGTGATGCCATTGTATCATACTCCGGAAGCTGTAATTACAAGATCCAGCGAGGATGAAGGATATATAAAGATGTATTATGAAGCAGGTGACTTATTGCGTTTAACAGGAAAAAGCGGTAATAACAGGACCATTGTGATGAAGAAACCGGATTTGGGGCAAGAAGTTACTTTTGTTTTTATACCTTGTACAGATAATAACGGAAATCACTACCCGATTATAGAAATCGGAAATAATTATTGGATGGCAGAAGATTTAAAAGGAACAAAAGACAGTCAGGGAAAAGTTATCGATTTTGCAACTAATAGCGCTGAATGGAAATCAAAAAGCGGTGCCAGCTCTCAAAACCCTGTTATGACTTTTTTTACTTATAGTGCTACACCGGATATTTACGGAGGATTTTACAATTATGAGGCTGCTCTGGAAGCTGTTCCTGAAAACTGGTGTTTACCTATGAAAGAGGATTTTGATAATCTGAGTAATGATTTAGGTGGATTGACAGTTGCAGGAGGAAAAATGAAAGCCGGCGGTGAAGGTTCTTTATGGAAAGGAGATCCGGTATTCGGCGAATCAGGTTTTAATGCAAAGGGAACAGGCTATGTTGATAAAGAAGGAAAGTTTGTTTATCAAAATGAAAGGACATATTACTGGATTCAGGGAACGCCGGGCATATCGGCTGGTTTATCTAATGAAAATAATTATTTGCAATTTCTTTCTTTCCAGCAGGAGGGGTTAAAAGTGAGATGTGTTTTTCAGGAAAAGTCAGATGATATGGAAGTAATAGAGAATATTTTCGGTTCGAATAGATTGCCGGAAAAGAAACCTGATAACACAGAAAAACCATTAGGCCCTAATTTTCATATTGAGGATAATTGCAAAGAACTGTTTTTGGCTTACGGACGTAAAAGTAATAAAGAATGGGTAGATGCAAACATCCGTACGATCAATAAATTTTCAGAGATGAATCCTACCTCGGTTTTACTTCCGGGGATTAAAGAAGGAAATGGTGAAAGGTGGGCTTCTGCAAAGGTAAAAAAAGCCGTAGCACAAAAAACAGAAGAAGGCCGGGAAAGGATGATTATCGGAGTTTTAAATCAGGCAGGTAATTCATCAGGTAATGGAAAATGGTATGATTTTCCTTCCAATGTTAAAGTTACATTGCAGATATTTGAATATGATATACTGAAAAACGAATATAAAAGGATCGAGAAAGAGTTACCCGGGTCATTTACCATGCCAAACCCTGATAAATTTACTTCACTGGATATAACTAGCACGGTAGGAACAAACAAAAGAGCTGCTTTGTACTGGCATTTTCAGATGAAAACTATCGATTTTAACAGTGACGGAACGGATGACATAATAGTATGTGTCCGGAATAAAATGGTAATTTATGATGGTAAAACATTTGAAATACTTGATCAGTATACTTTCAATGATTATACTCTGAAAAGCGAAAATGCATATTATCTTCGTGTAGGGGTAGGAGATGTGACAGGAGATGGGAATCTGGAAATCGTAGCTGTAACAAGTTGCCCATCTGCTGATGGTGACATGATACAGGGTAGTGGAAAAGAAGTAAGGAGCCGCACCAGGTTATATGTTTTCTCCAAAGAAAAAGATGGAAATGGAAAATACAGCAAAACAATAAATCTTCGGACTCCTGCCTATAACAAACCATTTATTATCGACAACCTCGAGTCGAGAGCTGCAAATATAGCTGTTGGAAACGTTGATGGGGATTCTGCAGATGAAGTAGTAATAACGACAAAAGGTAATAGAGATCAGATCAAGACAGGATATTTCAAATATAATCCGGATAATGGGATTTACTCCTGCGTTGATTTTGTAAATCCGGATTATTATGGTTCAAAAATGGAATCTGTTGAGGTAGCAAAGTTAAGAGGCAACGGTTATCCAAGTGATATTATAACCGGTAACCAGATTTTCAGGGTACAAAACAACAAGCTTATTGAAATAGAAAAAAACGGACTTTCTTATCAAAACGACAACAAAGCAAAGAAACAGGTGTTTGCGGATCAGATAGTAGTTGGTAATTTTGATGGAAATGAGATGGATAGAGAGCAGGTTATTTATATGTTGCAAGGTGAAAATGATGATAAAGAGCCTGATAAGTATGTCTATTTTTATCGCTATGGAATAGATGACCTCGATAAATCTTATCGTACACATGATCTTAAAATGATATATGAAGGTAAAACAAGGATCGATATGACATTGGATGAATTTCCGGTTCTTGCAGCTGCAAGAACTGTAAAGATTGCCAGGTTATTGAGATTTAAAAGGTACGAACTCTCTATAACTAAACCTACAATAGATGCATTATTGGCAGCTTCGCCTTATTATGATGGGCAAATGAAAGAAACAGGTAGCACTGTTTGGTGTACCAGTAACAGCTCTGGTGGAGAAGTAAGCAGTGGATATTCTATCCAATCATCTGTAATTATGGGCTATGAACAGGATTTTGATATTCCTTTTCTGGGAATTAAAGTCGGATCAATAGATATGGAAACCAGATTGTCAGCAGGATTCAGCAGTGAATATTCGTATAGTGAATCCATTACTTATTCCTATTCTTATGAAACAAGGGGGAAAGATGCAGTAGTAATGAGTTCAATTCCTTATGATTTATTTGTGTATGAAGTTGATAAGAGCCCTGATGCAGATGAAGTAGGGATGGAAGTTATATTCGGCTTTCCAAGAGAACCTATAACCGATATAATCTCTCTGGATGAATATACCCGTATAACCAAAGACTATCCCGGTTCTGTAAAACTCGATGGTGTTTTCAAGCATACTATGGGGGTCCCCGGATCATATCCGACAAGCACGGCAGGATTGTCGAATTTACAGGAAAAATCTTATTGCCTGGTTAGTGATGCACGTTCGATAAACGATTTTGGTATATCTTCCATAGATATAATAATTGATGAAAATCAGGCGCAAACAGAAGGACTGCAAATAAGCTTCCAGTCAGAGGTTGTTTCTACCATTATGGGAGCGAAGGGAGGAGTAGGATTCGGATTCAACAATACTAATAAGATAACCAAAACTATTGGAAAATCAACAAAAGTTTCCGGTAATGTAGGAATGCTTGAGAACAACGATGACCGGTTAAAGTTTAGCTGGAAATTAGCATGGTATAATTATAAGAAGGATGGGTACGAATTCCCGATAGTAAACTATATCGTGAATCTTCCTAACCTTCCATAATAATATATTAATGGTCTTTAAGAGCCTTTATTAAGTTCGGATATTATTTACTTCATAATTATTCCAATACTTAATAAAGGCTAAAGTATAAAAGATTGCCTGAAAGAAAACCTTTCCTGTTAATCCGGCCCGGTATTCTATGAAAGCAACTTTCGAGAGAAATTTCCGATGAAGCCCGGCAATGATAGATGTCTTTTAGAACAATCCTTTTGTTGTATTCTGAATAAATTACTTATTCAATGCCTGAGCAATATCAACCGCTACTGCTACAGTTGCACCTACCATCGGATTGTTACCCATTCCGAGGAATCCCATCATTTCTACGTGAGCAGGAACTGATGAAGAACCGGCAAACTGAGCATCTGAGTGCATACGTCCCATAGTATCTGTCATACCATAAGAAGCAGGACCGGCAGCCATATTGTCCGGGTGAAGTGTACGGCCTGTACCACCACCGGAAGCAACTGAGAAATATTTTTTGTCCTGTTCGTTACATTCTTTTTTGTATGTTCCGGCAACAGGATGCTGAAAACGTGTAGGATTTGTAGAGTTACCTGTGATAGAAACATCTACTCCTTCTTTATGCATGATAGCAACACCTTCACGTACATCGTCAGCACCGTAGCATTTTACTTTTGCACGGGCACCGTTAGAGTAAGCGATTTCACGAACTACTTTCAGTTCGCCGGTGTAGTAATCAAATTCAGTTTGTACATACGTGAAACCATTGATACGTGAAATGATCTGGGCTGCATCTTTACCAAGTCCATTCAATATACAGCGAAGCGGATCTTTACGTACTTTGTCTGCTTTAGCAGCTATCTTGATAGCACCTTCTGCAGCTGCAAATGATTCGTGTCCTGCAAGGAAAGCAAAACATTTAGTTTCCTCACGAAGTAAACGGGCAGCCAGATTGCCATGTCCGATACCTACCTTACGGTCTTCTGCTACAGAGCCCGGGATGCAGAAAGCCTGCAAACCGATACCAATAGCTTCGGCAGCATCAGCAGCTACTTTACAACCTTTTTTAATTGCGATTGCAGCACCTACCACGTAAGCCCATTTTGCATTTTCAAAACAGATTGGCTGGGTTTCTTCACATGTTTTATAAGGATCTATTCCGGCAGCATCGCAAATAGCTTTTGCTTCTTCAATATCTTTAATTCCGTTAGCGTTTAACGCTGCGTTTATTTTTTCGATACGACGATCGTAACTTTCAAATAACATATTCTTTTTCCTCCTTATTTTATTCGTGACGTGGATCTATAAATCTTACAGCACCATCTTCTTTTGTAAAACGACCGTAGCTGCTTGTAACTTTCTTAAGTGCTTCATTAGCATCTGTGCCCTTCTTGATTTCGTCCATGAATTTACCCATGTGAATAAACTCATAACCACAGATTTCATTATTTTCATCCAAAGCTAATGTTTTGATGTATCCTTCTGCCATTTCCAGGTAACGTGGGCCTTTAGCTAAAGTACCATAGAGTGTACCTACTTGGCTACGAAGTCCTTTACCCAAATCTTCAAGACCTGCACCGATTGGAAGGCCGCCTTCAGAGAAAGCTGATTGAGTACGTCCATAAACAATCTGTAGGAAAAGTTCGCGCATAGCTGTGTTGATAGCATCACAAACAAGGTCGGTATTCAAGGCTTCAAGAATCGTTTTTCCCGGAAGGATTTCTGCTGCCATAGCTGCAGAGTGAGTCATACCGGAGCAACCGATAGTTTCTACCAATGCTTCTTGGATAATACCTTCTTTTACATTAAGTGTCAGTTTACACGCACCTTGTTGAGGAGCACACCAACCCACACCGTGTGTAAGTCCTGAGATGTCGACGATTTCTTTTGATTTTACCCATTTACCTTCTTCTGGTATTGGAGCTGGTCCATGATTAGGACCTTTCTTCACAACACACATGTGTTCTACTTCGTGTGAATAAGTCATATTAGTCTTTTTTTAGTAATAGAATAAAAACTTTCGTAACCATATTTATCGGGAAAAAGAAGAGACGCTTCTCCCAAATCGACCACAAAGGTACTTGTTTTATTCTTTTTTGCAACTTACTGATAGCTACTTTTTATATAAAAAGATTGGTCTCATCCTTTATCTATGACATTTTGTAAAGTAGAGTTTGCATTTGGATGAAATATTATTTTCATTCGTGAATAATTTATAATTTTGCGTATTCTTAATTAATCTCTTATTTAATAATGTGGTAATCAAAGACGTTTTATGGATTTTAGTGAATATATCCTGCGTCTAGTCTGTGCAAAAATAGATGTAGATTAGAGAGCTTAGTTGCAATTTTAGGAAATAAAAAGAGAAATATCTTTTAAAAAATTGAATCTATAGCTATATATTAGCAATTTGGTCTGTTTGCATCAGAAATAATTCTTATATTTAGAGCCTGTTTAAATTTTCCGCAGAAATTTATTATAGAATGCTTTTGTTCTTTATTTAGCACTCTTTTTGCCTGTTTCTCCTTTTTTCGCAGCTCAAATAGCCCGCTATTATCGCTTTGAAAAAAGAACAAACAACCTAAAAACAGTACCAACTAAAGAAACAAACAAAATTTAAACAGGCTCTTATCCGTTTCTTATTTAATAGGTTAGACTATTTTGTGAAGAACATATTTTATTTTTTTGTTATACTCTACTGGTGAAGAATATTAGATTTTTATTTTGGGCGTTTGCTTTTGTATGCATTTATTCCATTTCCACACAAAAAGCAAATTCACAAATTACAGAACATATATATACGGATGATTATCGTATAGACCCTGAAAAGAAAGGAGAGCTCTTATTTGAACTGGATGATATCAGTTTTTTTAAGAATAATGAGTTTGATAGTGATTATCTGAAAGGATACTCATTGCCTGGATATTGGTTGCAACCAACTTTGGTTTATTATCCCGGAAAAAACATAAAGCTACAGGCTGGTGCTCATATGCTCCATTTCTGGGGAGCAGATCAGTATCCGAATTTTGCATATTCTGATATCGCCTACTGGAAAGGAGATAGTTTTCAGCATAAATTCCATATTGTCCCTTATTTCAGGGTACATTTTTCATTAAGTAAAAGTCTGGATATTATTATAGGTAATACTTATGGTGGTGCTTCGCATAGACTAATCGATCCTCTTTACAATCCGGAGCTGAATCTTATCGCTGATCCGGAAGCTGGTTTGCAATTGATCCATACCTCACGTTTTATTGATACCGATATCTGGTTAAATTGGGAGAGCTTTATCTTTCAGTTAGATACCCATCAGGAAGCATTTACAGTAGGGCTATCTTCCCGTCTTAAATACAACGATCCGAAATCCCGTTTACATTTTTATTCTCCTGTTCAGATTCTTGGTCAGCACAGGGGAGGAGAGATAGATACTATATCGGTAAACTCGGTGCAAATGATATATAATGGTGCGATTGGTTTGGGTGCAACCTGGAATCTTGACCGTAAAGTTCTTGAAAATATAAATGTAGAATTGGATGTTACGGGATATTATCAACAAGCGGGCAAACTAGTATCTTTTGATAAAGGGTATGGATTGTATGCATATGCTTCTGCACAGTTGGGCTCATTTAAAGTAAAGGGAGCTTATTGGACCAGCAAAGACTTTGTTAGCTTATTCGGTAGTCCTTTTTATGGAAATATATCTTCCTCGAAAGAAAATTTTAAGTTTGTTAAACCTAAAATGTTATACCTGAGTGCTGAATATTTCAGAGAATTAGGAAAAGGATATTCTTTGGGAGTAGATATTGATATTTACCGGCATTTATCCGGCGATGTTCAGACGGCTGAAGGAAATTATAGAAAGAAAGGATCTACCAGCTTTGCCATTGGGGCTTATTTCCGCATAAATCCGTCATTCCTTATTAAGAAGTTTTGAGAGGAATATCCTGAAAGTATAGTTGTCATCCCAGGCCTGACCCGGGATCTCCTCTGTAAGCTATAGAAGAACAGATTGCGGATCAAGCCCGCAATGACAGACGACTTTTTGGACATCTTCTTTCTAATTGTTTCTATTAATGAAATGAAAGAATACTTCAAGTAGTAAATATTGTATACTTATTATATGATAAAACTAATCTTGAAAATTGACTTTGGCTTTTCTTCATAACTTTTCAATTACATACAATACTTTCACAGATTAGTAATATCGATTTAAAAGCATGCTCCAATTAGTGTATTAATATGCGGTATCGCGTAACTTCTGTGTATATTAACTCATCGTCTCCTTTTTCTTTTTTAGTAAAAGTGTAATCCGTTAGCGCTTTTCGTTTATTTGATAAGCGGTAACGAATCAATCCTTGTAAGGACATGAATCAATTCTTTTCAGGAGACGGATATGTCGGCGACCGCGAGCGGATAGTAACGGCGACCTTTTGACGAAAGATCGGGAAGCGGACAAGAATCAATCGGGAAGCGCTAACGGATTAATTCATCAGCGGTGATGGATTTGGTTATTGATAAAAAAAAGTAATTTCCCCGGTTCTGTAGATGATTTACGGGGTATACTTATTGGATGAAGAAATGAATAAATATTAAATATTTCATCTTATAATTCTCTTATATATAACAAGAGTAAAAGATCCGGGCTGTTTTTAGGTGAATATTAGATTGTGCTTGGAGATGGAAAAGATTCTTATTATGTGTTATTGGTATGGAAAGTATTGGATTTGTGTTTAGTTTCTTTCCTTTTTATGATTTTTGGAAATAAATAGCGATAAAATGATAATTTATATAATATTCTGTATCGGTATCATCTGGGAGAAAAAATGTAGCATGAATGCTGATATATTCTTTAAACCATTTTTGAAAGATTATTATTGGTTTTTCTTTTTTGTTTATCCGGTTGTAAGAGAATTTATTGAAAAAGAAAGACAAAATATTATTGTCATTCCAGACTCATCCCGGAATCTTCATATTGATAATGTATAAATAAAGATTCCGGGATAGGGCCAGAATGACAATAAAGAAGAGAATTAGTATTTTATTATTTTACGTGTTTCTACACCTGTTTTTGTTTGAATAGTATAAAAGTATATACCAGCAGCAAGATTACTTGTGTTTACTGTTATACTTTGTGATCCGTCATTTTGTATTTCGTGTACTTTATATACCAAATTACCTTTTATATCCATAAGACTAATTGTTACATCCGAAGAAACCGGTAGTACATAATTTATAATAGTATAATCATTAAAAGGATTAGGCATATTATAAGAACTGAACTTATTATTGTCTACATATGGTGCATTAATTCCGGTAACCAGATCATCATCCGGTTTTTCTTTAGGCATCCAGTTTGCAGCAAAACTTGGGTCTGTTTCTTTTCTGAATACATTTTCAACAGTATAAATAGCGGCTTCTTCTTCATTAAGAACAACACCTTCGTTACCTCTTTTGGCCAATCTTTCCGGTGTAGCTCCTTCTCCGGTACATCCATATTCTACAAATACAGGGCTAAGTCCTCCACTCATTGTAGTCCAGCCTTTTTCATAGAGAGTTTCAGGAGTTTCGCAACGAATAAAGGCGGAGCGTGGACGTTGCTGCCACGGACGTCCGTAGTAGAATCCGCGGAACAGGTCTCCGTTAAAATCTTTATATTCGCGTGTAGGAGCTGTTAATCTACAATCCAGGAATACCATTCCGAAAGCAGTTGTTTTTTCTGTTGACGGAGCAGTGAGTACACTGCCATCACGGTTTACGTATGTAGTACATTGGTCGAATACTACAGTCTGGCGTCCGAAAATAAAGTCCACATTTCCTTCGATATAGCAATTCTTAAAGTAAGCGCGTCCGATGCTGTTACCCAGGTATGTATCCTGATATCCGGTGATGCGGCAATTATAAAATGCCTGACGATCTCCCTGAGTGCGCAATGCTACAGCCTGTGTATCCTTGTGCTTAGCTGCATTTTCGCGGGAATTAACGAATGTATTCTCAACTGTAACATTGATTGCAGTAAAATCATCTGCCTCGATAGCCATTGTCTGGCATTTGCTGGTTCCCCATGTGCCTCCGTCCGGGTTAGGAGTTCCGGCAGATGTATTATGAGTGATGATCGTGTTTTCTGCATTCTCTCCAACCAGATATACATTTACTTTTCCTTTAGTTAGCGTAGGACGTTCATTGTAAGTGCCCGGTTTGATGCGTATAATCCATCTTCCGGTGTAGTCGGTAGGTACTGCATCGAATGCTTCTTGTACAGTAGTGTAATCTCCTGTCCCGTCTTGTGCTATGATTTTAGTAATATCAGGGTCGGTAGCTTTGGTCGTTACTTCAATTTCTTCACCATAAGCTATTCCCGAACTATTTATGGCATATGTTCGTACGTAATATTTTGTTTCCGGGGTTAATCCGTCAATAAATACCTGGTAACTGCCTATATCTTCGCCGGCAGTTAATTTATTATTTTCGATAGTCGGATTATTACTTGTTGCCCATGTAACGCCACGCTCTGTTACGGCAGTACCACCCCATTCGGTAACATTTCCTTTTATTATCATTGATACGTTACGTACAGATGTACTCCCTGTTGTAACAACAGTTGGTGTTGTTAGCTCTTTTAATGTACTAAAGGAAACTTCAGGGCCATACGATACTCCTGCTTTGTTTATTGCATAAGCACGGGCATAATAGGTAGTTCCGGCAGACAGACCGGATAGGGTAGTGGTAAACATACCTGTTCCTTCGCCACTTGCTTCTTTTGAATTTTCAATAGTAGGGTTTTGGTTGATTCCATAAGCTATACCGCGTTCTGTAACAGGAGCACCTCCGTCGTTACTAATGTTTCCACCCAGGATGGCAGATGTTGTAGATACATAAGTTGCATTATTCGTCAATGATACTTCAGCAGGATCAGCAGTTGCACCTAATAAACTTCCGTTGATGGTAACATTTCGTATACCGACTAATTTATAGGTTGATGTAGCTTTGCTGAATGGATAAACGCGAACATAATAAGTTTCACCGGTAGCTACTATTTCAGGTTCTTGTAGTGTTATCTCCCATAATTCAAGTTCATTGTTTACCAGATCTGTAATCGGTTTTAATTCTTTCTTTGATGCAAAATTCTCATCTTTTGACCCATATACGGCAGCCGCCATATTGTTGGTAGCAGTTGCAGCAATCATCAATGAAATATCTTTTATCGTGTAGGTTGCTCCGGCTTTGGGAGACACCGCATATTGTACATACACATCATCAACCGGAACAGTACTTGCTTCCCACGCGCAGTTTTGCGTATTTGTACAGAATGTACCGTTATCGACAGCAGTTCCGTTAATAGTTACACGTGCATCCCATCCGTAATGTCTGGTATTGCTACTGTAAGTCATATCCTGTGCTATAAGAGCACCGTTGATGACGGGTTTGGTATCACTGATAAAAGGCCATACTACTGTGCCGGGAACTTCTGTTGCAGTGGTAGTGCCTTTTATTGTCATGTCTTTAAGACATACATGCTTACCTGTGCTTTCCTGTTTGTAGTAAGGGTAAATACGCAGATAGATTCGTTCGCCTTTATTTATTTCTTCATTGATTGTTACTTTTACCTGATCCAGTCCCTCATTGCTGTCGCGTGTTAAGTCTGCTCCTATTCTATAGTCAATCTGGCTTTTTGTTGCAAATGTTGGGTCTGTAGAATAGTAGAAATTAGCACGCATATTTCCACCACCAGAACCACACACCAGAAAGGATATTTCTGTGGCATTGAATACAGCTCCTTCTTTAGGAGTTACAGAAAACTCAATATATAAATTAGGATTTTCTGCTGTTTCCCATTTCTCTGTGTTGGTGATACGAACACAAGCCTCCGGGCCTCCGTAGTCTTTAACAGATAATCCGGTAACTGAGAATTGAGAGTCTTCTAACTGTCCACCGAGAGAGGCATCTAATTTAGTAGAGTTTAAAAGCGGCCATGTAACTAACGCTTCGTCCTGGGCACTACTTTGAGTGAAAAATGCTCCCAGCAACAAACATGTTGTTAATAGTTTTTTCATGCATTAAATTTTAAATTGTTATTGAATAAAGTGTTTTATCGTTCTGTATCTCAGAACTTGTTTTGCGTTTAATTATGTGTATACTAATTAGCGTTCTTAACGTGTTTGCTTTCTTTGGGCAAATTAAAAATGTATTTATTATCGCCTTACTGAAAGAAAACAAACAGATAAAAAGACTTCCAAGGAAGTTATGAAAGAACTTATAGAAAGTATTTCATTGAAAGCTTAGCTGTTACAATGCTTTAATTACTTTACTGAAACCGGAATTTATTATTTTAATAATTAAAGGCTGATTTACCGGAACTATATAAGATTCATTTTCTGTGATTTCAGAATTGATAAGTTGACCTGTAATATCGTATATAAAGATTTGATTCTTATTTTTTAAACCCTTCAGATGGATAGATGAATTTTCTCTATAAAATGTGATTTCATCCCCTTTATCCGTATTTATTGAAGTTGGATTAGTCCCCAGAAGATCAAAATCATTAGCACTTACGGATTCAGTTTCTGTGTCTTTATAACCCTCTTTCATTATATGATCTACCAAACAGTTGATATATAATTCAAGATATGTATATCCGGATTCATGCTTATCCCGATAAGTTTTGCCTTCCGGCAGGTATTTGGCTGCCCATTCATCTGGTATCCCATCATTATCCGTATCAATAGGGTTTGCAGCAGATTGGTAGTTAATATATCCTTCCACATCAGCTTGAGAATCTATGATTCCATTCTTACTGCCGTTTGAACCTTTGTAAGTAAAAGTACCGTTTAAAGTTTCATTTATAATTCTTTGATCAATTATATCCCTTTTCAAGCTTGCTCCCACATAAGCCAGTACTTTTTCATAAGCCTTATCAGCCGCATGTGTAGATACGGGTGCTACTTCAAATTCCTGAGATGATTTGATACCATCTTTACTACCACCGGGTAAAGCACCGTTGTTAGTATTTGGGTGAATGCCTTCCCAATTATCATTGTTTACTTTAGCAATATTATTTTTGTGAGAAGTAGTTAGCTTGGAACAAGTATCATCGAAAAAATTCCCTTCAACATAAAAAGTTCCCCATACACCTTTTGCCTGTTTATTTCCTCCACCGTCTGCATTAGGTTGAAATATCCTGTTTACTATCAACGATTTTGTTGCAGTAGCGGGGCCCGGTTTATAATAGTTGTTTATAAAATTATATGAACCTCCTTCTGCTGCATAACCACTATTGCCCGGACCAAAATTATAAAATACATTATTTCTTAAATCAACAATTTCCAAATCGGCGCGATTTGAATATCTGCTACCGCAAAGTCTTGGATTGCGGCTGCTATGGTGAGCTAACATATTATGATGAAAACTAGCTCCTTTTCCTCCCCAGATACCACCATAACCATGGCTGCCTTTGCCATGCACAGAGTTTGTCAGACTCTCACTTAGCAGGCACCATTGCATTGTGAAATTGGTATTGTCATAGAACGAAGAGCATTCATCGGTGCTCCAACTCATTGTGCAATGGTCTATAATAATATTACTTCTATTTTTTCCCCACATGGCATCATTTTCTTCCTGCGCTTCGTCTCCCATTCTGCAACGGATAAAACGAATAATCACATTATCCGCACTTATTTGCAGGGAATAGTCTTTTAAACATATACCATCTCCTGGAGCTGTTTGCCCGGCAATAGTAATATTATTCCTGTTGATCTTGAGAGTTGATTTCAATTCAATAGTACCGGAAACATCAAATACAACAATACGGTTTTCCTTACTTACAGCATCTCTCAGCGATCCGGTTCCGCTATCGTTAAGATTGGTAACATGGTATACGGTACCTTCACGTCCGCCAGTTGTCGTATATCTGGCAAAACCTTCTGCACCGGGGAATGCAGGAGTTTGCTGGGCAGTGATTGAAAAAGAAAATATTAATAATAAGAGAGTTAAATAAGTAATTTTTCTATTCATGGTATATAAGTGTTAATTTTACTCTTGCAATATTAGCTTATATATTTAAGGAGTATGTGGACAAATTATTATTATATGTAGAAGTTTTGGCTTTTTCATCATAAATTGTTCTACCTTTGTTTTAATAAAAGTGTAATATTTGATTATGGAACAAACAACAATACCGATAAAAGATTCGGATTTGAAACTTGCAGCAGAAGGTGGAATGGATACTTTTCTCCAGGTTTTTATAAATAAGTATCTGGAAGTTATAGGTGGAGAATTGAGTGCTGAAACGATGGGATTATTGAACGGATCTCAACATTCAATACTCGGATATCATTTTTTTCGCAGTGAAATGATGGAAGGAGGCTTTATCCAGTTGATTCAAAACGGATATGGTGGTTATATCTTTGATAATCCTTTTGCTAAAGCCATGCGATTATTCGGAGCTAAAGAATTTTCCAAATTAATATATAAAGCAAAGAAGATATATGATGCGAATAAAGAGGATTTAACCAAAGAATGTTCTGACGACGATTTTATGGCTATGTATGAGCAATATGAAGTGTTTGATGAATTGGAAGAGGAGTTTATGGAGATGGAAGAACAGGTAACAGCTATTCTGGCCGAATATATTGACAATCATTTAAATGATTTTGCAGAAGTTATTTAATAGCTTATATGCAAATTTTCTTATACAATAAATATACTGATCGTTTAAGTTTGAGATTGATTTAATATCAAGCTTTTCTATCTCTCGAATGTTAAAAAGTATTTTTGAATGCAGTAATCCGTGAACTGCCACATTTTATTGATGAAAAACATTCTTAAAAAAGGATGACTTTATATAATTAACACGAGAGATTTTGTAATTTTGCATTTCTTACACTTAAAATGATTTAATTAAAATGAAAAAGTTGAGAGTTTTATTTTCATTAGCGGCTTTGTCTACAGTATTAATTCTTACTTCCTGTCTTGGAAGTGACAACGATTATAAACCACAATCTTTGGCTTATGCAACAGTTACCGGTGATAGGTTAACGGGGTTTTATTTGTATGCTGATGGAGGAGTAGTTCTCCAGCCCGGGTCAATACCAAGTCCGGAGCTTTTAGAGAGTTATAAACGAGTTTATTTAGCATACACTTTGCAAGAAGGTTTTCAACTACCGGATACTTTGAAAGAAACATCAATAATTAAGATTGATATTCTTGATTGGGTGCCTATCGATACGAAAAATGTAATTGACCTTTATAGCAATCAGGTTGCAATTGATAGTCTGACACAAAAGGTTGATTCCATTTATAGTTTTGATCATTTAGGTGCTTATAAAGGGTATGTAACTTTAGATACTAAGGTTTATTGGGATCAGAAGAATCGTCCATATATGAATTTGGCATTTGACAGCAAGAAAAATATATCAAATGATACGGTTTATTTTACTCTATATTACAATAGTAAAATAGCAACAAATGGTTATGCTTATTCTTCTTCTTCTACTAATAGCTTTAAATTACCGGATTATATTTATAGTGATGTTGAGGCGAAACAAGATTCTATCGTACTGGCTGTTAAGGCTCGTGTAAACGAGGGATCAAGGTGGAAAGAAGAAACTAAATATCAGAAAATACCCAAAGATCATCTTTTCCCTCCTAGAGGGTATTAATAATTAAATTAATATTGAATTACAAAGATTTATTTAAACGAGCCATATTGTTAATTTCCTCTCCTGCCAAGGCATGGGAGGAAATTAGTTTAGAAGAGGATAAGCGAAAGGTGCTAACAGCTTTTGTTTATCCTATGATTGGTTTATGTGGGTTGGCTTATTTTATAGGTTCGCTCTTAAATAACGAAATCAATAATGTTGCTTTTCAAAAAGCCCTTACTGTTTGCTGTGCGGCTCTGGTTTCACTTTTTGGTGGATACTTTTTATCTGCATATATTATAAATAGGGTTGGAGCGGAGAAGTATGGATTACCGAATGATCTTGCATTTGCCCAGCAGTTTGCCGGTTATGCATTGGTTGTGACTTTTTTATTGAATATAGTAACAGGACTTATCTCAAGTTTTTTCATTCTTCGATGGATTTTTCAATTTTATATTGTTTATATAGTATGGGAAGGTGCAAGAGTGTTGTTGCACATAGACGAAAGAAAGCAGATGTCATTTACAGTGGTGACATCGCTGATTTTAATTTTATGTCCGGCTGTGCTGGAATTTATATTTAATCGATTGATTGTTATTTTGAACTAATTATGAAACTTGCTCCGGTTAATATTAAGAATAAACGTGCGACTTTTGATTTTGAGTTGATTGATACATACACGGCTGGTATAGTGCTGACTGGTACTGAAATTAAGTCAATTCGTCTGGGTAAGGCAAGTTTGACTGATACATATTGTTATTTTGCCAACAACGAGTTGTGGGTGAAAAATATGCATATTGCAGAATACTTTTATGGCTCTTACAACAATCATGCGGCTCGCCGGGATAGAAAGCTCCTCCTGAGCCGGAAAGAACTGAAAAAATTAGACCGTTCAACTAAAGAAACAGGTTTTACAATGGTTCCTCTTCGATTGTTTGTTAATGAAAAAGGTTTAGCTAAGGTTGTTATAGCACTAGCAAAAGGAAAAAAACAGTATGATAAGCGTGAATCATTGAAAGAGAAAGATGATAAACGCGCTATGGACAGAATGTTTAAAAGATAAAATGAAAGCGACTATTCAGCAATTGATTTCTCAACGCATCCTGATACTTGATGGAGCGATGGGGACAATGATTCAACAATATAACTTATCAGAGAAAGATTTTCGTGGTGAACGTTTCGGAGATATTCCCGGTCAGTTAAAAGGTAATAATGATTTGCTTTGTCTTACCCGTCCGGACGTTATAACCGATATTCACAGGAAATATCTGGAAGCAGGAGCCGATATCATTGAAACTAACACATTTAATGCAACTTCTGTTTCAATGTCGGATTATCATGTACAGGAATATGTAAAAGAGATAAATCTTACGGCAGCCCATATAGCACGGCAGATTGCTGATGAGTATACTCAAAAGAATCCGGATAAACCTCGTTTTGTTGCAGGGTCGGTAGGGCCAACCAATAAAACATGTTCCATGTCACCGGATGTGAATAATCCGGCAATGCGTGCATTAACCTTCGATGAATTATCTGCTTGTTATCAGGAACAAATAGAAGCCTTGCTGGAAGGTGGGGTGGATGTCATTTTGATTGAGACCATCTTTGATACACTGAATGCGAAAGCTGCCATATATGCTGCGGAAAATGCAATGCATAAAAAGGAACGTGAAGTTCCCATTATGCTTTCTGTTACGGTTTCCGATGCAGGTGGACGTACTTTATCCGGACAAACTTTAGATGCATTCTTAGCTTCTATTCAACATGCACCAATATTTTCTATTGGATTGAATTGCTCATTCGGAGCAAAACAACTAAAACCTTTTCTTGCAAATCTGGCGAAACGTGCACCTTATTATATTAGTGCTTATCCCAATGCCGGATTGCCTAACAGTTTGGGAACATATGATCAGAGCCCTGTTGATATGGCCGAAGAAGTAAGAGAGTATGTTGAAGAGGGATTAATAAATATAATTGGTGGCTGTTGTGGTACTACAGATTTATATATAGCCGAATATCCGGCTTTGCTTAAAAATGCTGTTCCTCATGTACCCGCACAAAAGCCAAAGGATTTATGGTTATCCGGTCTGGAATTACTGGAAGTAAAGCCGGAGATCAATTTTGTGAATATAGGCGAAAGATGCAATGTTGCAGGCTCCCGTAAATTTCTTCGTCTTATTCAGGAAAAGAAATATGATGAAGCATTGTCTATTGCACGTAAGCAAGTAGAAGATGGTGCATTAGTTATTGATATAAATATGGATGACGGTTTACTTGATGCAAAGCAGGAGATGACCACATTCCTTAATTTAATAGCTTCTGAACCGGATATAGCCCGCGTGCCTGTTATGATAGATTCTTCTAAATGGGAAGTAATAGAAGCAGGTCTGAAATGTATACAAGGTAAATCCATTGTTAATTCCATTTCTTTGAAAGAAGGAGAGGAGGCATTCCTTAACCATGCTAAAAAAATACAAAGATATGGGGCGGCAGTAGTTGTAATGGCTTTTGATGAAAAAGGTCAGGCAGATACGTATGAACGTAAAATTGAAGTTTGCGAACGTGCTTACCGGTTGTTAGTAGAGAAAGTAAACTTTAATCCCAACGATATTATATTTGATCCGAATGTATTGTCAATTGCTACGGGTATTGATGAACATAATAACTATGCTGTAGATTTTATCAATGCTACAGAATGGATAAAGAAGAATCTTCCGGGCGCCCATATAAGTGGAGGAATCAGTAATCTTTCTTTCTCTTTCAGGGGCAACAATTATATTCGTGAATCGATGCATGCTGTTTTCTTGTATCATGCTATTGGCAAAGGGCTTGATATGGGAATTGTAAACCCGGCATCTGCAATTTTATATACGGATATTCCTGCAGATATTCTTGAAAAAATAGAAGATGTTGTATTAAACCGTCATCCTGATGCAGCAGAGAGGCTAATCGAAGTAGCGGAAAACCTAAAGAACCTATCTACCGGTTCTGTTGCTGTAAAAACGGATGTATGGCGGGAAGGAGAAGTAGAAGAACGCCTGAAATATGCATTAATAAAAGGTATTGGAGATTTCCTGGAACAAGACCTTGCTGAAGCTATTCCTCTCTATGGAAAAGCTGTTGATATTATTGAAGGCCCGCTTATGGATGGCATGAACGAAGTCGGTGAATTATTTGGTTCCGGAAAAATGTTTTTGCCGCAGGTAGTGAAAACGGCCCGGACAATGAAAAAAGCCGTTGGCATCTTACAACCTTTGATTGAAGCGGAAAAAAAAGAAGGAAGTTCATCAGCGGGAAAAGTATTATTGGCAACGGTTAAAGGTGACGTACATGACATTGGTAAAAACATAGTTTCTGTAGTAATGGCCTGCAATAACTATGAGATCATAGATTTAGGTGTTATGGTACCGGCAGAGCAGATTGTTCAGAAAGCCATCGAAGAGAAAGTTGATATCATTGGTTTAAGCGGATTGATAACCCCTTCTTTAGACGAAATGGTACAGGTTGCTATTGAATTGCAGAAAGCAGGATTGGATATTCCTCTATTAATAGGAGGAGCAACAACATCAAAGCTTCATACAGCTTTAAAGATTGCTCCGGTTTACAATGCTCCGGTAATTCACTTAAAGGATGCTTCGCTGAATGCCATGGTAGCAAGTAAACTCCTTAACGAGAACCTGAAAGAAAGTTTTGTGCAAGAGATCAATAATCAATATGAATCGTTAAGGCAGTCCGGGAGAGTGGATAAAAGAGAAACCATATCTCTGGAAGAAGCAAGGAAAAACAAACTCGACCTGGAGTGGTAAAGTTCGCTTTTAACTAAAAAGCTTTTCTCCCCATTTATAACTTCCCGGTTTGATCGTTACGAAGGTATCAGGAATATGAGGTATAGACATGCGTATTATTCCTGGTTCTATTTCATTGACCAGGACAAAGCTGTTCCAACTTAATCTTTTTAAAATGGTATAGGCAGTAGCGCCACCTTCAATAATGATTTCCTGCGGTATATGAGAATGGATCAATCTACTTACTGTACTTGCTATAATATTCCGCAATCTCAAGGCAAATTCTTTCCCGCCCTTTGAAGGATGATCAATAGTAATAATGACAGAACGGTATTCATTATAGGTTTCTATCAACTGTTTTATCCAGTTCTCTTCATCTCTTCCCTCAAATACATCATGTGGAATATTGCATAATGGAAAATTGTTACTTTTTATGTAATTATAATCAGTAATACCATGTTTGACAGTACTTCCACATATAATTATTATATTTTCATCCGGTAATTTATGGAATACAGATTCGGACGGTTGTTCTATGAATCCCCATTTTTCCAGACAAGCGGTAAAGAAATCTGCTCCTCCTGCATATAATATATCTTTCTTTGAAGATTTTATAAAAGTTTTGATGTCTTTAGTAGAAGATATATTTGGTACGCAAATAGTGTAATCGTTTATACTCTCCGCATCGGAAATAATCTCGATTTCATTATCCAATAATCCTTTGACGCTGGATGTGTGGCAGGGATATTCGGGATCAAAAGCAAAAGTTGTTTCGTGTAATAGCTGATTATCAATATAATAAATTCCATCTTTAATTATTCTGCCCCGGGAGGGGTTTTGAGGAATTAGTACGGTATATTTATATTTCAAATTACCTGTTATCGCTTTTAACTCAGCTATAATATGGCCTCTGAGCGCTGAGTCTGTTTTTTTATAGAGCGTATAAGGGCAGTCTATTTTCTTTATCTGATTGGTTAACTTGAGTGTTTCTTTAACAGCATCTTCTTCTGACATCGAACGGGTATCAGTCGCGCAAACTAATAAATCACTTTTTGGAAGTTCATTGAAGTCCGTAATAAGATTGACATTTAACCCAAACCTTAATCCGATTCCGGCTATCTCGGCTGCTCCTGTTATATCATCAGCTATTACAATAATCATAGGGGATGAAGGTTATTTTTCTGTTCTTTGTTTAATTCTGTTAACAGCCATTCGTGTGGCATAATCAATGGAAAGGAGCATGGCGTCAGGGCTAGCTATTCCTTTTCCTGCAACATCAAATGCAGTTCCGTGGTCTACAGAAACACGTATAATGGGAAGCCCTAACGTAATATTAACTCCTTTTACGCTTTCCATTTTGCCGGTTTTTGCATCCCAGTTAAAGCCTACTACTTTAAAAGGTATATGCCCCTGATCGTGATACATGGCAACACAACCATCATATTGTCCACATTTTGCTTTAGCAAAGAGAGTATCAGGAGGAACAGGGCCACTTACATTATATCCCATCACTGTTAATTCATTAATGGCAGGAATAATTTCTTTTTCTTCTTCCCACCCGAATAAGCCATTATCGCTGGAGTGTGGATTTAGCCCGGCTATGCCAATGCGTGGATTTGAAATACCAAACTGCCGGCATGCATCTACTATTAGCCGGGTTACATCTATGATGCGCTCCTTTTTCACCCGATCACATGCCTCACGTAGAGATACATGAGTCGATACATGAATTACACGCAAAAACTCATCAGCCAACAACATGGCATATTTACTGGTATTTGTAAAATGAGCGTATATCTCAGTATGTCCGTCAAAATGATGTCCTGCCAGATTTAAAGCTTCCTTATTTATGGGTGCAGTGACAGTTGCATCTACTTCATTATCCATAGCAAGGTCTATTGCTGTTTTGATAGAAATGAAAGCTGCATCTCCTGCTGTTGCAGAGACTTTTCCATACTCTACGGAAGAGATATCGCTACAATTTATAGGATATACATCTATACATCCCCATGTAAATTTTGCATCAGAAACTTTATTAATCGTGTTGACGAATAATGGCAGATTAAGAATTTGTATAGCCTTATTAATAACAAAAGGATTTCCTGTTACAAGCGGGCGGCATTTATTATATACATCTTTATTGCTGAGTGCTTTAACAACAATTTCCGGCCCGATTCCTGCCGGGTCTCCCATTGTTATAGCTAATATTGGTTTCATTATAGTTATATGGTTTTAAGGAATAGGAATGATTAATAAAGGCTTGAATAAATACTTTTGGCATCTTCTAGGGTAACTTCTTTTGGATTATTTTTTAGAAGTCTTGTTACCTGCATGGCTGCTTTGGCCATTCTTTCTACCGCCTCAATAGATATTCCTATTGCTGATAATTTTGTCGGTATGCCACATGATTCAGATAGCCGGGTAATTAATTCTACGCCTTCTTTTGCTGTTTCTTCTAATGTGTTACTTTCCTTTGCTCCACATACTAAGGCTATTTGAGCATATTTTTCTACACTGGCATCTTGATTAAATCTCATGACGGAAGGTAATAGTATGGCATTTGCCAGTCCGTGGGATATATGAAATTCTCCACCTAAAGGATAAGAGAGGGCATGGACGGCAGCGGTATTTACAGGTCCCAGGCATAGTCCTCCATAAAGGCTGCCTAACAATAATGCTTCCCGGGCTTCTATATCATTTCCGTTGTTAACGGCTTTGAGTAAATTGGCGGAAATGAGTTTTATGCCTTCCAGTGCATACATGTCGATTATGGGATGAGCGAATTTATTGGTATAGGCCTCTATACAATGTGTTAATGCATCCATGCCGGTCTCGGCCGTAACTTTAGGAGGTACGGTCACCGTAAGTTCAGGGTCTGCATATACTGCATCTGCTACCAGGTAAGGGCTTACAATGCCTTTCTTTAATTTGTCATTCTCATCTAACAGGATGGCATTGGGCGATACCTCACTGCCTGTACCGGCAGTCGTTGGTATACAGGCTATCCATGTGTTTCTACCTTTTAAAAAGCTTGTGCCGAAAATATCTTCTGCCTTCTGATCGCTTTTTAATAGTGCAGCAATTAGTTTAGCTGCGTCCAGTACGCTACCTCCGCCTATTCCTACCACACTATCCGCATTAAATTCTTTTGCTATATTTAAAACGGAATAGAAGTCGTTGACAGTTGGTTCTTGCCGGATATTGTCGTATATCTTTATTTCTACTTTTTTATCAGTTAGTTTGTCTGTTAAGAATTTGATGAGGGGTAATACAGGGGGTGTTGTAAGTACGAAAAGCCTTTTATACCCTAATGCTATATAATCTTCACAAAACTGACTGATGCAACCACTCCCGAATACTATTTTCTGAGGTTGCAGAAGTGTTATGGAGTTTAATTTCATATATAATTCTATTTGATGATTCGACCTTTATTTTTTCTTTTGATTGATATAACCGTAGATTGTCAATTCTTTTTTTGCCAAAGGTGTTTTAAACAGGAAGCTGGCAAAATATCCAACAGTGAATAAGACAATGTGACTATATACGCCCAACATATATTTGTGATGGGTAAAGTTCCATGAACCTAAGTCAAGGATTATCCTTTTGCCCATACCATCTTCGAAATCAAACTTTGTGGAAGTCAGCATGGCGTAAGCAGTGAATAATATGGCTGCTGCTATACCTACATATAATCCTTGTTTATTTGCCCTGCGACTAAGCAATCCAAGCAGGAAAAGCCCAACAATACCGGCAGAGAAAATAGCATATAGTTCAAATACTACACCTAATACTCCTTCTCCTCCCCAGTAAGCATATAGCATTGCCACACCTACTGCCGCGACCCCTGAAATAGCAACCAGGATACGCCCCAGGCGTAAACGTTGTTTATCTGTGCTTTTGGGTTTGAAACGTGCATAAAAATCCTGTACTCCAATTGCTGCAAGACAGTTCATATCAGAGTCGAGACTGGAAATTGCCCCTGCTACCAGGGCGGCAATGATTAACCCGGTTATACCCACAGGTATTTCTGTCGCTATGAAAAATGGAAATACAGCATCTGATTTTATGCCTTCAGGTAATAATCCTGCTCCGGTGGTGTGATAGTAAACATAAAGCCCGGTTCCGATGAACATAAACATTGTCCAGATGGGTACGCTCAGGAATACTCCTATATAGGCTGCTTTCTTTGCTGATTTATCATCTTTAGCTGTCAGGTACCTCTGCACGATTGTCTGGTCCGTACCATATTTCTGTATGGCATAAAAGATTCCGTTTAGCGCCATTACGATGAAAGTTAGCTGGGTGAGATCCCAGTCGTATGGCCCGAAGCTGATCTTACCGAATTCCCGTGCTGTAGTAATCACGCTGGTTGGTCCTCCTTCGGGCATGAATAGTAACATACATACACAGATTATTCCTCCTCCAATTAACATAAAACCCTGTATTACATCCATCCAGATGACAGCTTCAATACCGCCCAACAGGGTTAATAGAGTAATGGCTATACCCAATGAGATAATAATAACATAAATATCTGCCCCCATGAAAGAGGACATTGCCAGACTCACCAGATAAAATACCGTGCCCATCTTGGAAAAGTGCCCGAGGATAAATGCCAATGAACCGTACAAACGGGCAAAGTAACCGAAGCGTTGCTCAAAGTATTCGTACGTGCTAAGCTTAATCATTCGCCGGAAAAGCGGTACTATGATTCCTATCATAGTGACTAGCACAATGGGAACCATTAAGCCCTGTACCAGCAGAATCCAGTTGGAGGCATAAGCTGCTCCGGGATAGGCCAGAAAAGTGACGCTACTAATGAGTGTTGCAAATATAGACATACCGATAGCCCATGCAGGGATATTACGCCCACCGGCAAAATAATTATCTGTGCTTTTCTGGCGTCGTGCAAAGTACATCCCGACTCCTACTGCTAATACAATGGATAGTATAACGATTACATAGTCTACCCAGTGGATAATAGATTCGTTCATAATAATATAGAAAGATATTAAGGATTAATAAGTTTCGTCTTTTCTTCGATTATCTGTTCTTCTTCACCGGATAACCTGTTCAAAGGCAGTAGCATCCATGGCTCACAAAGACCTTTGGTTTGCATCATCACTTTTAGTGCGGTAAGTGATTCTCCAAGGGTGCGGTTTTCCTGATAAATGCGTGCGATTGCATCTGTTTCGTCTTGTAATACATTGGCTCCGGCTATATCTCCGTTTATTGCTGCATTGTATAAATCAGCAAACATCTCCGGTACATAGTTTCCGGTACTGGGCACGATTCCATCTGCTCCTTCCTGTAAACTGTATGCAGATTTTGCTGCCCATCCGCAGAAATAGGAGAAGTCAGGATTGTTGCGTGAAATTTCCAGGCACTCCTTCATACGTTCTACATCTCTTTCAGAGTCTTTTAAACCTACAATGTTAGGGTGCCTGCTTAACTCTTTAATCACATCTACAGGTATACTCATGTGAGTAGTTGCCTTTATATTGTAGAGCATAAGGGGAACTTTTATGTTATCTGCCAGTGTTTTATAATAAGTATACATCTGGTTTTCTGTGAGGGCATAATAGCTTGGTAGGGTAGCTACTATAACATCTGCACCTAAATTATGATATATATCGGCAGCTTTTATTTGTTCCGATGTGCAACATCCGTTTAGCCCGGCATACACTGTTATTCTTTTGTTTGCCTCTTGTACGGCTGTCTCAACCAGAGTTATTGCTTGCTGAGTTGATACGGAGTTGCCTTCTCCGGTAGTTCCCATTAGTAGTGGGGATACACCGGATTTCACAAAGGTGTTTATGATTTTTTTTACAGCGTGAGTATCTATTTCTCCTTTTGATGTGACGGGCGTTATCATCGGGATAACTACGCCTTTATATTTTTTATCTGCTTTCATCATATTTATTTAATTGATTGTAAAATGCACCAATAAGACGTATGAGTACTCTTTTAGTACTCATTATGTAAATACAAATGCTTATAAGAAGCTTTTATATCAGGTAATTATATTTTTATTTTATACATTTAATCACTATTTTTGTGTCTGACTAATCAAACATTTAATAAAACATGGAGTATTTAAGGAGTTGGACTAGTTCCATTTTTTCTCATTTAGGCCTAACCGGTAAGACGGCCGGAATATTCGAACAAATAACGATTCTTTTAATTATCGGCCTGATAGCTTATCTGGCTTATTTTATATGCAAGAAAATACTTGTGAACGGGGTGAGCAGGATAACCCGGAAAACCAAAGCTGTATGGGATGATTACGTATTTAATGAAAAGCTGCTTCGTAGTTTTTGCAATATAGTTCCGGCGATCATATTATATGCCTTATTGCCGTTAGCATTTCGGATAGATACAGTATGGCTGGGTTTCTCAATGAAGCTTTGCATGATCTATATCATAGCAGTTTCTTTAAAATTTGTAGTTTCTTTCTTATCTGTGATTTTTGAGGTAATCAGTAAAAGCAAGGCATTTAAAGGAAGATCGTTGAAAGGCTTTTTACAGGTGTTGCAGATAATCGTAATTTTTATTGGTATCATATTAATAATAAGCACAATAATCGATAAATCTCCTGTTACTTTATTTGCCGGATTAGGAGCTTCGGCAGCCATTCTTTCTTTAGTGTTTAAAGATTCGCTGGTAGGGCTGATTGCAGGGGTACAACTGACAGCTAACGATATGGTGCGTACAGGCGACTGGATTGAAATGCCTAAACATGGAGTCGATGGTTCTGTAATCGATATCACGCTAAATACGGTAAAAGTGCGTAACTGGGATAACACAATTGTAACTGTCCCTCCCGGCACTTTGATGAATGATGCTTTCCAAAACTGGCGGGGAATGGAAGAGTCAGGAGGAAGGCGTATCAAGCGTTCGGTCAATATCGATATGAGCAGTGTTAGATTCTGCACACCGGAGATGTTGGAGAAATACCACAAAATTGAATTCCTGAAAGAATATATCGAGAAGAAAGAAAGAGATATTGATGAGTTTAATAAATCACGCAATATAGATAACTCCATTCCTGTAAATGGTCGTCGGCAGACAAATCTTGGAGTATTCCGGGCTTATCTTGAAATGTACCTGAGAAACCATCCGACTGTTAATCATGATCTCACTTGTATGGTACGTCAGCTACAGCCTACCGAAAGAGGTATTCCTTTGGAACTTTATTTCTTTAGTGCAGAAAAAAGATGGGTATTCTATGAAAGCTTCCAGGCAGATGTTTTTGATCATGTATTAGCTATCATACCTGAGTTTGATTTGAAGGTATTCCAGAATCCTACAGGTAGCGATTTTGCTAATCTGGCTCAGGCATAATGAGTTTTTGATAAGACTCTAATAGATATTAAAGGCTGGAAGACAAATGTTTTTCAGCCTTTTGCTTTTGGAGAACTAAAAAACTTAATTGTACTAAACAAACGGAATGCCAATTATAATTCCCGGAAATGCCTTACTCTATAGTTGTAGTAATATCCTCAATCAACCCTACTTCTTTAATATAATCATACAATTTCCTATAAAATGTATGTTGGATTAATGTAGAAGCATCCCCAATAATAATTAGCTTCATGCGTGCACGTGTGATTGCCACATTCATACGGCGTAAATCATTAAGAAATCCTATTTGTCCTTCTTCATTTGCACGCACCAGGCTGATTACGATCACATCTCTTTCTTGTCCCTGAAATCCATCTACCGTATTAATAGTAATTAATCTCCTGAAGGGACGGAAGAAAGAAGATCGACGTGATAACTGGCGTAGATACTGTACCTGTGCTTTATAAGGAGATATAAGACCAAAATCAATCTGTTCTTCCAGAACCCTTGCCGGGCCTATTTTATTGATATAGTTTTGTAGTTTCTCCATCAGCATGTGTGCTTCCGGTTTATTAATCCGTCCGAAGCTTTCGCCGATAAACTCTTCATTATAATCACATCCTTCGGTATTGTACCAGACAAGTGAAGTGTCATAATCCAGTATTCCCCTGTATTTTACTTCCGGAGCAGATTTTAATTCATTGTGGTAAAACCATGAAGAAGGAAAGTGCATGATATCATCATTCATGCGGTATTGTATTTTTAATAATGATACCGCTTCCGGTTTTGATTGTACTATCTTTTGCATCAACGTCTGGTCAAGTCCTCCTCTGGCTGCTTCCATACACTTGATGGTAGGAGGAAGCTGGCAATGATCGCCTGCGAGTATAACGCGGTCTGCCTTGCGGATAGCTATCCAGCAGCCAGCTTCCAGCGCTTGCGCTGCTTCGTCGATGAATAAGGTAGAGAAATTCCTGCCCATCAATAACTGGTTGGCAGAGCTCACAAGCGTGGCAGCTATCACCCGGGCTTCACCGAAGAGAGATTCATTTATCCGTATTTCGAGTTCCGTAGCCCTGTCTTTCAGCTTATTTATTTTTGTACGGATAGAGGCATGTTCCGAGCCTTTGCGAAGACGGCTGTGAAGATCGCGGATAGCCTTACGGATATTCCATAGCTCAGGATAATCAGGGTGGGATTCAAAACGTCTTTCGTAAGTAAAAGACAACATCTTGTCATTAACACGGGTCGGGTTTCCGATACGCAACACATTGATACCTCTGTCTACCAGTTTCTCAGAAATCCAGTCAACGGCCATATTACTTTGTGCACATACTAAAACCTGGTTTTCCCTGTGAAGAGTCTCATAAATCGCTTCGACAAGTGTAGTCGTTTTGCCCGTTCCGGGCGGGCCGTGCACTATGGCAACATCTTTTGCCCTTAATACCTTATTGACAGCTTCTTCTTGAGTGATATTCAGCCATGGAAAACGGATCGGGTAGAAACTCCGTTCTGAAGGCTTTCGTGTTCCGATGAGTATATCGCGGAGTTCTGCAAGACGGCCGTCTTTGACACGTATTACATCATTTAGTGCTTCAAACATGGTGCGGTAACTGGTTTCATCAAAATAAAGCTGTACACCCAGATTGACTGCTTCCTGTATTTCCATTAATGCCGAAGCACTCGGCAAAACTGCAACCATCCTATCTTGATCTACATAACTCACCTGCCCTGTGAAGTTGTAATATTGTATATTGCCAATAGCATCCTGCTTGAAAAAACAGACCGGGCGTCCATACTCAAAGTTATGCTCTATTTCTTTGTCTTCCCTTCGCTCTATTTCTACAACCAGCTGATTTAAAGAATTGTAGTAGCTTTTACCTGTGGAAATAGGATACCAACACAATCCTCTTTTTACTTTTCGGGCAACTCCCATTATCTGGGTTTGCTGTTGAAACATCTCCTTTTCATATTCATATTCCAACTGCAATAGTTTATATTGCTGCTGTAATTGTGAAGCAGGAGAGAGTATTTTATTTACGGACATATATGTATTTCTATTCAAAGGCTGTAAAGATATGAATAAAAATGCCTGCCGTATACAATAAGGAATCTGTTTTTAGCTGACTCCATCTTTTTCTTTGGTAGTGTTTCGGGAAGCACGGATGGCTTCAAGCTGTGCTCTTGATTTACTTTGCGTTACTATATAAACCCCAACGAATACTAAAACCACTGCTCCTGCCTTGCTCCACCCGAAGGTATCCAATCCCAATGCTATAGACACAGATGAGGCGACGATGGGCTGAACATAATTGTACATACTTACCAAAGTAGGGCGTAGTGATTTCTGCCCTGTCATCACGAATATATATGCCAGAAACGTAGCAACAAGGGCTACATAAGCAATACGAATATACGTATCCGTTGATATCGTACTAAAATTAATGGCAGATACATGATGGTAAGAAAATGGGATGAAAGTCATTGTGGCATAAGTAAACATCCATTTCATTAACGTGATGGCAGAGTATTTCTGGATAAGGTTTTTAAATAAAGTAAGATACAATGCAAAAGATATCTGTGCGCTTAAACACAATAAGTTTCCCCAGATGTTGCTCGACTTGCCGTCGGTTTGCTGACTGCTTATAATTAATAAGAATGCTCCTAATGCACCAATAAATATTCCAAGGACTTTTTTCCCGGTTACGGGTTCTTTAAGGAATATAGCAGCAACAATCATCGTGACAATAGGGAGCATCGTTGTGACGATTGAAGCATCTACCGGAGATGTTAAAGAGAGTCCGAAAATGAAAGTTCCCTGGTTAAGTACGATTCCGAGCAAAGCAGCGAAGAAAAGCATAAACAGGTCTTCCGGCTTTACATGTTCTTTTTTAGTAAAAATAGAAGCAATCCAAAATGCAATTGCCGCACCAAACATACGGAAAGTAGTGAGCGAAAGAGCTGTAATGCCACTGTCGAGCACAGTTTTGGCTATTGGAGCGTTCAATCCCCATGCAACATTTGCTGCCAGCATGGCAAGATGCCCTTTTAAATTCTTATCATTCATGGATATCACTATTTAAAAGACTTTGCAAAGTTAACGCATACCTGCATACCTTGTTCGATAAAGATTGTATTTTTCTTTATGCTAAACGAATCATCTGTGTTTCTGTAAGAAGATTGGAAATTGGTATGTAATTATAGCTGTTTCTTATAAGAAGCAGTTAGGGTATCTTATAAGATAGGAGGGGCCTTTCTTATAAGATATAAAAATTAACGTATTATTGAGATAGTCTTATAATCCCAGCTCTATCTGGAATCTGAATTGCCAGCGGTTATAATCCGGGTTAGCAGCCTCTTTCTGATGATTATATGATGCATCAGCCTGTATTTTCAGGCTATGTCCTTTCAGGTATTTAGTAACCCCAAAAGTAGTCTGGTTTAAATTTTTGTAACCGGCAAAATCCTGTACCTCACTATCTGGCAACATGGTTGAATTACGAAGTGCTATCTCCCAGTTGCTTGGGAAGATATAGCTGGTTTGTACATTTACACCCTTCCCGGTATAAATAAATGATGTCTCGTTACTTCCGAACAACGGATTACCGGTGGTTCTCCCCATAAAATCCGTGTAGAAGGCAAAACCCCGGTATTTGAGGATGAAGTCTAAGAAGTAAGAAGAGAGGTTGCGAGTTTCTCCGCTTGGTATCCAGTCTCCATTCTGTCCTTGCACACGAAGGGCTCTGTTGTTGTAGCTATAAGCCCCGGCAAGCAATATCTTTACGGTTTCTTCCCGTTCGTAATCACCTTCGATGATATCACCATTTGCCTTGAAACGACCCAACGGGAACAATTCCAATCTTCCTGTATAAGCTAGTCCACTACCGGAGGAACTGCTCCAGTTACGTCCCTCCCCCAACGTAATTGCACCTTTAGCCGCAATATTGAAATCGGAAAAGAGCTTTTTATTGAATTCTCCGAACACTCCGAAATCACGATCCAGGTTAAACTGGCTGTTTACTATAGACCGGTCAACAAATTGCAGTGCACTTGAAGAATTGGTCCTTGCACGGTTTGCCTTTATCTTTGTCTGCCCAAATCCTATATTCCAAGTAGAAGAAGGCACATAATAAATCATCGCATCCCTTACGAAATTCACATTTCCATTCGGCAGTGATTTTGAATCATAAGGAGTAAATCCTAGTTGGATTGAATAAGTTAGCTTAGGAGAATATATATATCCGTCAAAACGAAGTCTTAGTCTTTTAACCCGGGCTTCCGTTTCCTGGGTCGAGAAATCTTTATCAAGCGTGATACCCGCCATGTTCTGCATTCTGAAACGCATAGTCATTTTAAAACTTTTGTTTTTAGGTTGAAAGGTAATCCCTTTACCCACTTCTATATTGGGCATATTCATTATCTTTTCAACCAACTCATTTGCTTCTGTTTCATTGATGGAAATAGTTAAAGAGTCGCTCGGGTTTTGTGCCCGAATGTTAAAATTGACGGCAAGTAATAAGATTAGTAGTATCGATATCTTAAGCTTCATCATATATAGGATTTAATATGTGTTACAAACAGTAGACAAAAGTATTGCCGGAATATTATTAAATAGTGACATATCTATTACAATTGTGTTACAGAAAGAGTTTTTTAGGCCTTTCATATTTGAGATAAATGAATAATAAGTAACATTTCGGAAGGATAGAAAGTTGTCTGAATTTCTGATTTAACATCGTTCTCCCTCATTATATTTTGTTAATCGCTTCCTAGTTACTTGTTTTTTATTTAGTTTTGTACATTATAATGCTAATTATTTAATTCATATGATGAACAACATTTTGCTTTGGAACCTTGGAGGCATGGAAATCTTGCTTATCGTTCTGATAATTCTTTTACTTTTTGGTGGTAGAAAGATTCCTGAATTAATGAAGGGATTAGGTAAAGGAGTAAAAAGCTTTAAGCAGGGAGTAGCCGAAGCTGAAGCCGAGATTAAGAAAGCACAGGATGATATAGACAGACCAGTCGAAAGAGATATCAAAAAAGAAGAATAGAACATGGCTGAAATGACATTCTGGGATCACCTGGATGTACTTCGTCGTGTACTTTTTAGAGTTATCGGGGTATGGATATTACTTGCCATAGGCTTTTTTATAGCTATGCCCTATCTATTCGACAATGTGATTCTGGCTCCCTGTCACAATGATTTTGTTTTTTACAAACTACTACACAAAATAGGTGACATATTTAATCTGACAGGAGATTTCTTTAGTGAAAATTTTGAGGTAAACCTCATTAATATCAATCTGGCATCTCCTTTCTTTATACACATATCTACAGCCTTTTGGATGTCGGTAGTGTTTTCTATACCCTATCTTTTGTATGAGGTATGGCTTTTTGTAAGTCCCGCACTTTTCAAGCACGAAAAACGAGGTGTACAAAAAGCGTTGGCTCTGGGCACCGTTATGTTCTTTGTAGGGGCCTTGTTGGGCTATTTTATGGTTTATCCGCTTACTCTTCGTTTTCTTTCTACTTACGTATTAAGTGAGCAGATTGTAAATCAAATCTCTTTAAATTCATATATTGACAATTTTATGATGTTGATATTGATGATGGGCCTTGTGTTTGAGATGCCTTTGGTTACCTGGGTACTCTCTTTAATGGGACTCGTCACCCGTGATTTCTTACGGAAATATCGCCGTCATGCTATTGTTATTATCTTTATATTAGCTGCTATTATCACACCTACCGGTGATCCGTTTACCCTTACAGTTGTAGCAATTCCGCTTTGCCTACTTTATGAATTAAGTATTTTACTTGTTAAAGACAGACCCAGAGAGGAAGATTACGAACCGGACTATTTAGGAGAAGACAACGGATAAGCATTTTAATGGAAGAAAAGTTAGCTGTCGAATATTTTGACTCGTTATGGGAGATATATGTAACGGATGATATCACATTATCCGCCAAATATAAGCGAATGCGTGGCTTATTGGAGCGTCTTTGCCATACTCTTATGGAAAATGAGAGTTTGCAAATGACCGATCTTGCAGCACGTATCACTTACCTTTCTTCAAAATACGTACTGGATAATGCCGCGCAAAACCGCCTACATGCTTTCCGTCTGACAGCAAATGACATTCTAAATCAGCGTCGGGAACCGGATGAATCTACATTTCTTCGTGATCTTAAGACTTTAGCTTTTACAATACGTAAGTTACTCGACCATGATATTCCTTATCAGCTATACAGTGTGTTGCCAAAACACACGGTAATCATACCTGAAATAATCTCAAAACAAGAAAAGATCAAAAGGCTCCGGGTATGTTTCCAATATGCAGACGACACTTTCTTATACGTTACTCCTTTAGATGTTATTTCAGAGGAGTTGCTCAAAGTCCGTTATAATGTTAAAGGAATAAATGATGAGTTTAATGAGACGATAAAACACCTATGGCAATATGCCCAGCTCAATCTGTTAGATATTACAGTCGGCGAAGACAATATTCATACTCCGGCATTCATCGTATTAGAGCCGGATTATATGATTGATATTAGTTCACTGGCTGAATGTTATAAGGATTATGGTTCCCACCCGGCAAATTATATCCTGAGTAAACTCGTTCCTATTTCCAATGCCCGTCCTTTATTGATGGGAAATATAGCCAACTTATTTTTGGATGAGTGGATACATGCAGAAAATGATCTTGATTATCTTGCGTGTATGAAGAACGTATTCAAAAAGTATTCAGTTGAGCTTGCCGCTTGCGAGGAACTGCAGGATAGAGAAAAGGAACAGCAATTCTTCGCAGATTGTAGAATGCATTTTGATCATATTCATGATATAGTTCAAAACACATTTAAAGTACCGGGATATAACCTTGATAAAGAAGATGCCGTATTAGAACCATCTTACATTTGCGAAGCTTTAGGGCTGCAAGGACGTTTGGACTATATGCAGCGGGATATGAGTAGTTTTATCGAAATGAAATCCGGCAGGGCAGATGAATATGCAATAAAAGGAAAAATCGAACCTAAGGAAAACAATCGTGTGCAGATGCTCCTCTATATGGCAGTCCTTGAATATAGTATGGGGAAAAGCCATAAAGAACAACATCCGTATTTGCTTTATACGCGTTATCCATTACTTTATCCCGCCCGTGCTTCATGGGCATTGGTAAGACGGGCTATAAATGTTCGTAACCGGATCGTGGTTAATGAATATAATATTCAGAAAAATAACAGCATATCTTATACGAAGCAGATACTCGAAAAGATTACTCCTCAGTTGTTGAATGAAAAACACCTGAGAGGCCGGTTCTGGGAACAATACTTATGCCCATCCATCGAAACATTCATTAATAATTTTACTAAGCTGACTCTTTTGGAGCAAAACTATTATCTGGCTCTGTATAACTTTATAACAAAAGAACAATGCTTATCTAAATCCGGTGATATCAGTTATGACGGTAGGAGAGGGTCTGCTTCACTCTGGCTATCAACTCTGGAAGAAAAGTGTGAAGCCGGAGAGATATTATATAACCTCAGGATTACGGACAATCATGCATCTGATGAACATAAAGCTTACGTAATCCTGTCTATCCCCGAATATGGTGATGAGTTTTTGCCGAATTTCAGGGCAGGAGATGTTGTGGTCTTGTATGAACGGAATAACGAAAATGATAAGGCTACAAATAAGCTTGTTTTCAAAGGAAGTATCGAATACATCTCTCCATATGAGATTAAAATTCGTATGAGGGCGACTCAGCAAAATATTTCAGTCCTTCCGGGAACGAGTTTCTATGCAGTAGAACATGATACAATGGATACGGGATTCAAATGTATGTATCAAGCTTTACATACTTTTTCCGTAGCCAACAAGGACAGGCGGGATATATTATTATCCCAAAGAGAACCTGTTTTTGAGAAATCTTACGAAGCGGCTATACAAAAAGCAGAAGATGATTTCACCAGAGTGGCTTTAAAGGCTAAAGCTGCCAAAGACTATTTCCTGTTGATCGGACCTCCCGGCACCGGAAAAACTTCACGCGCATTAAAGAAAATGGTGGAAATGTTTTTTGCAGAGAAGGACACGCAACTATTGCTCTTAGCTTATACTAATCGCGCAGTTGACGAAATCTGTAAAGCACTCCTGTCAATCACACCGCAGGTAGATTTCATACGTATAGGGAGTGAACTTTCGTGTGAAGAGAATTACAGGGAATATTTGATAGAAAACCGGATATCCGGTTGTAGCCGGCGGTCAGAAGTATCTGGTTTAATGAAAGGTTGCCGTGTGTTTGTCGGTACGGTAGCATCTATAGCCAATAAACCGGAACTGTTTAAACTGAAATCTTTCGATGTTGCTATTGTAGATGAAGCAACACAGATATTAGAGCCCCAGTTATTAGGTGTTCTTACAGCAAAAGATACCCATAGTAAAAATGCTGTTGGTAAATTTATCCTGATCGGAGATCATAAACAATTGCCGGCAGTTGTTTTACAAAGCATGGAAGAATCTGCTGTGAAAGATAAACATTTGAATGCCATCAGCCTGTACAATCTTAGCGATTCTCTTTTTGAGCGATTATACCGAAAACACCAGGATTCAACAGAGAGTTGGACTGTAGATATGTTATACAAGCAAGGCCGGATGAATCCGGAAGTAGGATTTTTTGCCAATGAGGCATTTTATAACGGAAAACTACTCTCGGTGGGATTGCCTCATCAATCAGGAGATCTTCCTGCTCCTGTCGGTTGGCAATCAGATATATGGAGTAAGCTGATTACGAGCAGAATATCATTTATACCTTCACTGCCCCATAAAAATAGCTCCACAGGTAAGATTAATAAGTACGAAGCTCATATAGTAGCTAGGATAGCTTATCATGTATATCAATATTATAAAGAAGAATTTGCCCCCAATCATACCTTGGGGATTATTACTCCTTATCGCAGCCAGATTGCGATGATAAAGAAAGAATTATCCTTCCTTTCAATTCCATCGTTGAATGAAATTACAGTTGATACGGTAGAACGTTATCAGGGAAGTGAAAGAGAAGTCATCATTTATTCCTTCAGTGTAAACTACAAATGGCAGTTAAAGCAACTTGTCAATATTTTAGATGACAATGGAATTTTGGTTGATCGTAAACTAAATGTTGCTTTAACCCGTGCCCGAAAACAACTAATCATTACAGGAGTTCAAGAGCTTTTATATCAGGATCCTATCTATGCTAAACTGTTAAAATGGATCGAAAATAAAGGCGGTTTTACAGTTTTATGCAATTCTTAAATATTATTCTTATTTTATTTCTATTCCTTAACACCTCTTTATAGTATAAAAGTCGTATATTTGCGATACGTTTTTTTCATAGAGATTTAGATTTAAGGTTAGAAAAATTGTGGAAGTCGTGAGACTTCCCTTTTTTATTTATGGCTTATCTCTCCCTTCAGCCTTTTTCCTAAAAAATAATATACTGATAAAAGCTATAAATCTGTTTGATTGTTAGTTAAGAGATTTATCTCATTTCATTTATTACTCAATAAAATTTTCATAGATCATAAATCAATGAGAAAGAAATCCGTATCACCTTTTAATATCCTTATTTTATTTTCCTCAATTCGTACTCATCAAAATATTTAAATACAAATTGTTTTTTCTTTGATGTAATGAACAATTATCATGAGGCAATATTTTAATAAGTTATATAAAATTATGAATTTAATTGGAACCTATTTATTAAAATTTTATCTTAGCTGCCCTTAATAGCTGTCTTTTGCCTGTAAATGATAATTGAACAGGTAACTAAAAAAGGATAAGACATATATTTATTTAACCAGCCTTATTATTTTCTAATATCTGAAATTATTTACGTCGAAAGATTTATTGCAAGCTGATAAATACCATTATTGTGGTATTTTTTAGTAACTGAATAAGGAATAGTTTTGCAATTATTTAAGGCATAAACACAGTTTAGGGTATTTAAGTAGTAAAATCTATCCTTATTAAATCCCTGAATAAAAGACTCAGTAAACGAATATTATTTATTAAATATTGATTAAGGTATGCGAAAAAAGGTATTGCTTATTCTTTTGCTCATAGGGCATTTTGTTCATGTACTTGCACAGGAACAATCGATTTCAGGAGCGGTTACTGATACTAATGGAGAGCCGTTGATTGGTGCTTCCGTTGTAGTTAAAGGTACTTCAACCGGGGTAATAACGGATATTGATGGAGGATTTAATAATCTCAGAGTTCCCAGGAGTGGTGTTATAGTTGTAAGTTATCTCGGTTATGAAACACAAGAAGTAACTGTAACAAGTAACAGGTTAAATGTAAGATTACGAAATGCAGATAATTTACTGGATGAAGTTATTGTTGTAGCATACGGTACGGCATCCAAAGCCGGATATACAGGTTCGGCCTCTACATTGAAAAAAGACGAGATAGCCAAGGCGCAGGTCAGTAGTGTATCACGCTTGCTTCAAGGTTCGGCATCAGGGGTTCAGTCTATTTCATCTTCGGGGCAACCGGGGTCGGATGCAGAAATTTTCATTCGGGGTATCGGATCGTTAAATGCGGAAAGTACTCCGCTTTATATTGTGGATGGTGCTCCTTTTGATGGTGCCCTAAGCTCCATAAATCCGGCAGATATTGAATCTATAAATGTGTTAAAAGATGCAGCTGCAACATCTTTATATGGCTCTCGCGCTGCCAATGGGCTGATTATTATTACAACTAAGCAAGGGAGTAAGAATCAGAAGACACGAATAGATGCAAGTTTTCGTTACGGAGTATCTACCCGTGCTCAAAAAAGTTACGAACATGTATCAACAGACCAGTATTATGAGATGACATGGGAAGCGATACGTAATACACAACTTTACATTTATGGTCTCTCACCGGCCGATGCAGCTCAGAAAGCAACCAATGATTTGGTTGGACGCTTGAATATTAATCCTTATGGTCCCGGTTATCCGAATCCTGTTGGTACGGACGGTAAATTGGCTGCCGGAGCTATTCCATTATGGGATACAAACTGGCTGGATAATTATGAACAAAAAGGAAAGCGTTCCGAAGCACAGGTAAATATTACCGGTGGAGGAAATAATTCTGTTTATTATGTATCATTAGGTTATCTGAACGAAGGTGGACTTGCTCCCGGATCTGATTTTGAACGGTTTACAGGAAGGGTAAATATGAAATCTGACCTTACACCCTGGATGCGGCTTACAACGAATATTTCGATAAATCATTCTGTACAGAATGCTCCGTTGGGATATGATTCCAGCTCATATAATCCTTTGTTTCAGGGCTTGTTAGTGCCTAGCTTTTATCCGGTTTATGCAATTGATACGGAAACCGGAATCCCTATATTTGATAAGAATGGTAATAAAATATATGACTATGGGAATGGAGATAATGGAATTACCCGTCCTTCAGGTGCATCCCCTAATTTCAATCACTTAGGAGATGCTTTAGATAATTACAGGAAAAATACGCGGGATATTGCTTCAATCCGGGCAGCATTGGAAATCGATATTTATAAAGGATTATCATATACAGGTAGCATTAATATAGATTACAATTCATTGAATTATCACCGATATGAAAATCCGGAATATGGTTATTCATCCATGAATAGTACACCTGGTTATGTTGTTCGTCGGAATACGAGAGTAACAGGGTTTACCGGTAACAATATATTGAATTATAAGACAGTTATAAATGATATACACAACCTCAAATTGATGGCAGGGCAGGAATATTATGAGTATAATGATACATTCATAGAGGGTGAGAAGAGAGGATTTTCTTCTTTAGGTATGGAAGAACCTGCAGCTGCAAGCCAGTTAGATTCATTTAACGGTTATTCAACACAGTATAAATTACTTAGTTTCTTCGGTAATGCGGAGTATAATTATGATTCCAGATACTTCCTTTCAGGATCATTGCGTACAGACGGGTCTTCCCGCTTCTCCAAAAACTCAAGGTGGGGGACTTTCTGGTCTCTAGGGGCTTCATGGAGGATAAGTGAAGAAGATTTTCTTCGGGATAATTCAACGATATCCAGATTAACACTTCGTACAAGTTATGGCGGCCAGGGAAATGATAAGGTGGGGTTATATGCTTATCGCGGTTTGTATCAGATACAGAATAATCTGGGAGAGTCCGGATATACAACAGAACAATTGGCAAATGAAAATTTGAAGTGGGAAACTAATCTTAATCTCAATATCGGCCTTGACTTCGGCTTCTTCCAAAACCGTTTTTCAGGAACAGTTGAATTTTTCAATCGACAATCTAAAGATCTGTTATTTCAGATACCTAAGCCAACTTCTACCGGATATTCTTCTTATTATGCAAATACAGGAAAACTACGCAATACAGGAGTGGAATTACAGATTAATGTAACTCCGGTAAAAACTAACAACTGGCAATGGGATATCTATGCAAATGCAACACATTATAAGAATAAGATTACAGAATTGCCGGAAGACATTGTAACCAGTTATCAATTAAAACGGGAAGGTGGTAGCGCTTATGACTGGTTCCTTGTAGAATGGGCCGGTGTTGATCCGGAAGATGGACTACCAATGTGGTACAAAACAGGTTCGGATGGGGCAAGAGTAACAACTAAGATATATGATGAGGCCAATAAAACCGAATCTAAGATTATAGCAGGTAGTTCTCTGCCCGATTTGATGGGAGGATTTGGAACAAATCTGAGATACCGGGATTTCGAGTTGTCCGCTCTTTTCGCTTATTCCATCGGAGGTAAGATTTATGACAGGGATAAATCATTCATTCTCAATCAATCTTCAGCCGGACGGGCTATGTCTACGGAAACCCTTAATCGTTGGACACCGGAGAACAAATATACCGATGTGCCTCGTGTACAAACCGTCGCTACTACCTGGACAAGTGTATCAACTCGTTTTCTACATGATGCAAGTTATATGAGAATGAAAAATCTTTCTCTTAGTTATAACATACCAAACTCTTTATTAAAACATATCTATTTATCCAACTGTAAGATATATGTACAGGGAGAGAATTTATTTACAGTATACAAAACAGAAGGACTTGACCCCGAACAGGCAGTAAGCGGATTAAGTTATATGCGTTATCCGAATGTTCGGACTTTCTCTTTTGGTATTAATGTTACATATTAAGTAAGTTGAAGATCATTCATTAAAATAGAAGTAAAAATGAAAAAGATTAAAAATAATAACCTGTTATTAATATTATTAATATTCATATATGGTTGTGAGCTGGATACAGTTCCTACCACCTCGATCAATGAAGAGAAAGTTTACGAAAATCTGCAAAATGTAGAATATGTAATTAATGGTACATGGTCATACATTTGGGAAACTTCTAATACAGTTGCATGCCCCGGATGGTCTACACTTCTGTTGGTCAATGATTTTATGGGAAGTGATGTGGTAGAAACCGGAAAGTATGGATACAGTGATGTATATAAATACACTTCCATGGCTTCCGGCACCAGTAGTCATGTCGTGTTAATCTGGCGATTAGCTTATAAAGCTATAGACAATATGAACAATATTCTTAAGTATGTTGATAATGTAGACGGTGATGATAATTACAGAAATCGTATTAAGGCACAAGCGTATGCTTTCAGGGGTTATATGTATTTGAATTTAGCAAGTTATTATGCCGGTGCTTATTCTCAGGATCCTAATCAACCTTGTGTACCTATTTATACAGAACCTACAAATCCGGAAACGGAAGGAAATCCCAGAAGTACGCTTTCACAGGTATACAAAAGAGCTGAAGATGATTTGGTAGAAGGATATAAAATTATGGGAGATTATAACCGCTCTGCTAAATACAAAATTGATAAGAATGTAGTTGCCGGTTTGCTTGCACGTCTTTATTTACAAACGGGTAACTGGGATAAAGCACATGAATATGCAGCCTTAGCGCATAAAGAATATCAATGGATGGCTCAGTCTGATTATTTGGGAGGATTTAATGAGCTTTCCAATGCAGAATGGATATGGGGACAAGGATCAACTACAGATCAAAGTTTGGCAAGTACAAGTTTTGATTATAAAGATGTATATTCAGAATCTTCTGGTTACTACAGTATGATGGCTGATCCATATTTTATGGATTTATTTGATCAGAATGATATACGTTTTCAGCTATTTGAATGGAAAACAGCTGGAAACCGTAGCCCTGGATACCTTATGTATAAGAAGTTTATATATCGGGATAATGGCACTGCTGATATTGTAATTATGAGAAAAGCTGAGATGGTGTTGATTGAAGCTGAAGCATTGGCAGAACAAGACTTATTAGATGAATCAATTACTATGCTGAATTCATTAAGAAATGCTCGCGGTGCTGATACCCCCGATTTGTCAGGATTGTCAAAAGAAGATTTAATAAAAGAAATTTTGATTGAAAGAAGAAAAGAGTTGTTTGGTGAAGGGTTCTCTCTTTTAGATATTAAAAGAAGAGAGTTGAAGGTGGAAAGAAATGCGTATCCGGCTGATGAGTATATTCCGGGAACTAACTTTACAAAAAAAGGACATTCTACCTTGCGTTTACCCAATGCGACAGATTTTGTACCAAATAGCCCATATTACATTTTCTCAATACCGGCAACAGAATATACAAATAATCCTAATTTATAATTTGCTGAAGATTATTTAGAAATTATATTTATTACTTCGATTTTATCTGGAATTTCCCTATGAGTTATTTCTTCTGGGAGATTCCGGATTTTGATTTGAAAAGACAAAATTTCTTTGGGTTTTTAGTAGTCTGTATTTCGGGAAAATTAGAAAAAGTATTGTCTCTATTAAGTACTTAGCTTAAAATAAATCTTTCATAATAACGCGAATTTCAATATTTATTACAATAAAATTATTTGAAATAGGAATAGCCGATTTCTATTAATCGATTTCTATTATTTACTTTGAATATTTGGATGGATACACAATAAAAATATGTGTAGTTAATCTATTAATTCTCCATAATAGCATATATTATCAAAAAAAATATATACATTTGTGTTAGGGAACAGTGAGTGGTGTTAAAATTTAGAGCCATTTAAAGTTGAATCTTTATAAGATGTTTATGTAGAATTTCGCTTCTATTAGAGTCTGAATAAAATTCATCTATAATATATAATAGTATCTTACACAAATGAATGACGTGAAAAATACTTTAACTCCACCGCTGGATTCTGATTCTGGAAAAAAGGTGATATTAGTTGCAGAAGATGTAGATAGTAATTATCTTTTGCTGAAAGCTTTTATAGGCAAATCTTACGAATTAATTCATGCAAACAACGGTAAGGAAGCTATTGAGAAATTTAAGGAATGCAGTCCGGATCTGATTCTTATGGATATTAAAATGCCATATATGGACGGACTAGAAGCTACTCGTATTATACGGGAGACTTCTGTTGGTGTGCCGATAATTGCTCTTACAGCTTTTGCTTTTGATGCAGATAAGAAAAGAGCGATGGAGGCCGGATGTAATGACTTTCTGACAAAGCCGGTAGCGAAATCCGTCTTGGAAGAGACAATTGAAAAATACTTGTAAACTTAAGTTTAACTATAATTTAATCCGGATATTTGTTTTCTTATGGCACAAAAAGGTTCTATCTGGAATCCATGGCATGGTTGCCATAAATTTAGTGAAAGATGTCATCATTGTTATGTTTATCGGACAGATGGAAAACATGGTAAAGACAGTTTAATAGTTACCCGCACGTAGAAATTTGACTTACCACTTCAAAAAAGAAGAACGGAGATTATAAAATACCTTCCGGAAATTTAGTCTACACCTGTTTTACCTCTGATTTTTTTGTTGAAGATGCTGACGAGTGGCGTTCGGAAGTATGGAATATGATGCGTGTGAGAAGTGATCTTAATTTTCTTTTTCTTACAAAACGCATTAATCGTTTTTATGAATACGTGCCTGATGATTGGAGAGAAGGTTATGAGAATGTTACCATCTGTTGTACAATAGAAAACCAAAGGGAGGTAGACTACCGCCTTCCTATTTATAAATCAGCTCCTATAAAACATAAAATAATAATCTGAGAACCATTGCTCAGTAAGATTGACTTTTCTCCCCATTTAGGAGATTGGGTAGAGCAAATTGTAGCAGGTGGGGAATCCGGTTATGAAGCACGGGTTTGTGTGTTCGACTGGATTATGGATATACGTATACAATGTATAGTAGCTGGTATTAGCTTCTAGTTTAAACAAACCGGCTCTAAATTGCTGAAAGATGGACAATTATATTCTATAAACAAGCGTTTACAGCATTGTCAGGCCTTTTTTATTCTTCCAGACAAAATCTATTTTGATTTTGTAAGCAAAAGTTAAGGAGAAAGATAATATACTCTCTTGAGAAGATTAATTTAAAAAAAATGAAGTATTTGCTTTTTAGAGCACACAAACAAAAAGAGAGTAAAATCATATTGCGATTTACTCTCTTTCTTATCTAGTTGCGGAGACCAGACTCGAACTGATGACCTTTGGGTTATGAGCCCAACGAGCTACCAACTGCTCCACTCCGCGATGTTATTTCTGTTTTGCGAGTGCAAAGATATGGTTTTCTTATTATATTCCCAAATATTTGGAGAATATTTTTTCTAATATTTTATTTCTATATATAACACACTAGTATACAGAAAGGTTCATTTTTGCCATTAACTATTTTTATTAATATTAGCTGTTGGTTCTTGTACGATAGGAATAAAAAATGTACTTTTGCTCACATTAATCAGCAATGTGCAACTAATATGGCTGTATCAAAAACGAAAGAAAAGTTAGTAGACGTAGCCCGGCAACTTTTTGCTAAAATGGGAGTTGAGAACACGACAATGAACGATATCGCCCTTGCTTCGAAAAAGGGAAGAAGAACATTGTACACCTATTTTAAAAGCAAAGAGGATATTTATATGGCTGTGGTCGAATCCGAATTGGATATTCTTTCGGACATGATGGGAAAAGTAGCGGAGAAAGATATATTGCCTGATGAAAAAATACTGGAAATGATTTATACTCGCTTGGACGCGGTTAAAGAAGTGGTATACCGGAACGGAACTTTACGTGCGAATTTCTTTCGTGATATCTGGAAGGTTGAAAAAGTGCGTAAGAAGTTTAATGCGAATGAAATAAGCCTTTTCAGAACAGTTTTAGCAGAAGGCCAGGAGAAAGGAGTATTCCATATCGATGATCTGGACATGACGGCCAGCTTGATACATTATTGTTTAAAGGGTATTGAAGTTCCTTATATACAAGGTAAAATAGGCGTAGATCTGGAAGATGAAGTCCGGGAAAAATATGTGAAAAATATTGTGTATGGTGCTTTGCGCCGGACAGAAATTAATAAATAAACAAATTTTAATTTAGTTATGGGATTATTAGACGGAAAAACTGCAATTATTACCGGAGCTGCACGCGGTATTGGCAAAGCTATTGCATTAAAATTTGCTTCTGAAGGAGCAAATATTGCATTTACAGATTTGAAGATCGATGAAAATGCTCAGAATACACAAAAAGAAATAGAAGCTTTTGGAGTTAAAGTAAAAGGATATGCATCTAATGCTGCTAATTTTGAAGATACAGCAAATGTTGTGGCGGAAATCCACAAAGATTTTGGCCGGATAGATATTTTAGTAAATAATGCAGGGATCACCCGTGACGGATTGATAATGCGTATGAGCGAACAGCAATGGGATATGGTAATTAATGTAAATCTCAAATCTGCATTTAATTTCATACATGCGGTTACTCCTATTATGATGAGACAAAAGGCCGGAAGCATTATTAATATGTCGTCCGTTGTGGGAGTATCGGGAAATGCCGGACAAACAAACTATTCTGCTTCAAAAGCAGGTATGATCGGTTTAGCCAAATCTATAGCTAAAGAAGTAGGTTCACGTAATATCCGTGCGAACGCTATTGCTCCGGGATTCATAATAACAGAAATGACAGATCAGCTTTCGGATGATGTAAAAGCAGACTGGGCTAAACAAATTCCGTTGAGACGTGGCGGAACTTCGGAAGATGTCGCAAATGTAGCAACCTTCCTGGCATCTGATATGTCTTCATACATAACCGGACAAGTAATTTGTTGTTGCGGTGGAATGAACATGTAATTTGTATATTAAGTAGAAAAAATAATATTTATTTTTCATTTAAGAAAAGCCACAAAACACAGCCGTTTATCTCTGTGATTTTGTGGTTTTTTCATCAAAGAGACAAGAAATCATCATGCAAGTCGTTTACGAGGATAATCATATAATTGTAGTAAATAAAGCTGCTTCTGAAATAGTGCAAGGCGACAAGACCGGTGATAAACCTTTGTCTGAGATCGTTAAGCAATATATAAAAGAAAAATATGAGAAGCTTGGCAATGTTTTTCTGGGAGTGACGCACAGGCTTGACAGGCCTGTGAGCGGATTAGTGATTTTTGCCAGGACAAGCAAAGCTTTATCCCGGTTAAATGAAATGTTCAAGAAAGGTGAGATAAAGAAGACATACTGGGCGATAGTTAAAAATGCTCCACCAAAACAGGAAGATGAATTAGTACATTATCTTGTACGGAATGAAAAACAAAATAAATCTTATGCTTACGATGAGGAAGTAAAAGACTCAAAAAAAGCTATTCTCAGCTATAAATGCATTGTCAGGTCAGACAATTATTATCTGTTGGAAATCAATTTGCAGACCGGAAGACATCACCAGATACGTTGTCAACTGGCTAAAATAAACTGCCCGATCAAAGGAGATTTGAAATATGGCTTTTCGCGTTCTAATATAGATGGAAGTATTTCTTTGCATGCCAGGAAAGTTAGTTTCCTGCATCCGGTATCTAAAGAGAAGATCGAATTAGAAGCTCCGGTTCCTGAAGATAAACTGTGGCAATCTATTGAAAAGATAAGTAGTTAGAATAAAAAAATCTCACCTGATTATACTTATATAATTGCAGGTGAGAATTATGAGTTTAATTTGTTTTAATAATTTAAAGACCTATATTAGTTTATTGTAGTTCCATAACAACAGATTGGCGGGGGCTGAGATTTATCATTTCCTTAGATAAATCGATGGTTGATCCTGATATAATGTCTTTTCCCTGCGAGTAATTTTTTAGTATTTCCGCGTATCTTAATACAGGAATTTGCTGTTCTTTATCCGTACCATTTAATAGAATCATTACTTCTTTACCTTCATGGCTTCTGACATATACGTAAGTACCTTTGTAGGGTATAAAATGCTTCATACTTCCTTTTGCAATCGCTTCGTTATTTTTGCGCCATTTCAGCAGATTGCTTAAATAATCGTAAACTATATTTTGATTTTCATTGCGGCCGGAACGGGTAAACGCGTTAACATTGTCTCCTGGCCATCCACCGGGGAAATCTTTACGAACATATCCGTCTGATGTTTCTTTTGTTCCTTTCATTAATACTTCCGTACCGTAATACAGTTGGGGAATGCGGCGGGTAGTTAACAAAAGTGTCAATGCTTGCTTTAGAGCCGGGATATTCTCTCCGTTCTTAAGGAACCTGTCGGTATCGTGGTTTTCTATGAATGCCATAACAGAGGATGGATCGGGATATAAAAAATCATATACAAAATTGTTATATATCAGATTTAATCCCCTGCTGAAATTATCACTTTCTTCGGCCATTGCAGTATTGATTTTTTCATAAAAGTTAAAGTCCATCACAGATTTTAGATTGCTGTTATGAGGAGTTGATATTTTAGAGTTTTTCTGCCAATAGGCAGTATAAGCTGGTTCTGTCACCCATGCTTCCCCTACCACATTGTAATTGGGGTATTCTTTATTTAATTCTTCCAGCCATTCCGACATGGCTTTATAATCTGCATACGGATGGGTATCCATACGGATTCCGTCTATATTAGCATATTCTATCCACCAAAAGCTGTTTTGAGTGAGATATTTTGCTACATGCGGGTTTTTCTGATTCAAATCAGGCATCGACCTCACAAACCAGCCATCATTCATTTCTTTAAAATCAAGGTCGGATGCATACGGGTCTACATGAGGAGTCAGTTTGTAAGATGTCTGTACAAAATTATTTTCATAATCGGGATTGTTAAACCAATTTTTCGAAGGCATATCTTTTATCCATGGATGCTCACTGCCACAATGATTGAAAATCATGTCCATAACAATTTTCAGATTTTTACCATGAGCTTCGCTAACCAGTTGTTGATATTCTTCGTTTGTGCCAAAACGCGGATCAACTTTATAATAGTCTGTTGTTGCATATCCATGATAAGAACCACCTTTCATACTATTTTCCAGAACGGGGGTAAACCACAAAGCAGTAACACCTAAGTCTGTAAAATAATCCATGTGATTTCTTATTCCCGCCAGGTCTCCGCCATGACGTGCATTGGGATCGTTTCTGTCAACTTTATAAGGACTTAGTCCGGGAATATTGTCATTGTCCGGATTGCCATTGGCAAACCGATCGGGCATTAACATGTAAAGTACATCGGAAGCATCAAATCCAAGACGATCTTCCGGTAATACGGAGCGTTCTTTAAGCTCATACTCTTTTACCGAAGTGTTTCTTCCCTGGGTAAAACGAATATTAAATTTAGTTGGTTTAATGTTGTTATTAACTCTTAGGTACAACAACAAGTAATTATTGCTTTCCAGCTTTACAACACTATTCAGGTATATTTGCGGATGATCAATAGAAACAGAAGATGAGCCAATGTTTTCTCCATATACCATTAACTGAAGTTCGGGGTTTTTCATCCCGGCATACCAGAATGGAGGATCGATTTTATCTACATTGATTTTTGCGTATAAATTAAAAACTAAACATAATAGAAGTAATGTAATAACTTGCCTTTTCATGCTATTAGGGTATTAAATATAATATGCAATAAAGGTAAGTTTTTACAACCAAATTATGTAAAAACGCAAATATAGAGTGATTTAATAAATTATGCAAACGTTTTCGTTTGCAAAAACAATTTCAAAATAAAAGATATATCAATAAAATAATTGAGTAGTAAAGAATAGGGTTTAGCTATCTTACTACTCAATCATATTTATAGTTCAATAATCATCGATTGACGTGCCGTTAAAGTCAGATGCTTAGTCAAGTCAATCTTTTTACCGCTTTTCAGTTCATATCCCAAAGAGGTGCCTTGCAGTATTTCCTGATATTCATAGATTGGAATTACCTGCGTGTCATTTGTACCGTTCAGGATGATCAGTTCATTCTTTTCTGAATGCTTACGCATATACACATATATTCCTTTTGCAGGAGCATAGTGTTTAACAGTATTCTCTGCCATAAGTTAATTATGTATTGATAAATACGCAGCAAATATAATGCAAAAAAAAATATCAGATTGTATAGAAATCGGAAATACCTAATAGCCGCTATTTAGATACTTGTACGTAATTGATTATATATAAGCCGATTAAGGTTGTTTGTTGCCCGATTTTTATAATAGTTAAATAACAATTTATAGCACTGTTGATTACAAAAATGTTTCATATTAAACAACTATTTTGTGCTTAACACCAATCTACAGTGAGAATCTGACAACAAGTACGAGCTTGATTATTCTGCTTCAAATTTGTCCTGATATCGTTTTCTGTATTGACTTGGCGTTATTTCCATTTCCTTTTGAAAAGCTTTTGAAAAATGGAATTGATCAAAATACTTCAATCTGTAAGCAATCTCTTTGATTTTTAATTCGGAAAACTGCAAATAGGTACAAGCCCTTTGTATTCTGAGCTGATTGAAATATTCTATTGGAGATATGGAAGTTCGTTGTACAAAAAGAGCATTTAAATGTGAGACTGAGTATCCTACAGCCATGGCAATATCTCCTGCTGATATTTTATTTTCCAGATTTTCTTTCATAAAAAGAATACATTGCTGGATGATATCATTTTTCTTTACTCTCTTAATTTCCCTGTATTGAGGAATGTATTTGAGAGATGACATGAAATACATAAGGCAAAAGGTGATATACTCCAAATTATCAGGACTATACCCCATTTCAAAATTCTGATATATTTCATCAAACAACTGCATCCGGTCTGTTTGTCTGTTTGTGTCGGATTCGTTTATATTTATCAGCTTTCCCGCAATGGATGAGAACATATATGTATTCTCTCCCTTGAAATGAAACCAATATATACTCCAGGGATTTTTTCTATCGGCACCATAAACATGTCTTTCATTTGCGGGTAAAATGAAAAACTGATTTTCAGTTAGTGTATGTTTTTCTTTATTATATTGTACCCATCCTGTTCCTTTATCACAATAAATAAATATATTTTCAGAAGTGCCGTTTTCCCGCTCTCTGTAATGGTAATTTGCATCGGGGTAATAACCTATATGAGTTATGTACAGCTGTCTTGTGATCATGTTTTTTGATAAATAACTCCTTATATTATAAGGGACAGTAATCGCTTTCTCACCTTTAAACCCCTCTGCAATCGTATTTTTCATAATTTGGTTAATATGAAGTCATTTTACATCTTATCTCCAAAAATAATTGTATTTTACATAATTTACAATGTATCTTACATTTTTTTACATCAAAGCATACTGTACCTTTGTATTCTAAACTAATAGCAACATATAATAATACATGGAATACATTACATCTCAAAAGAAATCTGTAGACTCAAAAGATATTATGAAAAATGTTCAGCAATTAATGGTTTGGAGTATTGTGGCTCTTCTTACCGTCTCGTGTAAACAAACAACATCAGAAATAGACCTGTCGGGAAAGTGGGAGGTTTCAATTGATAGCCTTAATATAGGAATCGGTGAAAAATGGTATGATAAATCTTTCTCCAATCAAATATCACTACCCAGCACTCTAAGCGATGCCGGTTATGGGAAAGCGTGTACGTTAGAGCCTGTTATGGAAAAAGAAATTTTTCTCAATTTAAAGGCCAGATATAGCTATGTAGGCCTGGCGTGGTATAGAAAAGAAATATCCGTGCCTGATGATTGGCAGGGAAAAGAGATTATACTTACACTTGAGCGTGTGATATGGAACTCTCAGGTGTGGGTTAATGGTAAAAAGATAGAAGGATATAACGAGAGCCTTAGTACTCCTCATTATTTTGATTTGACAAGTTACATTGTTCCGGGAGCCAATTCTATAGCTATTCGTATCGATAATACTAAACAACATGATATATCGTTTAGTGATCTTGCACATGCTTATACGAATGATACACAAACTATGTGGAATGGAATTTTAGGCAAAATAGCATTGGCAGCTAAGAATAAAGTAAATATTGATGAGTTGCAAATAACTCCTGATATATATAATAAAAAAATAGCTGTATATGTAAAGCTGAAAAATAATAAATCAGGAACACTGACATTGGCAGTAAAAGCCCCTGGTGGAGAAAAGTTACCGGAGATGAGTGTACAGATCGAAGGTAACGAAAAGATGTTTGAATATACGATTGATAATCCTCTTTTATGGGACGAATTCAATCCAAACCTTTATCAGGTAACCGCAACTTTAGAGTCGGAAGGACTTTCTGATGTCAAAACAGAAACTTTTGGTATGAGGAGTTTGACTAACAAAGATGCTCTTTTGCAAATCAACGATAGAAGGCTATTTTTAAGAGGCACTCTCGAATGCTGTATTTTTCCGCTTAAAGGCTATCCTCCAACTGATAAGACCGGATGGGAAAAAGTTTTTGGTGCAGCTCGTAGTTATGGGATGAATCATCTTCGTTTTCATTCATGGTGTCCGCCCAAGGCTGCTTTTGAAGTAGCTGACGAAATGGGTTTTTACCTACAAATAGAATTACCTCTGTGGGTTTTAAATGTGGGAGAAGACAAAGCGACTGTTAATTTTCTGTACGATGAAAGTTCTCGTATAATGAAAGAATATGGCAATCATCCCTCTTTCTGTTTTTGGAGTTTGGGTAATGAGTTGCAGGGAGATTTTTCGGTACTTGATAAACTTCTGGTATCGATAAAAGAAAAAGATAATCGTCATCTCTACCTCACTACAAGCTTCACCTTTGAAGCCGGACATGGTAGCTGGCCCGAACCAAATGATGATTTCTGGGTTACTCAATGGACCAGAAACGGCTGGGTAAGAGGGCAGGGAATATTTGATGACGAACCGGCCTCTTTCAACAAAGATTTTTCCGCATCTATCGAAGGATTAACCGTACCGCTTGTTACTCACGAGATCGGGCAATACAGCGTTTATCCGAATCTGAAAGAGATCGAAAAATATACAGGAAACTTAATGCCTCTGAATTTCGAAGCAGTAAAAATTGATTTGGAAAAGAAAGGAAGATTAGCTCTTGCAGAAGACTATTTGATGGCAAGCGGAAAACTGGCAGTAATCCTATATAAAGAGGAAATAGAGCGAGCTTTGAAAACTCCGGGATTTAGTGGTTTCCAGCTTTTGGATCTGCATGATTTCCCCGGACAAGGAACTGCTTTAGTGGGTATTATTGATGCTTTTTGGGAAAGTAAAGGACTCATTTCACCTGAAGAATTCCGCCGATTCTGCTCTCCTATAGTACCTTTGGCCAGATTTGAAAAAGCAACTTATGTAAATACGGAGATTCTTGATGTTCAGTTTGAAACAGCGAATTTCAGCAATAAGACATTAAAGAATATTCAACCTGTGTGGACTTTGCATGATACATCAGGTACAATCATAGCAAGCGGCGAATTAAAAAAACAAGATATAGCCATAGGGAATGCTATAAGACAGGGAAGTGTATCTATCCCCCTTAGTAAAGTGACAAAGGCTGATAAACTGACTCTTTCTATTAAGTTTAAAGATACTGACTATCAAAACTCATGGGATATATGGGTTTACCCGAAGAGCTTGCCTGATATTGGTGATGAGGTACTATATACTCGTAGTTTTGAAGAAGCCGGGAAAGCTTTGGAACAAGGACGAAAAGTGCTGTTGAATCCAATAACAGAAGATATGTATGGGTTGGAGGGTAAATTTGTTCAGGTATTCTGGAGCCCTGTTCATTTTCCCAATCAGCCGGGTACAATGGGTATCCTGTGCAATCCTGCTCATCCCGCTCTATCCCATTTTCCTACTGATATGCACAGCAATTGGCAATGGTGGGACATTTGTAAAAATGGCAAAACAATGGAATTTGATAACCTGAAAGAGGATGTACAACCAATTGTAAGAATGGTAGATAGCTTTTATAAGAATAGAAATTTAGGGATAATATTTGAGGTTTGTACGGATAACGGTAAATTGCTGATAAGCAGTGCCGATCTGGGAAGCAACTTAGATGCCCGTCCTGTAGCTAGGCAATTAAGATACAGCTTGATAAAATATATGGAATCAGGTAAATTTAACCCCAAAGAAACTATTTCATTCCAGCATATAAAAGAAGCTCTTCAAAATGTAAACAAGATAAAAACTGAAAAGAAATCTATCTATCAGTAAGTGGGGTAGAATTGGACGGGTTTTGACAATTTGACATTTTGTTAATTGTACTAGGGTATAAAAGGTATATTTTCTATTTTTTCTGATGTGATTTGCTATACTAAAATCTCGTAAATTTTAAATTTGTTATTTTGTTCTTTAAAGTATGAATTTTGGTTGTTTTGTTTTGGGAATTCGGGTTTATGATTGCGTTAATTGTTGGTTTTGAAAAATGATATATTAAACTGATATTTAAAAATATTCATAAAATTCCTTGATCTGGAATTTGAAATCTTATTTCTTTACATTTTTATATTTAATGAAATAAAAATTTAATTCGGATGCATAGAAATTTAAACTTCAATGCATTCGAATTTTATTTTCGATGCATCCAAATTGTTATATTTATGCAGTTTTTTAGGTCGGAAATATGTGTAAAATTGCTTTCAATTTACAACTAAAACAGGTATAAAAGTTTTAATTTATAAGATTTTGTGATGGATGCAATCTCTGGAAGGGTATGAAATGTAAAAATAATGGTTGTCAAAGTTGTTGATTTCGTTTCAAATTGATGATATTTTAGCCTTATTTATGTCAAAATGTCCATGTTGCTTGATTGTAAGATAATCATAATCGCTTGTTTATATATATTTACTAAATTTGTCGGTGAAAGAAAATACTTCAATTATGAAAAAAATATGATAAGATTTTGTTTTTTGTTTACAATACTTTTATTGTTTAATCAATTTATTATAGCTCAAAATTCTGAGAATAAGTATATTAATTATTTTCAAAACGATGACAATAAAATCTCTTACCGTGATACCGGTTCCGGCAATACTACTATTATTTTAGTTTCCGGAGGAACACTTGGTTTAGAAACGTGGGAAAATTTTCAGAAGCAGTTATCGAGTCATGCCAGGGTTATTTCATATGATAGAAGTGGTCTGGGTAATTCTGATTATATCCCGAACAGCAAGAATATCAGCTCAATGACCGGAGAACTTGATATGGTAATCAATAAGCTCGGTGTCGATACGCCTGTTATTTTAGTCGGTCATTCTATAGGTGGCTATATAGTCAGAAAATATGCGGAGCTATTTCCTCAAAAAAATAAGGCTCTTTTCTTGATCGATGCTTACCATGAGTTGTTTTACAAAGAGCTTAAAGCTGCGTTAAGAGAAGAGATGTGGAAAGAGTATGTCTACAATTGGAAAAGTTTGATAAGTCAGTTACCACCCGGAGCTGCTGATGAGATAAGTTTTAACCTGAAACTGATGGAATCTGATGAAAGGTATCCCATACCCTCGGATGTCCCTGTATATTTGTTTACATCTATAAAGGAGGTGGAGATAGAAGAAAGATTTGTTGAATTTAACAAAAAGGCTTTTGAGATTCATTTGAGATTAAATAAGCAATTAGAGAATGACTACAACAATCTTCATCATGTCATAACCGATAAAAGTTCACATTTCATCTATTTAGATGAACCGGAACTGATTATAAATGAAATATTGAAAACGGTTGACAATTAATGAGAGTGTTCCAAAAGCTGCCTGTCATTATGGACTTGATTCGCAATCTGTTCTTTTACAGTTTACAGTAGGAGATCCCGGGTCGAGCCCGGGATGACACCTATACTTTTTGGAGATCTCTTTCTAACTGAACTTATCTACAAACTATTGTTTCATCATTTTATAGACTATTTTCTCTCCATTATCTTTCTCAACAGAAAGAATGTATATTCCTTGATTCAATTCTTCTGTTGTTATCTGTGACTTACCATTGAGATATATTTCTTTGATAATGATTCCTGTAAGCGGATTTATAATGCTGATCTTATTTATTGACTCCGCACCATTTACATTAATCACATTTTCGAATGGATTTGGATATAATAGTAAACTGTTTGACTCGTTGTCCGAAATGCTACTAGGATTTTTAGTAATTTCATTAGATAAAACTGCTTCCGATAGCTTTTCGTTAGTATATACTGACTTCACTGCATACACATATACACCCGGGTCTGCTGACGACCATGTTTCATCCGTATAAATAATACTTGTAGTAACATTTTCGTTCAGCTTGGTCCAGTTATCAACATTTTCAATGTCTGATGCCAGCCCACGATAGATGTTATATCCTCTTTCACTACGGATATCTTTTATGTCGGCAGAAAGCGTGGAGTGATCAGCCTTTACATTTGCCCTGATCAAGAATATACTATTATTTAAATTGGGAATCGCATCATGGAAATATCCCCACACACCGTCTTTACAGATATAATCCAGATCAGCAATTGCATTAGGGCCATTTTCATCATAACCTAATGAATTTGTTTTTCCCGAAATTGCAGGCCAGTTTACCATCACATAGAACGAGCCTTCGTATGGGATATTGGGTAATGAAATATTGATCCAGTCATTTGCCGGTATAAAGAATGGCTCACTCGAACCGATAATCTCTCTTGATTCATTGAAAATATCGATAGTAACTTTTCCGTCTCCGGCTTCTTCACGTGCAACCCCGTATAGGTCAACGCTTGTGATGACACCAGATTCATCATTTACATCAAACTTATTACCCAATGATCCATATCCCGGAGGATCAAAGGAGGCCATACCTTCGGCGCTTCCATCATCGAGAATGTAGGATTTAGGTTCTGTGCTGGAATTACTTTTCCATGTTACAACCACGTTATTACCCGTTTCTTCAGCTCTGACACTCCATACGGAAGTTATTATCTCTTCAAGACTGATAATCATATTATCAATGTCTGCGCCTTTAACTTCGATGGTAGAATTATAACTTTTGTATCCGGCTTTGCTTACCTCGATAGGGTAGATATATCCGTCGTGGACATTATTAATTTCAAATGTTCCATCTTCTACAGATAAAGATGAAAAGGTATCATATCCCTGAAGCTTTACAAGTGCACTCTCAATACCTATTTCCGTATCTTTAATTAATACTTTTCCTTTTATCGTGAATTTAGGAATAGATGTAAGCGCCAGATCAATTTCTTTATTAGTGCCGGCAGTTACAATAAATTCATCACTAATTAATTCGTAATACCCGGTTTTACTTACTTTCAATTTATAACTTCCGGCTGCCAGGAAATCAAAAGAATATTCTCCCTTACTGTTTGTAAGTCTGCTGACTGAACTTCCTTCGATTTGTACCATAGCATTTTCGACAGGATTATTTCCATCTGTTATAACGCCTGAAACCGATCCCCCCGCCAAGGCAATATTTATTTCTATATTTGGATGCCTGGTAGTAACCTCCCCTCGTTGTGTCCAGTTAAATTCCTGAGTATCGCCTCTGTAATAGCGCGTCCGGTTTGGATAATCAGGTGTTTCACTACAATAGAAATATTGCCTGTTACCATGTAATACATAGTCTATTGGCTTTTCTGTCATAATCACCAGATTTTTTCCGGTATATTCGAAGGCATGATCTAATTCGAATGTAATTGTATTATCACCTCCCGGGAAGCTCTTTGTACCGTCGTATACCAGTGTAAACTCTGCTTTGGGTAGCCATGTATCAAGGCTTTCAACATCTGTATTGGCCATCCAGATTTTTAATTTCTTATTTACTACTTCATTACTTTCAAAATTATTAAAATAATTAAGGCTGGTAATCCTGCCTGATAATCCGATTTCATGTTGATAGTATAAAGACTGGGATACACTGTTTTTATCAAAAAAGCTAAATGGGAAATAGGCAGTATATTTGGTATCATATCCGGTTTTGCTTTCAAAAATATTTCCTTCCGGAAGAATAAATACATTTAGCTGCTCAGAAGAATTATTTACCTCAATGTAATCTTCCGGCGATTCTACTTTTACATACACTTTCAATTCTCCCGGGCTAACCGGCGTAAACGGTATATGAATAATTTTTGTTTCCTTTAAAGGGATATCTCCGCCATCATCAACAGAAGCTAATAGGTTTTCACTCTCATCCATTAGCTTGACCGAATAGTTGCTTAACACACTCTGCCCTTCATTTGCAATGTAAGCTTTGTAGATAAACTCTTTCCCTGCCATGGCTCTTGATGGGCCCAACAGCTTTTTAACAGCTGCATCTGTTATTGCATATTCCTGTATGGAGAAATCATCCAGATAGATAGCCAGTTTAAAAGGATCACTGCATGCATGGAAACCAAAGGTATATTCACCCGCCTCACGTCCCGTAACTACTACTTCAAACTCCTGGTATGTAGTAGTCAGGTCATCTCTGAACCATAATTGTTCTTTTTCTCCATCAGGGGTAGGGGATGATAAAATATAGAATGCCAGTTTTTCAATATCAGGAGCATATCCTTTTCGGGCTTTGAACTTTATCAGGTAAGATTTATCATTTTCCAATTTGAATTTAGGTGACAGCAACCAGTCATCAGCACTATTTACCCTGTGGAACTGATACCTCATGCAACCGGATCCGGAAAAAGCTGCCGGAGGGAACCACTCCCACGTTACTTCATCCTGATTCGAATCTATAATACTCCATATCTGATAATTATCTTCTTCTTCAAACTCCATGGTGTAAGGTATAGTCAGAGCCTCTCCTATAAGTAATTGGTTGGATATACCTTCTCCACCAGTTCCTAGTGTATTAACAGCAATAATTTTGTAACTGTATAAATTTAATTCAGGAATACTTGTATCCGCAAATGTGTTAGCTTTTAAGCCTTCAGCCAATTGTATTTCTCCCGGATTGCGGATAATAGTATAATTTAAAGAAGACTGATCAAACCACCCTCCGTTTAAGCCATTCTCGGGAGTGTCCCAGGTGATGACTGCTTTGCCATCTTCTACGCTTAATTTAATATTTGGCACGGCACCGGGAAAATCTTCTCCGATATATACGGTATAGCTGGCAGGATTTCCTTTTCCTGCATCAGAATATGCCACAATCTCGTATGTAACAAACCCTCTATCAGCAATGTCTGAATCTGTCCATTCAGACTTTTCTGCGGGAGAGTCAATTGTGTTTACGAGTATACCTTCTTTATATATCTCAACTTTTATAATTATGGCAGGCGAACCGTTAGCATTTTCTGTAGGGTTGGTCCAGCTTAGGTGGGCGGATAAAGCGCCTTCTGCTCCGGGAGTAACAACAAAATCAGTAGGAACTACCGGGCCATTGACTCTTTTGAAAGGAATACTCAAAGCAACTATCTCGGCATTATCCTGCAAATTGCCTAAATTCGTAGCTACACCGGTAGTCGTATTTATCTGCATTATCTTGCCGGTGTAATCGTCGCAAAATGCCCAATAAAGTGTTCCGGTCGAATGGTCGAACTCCATGCTTTGTGCATATTGCGGGAAAACCCCGGTAGAACTGACTATTGTATATTCTCCTGTATTTTTATTGATCTTTACCAAATCTCCGTAACCATTTATTCCCCACATTTGGCCATCAAAATCGATAGCCATTGTAAATAAATAAAGTTCACTCATTTCAAGTACTTCTTTATACTGACCGTTGTTTAAATCAACCGTAAGTATCTTTACAGTTTGATTGGGTGAATTGCTGGATATGGCATACATTGTGTTACTTGAATAGTCATAGCTCATATCAGTATAAAGGAATTCCATTTCTTCATAGTTGGCAATTGAAGTTTCTGTGCCCGTTTCGATATCTATTTTAACAAATTCATAGGGAAAATAAAGCTCAAAATAATCATCAAATGTAGTAGTAAAGATATAGGTGCTACCTTTGCCGTCAAGATTAGGATCTACATAAGCGCCTCCACTAGCTGATTGTTGGGGAAAGAACTTTTTGATTTCAGTAATGGATGAAGGGGTAGAAGCATTGAACTTCACCCATGCAGGCCTTCCGCTTTCTTCATCGTAAACCTGGAAGCCATACATCTCAACAGAGTTTGAGGTATCGTAGGTCAGCTGATTGGTAACTTGTCTTTTATCCGGTTTAAAATTCTTTTGAGGGATAGGATTTGTAACTCCTCTGATTTTTTTGTTAATAACGTTACTCAGTACTTTTTCTGATACCGGATTTTGAGAGAATGCAAAAGGAGTAGACAAAATACCCCATACTGCAAATAGGCAGAATAGTAAACCTTTCTTCATGCTTTCTTCATATTTATGATTAATAAATAAAGTTATCTCCGTGAAAGATTAGTATTAGAATATTGCGAAGTCAGGTAGGTGGTTTTGCAAAAATAGAACTTTTTATCTAAAAACCAAGATTCTAAGAGAGTAATGAAGAAATAAAAATCATTCCATACATTTGATTTTCAATCTACTATGCAACATATATGCTGTATAGCTATTGCATCAAGTATGGAATGATAACTAATAAAAATAATCTTTTTTTAAGGGAATAGATTGAAGTTGATATACTATTAAAAGATTACAGTGCTTTTTTTATGGCATCTTCTACTAGTGGGATCATTACATCATACCCTGTCTGGTTAGGATGAACTCCATCTTCGGAATATTCCTTTTTCAATCCTTTGCGCTCATCCACCATGGGAGAATAATAATCCACATAAATAAATTTATTTTTAACAGCATATTCTTTTATCCACTGGTTTAATTTGCTTATTTTTTCTACCGGGTTTTTATTGGGAGACCAAGGGTAGTCGTAGGCAGGAAGTACGGAACATAGAATTACTTTGATGTTGTTTGCTTTGGCAAGTTGTGCCATAGAAGCAATATTATCTTCTATCATTTCAAGCGTTGAAGGCCCGGTATTACCAGCAATGTCATTTGTTCCTGCAAGGATTACTACAGCCTTGGGTTGTAAATTAATAACATCTTGTCTGAAACGTACCAGCATTTGTGGTGTAGTTTGTCCGCCAATTCCCCGGTTGATGTATTCCGGCTTGAAGAAATCAGGGCAAACATTTTTCCAGCCTTCCGTTATGGAATTACCCATAAATACAACGCGGTTTTTGTCTTTCGGCAAGGAGTCCAGTTTTTCATTTTCCAGTTTAAATTTGTTCAGGTTTGCCCAATCCTGTGCGTTTGCAATTCCTACAAATATAAATAGGGTAAGAATAAAAGTAATGTGTCTTTTCATGGTGTATTAATTTTTTGACTCTTAAGATTAAAAAGAAATTGCCTAAAAGTTCAACGTTATTTTAAAGCTTTAGGCAATCTCATTATATAGTTACAAAGTCTCTTAGAGTAAGAAACCTAACAGGATACCGGCAGCTACTGCAGAACCGATTACACCTGCTACGTTTGGTCCCATTGCATGCATCAGCAAGTAGTTTGTCGGGTCGTATTCCAAACCGACAACTTGCGAAATACGTGCAGAATCTGGCACAGCAGACACACCGGCATTTCCGATAAGCGGATTGATCTTATTATCCTTTTTAAGGAATAAGTTGAAGAACTTAACGAATAGAACGCCTGATGCTGTTGCTATAACGAACGATAACGCTCCCAGTGCAAATATCTTAACAGAGTTCAAAGTTAAGAACTGTGATGCCTGTGTAGATGCACCTACTGTTAATCCTAAAAGAATAGTGATAGTGTCAATCAATGGGCCACGTGCTGTCTCTGCCAATCGGCGAGTTACTCCACTTTCTTTTATAAGATTACCGAAGAATAACATACCAAGTAATGGTAAACCGGAAGGCACAAGGAAACAAGTAAGTAATAACCCAATTATTGGGAACATTACTTTTTCTGTATGAGAAACAACTCTGGGTGGCTTCATCCGCATAACACGTTCTTTCTTAGTTGTAAGAAGACGCATAATAGGCGGTTGTATCACAGGAACTAAGGCCATGTAGGAATAAGCAGAAACGGCAATAGCACCCATTAAGTTTGGTGCAAGTTTAGATGATAAGAAAATGGCGGTAGGTCCGTCAGCTCCACCAATGATGCCGATTGCCCCTGCCTGGTTAGGTTCAAAACCCATATTAAGAGCAATCATATATGCACCGAAAATACCGAATTGCGCAGCTGCTCCGATTAGCATAAGTTTAGGATTCGATATCAATGCAGAAAAGTCTGTCATTGCACCAATTCCTAAAAATATCAATGGTGGGTACCATCCTGAAGTCACTCCCTGATAGAGAATATTTAAAACAGAGCCTTCTTCATAAATACCAACCTGTAGTCCTGCATCCATATTAAAAGGAATGTTACCAATAAGCATACCAAATCCGATCGGCACCAGCAACATTGGTTCAAATTCTTTGGCTATGGCCAGATATATAAATAAAAGGCCCACCAAAATCATAATAATATGGCCTGGGGTAGCGTTTGCAAATCCGGTATAAGTCCAGAAATCTGCAAGGTTACTGGATAAGAATGATACAAATTCTCCCATATTATTCTATAGTTACGAGATCTGCACCTTCTAATACAGAATCTCCTTTGTTAACATTAATCGAAACTATCTTGCCGTCTTTATCTGCATTGATATTATTCTCCATCTTCATAGCTTCCAGAATAACTACGACTTGTCCTTTTTTAACCATGTCGCCTTCTTTCACTTTAATATCAAGAATAACACCTGGCAAAGGTGATTTAACTCCGCTTTTCGAACCGCTGGTATTTGCCGGACGAGCAACTATAGGTGCTCCGCTTTCTGTTCTTGGAGGAGCAGCCGGACGTGTTACAGGTTTGGGAGCAGCCTTAATGGGTTTATCCATTTCTACTTTAAATGGAGTACCGTTTACCTCAACTGTAGCAATATTGTCTTCAATGTCATTTACTGTTACATTGTAGGTATTTCCATTAATTTTATATTTATATTGTTTCATTTCTGTTTAGAATTTAATGTTTATTTTTTGTGTGGATTTTCACGCAATGTATATATCTTGGAACTCCATGGAGAATAAGAACGTTTTACACGGTTTATTGTCAAAATAGTATTTTCAACATCGTGTACATCTTCCTGATATTCATGCATTGCCATAGCAATAGCAGCAAATACTTCTCCGGGGCGTTTACCCAAACCTATTTCTTTTGCTTCCTGATGGTCAGTGATGCCTTGTACTTTCATTGCGTTACGCTTGCTCAGCCTTATTGAGATATTACCAACAAGTTTGAAAGACAAGTAAAGAACAATTAGTCCGCAAAATACAACTAACATAGCGGTGATTGACATACCTATACCACTGGAGTCATGTTCTTGGAATCGTTCAATCTTTTCATTTCTGTCGATTGTTTTATTGTTTGTACTTGGAGTAACATAACTTTTATCGCTTCCACCTTTAACTACCCAATTGATACTTCCGTCTTCCTCTCTAGCCCAGGAATGATCTGCTATTTGACCGGCTGGAATTGTAACTTCGTCAATAAGGGTTTTACCATTAGAATCATATAAAGCAATATAATTTTCTTTATTCGGATCCAATAAAAAGTTTACATGAAACGTACCCCGGTTGGGCATTCCATCAGCCCAGAATAATACGTGCTGGCGAGGTCTTATTTTAGTTAATACATCGCTTTTGGGTATCGGATATTTTGTGGGATTGTTTCTATCATTTGTTAAATAGCAGCCTTTTATATCAACTGTTGCAAATGATGTATTGAAAATTTCAATCCATGCATTATGTTGACCGTAGTCATCTTGAAAATTATTATCATTTACAACAAGTACTTCATTAATTCTTAAGCTGGTTGCACTTTGGGCCTGAACGCCTAAAACAATAGCTGCGAATAACGTGATAAATATCCCAAATCTTTTTTTATTCATATCTAATATCAATTTAGATTATAAGCATGAAACTTATAATGGAATATTACCATGCTTTTTAGCAGGGTTAATTAATTTCTTAGTCTGCAATTGTTGCAAAGCGCGGATAATACGGAAACGAGTATTTCTTGGTTCGATTACATCATCGATATATCCGTATTTAGCAGCATTGTAAGGATTAGCAAATAGTTTTGTGTATTCTGCTTCTTTATCTGCCATAAATGCAGTTGGGTCAGCAGATTCTTTTGCTTCTCTTGCATACAATACTTCTACAGCACCGGCACCACCCATAACTGCAATTTCAGCAGTAGGCCATGCGTAGTTCATATCACCGCGAAGTTGCTTGCAACTCATTACGATATGTGATCCACCGTAAGATTTACGTAGAGTTACTGTTACTTTCGGCACTGTTGCTTCGCCATAAGCGTATAACAATTTAGCTCCGTGAACAATAACCCCATTGTACTCCTGACCGGTTCCCGGAAGAAATCCCGGAACGTCTACCAATGATACGATCGGAATGTTGAATGCATCACAGAAACGAACGAAACGACCAGCTTTACGTGAAGCGTTACTGTCTAATACTCCGGCAAGGTATTTAGGCTGATTTGCAACGATACCTACAGATTGTCCGTTGAAACGTGCAAATCCTATAATGATATTTTTAGAATAATCTCTTTGTACTTCAAGGAATTCGCCATTATCGACAACAGCTCCGATTACCTCATACATATCATAGGGTTTGTTAGGGCTGTCGGGAATGATTTCATTTAAAGAGTCTTCCAAACGGTCGATAGGGTCATTGCATTCAACCAAGGGTGCTTCTTCAAGATTGTTTTGCGGCAGATATCCTAGCAATCTGCGAATCATTTGCAAGCCTTCTTCTTCTGTTTTAGCAGTAAAATGAGTAACTCCTGATTTGCTTGAATGTACGCTGGCACCTCCTAATTCTTCCTGAGTAACATCTTCTCCGGTAACCGTTTTTACTACCTTAGGACCTGTGAGGAACATATAAGAAGTATTTTCCATCATCAGGATAAAGTCTGTAAGGGCAGGAGAATATACGGCACCACCTGCACAAGGACCAAAGATACCTGAAATCTGTGGAATAACTCCTGATGATAATATGTTGCGTTGGAATATCTCAGCATATCCTGCCAATGCATTGATTCCTTCTTGGATACGTGCACCACCTGAATCGTTAATACCGATACATGGAGCGCCCATTTTCATAGCCATATCCATTACTTTACAGATTTTCTGTGCCATGGTTTCTGACAAAGAACCTCCGAATACAGTGAAATCCTGTGCAAATACATATACCAGTCTTCCTTCGATAGTTCCGTATCCGGTAACAACACCATCACCCAAATAAGATTTCTTTTCCTGGCCAAAGTTAGTACATCTGTGTTTTACAAACATATCAAGTTCTTCAAAACTACCTTCGTCAAGTAGCATTGCGATACGTTCGCGAGCGGTGTATTTTCCTTTGGCATGTTGCTTTTCAATAGCTTTTTCGCCACCACCTAAACGAGCTTGAGACCGTAACTCAATTAACTCTTTTACCTTTTCAAGTTGGTTACTCATGAATTTGTTATTTTAAATGGATTAATTTTTTAATGTATAAATGTGAAAAGTCAGCATACTATTCTATGATCTGAAAGCTATTGCCAACTATATTATATTAAATTTAAGATTGTTCTTATATTATTCTTCGCAAAGCTCAGTAAGTATACCCATAGTTGACTTTGGATGCAGGAAAGCAATTTGCAATCCTTCTGCTCCTTTACGTGGTGCTTTATCTATTAGACGAATACCTTTTGATTCCGCTTCTGCAAGTGCATTAGCTACTCCGTCTTCTACTGCAAATGCGATATGATGAACACCTGCTCCTCTATTTTCAATAAATTTGGCTATTGTGCTATCAGGACTTGTAGCTTCCAGTAATTCAATCTTAGTATTACCCACTTTCAAAAAAGCTGTTTTAACTTTCTGATCTTCTACTACTTCAATGTTATAGCATTTTAATCCTAATACGTTTTCATAATAGGGTAACGCTTCTTCAATGCTGTTTACCGCAATTCCTAGGTGTTCAATGTGTGAGATTTTCATCGTCGGATTTATTAAATTTATAATTTTTGTATAATTATATGTATAAAAACAGCACAAAGTAAGTCATTTCGTGCTAAATAAAGAAATATTTCTTCATTTAATTTGTTGAAGTTTTTAAGGTATTTTACAATACTTAGCATACTTGATGAAGAAGCTAATTAAAAGACACTTTTTAAAATATTTTTGCGAGTAAAATGCTTAACAGATGTTTTGTGTAATAATTTTATTAAAATTACTTATCAATTTAGTGTTTTAAACTATATTATACATTTGTTTAATTAGCTAATTAACTTCTGTTTAGCCATAATATCTCATATAATTTGCGTATTTTTGAATTCGAAATCAACAGAAGAAATCATGAGAAACCGGTTGCTTTTATATTTTTTATTACTAACTACATTCCCCTCTCAGGCACAATTGAAATGTTCTTTTACTCATTACTCTTCCGAAGATGGTTTATCCCAGAATACGGTAATGAATATGTTACAAGATCGGAAAGGTGTATTATGGTTAGCCACCTGGGACGGTATAAACAGATTCAACGGCTATAATTTTAAAACATACAAAGCTAGTCAGAATAATCAAATAAGTCTTACTAACAATCGTGTAGATTACATCGAAGAGGATTTATATGGTTATATCTGGATTTTAACCTACGACAACCGTGCCCACCGTTTTGACCCTAAAACAGAGACTTTTGAGAAAGTACCTGCTACTGGTGACGGAAGTGATGTAAATATTGTATCAATAAATGTAATGCCGGAAGGAAGCGTATGGTTATTAACAGATAATGATGGCGCAATAAGAATACTTACAAATCCGGTAACTTATGAACTTACTACAACCGTCTTTTCTCTGAAAACCGGCTTATCACCTAGTCAAAAAGTATTTGCTATCCATCAGGATGATATGAGAAATGAATGGCTCCTGACAGCTAATGGCTTGGTAATGCAAAAACCGGGAAATGCAGAGAGAATGACCTATTTTGTAGAAACTAAAGAGAATGACCCGCGATTGAATCAATCGTTTTATTCGTTTCAGGAATATGGAGATGAGATATTTTTTGGTTCGGACAAGGGACGTATTTGGCGTTACCAAAAAAATGGTGAAAGATTTCAGTTATTGGAATTGCCTACCAAATATAATATAATCGAAATTGATAGTATATCACCTGCTGAAATACTTGCAACCACATCTTCAGATGGCTTTTATGTTTATAATTTCGAAACAGGAAGAACGGAGGCTTACAATAAAAATACATGTAGGGAATTACCAAACTATAACATCATTTCTACTTATGTAGATAGTCATAACGAAGTATGGTTTGAATTGAACCAACCCGGAGGAATATGCCATTTTAATCCTTATACAAAGAAATTAAAGCATGAAGTCCTGAAAACGGAACCGGGAAGTGCCGCACGTTCAGAGCCCGCTTTTCATATTCATGAAGATGTGAATGGTTATCTGTGGGTTCATCCTTTTGGAGGCGGATTATCTTATTTCGACCGTGTTGAAAATAAATTGATACCTTTTTATAACGAACCGGGCTCTTCCGGTTGGCGGTTTTCCAATAAGATTCATTCGATTTTGTCAGACAGGCAGGGTAATTTGTGGGTATGTACGCACAGTAAAGGTTTAGAGAAAGTATCTTTTATCAAAAATGACTTTGTATTTGAGGTACCTTACCCACACGATTATGAATCATTGAGCAACGAAGTGCGTGCTTTGTATGAAGATGATGACCAAAAGTTGTGGGTTAGTCTGAAAGATGGTGCTATCCGTATTTATGATTCAGAAAATAAATATATTGGATATTTAACAGGAACAGGAGCGATTTCGAAAACCGGACCAACCTTAACCGGAGTAGCCTATTGTTTAAAACAAGATTCCAAAGGTAGAATGTGGATTGCCACAAAGGGGGATGGTCTCGTACTGGCCGTGAAGAATGGAAATAATTACAGGCTTACCAGATATAAATACGATATTGAAGATGTTTATAGTTTAAGCGACAGTAATGTATACAGTGTACATGAAGATAATAACGGGCGCATCTGGATTGCTACATTCGGAGGTGGATTAAATTATATAGAAGAAGATAAAAATGGTAAGCTGATCTTCATAAATCATCGTAATAATCTTAAAGGATATCCTATTGACAGGTGTTATCGTGTACGGCATATTACCAGCGATAACGACGGACATATTTGGGCAGGAACTACAACCGGAGCACTTTGTTTTGATGAGAATTTCACAAACCCCGAAGAAGTTAATTTCAATCACTACTCCCGTATCCCTAATGATGTAAATAGTTTAAGTAATAATGATGTACATTGGATAATTGCAACAAAAAATAAAGATGTATATCTCGCTACATTTGGTGGAGGATTAAACAGACTGTTGGCTATTGATGAAAACGGAAATGCTAAATTCAAATCATACACAGTTAGAGATGGTGCTCCTTCAGACGTAATGCTTGCCGTTCAAGAGGATTTTAAAGGAGATTTATGGATTAGTACAGAAAATGGTTTGAGTAAATTCAATCCCTCCAAAGAATCTTTTGAAAATTATGATGACAGCAGTTTTGACTTTAAAGTAAGATTCAATGAAGCAGCCTCGGCCGAATTAGCTAATGGGGAGCTTGTATTTGGTACAAGTAATGGAGTAATGCGTTTTGCACCAGGCTCTGTACAAAAAAGTTCTTATGTGCCGAATATAATTTTCTCCAGACTGATGTTAGCCAATACGGAAGTTGTTCCGGAGAAAGAATTTTCAGTTTTAAAAACAGGAATAGATGATACGGATAGATTGGAATTATCTCATGAGGATAATATCTTTTCAATTCAGTATGCTGCCTTAGATATGAAGAAGCCTGATAACATTCAATATGCATACATGCTTGAAGGCTTTGATCAGGATTGGAATTATGTGGATAAGCAGCGTGTAGCCACCTATACTAACCTTTCAAAAGGAGATTATATTTTTAAAGTGAGATCAACAAACAGCGAAGGTGTGTGGGTGGATAATGAACGGATATTACCTATCAAGATGTTACCCTCTTTCTGGGAAACTCCATTGGCTTATTTTTTGTATGTTTTTGGTCTGGTCTTAATTGTCCTCATTGCTGTTTACATATTGTTTACTATTTATCGTCTAAAACATGAAGTATCTGTAGAGCAGCAAATATCAGATATAAAATTACGCTTTTTCACAAACATATCTCACGAACTTCGTACACCCCTTACCCTTATATCAGGTCCGGTAGAATATGTCTTGAAAAACACTCAGTTGCCGAATGATGTAAGAGAACAATTGCAAATAGTAGAACGAAATACGGATCGTATGTTGCGTCTTGTAAATCAGATACTTGATTTCAGAAAAATACAAAACCGTAAAATGAAAATAAAGGTACAGGAAGTAAATATTGTATCTTTCATCAGACATATTATGGAAAGTTTTGAAGCTATGGCTGAAGAACACCAGATTGATTTTGTATTTGAAAGTGAGAGCCCTGAACTTAAGTTGTGGGTTGATATGGACAAGCTGGAAAAGATTGTATTTAATTTACTATCCAATGCATTTAAATACACTCCTCAGGGTAAAATGATCACTGTATTTATTCGTGAAGATGAGAAAACAGTTGCGGTTGGAGTTCAGGATCAGGGAATTGGTATAGCAGAAAATAAAAAAGGCTCTTTATTTATTCGCTTTGAGAATTTGGTTGATAAGAATATTTTCAATCATGAGAGTACCGGTATCGGACTTTCTTTAGTAAAAGAATTGGCCGAATTGCACAATGCACATGTTGAGGTTGACAGTAAGTTGGGAGAGGGGAGTTGCTTCCAGGTTATCTTCCATAAAGGAAAAGAGCATTATGATGAATCTGTAGAATTCATATTGAATGATACGGAAAATATATTTGATGATGAACAGGTTGTTTACAAGCTTCCCGAAATAAATCCGGAGACTGAAAAGGATGTAGTCAAAGCCACTATGTTGCTCGTTGAAGATAACTTGGAATTAAGATTCTTCTTACGTAGTATCTTTTCATCTACATTTAATATCATTGAAGCAGTAGATGGTATGGATGGTTGGAGTAAATCCCTGAAATTTGTTCCCGATATAATTATAAGTGACGTGATGATGCCGGAGAAAGACGGATTGGAATTGACAAAAGAGTTAAGAGCTAACATGATAACCAGTCATATTCCCATTGTTCTTTTAACTGCAAAGAATACAATTGAAAGTAAGTTAGATGGATTAGAGAAAGGAGCCGATGATTATATAACTAAACCTTTTAGCTCCACTTATTTAAAAGCACGGGTAGAAAATTTATTATCTCAGAGAAATAAACTACAGGATCATTACCGGCAAAACTTAATGGAGATTGTTCCCGATCCTGTTGAAGAAGAGCCGGCAGCATCTCCTGAATCTAACATGTCTGCAAACGATCGTAAATTTATGAGTAAGCTAGTTGATTTGATGGAACAAAATATGGATAATGGTGATCTTGTAGTTGATGATCTGGTGAAAGAATTGGCTGTTAGCCGTTCTGTATTTTTTAAGAAGCTTAAAGTGCTTACCGGCCTTGCTCCTATAGAGTTTATTAAAGAGATGAGAGTGAAACGTGCAGCACAATTAATTGAAACCGGAGAGTTTAATATGACTCAAATATCGTATATGGTTGGCATTAATGATCCGCGTTATTTTAGTAAGTGTTTTAAGCATAAATATGGGATGACGCCGACGGAGTATAAGGAGAAGGTGGGGAGGAGATAAAGTATTTGTATATAAACTCTGATAGCTCGTCACTATTGGATCTATTTGAGAATAGTTTCAATCATCAAGGATATATATGAATAAATGTTTAGTATTTATATCATGTTTTACCAAAAAATCGGGTCAGAATTTTAATTTCTGACCCGATTTTTCTATTTATAAAGGATAAGGATTAATTTTCTTTGAGAAAATTAAGGCATTCTCCATTTTACAGCACCGGATGTTTTTGAACCTTCGAAATTTAATTTAATATTGAAATCTTCTTTTACAGGGTCAACAAATAAATTTGTTTCATCGGAAGATATACTTGAAAGTCCTTCAACAGGGTAGGTCTTTTCATTAATAGCTGTCCACTCGAAATTAGTTTTATAAGAATTTGTAACTTTAATGCTTGCTTCTGTGGCATTTAGCATGATAGAACCTGCAGTGCCTGCATTGTAAGTTTTTAATAATTCGCCTTTACTATCTGTGGTTGCCATAGATGGACCAAAGATCGTATTTTCTATATTCGCATTAACTGGATTGCTACCAAATCGTAATAAAGGATTATTAGCATTTTCTTTGTTTTCTATAGGAGCGTAACAGAATGTACAATCTGTAATGTTGAGAGTTGGCACTTTTTCACTTGCTCTTAAATCACAAAGCATTACTATATTAAAGAGGGTAGAGTTTTTAAATGTAAGATTCTCTATTATAGCTCCGCTTTTATTATTTGTAGTGACTGCTCCCTGATCTCCGATTCCATTAATAGTACACTCGTCAAAAATAAGATTTCTTACACCCTCTCCATCACTTTGAAGACGTACAATTGCACGGTATCCTTCTATACGGCAATTTTTGAAAGTCATTTCCTCTATTGTAGAATTAGTTCCGTTCACATTATATACTTGTCTTCCATCAAAACCTTTAGCGGTATATTCACTGATTGGTTTTTCATAGGCTTTATCGCTAATGAAATTGATTTTTTCAAACGTAATGTGACCTACTTTAGCATTGCTTTCAGCCTGCATTCCTCCGCTTTGTATAAATACTGCGTTCCCTTCGAGGCTAAGACCTGTAACGAACGTTACCGAGTTCTTAAATTTGACAGAGTTGTTTACTTTATATTCATATCCGCCTTTTAAAATTAATGCCAAGCCATCTATAGCATCCATCTTATCTTTTATTTCCTTTGATTGGAGTATTGTGGCACTGTCACTCACTTCTCTCAGGTCAATATACTTTCCAGCTCCATATTTACTGTCAAAATCTTCGGAAGCTTGTGTTTTGAACAAAATACGTCCCTGATATGTATCACCGGTTTGTTCGTCTCCTGAATAGGCATATAATTTATAAGATGTTTCAGGGGTTAAACCATATATCCCTTTTTGTCCGCTTTCAAATTCTTGCTGACTTACTTTTACTTCTATAGTCTCATCTCCATTATCGGGTACAACATTAATTGAAGTAATAGGGTCTCCTTTCACTTCCCATATAATTAATGCGGCTACATCGATAGTGCGGATTTCTTTCATTTTTGAAATGAATATAACTGAGAGATCATCCGTCTCATAAAATTTTGATTCAATATCACTTCCTATAGCTTTTATTTTGAGCATATATTTTTCATCCCATTCAACATTTTCGAATGTATAAGGTGAAGAGGCTGCCTTTGCTTCACGGTAAGAGTTGAAAATAGGATCTCCATTTTCATTTTCACCTTCAGCTTTTAAAAGTTCTAACTCGTAAGTTACCGCTCCTTTTATATTATCCCAGGTCGCAATAATATTGTTGTTTTGGTTTTCCAGAGAAGCAATTGGCCTAAAAAGACGTGGAGCTTCTCCCAGATTGTCGTCTTCACAACTGGTAAAGCCTGCTCCTAAGAGCAGAATAAATGCAATATATTTGAAATATTTTATTGTTTTCATAATTTCTACATCTTACAATTTTACTTATTACGGATTGCATAGCCATCATTAGATAATACACCTGCTGAGGTTGTTATCTTTGATGCAGAGATAGGCATAACATATGGAGTTACTTTATTGCGTAAAGTGTTAAGGTCTTCTAAACCAGTAACAATACCATCAGTAAGTCCGTGCCAACTATATAATATCGCTTCTGCTATAGTACCTTTTTTAATTGCTTCTCCATTTTCATTAGTTCCCCAAGATTCATTATTCACTGGGTTTTTGTCAGATACATTAATAAAGTTCTTAGCGAAATCAATGCAATAAAGATTATCACTTGTAAATCCAGCCTTAATATTCTCATCTTTTATTGTAATTGCACTTTTATATGGCTCAGCATTAGTATCACGCATAGTAAAAATATCATTTTCAAATTTGATAAGTCCATTTTCGAATTTGAAATATAATACATTCGCTATACCCATATCTTTAACTTCTTTATTTTTGTTATATACCAATTCCCCATTACTTAAATCGAGTTGTTGGGCATTGATTCCGGCATCTATCATCCATTGCATAGTATTAACTATAGCATCACTGTAATAATTCCATCGTATCAAATCAAACTTACGTATGCATTCACCCCCGAACTCCCAGGCACGTTCATCTATAATTGCTTTCTTAAAAGATTGATAATCATTTAGTGTGCCCACATAGGTGGTTACTTTTTCGGTCTTGTTACTTGCATTGGCAAAAGCACGTTCGCGTACTCTTGTAAGCATTCTTTTTGCTTCATCTGTAGGTCCGTTATTTATTTCATTTTCAGCTTCAGCAAGCATTAATAAAACATCCGGATATCTTAGTACCGGCCAGTTAATTCCGGTGTTTTTTGTTTCACTTGCTGTTGTCATATCCAGTCTACACCACTTTGCAGGGGAAATGCCCATCGGTCCCATAGCATTCTGGGTAGATTCTGTAAGATATCTGTAAGGAGCACAAGTGACAGGTAATCTTTGGTCTTCTTTATCGAACGAACAAGCATATGAAGGTGCCATGTTTGTGTAAGTTGTTCCGGCCCCTTTGCTACCACCTACAACTGATAATCCTATACACCAACCAACATCTCCTCCTCCGTTTTGTACAAATCCCATTTCGAAAAGCACATCATCATTAACAGGACTGGCACCGTTAATCTGCGTGTAGAATATTTTTTTAAAGTCTGTAGGTAGTGTACGGTCTTTTAGCTTAATGAGTTTACGGCAATAAGCACGGCATAGTTGGTAGAAATCATCACTACTTACAGCTATTTTTTCTTCACCATTTTCATCTTTGTAAACAACAGGCTCGATCTCATTATCGATGCGGCAACGAGACATGGTTCCATCTTCCTGCATAGAATAACCTGCACGGAATAAGGCCAATTTAGCAATAAATCCGATTGCAAACTCACGATTCATTAATTCTGTACCATTAGTTAATTTTTCTGCCCACATCATTCCTTCCTCTACATTTATAATATCCTGTATTAGGTGAGAATAAATAATGTTTTTATCAGTACGTGGTTTGTTATTAAATTCTTCATGATTGGATGGTGTTGTTGCAAATGGTACGTCTCCCCAAAAGTTGCAAAGAAGGAAATAGCGATAAGCGCGTAAACAGTAAGCTTCTCCTAATAGCTGTTTCATCTCTGCATCACCGTTTTGGTACATTTCACTATTTTCAATTCCTACAATAATCTGATTGGCAAAGTCTATTGCTTTATAGCTATCTTCCCAAGCTGTTTTAATATCTCCAAAATCACCGGGATTAATAGACCAGATACCGCGACGGTCATTATGGGCTAAAGCCTGTGCTTTATTGATCGAAGCAAATTCTACATCCGTATTTTGCATCCAGTTGTTTGACATACGCGATGTATATGAATCTTCACAGAAAAAAGCATATACATGGTTAATCATTTTACGGGCATCTGTTGGATTAGAGCAAAGATACTCTAAGTTGTCATTGGATAGGCTTTCTGTATCCAGGAAATCCTCACAGGAGGAAATTGTACAAAGTAGTCCTCCTAAAAAGATTGCAATATATAATATCTTATTTTTCATACTTTATTTTTATTTTATTAGTTAGAATGTGATGTTTGCACCGACAGTCCAGGAGAATGACTTAGGATAAGATGAAAAGTCAGCTCCAGGAGTGACTCCTGATATTTTACTATCACGTATTGCTGAATTAACTTCCGGGTCATAACCTGTATAGCTAGTCCATGTCCATAAATTATTTAGCGTACAGTAAACACGAAGTTGGTTGCATGCGAATTTTCTGATCAATGAAGTGGGAAGTGAATAGCCTATAGTTAAGTTCTGGAAGCGAAGATAAGAACCATCTTCTACAGCCCAGGAGGTGATAAGAGGGTTATTATCGGGTATTGTTAGTGGTGACCAGTATGATTTTCCGTCGTTCATAGATTTTAAAGTAGCATAATCCTTTACGATTTCTCCTGTTGTACGATCCAGGTATGTCCAGGCACTACTTGCCGGATTCATGTAATCACGAAGATTGGCATAAGTAGTACGATAAGATTGGGTGCTTGCTATTTTATCCATGTTATATATTTGACTTCCGTATACCCAATTGAACATTGCGGATAGATCAAAGCCTTTATAAAATGCATTCACACCAAATCCACCTGTGTTTTTAGGAGATGTCCTACCTATAATTTGACGGTCAGCCTTGTCAACTACTCCATTTCCATCAAGATCTTTTAGCTTTAAAGCTCCTGGGCGTAAGCCTGCATTTGAACCGGATAAGTAAGAATTATTGGCTATTCCTTCTTTTAATATGTAATCTCCATTCGATGCAAATTTGAATTGAGTGTCTCCATTACCGTCTACATAAGTTTCAAAATCATCTACTTGGTAAATGCCATCATAAACAAATCCATAAACAATACCTAAAGGTTCACCAACTATTACACGATAATCATCCTGTTCTTTAGAATCAGTTGAGAAGCCTCCTGAATTATAGTCCATTACTCTTGAGTCTGCAAGTTTATCAACTTTGTTTTTGTTAAATCCTACATTAAAATTGAAATTTAGCGAGAAATCCTTTTTCTGGATAGCATTTGCATTTATTGTAAATTCCACACCCCGGTTTGAGGTTTGTCCTATATTTTGCTGAATAACGCTGTATCCTATAGCAGTTATATTACGCCCAACTAATAGATCTTTGGTTGTATTCCAGTATAAATCTATAGTTCCTGAAATTCTTTCATCAAAGAAACCATAATCGATACCCGCATTTCTGGTAATAGTTGTTTCCCATTTTAATGTTGGGTTAGCCATTTCCTGGTTGGTAAGTGTATAATGTGGATTAAGAATACCTCCTGCTCCATAATATTTAGAAGAAGAATATGCTTTATATATTGTTTCATACATGCTGTTACCGATCCTATTGTTTCCTGCTACTCCATAACTTGCCCGAATTTTTAAGTTGGAAAGCCAGTCTTCTGTATTAGCCATAAAATCTTCCTGAGAAATACGCCATGCTGCTGATGCTGCGGGAAAATATCCCCACCGATTGCCTCTTGCGAATTTTGAAGAACCATCGGCACGAAAGCTGACAGTCAACAAATAACGATCGTTAAAAATATAATTTAAACGTCCGAAAAATGAAGCCAATTTTTCTTCTTGAGAAAGAGAACTGCTTATTGTACGTGATCCGGTTTCACCTGAATTAGAAGCCATGGATGCAAACATTTTTTCAGGAGTAATATTTTTTTGGAAGTATTTGCCAATCATAGACATTGTTTCACCACCGTTTACTATAATTTCTTGTCCAAGCATTAAATTTATATCATGCTTATTTAAGAAATTTTTATTCCATGTAATTGTATTTGCTATACGGTACTTCCATGTATCTTTCTTAGACCATTCTCCAAAAGGTAAACTATTACCTTCCTGAATAGCATTGTTGCTTTTTTGTCCATACCAGTCTTTTTGTTGGTGGAATATATAATCATATCCTCCTTCTAAACGGTAAGTAAGATTTTTAAGAATATCCCAGGTTAATCCTCCGGTTAGATTAAAGCGGCGCTCATTTTTTCTCCTCCAGTATTGATCTACTCTTTCCTGCAAAGTCATAGTATCATTAAGATATTGATCCAGTTCTTCATCCGTCATAGAGCCTGGGTCTACTTCAATAAAATCATAAAGTCCGTTAACCGGAGCTTTCATTAATGCATCATAAGAACGTATCTTATATTTTCCTCCACTAGTACCAATACCTTTTGTCTCTGTATCAGAAATGCGTGAACCAAAATCGAATTTAAGACCTTTTGCAATTTCATGATTTAATTTAAAATTAAGGCTAAAACGGTCATATCCATTGTCTTTCATCAAGCTATTATCTGTAACATATGTTCCGCTTAGAGAAAATTTTGTTTTGTCAGATCCTCCGGTTATACTTATATTATGAGATTGTGATAGTCCGGCATTACTGAACATTTCGTCTTGCCAGTCATTTCCTTCTTGATATTTATAAAGCTCTAAATCATCGTAAGCTCCATAACGTTTTTCAAAGCTGGAAATTTGATTTCTCATAGCAGCTTTTTCATAATTGTACATAACAAAGTCATAGGGATTCATAACATCGATCTTTTTTGAGATGGATTTTCCCTGTAAATATCCATTATAAGAAACTTTTGTTTTTCCCCCTTGAGCTGTTTTTGTTGTTAATAAAACTACTCCATTTGCACCCCGTGAACCATAGATAGCGGTGGAAGATGCATCTTTTAATACAGTGATATCTTGAATATCTCCTGGGGCAACATCACTAATACTGCTTACAGGAAAACCATCTACAATATATAATGGTGAATTATCACCGGTAATAGAACCTCCTCCACGGACGCGAATTATCATTTCTGCATCTGGAGAACCATCAGCTGTTGTAATTTGAACCCCAGCTAGACGTCCGGTAAGTGCCTGAGCTGCACTTGTTACCGGGATCTTTGCTAATTCTTCTCCACGAATGGTAGAAACTGCTCCGGTTAAATCTTTTTTTCTGGCCGTTCCATATCCAATCACTACCACCTCTTCAAGCGCTTGTGTATCATCCTGAAGTGTAACATCAATTGTAGGTCTGCCGCTAACATTTACTTCCTGATTTCTCATTCCGATATATGAGAAAACCAAGATTGCATTATTTGCTACTCTCAAAGTATAATTTCCGTCTAAATCTGTGATAGTACCATTTGTGGTACCTTTTTCCAAAACCGAAGCTCCAATGACTGGCTCTCCTGTCTGGTCTTTTACATTTCCGGTTAGGTTAACCGTCTGCGCTGATATACTAATCGATATCATAGCCAATAGCATTAGAAGCAAGGCGCGCATGTTTTTCAAATTGTTAGACATTCTCTGCATGTTGTTGATTTAATAATAAAAAAACTTTGTTTAATTGTTAATTCATGGATACAAAAATATAATTGTGTCAAATATGCATTGTGGAATTTTTGTTTTTAGCTTACAATATTTTGTTTTTAATCCTCTTTATTCACTAACTTTTCTGTCTATATGTTAATAACTTGAGCTAATTATGTATTGCTCTTAATCTTTTATTAAAGTTTGAAGGGACGGATAAAATGTTTAGTGGGTGTATATAAGTTCTGCGGGAACTTTGACAAATATGCTTTTACTGTGCTTTTTGTTAGCTAGAATATTAGAGAAGTATTTTAATTTTTTCCAATATATGAATTATGTTTTTAATATAAATTCCGTTATCTATTTATTTAATTGGGTTATATCAATTATTTAATAATAATATTATTCTATTTTTGTGAGACTTGTTTTCCAATAATTAATTCAATGAAGAGGATAATTATTATAATGTTAGCTTGTTCCATTGCAATATTTGCGTTCAGCCAAGAGTTTGTTCCTATCTGGGAAGGTGTTGAAATGCCAAATAGTAAAAGAATTCTTGTTAAAGATAGTATTGCAAATGAACGTATACACCAAGTTGGGATTCCCGGAGTTTATGTATTTACTCCTTCCAAAGAAGAAAATAAGAATTGTGCAGTATTAATTATTCCCGGTGGAGGATACGCCCGTCTTACTTATAATTTAAGTGGATTCCAGTTAGCGAAATGGGCTAATACTTTAGGTATGACTGCGTTTGTCCTGAACCATCGTCTTCCTCATTCACCGGATTTAATTGAAAGGTGTAAAGGGCCACTTCAAGATGCACAAAGGGCTATGAAATTTATAAGGGCCAATGCCGGGAAATGGAATATTGAACTAAATAAGATCGGTGTTATGGGGTGTTCTGCAGGTGGACATTTGGCTGCTTGTTTATCCACTATCAGTGAGAACTGGTCGGAAATAGGGGATGAACTCGATAAATATGATTCTCATCCTGATTTTACTTTATTAGTTTCTCCGGTTATCTCAATGGGCGAATATACTCACGGAGGAAGCTTAAGTAACCTTTTAGGTAATAATCCTACAAAAGATATTATAGAAGGATTTTCTTGTGAGAAACATGTTTCTAAAAATACTCCTCCGGCTTTTCTGGTTCATGCATTTGATGATGAGGTTGTATCTCCTATGAATAGTATTCTCTATTATACAGCTCTGAAAAAGAATAATATAAAGAAATCCACAATTCATATTTTTCCCGAAGGTGGGCATAATATCGCATTAACAAATAATCCTGGTACCACTGCCAGTTGGACTTTATTGGCTAAAGGTTGGTTGGAAGAGATCGGTATCACACGTTAACTACATTCTTGTTTATTGCATCAAGGAGCAGTTGTGTAATTTTTGTTTGTCAGGCAGTATTTTTTGTTTTTGATGAAGAAATTAGAATGCATAAAAGTTTACATATTTTGCTTGATGGTAAATGATTCTGTTAAACATATTAAAGCTAAATAGAATGAATTTGGATGCTGATAAGGCTCTCACAGTTGAACTTTATAAAAACAATATATTCTGTTTAAAATAAAAAACCTTATTTTTTTAAAAAAAATTATTACCTGTATGTATTGAAATATATACATTTAATGGTATATTTGCACACAAAGCGTTGAAAGCGGATTAAAATTTAGCTTATTATTGAAATGTATATGGTCCGCAAAATTCTACAAATAATATTGTTAAATACAAAACAAGTATAAAGAAACCACGCAGGTACTGCTTCGTGAGAAACGGACTTGAGTGTTTAATAGTTAATAGTTTGTTGTAGTTTTGTTAATGGGGAATGGAGAATAACGATTCTTTGTTCCTCATTTTTATTTTGCTAATGGGTTATCTTTATATGTATAAGGCTTTTTCTATCCAACTTTTCATATTTAACCATATATCTGCTTTTATCTTTTCATATTTTTGCTGACATAATAACAATGGGTAAGAAAATTTGTTCATCACTAAAAGATTTTTCCTAAAATGAAGGTGTTTTTTCGTTAGCAGAATGTCTTAATGGTATAAGGTGTTTTTCTGCGGCATTTATTCTGGCGTATAAGAGTTGTTGAAACTTAAACTCCTATCTTACAAAGAGAAATGTTCGAGATGGAAGAGCTTTTATAAAAGACTTTCCAATTAGTTTATAATTGAATGTAGGTTCCTTAATTAATTTATGAAGGAAAATAAAATAATTTAATGGTAATATTGTTGATGAAAACCATAAAAAGGGTTAGCGATTAGATTAATTCTAATATCTCCTTTGCGCTATCAACAATATGATCAGGATTAAAATTTTCTAATTCAGTTCTAGGGCGAAATCCCCATGTTACTCCTACTCCCGTTACTTTTGCATTCTTTATAGTTTGCATATCTACATCTGAATCTCCTACGTACAATACTTCATCTCTATTAACTCCGGTAAAAGAAATTATCTCATTAACAATATTAGGATCTGGTTTTACAGGAACATTATCCTTTTGACCGGATACAACAGCAAAATTAATTCCGGGAAAGTAATGTTTAACTAATTTCCGGGTAGCGGCTTCATATTTATTGGATGCTACAGCAAGCATAAAACCTCTGCTTTGAAGTGTATTTAACAAGTCACAGATACCGGGGTAGGGAGTGCTATCATCTGTATTATGTTCATTATAATAAAGAAGAAATTCTTTTTTGATCTTTAGTATATTTTCTTCGGTCTTATGTCCTTCCGGTAAAGCGCGTTCAAGAAGTTTATTAATTCCGTTTCCTACAAAGAAGTTATAATCATTTGTAGAATGGGTAGGAAATCCAAATTTCTTAAGGGCATAATTAGCGCTATTAGCTAAATCTGCAATTGTATTTAACAATGTACCATCCAGATCAAATATAATTAGTTTCTTCATGTTTTACTGGCTTACTCTACTTTATTTTAATCTATAAATAAGATACAACAAGGCTTTTTTGATTAAAATGGAGATTAATTAATTTGTTGATTGCATATCACATAGCTTCTTGTAATAGCCATTAAGTAACAGCAGTTCTTCGTGTTTACCCCGTTCTACAATTTCGCCTTCGTGGAGAACGCATATTTCGTCTGCATTCCTAATAGTGGATAATCGATGGGCAATAGCTACTGTCGTACGGCTTTTCATCAACTTTTCCAATGCATCCTGAACCATTCGTTCAGATTCAGTATCGAGTGCTGAGGTTGCTTCATCTAAAATGAGTATAGGAGGATTCTTTAATATAGCCCGTGCAATGCTGATACGTTGGCGCTGTCCTCCGGAGAGCTTCCCGCCACGATCACCTATAGTCGTATCATACCCTTTTTCGCTAGCCATGATAAACTCGTGTGCATTTGCTATTTTAGCAGCTTCTATTACCTCTTCCATGGTAGCATTATCTACACCAAAAGAGATGTTATTAAAAAATGTATCGTTAAATAATATGGCTTCCTGATTTACATTTCCCATCAGTGAATGCAGATCTTTTAATAAAACATCTTTTATATTGATTCCATCAATAAGTACCTCTCCTTCCTGAACATCGTAAAAACGGGGTAGAAGATCTACAAGGGTAGATTTTCCTGAACCTGATTGTCCGACGAGGGCAATCGTTTTACCTTTTTCGATAGTCAGATTTATGTTTCTGAGTACCCACTTATTCTCGTATTTAAAAGATATCCCTTTATATTCTATTTTATTTTCAAAGGAATGAAGGGGTGTAGGATTAACCGGATCTTTTAATTTGTTTTCTGCTTTAAGTATTTTGTCTATACGCTCCATAGAAGCTAAACCCTTAGGAATATTATAACTTGCTTTTGAAAATTCTTTTAAAGGGTTTATCAGGCTATAAAGCATTACCAGATAGAAGATAAAGGAAGGGGCAGTAATAGATGAAGAATTGTTCAATATAAGAGAGCCGCCAAACCAAAGTACAAAAACGATTAGAATTGTTCCTAAGAACTCACTCATCGGATGCGCAAGTTGTTGGCGGGTATTCACTTTATTAACAGTGTGACGATGCTCATCAACCGCATTGTAGAAACGATTTTCCATCTTTTTCTCCGCATTAAACGCTTTAATAATACGTAATCCACCGAGTGTTTCTTCAACTTGTGACATAAGATCACTCCACTGGTTTTGTGCAGTGATAGATTGGCGTTTCAACTTCTTCCCCAAAGCTCCCATAAGCCATCCCATTCCCGGTAGAACAATTATAGTAAAGATTGTTAGCTGCCAACTAACTACTAAAAGAGTTCCGAAATAAGCAAGTATAAGAATCGGATTTTTGAAAAGCATGTCAAGAGAGGTCATGATAGAGTTTTCAACTTCTTGCACATCTCCACTCATACGTGCAATGATATCTCCTTTTCTTTCTTCCGAAAAAAAACTGAGGGGTAATGATAAGATTTTTGAATAAAGCTGATCGCGTAAATCGCGTACAATACCTGTGCGAATGGGAATAATCGTTGCTGATGAAAGAAAATAGCTTGCTGTTTTGAAAAAAGTCATAACCCCAAGGAATAATCCTAGTACTAATAGTGCCGTACTGGCGCCATATTGCTCGATAATAGTTGTGACATAATAATAGAAGTTATTAAGAGCTATTTCTCTAAATCCCATATCCGCATCCCAAGGTATAAATGTGTATACATCTTCAGAGATTTTAAAAAGTATCTGAAGGATAGGGATTATCAGCATGAAAGAAAAGATATTCAGAACTGCGGAAAGAATATTGAAGAAGATGTTGAATGTTAGGAACTTCTTATAAGGAGGTACAAATCTTCTGAGAATATGTAAGAATTCTTTCATTTTGCATTTGTCTAATGAGGCGCAAATATAGCCAAAAATAATAATAAAAGATGTTCCTTAACTATTATTATATACAATAAATACTCTGTTTTTATACAGGTTTATAAAACTTTTAATAAAAAATATATTGTATAATTAGCCCTATTTATTTACCATCTGTTTTACTTTCTTTATATTCAGCTAAAACATGTCTACGGCTTCTAAGGATTTGCCAACGATAAACAAGACATGTTGTAATAAAGTAGATACCGGTTTGTATCCAAAGACACTGATATTCAAAACTTACCTCATTTAGTGTAGCTCCCATACTTTCTATTCGCACAAAGCCATTAATGCCGAATGTAGAGGGGAATAGGTAAGAAACATAACGCCAAAAGTCGGGAATTGCACTTCCCGGCCAGGATATGCCTGAAATAAATAGAAGTGGAACAGAAGTGAATACAAATATCAGCATGCATGTTTCACGATTCCGAATGAAAATAGAGGCACTCATTGCAAAGAAAATACATGCACTAAGATACGGCAATAAGAATAATATCAATGTAGAGAATTCTCCAACCTGAACAAGCCTGAAAATATGGGGGACTATACATAATATGTAAAGGGACATAACAGCATAAATCATAAAATAGGCTAAACCTTTTCCCAATACAATACGTAAAGTTCCATTATAATGGCGGCTGAATGGTACCAGACCTTTAAAACGATTATTCTCTCTGGCCGTTCCTGCTGATAGTCCTACTCCTAGTAGTAGTGTTTGCTGGATAATTAGCATCAACACTGCAGGAATCAGGAAACTGGCAAATCCATTCTGCGGATTAAATAATGCAACGTCCTCATATTCGATAGGCTGAATAGTTATTTCATCCTGCCTGTTAGTTGTAGATCCAGCTTTCATTATTTTAATATCCTTATTCATATCTAATGAAACAGCAGTATTTGCTAACAGCAAGCTCTTATAATATAGTAAACCACTCATATCAGAATAGATACTTACTTTTGTCTGGATTCCTTTTATGATATTATCACTGAAATCTTTTGGAACATAGATCACCCCATAAGTTTTTTTTTCTTTCATGAGTTGTATAGCCTCTTCCATGTCAGAGCAATATGCAACTATTTGTATATCAGGAGTTGCATCTACTTTACGAAGATATTCACGGCTGAATGAAGAATGCGAATCGTCTACTGCAACTGCCGGAACGTCTCTAACTACTTCTCCTGTATAGATAAAAGCGTAGATAAGAGGATATACTAAAGGAACAAGGATAAAAAATATTAATACTCCCTGATCTCTGAAGGTATTTTTTATCTCTTCTTTCCAAATATAAAAAAGAGATTGTATACCTTCCTTTACTTTATATATAAATGATTCTTGTTTCATTCAATTTGTATCTTATCCTGTAATTTAGGGAATATACTTATAGTGCATCATTGCATTTTTTAATCTTTTGATAATGGTAAAAGGTAAAAATAAAAAGAGTAATAATGCTACATAAGAAGCCCATGAGTATGCCATACCATAGCCGTTAAGTGCCTGGTCTACATATATAAGGAAATAATGCCTTAGCGGAAACAGGTAAGCAAGGGATTGTAATATCGGATGCATAGCCATGACCGGGAATGTAAACCCGGAAATAGAAAATGATATGACGCCCCAAAGTGATGCAAAGCTAAGTCCCAGACGTAATGTAGGTAACATTCCAATCATGAACACACCAAAAGCCTGAGAGGCAAGTACAAATAGCAGAGATGCAAATATCATGGGAAATATTCCACTATTGATCGGGAAATGCAGGTAATTGTATAAGTATACATTATAGAATATACTCATAATAAAGAATACAATAGTCTGTGGCAACAATTTCCCCCATAAAGAGATATACATGGAGTTGTTGCCAAGCTGTAACCATTCATGAGATGTTTTCTCTTTTAATTCTACACCAATGGAGAAAACTGTTGTCATAAAGATCATTAGCATCAGCATACCGGGTATGATAGTATTGCAGAGATAGACAGAATAGTTGAGCCAGGGATTCTTAAGTGCATGCGTATCTATAACGATAGGTTGCAGAAAGGCCATGGCTTGAGATTCGGTAGCTCCTTTAGCGTATAGACTGGCTCTCCCGGCAGACCCACTCGCAAGCTCTGACATCATTTTCATATCCCTGAAAAGTAGGGATCCTGCTATAAGATATGAATTATTAGTATAAAAAGATATTTTAGGTTGACGACTCGATTGTACATCCTGTGCCATGTTTCTTGGAATGTAGAAAAAACCGTATATTTTTCCTTCCTGCATAGCGATGCGTGCTTCATCAAAACTTTCATAATGAGCTATGATCTTAGTTTGTTGGAAAGCATCCAGATTACGGAGTATGTTTCGGGAAGTAGAAGAATTATCTAAATCAACAGCGCCCGTTGGTAAATCAGTCGGCAGTCCGGAGTCCATTAAAGTAGTGAAAAATATGTAGCAGAAAAGAGGAGCAATCACCATACAAAATAAGTATAGGGGACGTGACACCAGGCGATGGCATTCACGCTTCATAATTGTCCAGAGTGCACCATATTTCTTTTTAATACTACTCATACTTTTATTTATTAATAATAACTGACATTCCCGGACGTAAACCTTCTACTTTTTCCAAAGGTATAGCGTGTACTTCAAATGTTTTTAAGTCAAACTGGCCTGTGGTCTTGGTTGCTTTCCATGCTGCATAAGTACCAAGATCTTTCATATAATTTACTTTTAATTTTATGGTTCTATTGTCTAGTGCGGGTATAAAAGCTTCGAACTCAGTACCCATATTTAAGTTTTTCAGCAGATCTTCACGCACATTGAAAGTAATCCACATATCATAAAGCTGAGCTATATTCATGATAGGTGCACCTGTTCCAACTAATTCTCCCAATTTGGGGAATATTTCGGATACTTCACCGTCTGCCTGGGCGATGAGATATGTTTCATTTATATAAGATTCTACCTCAGCCACTGCTCCTTTTGCCTGATCTACCAATGCAGCCGCCGCCACTTTATCTTCTCGCTCAGCTCCATTCTTAGCCATGGTATATTGGGCTTTCGCAGCCCTTTCGGTTGCAATCGCAGCATTGTATTGTGCATACGCTTCATCTCTTTTTTGGGCTGACATCACTCCTTCTTCATACAGCCTGTTTACACGGTTGTAAGATTTCTCTGCTATTTCCAGGCCTGCTTTTGCTTTTTGCCACATTTCATAGGCTGCTTGTATTTGTTCGCTTCTGATACCTTGTATTGCTTTTTGATTTTGTGCCTGAGCTGCCGCTTTTGCTGCTTCTGCTTGTGCTAATTTTGCTTGTATATCGGGTGCTTCTAAAATAGCTAATGTATCGCCTGCTTTTATAGACTGACCTTCTTTTACGCGTAATTCCAGTATACGTCCCGGAACTTTGCTTGATACACGATATTCAGTTACTTCAGCCTGCCCTTGTATAATCTCCGGGCCTTTGCTCAAAACAAAGAAACCGATTAAAGCTACAATTGCAATTACGCCCAACAGCGTTAGAAAAGCTAATAGCATATTACTGTTCTGCGATGTACGTGGTGATGCCATATCCTTATGTTTTTTATTTTCTGATTTTTTATTTATAGTATTCTGTTTTTTTATTCCCGGGAATTATTGATAGTTGTGTCCAATGTTCCCATTGCTTTTTGCAGATATAGTTGAGTTAACTTCACATCTATTTGTGCATCAATCTTTTCTGAGTTAGCAGATAGCCATGCTGTATGTGCTTCGAGTACATTGCTCGGAGGTATAACTCCTTCTTCAAATCCCAAGTTAGCATATCGAAGATTTTCATTTGCTTTTTCCATATTCTTTTCTGCCATAATAAGCTTTTTAGATGCCTCATTTACCTTATAAGCAGACTGATTGACCTGCAATTCTATTTTCTCTTTAGCATCAGTTAATTGGTAACGTGCTATTCTGGCTTCTGCTTTGGCAGCTTTCACTTTATAAGTTCCTTCTCCCCAATGCCAAACAGGAACTTTAAGTATAACCCCTACATTCCACATTCCCCGGAATTTGTTTTCAAAGCTATTAAATAATGATGGGTTAGTGACTATATAATTTCCTGTTAAGGCTAAAGAAGGCAAATGATCGGAACGGGTTACATTAACCTTTTGATCATAAATGTTGGTTGCCAACTCCAGACTTCTTATTTCAGGCCGGTTATCATATACATTATTAATATCAAAGCTGGTGTTTATAAAAGGGGTGGACAAGTTATCCAACTTTTCATCTTCTAGCGTAATAGGAGTTCTGAGATCAATTCCGCATATCTGGCATAATAACATTCTTGCCAGACTGAGCCCGTCTCCTACTTTTGTCAGGTTCATTTCTGCTTCATTTACTTTAACCTTCACCGAAAGCCCGTCGGCAACCGTTGCTACTCCCTCTGCTATCATCTTATCTACATCACTTTCCATCTTTTGAAGCAATTGCAGATAACCTTCGGCAAGCTTCTTCTTATTTACTAAAGATACAACTTGCCAATATGCCTGATCTGTATTGAGAATAACATCCTGCATCCCGGCTGTATATTGGTTTTTTGCCAACTCTTCTGCATAATTTGTTATTTTATTATAAGCTCTGATTTTTCCTCCCATATAGAGTGGTTGTGTTAAAGTAATAGTACCGGCATAGATATTACGGGTATCTGTACGGAGTGCATCTTTAATAGAAGATCCTGCCTGGTTGAGCGGACCGGCCATGTCAAAAGAACCTAATACTTGTACTAACTGTTGGAAAATAGGATTGCTTCCAATCCCGGGATTGGATGAGATAATTTCCTGAATACCTGCATGTACACCATCTTGGATATTAGTTCCCAGATTAGTAAGATTACCTTTCAGTTCATCGCTTAGTAAAGAAAACTCCTTTTGGTTTCTCATGTAAGTACCCATTGCAGATATATCCGGCAGATAATTAGTAAATGCGGCTTTCTTTTCGTAATGTGCAACATTTATTTTCTCCTTACTTATCTGTAAGTTATTATTGTTGGATATAGCAAGGCTGCGGCAACTATCTAGCGATAATATGTATTGTGCTTTTATCGTTGGGATGATACTTAACAAAAATATCAAATATGTTAGCCTTTTCATTGTATGTTGAGTATATTTAATTACTTTATTTGTCGAATAAAAAACGAACAAATATCTGAATATGATTGTTTATTCTTAATCACAGATATTTGATAATGCTTAAACAATTGTTGCATAAACAACAATACAAAAATAGAAGCATTAAATGAAACCTCAAAATGTTTTAATTTTTTTTAGTGCAATTATTGAAATAGTCTTTATTCTGCATTAATATAGCTAAAATCTACTTGAGAAATTCGAAGAATTTGATTCTATTGATTAATTTTTTTTAATGAACTCTTAATCTAATAATGTGTTCATTGTAAAATGAACTAAATAGTTTATTAGACAACTTATATAGTGGTGGAAAAAAAGTATTGAAGGAATTAATTTATAATAGAGGCTGACCTTCTTGATCCTTTGTGTCTAAACATAATACTTATCATTATTTTTTAATAGTAGTGGCCGATATTTTGATTTATAAAATATTTATTGATCAGTATATAAATTAATGCATCTTCATTTTTGGATAGCATGTATAATTTATTATAAGTGTGAAATATTTTTGCTATTTATGGTATATAGTTTTTATTGTTTAAGAAGGAGTCTTTTTCTTTTTGTGTGATTATGTGTATGTCCGGAGTTTCCCTGAGTCTGATACAAAACCGGTTTATTGTCCTTAAGGCAGTGGTCGTATAAAAAAACCGGGAAATAATCCCGGTCTTTGCAAATACATATTTAGAGTTTTATAAATTGTTATTTCAGTTCGAATGTTTGTGTGCCGATCATACTTCCATCTGCAAATATGCTGACCCGGTAGTTACCTGCATGAAGAAACTCTTCCACGTCCCAATAAACAGTAACCTTTTCTTCCTCACCCGTATATTCAATATATTTTTTTATAGAAAATGGTATATTACGGTTTTCGTACTGAAAAGTATTCGATGAGCTTTTGGTCAAAATATCGTTATCAGGCTTAGCAATCTGAACATAAAGAGTTTTCTCGCCGGTAGATGCTGTAATATTCTTCACTATTGTAAAGCTTATTGCAAACTTCATGACATCTTTTACCTTTTTAGCTTTCTTACCACGTTTATTTAGGGGTTCAACATAAATACCGGTCGCATCCAGTTGTGATGCCAGTTCCACTTTCTGAGAAAGGCTTTTCTTTTCGGCTGATAAGGTATTGACTTGTCGGGCAGCTTCGTTATACTTTCTGGTAACTGCTTCTTTCTCTTTAGTTAGTGCCTCATTTAGTTTATTCAACGAGTCTATTTGTATAACATAAGTGCGCAATACAGCTCTAACAGTATTTAGTTCCTTTTTTAATCGGGTAATCTCTTGCAGGTTAGTTGCTTTTACCGTGCGAAGTTCTTCCTGAAGACGTTGTACTCTTAATTTTTCTTTATCCAAAAGTTGTGCAAGAGAGTCATTAGTCGTAATTATTTGCAGCTCATCATATTGAGTTGCAAACCGGTTATATTCATTTTCCATCTCTTCTTTTTCCAACTCCCATAATTGTGACATTTCACTGTTTAAACTTCTTTCTCTGAAAAATAGCACAATTACAACGATAAGGATAACTGCCAGTGCAATAATAGAAGTAAGAATTAAAATTTTTCTTTTTTCCATACCATGTTTATTATAGGACGTGCGCAAAAGTAACATTTTTTAGATGGATATCCAACGAGTTAAACATAGATTAAGAAAAAGGATATGAAGTATAGGAATTGTTTATAAATTCCCTTTAACTAAATTTATTAGAGAAATTTTTCTTTAATACGGAATAACATTGTAAATTTGCGTGGTTTAAAAAGAAGAATTTATTATCAACTTTAAAAAATAAACAATATGTCAAAAGTAACTGTAGTAGGTGCAGGTAACGTAGGTGCAACATGTGCCAATGTACTTGCTTTCCGTGAAGTAGCAGACGAAGTTGTAATGCTTGATGTAAAAGAAGGCATTTCAGAGGGTAAAGCAATGGATATGATGCAGACAGCTCAATTGTTGGGATTTGATTCTACATTGGTTGGCTGTACAAATGAATATGCGCAAACTGCTGATTCAGATGTTGTTGTGATTACTTCCGGTATTCCTCGTAAACCAGGTATGACACGTGAAGAACTGATCGGTGTAAATGCCAATATAGTGAAGTCTGTAGCAGAAAATATTCTTAAATATTCTCCAAATGCTATTATCGTTGTTATTTCCAATCCTATGGATACAATGACATATCTTTCATTGAAATCATTGGGTTTGCCTAAAAACAGAATCATCGGTATGGGTGGTGCTTTGGATAGCTCTCGCTTTAAATACTATTTATCTCAGGCATTAGGATGCAATGCAAATGAAGTAGAAGGTATGGTAATCGGTGGTCATGGTGACACTACAATGATACCTTTGTCTCGTTTGGCTACTTACAAGGGAATTCCGGTTTCAACTCTTTTAAGTGCTGAAAAATTAGATGAAGTCGTAAAAGCTACAATGGTTGGTGGAGCTACTCTTACCGGTCTTTTAGGAACTTCTGCATGGTATGCACCGGGAGCGGCCGGAGCCTATGTTGTTGAATCTATCCTTCATAACCAAATGAAGATGATTCCATGTTCAGTTGCTTTAGAAGGTGAATATGGCGAATCAGATGTTTGTATTGGTGTACCTGTGATCTTGGGAAAAAATGGTATTGAAAAAATCGTTGAACTTGAACTGAACGATAAAGAAAAGGAATTGTTTGCTAAGAGTGCAGAAGCTGTGCATAAAACAAACGCTGTATTAAAAGAAATAGGGGTTTTATAATCTGATGTTAGATTTATCAGAATAAAAATAATTATTTGTAAGAAAGTGTCTAAAAAGTCTATTTAGTCCGGGCGATAAATCTGCCCGACAAATTGGACAGGCTGATGAATCAGCTTATTAAGGGATTCGTCCCACCTTTTGTTTTGCCGGGCAGATTTATCGCCCGGCTTATTTAAAATTACTTTTTAGACACTCTCTTTATTTTTTGAAAAGTAGTATTTTTTCTATTTGCTTTGTTTTTATAATAATTCCTTAATTGTCGAGAAACTAATTTATAACGATTCTGCTTAAAGTAAATGTAATTTGTGATTTTCTAGCTAAATAAATATATTTCTCACCTACTTATCTTTTAAAATCTGTCTACCAAAAAGTTGAGATTGTTAAACTTTCTTCATGCATTTTTGTTTTTCTCACTATCTTTCCCTATCATTGTAAATATGAAAAACCTTAAATACGTATTTTACATACTAGTGTGTAATTTGCTATTTCTTTCTTGTGAAGAAATGAAATCTCTCAACACACAAATAGAAATAATAAAAACTATTTGGGAGGAGGAGCCGGAAAAAGCGTACTTAATATTAGATTCAATTTCATCTCTCATCAAAGAAGAAAATGAAGTGAATCAACTGTTTCTTTTAAAATGTAAAGTGACAAATAAATTAGGATATGAGTTGCCTGATAGCCAGGATCTATTACAAGTAAAAAAGTGGTTCTTAAAAAATGGCACGGAAGAAAGTCAGGCGGAGATTATTTATTTTCTGGGGAGAGCGTATGCGAAAGAAGGAATATCGGAGGAAGCGATTAAAAACTATTTGTATGCTTTAGAAAAAGCAATTAATATCCAGAATTATAACCTGGCAGGTTATATACAGAGCTATTTGGGAGACTTGTATGAAGATAGAAAAGATATATATACTGCTTGTAATAACTATAAGCAAGCTGCAATTTTCTTTGAGAATGCCGGTAATCAACGAAGTTTTGCTCTTGCATTAAGAGATGTTGCACGTGAATATGCTTTTATGGATTCTTGTGAATTATCTTTATTCTATTTAGATCAAGCAATATCTATAACAGAGAAACTGGAAGATGCACGTAGTAAAATTGCAATTTATAATGGTATAGGAAATGTATTCCGAATCATTAAGGACTTTCCCAAAGCAGAAACCTACTTATTGCTTTCTATAAATTTAGATACAACAGTCAATACCATTCCGGGTTACCTGGCTTTATCAGATTTATATTGTTCTCATGGTTTTCTCGATAAATCCTTGAAATGTTTGGATAAAGTAGAAAGCGATACTCATTTTAGTTTGAGATATGAAGATATGGTAGCCTACAATAGGTATAGAAACTATAAAGAATCAGAAAACTACTCCAAGGCTCTCTCATATTTAGAACAATATGTCGAAATTTATGACTCTTTGAATTTTGCTAATCAACGGTCAAATATCCATGAATTGGAGAAGAAATATAACCGTACAAAGATAGAAAAAGAGCTACAAGAACTAAAAATAAAAAGACAATACTATATAATTGTTATATGTATAATTTCTTTGAGTTTAGTCTTTCTTCTTTTATTGTATGAAATATATAGGAGACGTACAAAATCCCGATTGTTCATTCAACAAAAAGAGATGGACAATATTAAAATAAAGCTATTGGACTTATCTTTGGAATTGGAGCAAAAGAAGGTGCAATTGGATTATGTAATTGCGGGAGAAACAGAAAGTATAAACTTAGAAAGAGAGATTGAAAACTTAAAGCAACAGATCAAATCAATAAAAACAAATCAATTATCAAATACACCTATCGCTAAAAAAATTATTGCGTTAATATCAAAAGGCCCCAATAGCTCTAAATCTGACTTACTAGAAAATATGTTGAATTCATTGGCTAAGGAAGTAGAACTGATTTATCCACAATTAAGAATCACATTACTGGATTTATATCCTAATTTTCAGGAATCAGATTGGAGGTATTGCTGCCTGCAATTACTAAATTTGGAAATTAAATCGGAAGCAATTCTGTTAAATATAAATCCCGGTTCTGTCAGCACCCGTCGTTCTCGATTTCGTCAAAAATTAGGGTTGCCACAGGAGGTTAATATTTGTGAGTTTCTTCAGAATAAGATGATAAATTAGTGTTACAGAGTTGTTACGTGAAAATGATGTCTATCATATTTTCTATAATAGCTTGATAATCAGTCATTACTTGTCTAACTGTTTGAACGATTTTATTATCAGAAAAACAATCTGAAAATATAATTTTGTAAAAACCAATAAACATGCCAAGTAGTATGAAAAAAACGAAATTATTATTAAGCGTAGTATTATGTCTTTTTGCGTCCATACATGTGTATGCGCTCAGAGAAGTTAATTTTAGAAATTATTGGGATCGTGATATCAAATCTCTGCCTGACTCTGTTCCATTACATGGGTTAATAGATGATAATCTACAAACTTTAGAGATATTTTCAACTCGGATTATTGGAAATATACTTATTGAAATCATAAATGAGGGTGGGATAACAATTTCTACAAGACAGATTTATCTTTCAGATTTTCCCTCTCATACAATATTTTTAACTTCCTTTTCTCCCGGCAAATATCAGATTTTATTAAAAGGAAATTCTGCCTCTTATTGTGCGGATATTGAAATATAAGAAATATTATATCCAAAAACTATTTTTTTTTAAATCCTATTTAGTATGAATGCGATTAGCGTCTTTTGCATAAGGGCATTTCACTTTTTTATGTGTACTATATTTGCTCCGGCTTTGATCGTAAATTCCCGACTTCACAAAAAGCATATTCGTAATGAGCCTTTTAAAGACAGTCCTTTGGTTCATTTATATAACAAGAATTTAGGGATTTATCAATTATACAATTTTATAATGAATTTTCCTTTAGGTAATAAGGTTTATTCTGTTCTCCCACTATTAAAGGGAAAAATATTGCAGGTAGGTAGTGGGACAGGAGCATTGAATCAATATCTTTCCTGTTATAATAAGGGAGATTATGAAATATATAATCTGGATATAAATAAAGAATCGATAGATTATGCTGTTAGGAAGGGAATATATAACAGTTATATCCATGCAGATATTTGTAATAGAACGACTTTTGAGGACAATACATTTGATATGGTTGTTTTTGCAAGATGTTTTCATCATGTAAGGAAAACAAATAAAGCACTAACAGAATGCAGCCGGGTCTTAAAACCTGGTGGACACGTTGTGATTACAGACGTTGCTGCCTTATCAAAAGATTTTCCTGAGACTAGTTTTATGATGAATTCTAATTTTGACGGATTAATATGGAGGTACAGTGTACCATCATTTGAAAAACATATTCGTAAAAACCTGCCTCCGACCTTAATTGTAAAAGAATATAAAGCTGTAAGGCAAAAGTGCGTTACCAATTATAATCTTTTCTATCCTCACACAGATGTAATAATAACATTGGAAAAAATTTAACTAACACTATAAAATAGAATATGCGATGGACAAAAATCAAGTTATAGAAAAATTATATTCTATCCTGTCAGAAATTAAGGAAGATAATTCGCTTACTTCAAACTTGAATGAAAGCTCTAATCTAATTGATGATGTTGGGATTGATTCGTTACAAATGATATCTCTAATGATCGACATTGAAAAAGAATTTTTTATTGAATTAAATTTCTCGCAGATCAATATATCCCACATGAATTCTATTGGGAGTTTGGCAGATTTTATACTTCAGCAGAAAAAAATAGAAGTATAGGATGATTAATAAAACACTGTGTTTCTCTTCGTTCAGTTCGGAACACTATTGGCGGGATGAAACATTTGCATCATTTTCGTTAATTCCCGACAGACAGGGAGAAAATATTGTCAATGTAATGGATGAAATGCAATATGCATTTTGCCTGGATGACGAAGCGGTGCTATTAACCAATATTGCGATGAATAAGATTCATCTGCAATATTTACAAGCTTTGGGGCTTCAAATCCGGAATGAATATCTTTTTCCTGCGTCTGAATTAGAAAATGTGAAGCAAAGTGTAGCCAATAGTTTGCTTGAAGACTCAAATACTTTTGTAAAACTGAAAAGTGAGCATTTCAGCAGGGTTGTTAACTATTCCATTATTCCACATATAAAAGAGCTTACAGAACAAATTCTTGGAAAATGTGATGTTCCGGAACTGGATACCGTGAAAAGAGTAAATTCAAAACTCTTTTCAACTAATCTGGGTAACAGGATTGGTGATTTAAGCGGCAATATTGTTTTTGGAACAGATAACTTACTCACAACCGGATTGGATATGCTTGAATCATCACCATTATTAGTTAAAGATCCTTTTGGCGTTTCCGGTGCAGGTAATGTTTTAGTTGACAAACCCGCTTCCCTTCAGTCTATAGTACGATTTTTATCAAAACAGGAATTATCCGGTAAAAAGGTTGAATTTATCATTGAACCTTTTTATGAGAAAGAAAGAGATTTTTCGAGTTTGTTTCATATAAAAAAGGATGGTAAGATTGACTTTATAGGAATTGAAATTATGGAAAATAAAGGTTTTAGTTTTTCTAAAATCTATCCGGCAGAAGATTCATTTATACATGCTATTACTGGCAAAGGATATTTCGGAAAAGTGATTCGGGCAGTTAAAGAACTGGCCGACGAAGGATACTGGGGGCCGGTATGTATTGATTCTATGTTATTGAAAGACGGAACTATCAAAATTATCGTTGAGATCAATGCACGCTATTCTATGGGATTTATCAATGAGTTTATCGGAAAAAAAATGAATGAAATAAGTTCGATAACTAGTTTATACCAACTCTCAACGTTAAATATCATAAGCAAAAAGGTTTCTTCATTTGATGTGCTGTTTCATCAATTAGAGAGGAGTGGGATCTTATATGACGTGAAAAAAGGATCGGGAATATTTCCTGTATCTGCAAATACATGGGATATCAATGATAATAAAGTATATTCCAGTTACAAGAAAAGATTCTATTATATGGTTTTTTACCGGAATCAGGAAGAAATTGACTTTCTATCCGGAATGCTTGATAACATAGCCAATAGCTTAAATTAATAATTTTTGCACTTATGAGCGACAAGATTACAATATTATGTGCTGGACCTGGACTGGGTTTTTATGTGCCGGGGATAGTGATGCAGCGACAAATGAAAGAATTAGGCATACAAGCGGAAACTTATGTGTTTGAAGAATGTCTTATTGATAGCAAAAAAGCGAATTTCAGGAAAACAAAAGAGAATTTTCACCGTAATTTTTCTTTTGCCTTGATGGGACAGAAGTTGGCAAAAGACCCTTCTGCTTCTATCAATCCTGCAAAAATGGATACTCTGATCAATAAATGGTTAGAAGAAGGATGCAACAAATTTATTGTTCTATCCGGCTTTTGGCTTCCTGTAATAAATCAGTTTTTAATTTATAGTGGGGGAGATGCAAACGTAGATTTGTGTCATGTAGATGCTGATTATTCTTCTTCCTGGGGATTGTTTGATACTTCATCAGATATATATACCGAGATCTGGTTTAATCATTGGGAATCACGAAAAATTAACTTCTATTTGAATATAGATCGGAAAACACCTGTACCTTTTAATGAAAGAGGGAGTGAATGTATGCTGCATGGCGGTGGTTGGGGTATGGGTACCTATAAATTCAAGAAAGAAGAGTTAAACAATAATGGTCTCAAATTGAATATCATTGCATACGAGAGCAAAGATTTAGTGCAAGACGATACTATAAATAATTATTTTATGATGGACCCCGAGTGGGATACCTGGGATACAAACCCCTATGGGGAACATCTGTTTCCTCCTTTACAACCTGTAAATAATAAAAATGTTGAGTTAAGCAAACTTCTGTATAAAAATGAAGGGCAATATCCTTCATTGTATAATCTGATTAAATATTGCAAAGCAATTATAAGTAAACCTGGTGCCGGGACACTTCTTGATTCAATATCTTCGGCAACACCCCTTATTATTCTTGAGCCATTTGGTGAATATGAGAATAAAAATGGAATGTTGTGGAAAGAATACGGAATGGGTATATCTTTTGATGATTGGGCAGCTTCCGGTTTTTCTGAAAATGTATTGGAAAAACTTCATCAGAATATACTGAAAATACGCTCAGAGACTGATAACTATGTGACATCATATATAAAACGCTTTTTTTAGTTATGGAATTCGATACTATAAAGAAGTTTAACAGTGAAACTTTTGAAAGATTGAAACTGCGCATTATGGACTGTGCCATTACACGGAGAGAACTTGCAAAAAATCCGGTATATGCTGCCGAATACCCGACTGAAATAGGCTTGCAACTAACGCATTTGTGTAATATGAGATGTAAAATGTGTTATGAATGGAATGAGTCGGGCTTTTTTAAAAAGAATAAGAATAAAAACGAGTTGGATATTTCATTGATTGAAAGTATACTGGAAGAAACTCGTGAAACGAAATCCCGTTTCTATCTGTGGGGTGGAGAACCTCTTCTTTATTCAAAATGGGAGCAACTTGCCGAACTTATGTTAAAGGAATCCCGGTATGTAATCTTATGTACGAATGGTACAAAAATTAAAGATAAAATTGATTCATTGAACCGCCTTTCTTCTAATATGGCATTATTAATTAGTGTTGATGGACTGTATGAAGTTCATGACAACCTACGAGGTAAGAATGCATTCGCAAAGCTACATGAGCAGATTTTATTTGTATTGAACGAGCAAAAAGAAGGCCGGTTTAAAGGAAGTATTTCAATAAATGTTGTACTCAATGATGGACTTATCCCCAATCTATATGAATTTTTGAGTTTCTTTGAAGAATTGAAGATAGATTCTGTATATCTAAATTATCCATGGTATATATCTGAAAATACCGCACGTGCTATGGATGATTATTTTATGAGTAATTCCCAATTATTTGATCTTACAGAATTTCAACCGGGTGAAGCTAGTTGGTATTCTTATTCTTACAAATTATCTCCGGAATCCGAATCCATATTAAAAGATCAGATTGAAAGAATAAGGTCAAAAAAATGGAGTATAAGGATACGATTTCAGCAGCATTTGGATACAGAAGAAATTGGAGATTTTATAAATGATACATATATAAATCCTAAAAGATGTCTTGCTTTGTCTATTCGTTTTGAAGTAATGGCAGACGGGAAAGCAGGCACATGCTGTAAATTTTTTCCGGAATTATGTGCCGGAAATTTGTATGAGAATACAGTTCACGAAATCTGGCATTCGGAATATTATAAAAATCAACGTTTGTTGTTATCATTGGGAAACATGCCTTTATGCAGCAAATGTGTTCTTTTATATCGGAACAATATTTAAGAATACCATTTTAAAAAAGAAAATCAGATTCTTTTTCAATATATATAGTGAGTATAAAATAAAACACTTCACATATGAAACACATTTTAGTTGTTGGTGGCGCCGGTTTTATCGGAACGAATTTGTGTATAAAGTTGTTGCAGGAAGGAAACCGTGTATGTTGTCTGGATAATTTTTATACAGGAAGACCTGAAAATTTGAAGCTTTTACAAGACTTCCATAATTTCTCGTTTGTAGAACATGATATTGTATATCCTTATAAAGGAGATAAAGTTGATGAGATTTATAATCTGGCATGTCCGGCATCACCTGTTCATTATCAGAGATCACCGATACGTACAACCATGACTTCTGTCTTGGGTACTTATCATATTTTGGAGTTTGCTACTTCCGTAAAGGCTAAAATGCTACAAGCCTCTACCAGTGAAATATATGGAGACCCTTTAATACATCCTCAGATTGAGTCATATTGGGGGAATGTAAATCCTGTTGGAATACGTTCCTGTTACGACGAAGGAAAACGTTGTGCCGAATCTTTGTGTATGGATTATAACAGATCTTATGGAACTGAGGTAAAAATAATACGTATATTTAACACATACGGTCCTTATATGTGTGAAGATGACGGACGGGTTATTTCCAACTTTATAATTCAGGCATTGAATAATGAGAATGTGACGATTTATGGAGATGGCAGCCAGACGAGAAGTTTCCAATATATATCCGACCTAATTCAGGGAATGACAGCTGTGATGGATACCGGGCATTCCTTTACAGGTCCTGTAAATATTGGTAATCCGGAAGAATTGTCTATCCGGGAAATAGCAAATCTGGTAATTCGATTGACCGGATCTTCATCAAAAATTATATATAAAGCGTTGCCAGAAGATGATCCATTAAAAAGGAAACCGGAAATCTCTTTGGCTCAAAAAGTTTTAGAAGGATGGAGGCCTGTAGTAGATATAGAATCAGGCCTTAAGAAAACTATTAATTATTTTAAAAGTATAAAGTATGACTATTGCTATTATAGTGTACAATAAATTTATATAAATGGCCTTCACCCTCTCACTTTAGCTGGAATGCCTTTCAATAAAGAGTGTCTTGTCCTGATATAGGTTGACTCAATACGAGTCATTATGGATAAATTATTAAAAGAAAAAAGTTTATTTCGTC